>Ga0265338_10003211_pt1 | contig 23310 bp, 15 predicted proteins | sample 42126metaG_FD_193579 | JGI IMG/M metagenome (GOLD analysis project Ga0265338, IMG submission 193579) | Rhizosphere microbial communities from Carex aquatilis grown in University of Washington, Seatle, WA, United States - 4-21-26 metaG | ecosystem: Host-associated > Plants > Roots > Rhizosphere... | reverse complement strand
GGACCGGGCTGATGGTCCGGTACTTCGACCGGCTCCGGCACGTGGACCTCGGGTTTGATCCGGTGGGCCGGGTCAAGGTCTGGGTGATCGAGCAGGAGGGCTCCCGGCTGAAGCCCGAGGAGCATCTCGCGCTTTTCGGGCGCCTGAAGGAGCGGGTCGGCCAGCTTCCCGGCGTGAGGGGCGTCTCCTTTGGCCAGGATTCGATCCTGAGCGGCGGGTTTTTCGGGGGCCCGGAATTGAAGATGGCGGACGGTACCTTTCGGCCCGTCGTGTCCAACTTCGTGTCGGAGGACTACCAGAAGACGGTGGGCTTCGTGATGAAACGGGGTCGATGGCTCTCGGGCGTGAAGGGAGTGAACGAGATCGTGGTCAATGAGACGCTGGCAAAGACGAGGTTTCCGGACCGGGATCCCATCGGGGAGATGGTCCAGATGAAGGACTCGGACCGGCCGTCCCCCATCGTCGGGGTCGTAAAGGACATCCGGCAGAACATGCGCTCGTCGGCCGGCATGATGGTCTTCTGGCCCGCCTCGAATTTCCCCGAGAACGTGCAGTCCCTCGTCCTGCGGATGGACCAGGACCCCAAGAAGGAATTCTCAGCGCTTGTTCGGAGGGCGGTCTACCAGGTCGACCCCAACCTCGTGGTGTCCTGGGTCACGTCGATCGACCAGCAGGTCACGGACTCGATGTGGTACGAGAACTACGCCCTCGGCGTCCTCAAGGGGCTGGCGGCGATCGCGCTCGGGCTGACGGGGGTCGGCATCTTCTCGGTCATTGCCTACACCGTGGACAGCAGGATGACGGAATTCGGGGTGAGGCTCGCGCTCGGGGCGACGCCCTCGGAGCTCAACTCGCTGGTGATGCGCCGGGGGATTGCGGCAACCGCGGTCGGGGTGGCAGTCGGCCTGGCGGGGGCGGCCGCGCTGACGCAGTTCATGAAGAGCATGCTCTACGAGACCACGTCCTATGATCCCCTCGTGTACGCCGGCGTGGCGCTCATCCTGCTCCTTGCGGCGGGGGCAGCGTGCTGGGTCCCGGCGCGCCGGGCCGCCCGGACGGATGTGATGAGACTCCTAAAGTCGGAGTGACAACGCGCTGGGGGTGGGTCCGCTCCACGGTCCGCGAACTTCGCACTCACTGCGCCGGCGTCGGGGGATAGCCCCTCCACACCCACTCCAGGGCCTCGGGAAGGGTCTGCTCCCTGGCGTGGCGGTCAACGTGCCCCGCGTTGAGGCAGAACACGTATTGGTAGTGGTAGCCCTTCGCCTTGAGCGCGACCGCCATCCGGTTGTTGGCGTCAACCCAGTCGTGCATCCCGTCGCGGAGCGAGTTCGGATTGTAGAGGTCGCGGTCGCCCACCTGCATCCAGAGCCGGATGGGCTTGCGGGGGCCCTGCGGGATCAGGTGCTCGTGGTATTCCCAGGCGCCGTGGGGTGCATCCGGATTAAAGGGCGAGGCCTGGTTCACGTAGGTGCCGGAGTAGGTGATCACGCGGTGGTACAGGTCCGGTCGGTACCACGCCATCGTGAACGCTGCGGCGCCCCCCGAGCTGCCGCCCATGGCCGCGCGCCCATCGGGGTCCTTCGTGATCGCGATGCCGCAGGCTGATTCCACCAGCGGGAGGACCTCCGATTCCACGAAGTCGGCGTACTTGCCGGACATGGTGTCATACTCCAGCCCGCGCTCGCTGCCCTGGGCGTCGCCTCCCCCGTTCTGGATCATCACCGCCACCATCGCCGGCACCCGGTGCCGGGCGATCATGTTGTCGAGCACCGTCGGAAGGGTGCCGTCGGGACCGTCCTGCGTCACAATGAGGGGGGCCTTCGTCCCCGGGGAATACTGGGCCGGGATGTATACGGTCACGGTCCGGGTGTAGGGCTTGGGGTAGGTGGTCACGTGGGTCAGGTCGGGCGGCCTGAAATCCGCCGGCCCGCCGGGCGGGACCTTGGTGATGCCGGGATAGATCCTGCTGTCCTCCGAGCGCATCGTCAGTCGGCGCACGACACCCTTCGGCACCTCGTCGGTCGGTTCCATCTCGGGGGCGCGGACGTAGACGGGGCCGATGAGGAAGTCCCCGTCCGCGTCGGAAGGTGGGTTCATCCCGGGTGCTCCGCGCAGAACGGCGCTGCCCCCTGGTTTCGAACCGACCGGAGTCAAAGCGGGGGTGCCAGGGGCGTCGGGCAGGCGTGTCGGCGGCTCGGGCCGCGGTTGGCCGCCGGACTCGGCTGCAAGGAGAACCGACAGAACAAGAAGGGTGTAGGTCCTGAATCTCATGGGGTGCGGGCCCTTGCCCGTCCGAACGTGACCCTCCCTCCTGCGCATGCACAGCCGAAAATGACGGCCTTCGCGGTATCCCGGTCCGTCCGGCCGCCCACGGGCCGCCTGTAGGCTAGGGTTTCTCGTCCGGCTGGGTGATGAACACCAGCGCGGCCGTCCATGCGACCACGGTGGCCGAGAGCACGTGGATGATGGCCATGGGGAGAAGGCGGTGCATGGCTTCCATACCAACGCCGTAGATGGGAGCCATCCACACGTCGAGGCGCCAGTTAAGGATACCGAGGAAGACAAGGCCGCAGATCGAGACATACCATCCTCCCGCCTTCGCCTCATCGACCGGGCGCGGGTTGTTTCGCGCGAGCAAGAGAGGAATCGCCCCGAGGAGGAATACGCCGGCCGCGATGCCTCCCGCCACGGCGCGGTCGCCGGTCTGCCAGGCAAGGAAGATCAGCACCCAGAAGGCCGCGGTCAGGAAACCCGCGGTCATGGCCACGCGCTTCTTCATCGAGACCGGCGCCGGCGCGGAGGACAGGATTAGGCCTTCGGCAACCATTTGACGACGCAGGGCGGCCTTTCCCCTGAGCATGAACACGATCAGGGTCATGGTGATCATGGTGTAGCCGAACCAAACGGCGACCATCGGCGCGGTCGCCGTCCAATCCTGACGGTGTTGGAACTCCGCCGACCTTTCGAGCGAGGCGATTCCATAGATGGCCGCAATGAGTCCCAGGACGGAAAGCCAGAGCACGAGCGTCCAGCGCGCGGCAAACCTGCGTTCGCGCTTGGTGGAAGCCTGGGAGATCTCGGCCCACGACATTCCGATCGCGGCGAAGACCCCGACCAAGGGGGCGGCCCAAGTCAGCAGGAAGCCGAGCAATCCGCTCTTGGCGGCCGCCCCGCCCTTTGCGACGGAGCCGGCCGCGACGGCCGGTCCCGCTCCGATCAGGAGGGGAAGGGCCATCTGGACCTGGAGCGCGAACTGCGGGCCAGGGTTCGTCCTCTGAAGCGTCGATTCCACGAACGCAAGCATGCGCTCCTGCAGCTGCCGGCGTCCGCGGGTAAGCCGCTGCATGACTGCGTCGGGTGTCACGCCGAGTGCCTCCGCGACATGCTCGACCGACTTGTGGTCGCGATAGAACAGGATCAGCGGCTCGCGGTAGATCTCCGGCAGGCTCCCCACCTCGCGCCATAGGATGGCCATCTCCTCATTGCTGACCGCCTGGGCGCTGGGAAGCGGCTCCGCGGAGGAAAGTCCCATGTCGCCATCGAGCTCGGCGGCCTCGTGGGCAGGCTGGCGGCCGAGGCGGCGGAGATCGCCGTGAATGACGTTTCGGGCGATGCCGCAAAGCCATCCGCACAGGCGGCCGGGCTCGTGCAGGTCGCGCAGCTTCTGCCAGGCGGCGATGAAGGTCTCCTGCGCCAGGTCCTCGCTGTGGCTGCGGCTGCCGGTGGCGCTATAGGCCAGCGCGCAAACCAGCGACTGGTAGCGGGCTACGATCCGGCCGAAGGCCTGGCGGTCCCCGGCAAGGCATTGCTCAACCAGTTCGGTGTCGGTGCTCTCGGCGGCGGATAGGGCGATCGGTGTCATGGTCTCACCGCATAAGTGGTCGGAATCGCCCCGGACCTGACAGGAAATCGGACAGGGCGGGCCGAAAGGGCTGCCTATGCTTCTAGGCGCGTTGCGCCGTGACTCAACGCGGAATTCGCGGCGAACCGAACGGGAAACCGAAAATCGAGGATTCTCTCACTCGATTATTCAACCGCGGCCGCGGCCTTCAGGCGCGCCTGCCGAAGGCCCCTGATCAGCCAGTCTGGCCGGACGTGTCAATTCCCACGAGGAGGACGATCGCTGACAAAATGAAAGGGAAGAGTATCATTGGACACGGCTCAAGGGGTCCCTTGTGCGCGGTCCAGGTCGTTTTGAACTGTGGACCGGCGTCGGGCGCCCCGGGAGACTTTTGGAAAAGCCCCAGGGGCTCAGGCGGCCTCGCACCGGGCGTTCGGAACGCAATGGGCAGCCCTGAAGGGGATGACCTCAGCTTGGACGCTGAGAGGCTTGATCGTGCGGCCGTAGTCGGCGACGAAGACCGCGAGGATCCCGGTTGCCACGATGGCGCTGGATGCCGCGACCGAGCTCACGGGCAGGATGCCGATGGCCGCGATGGCGGCGAGGACTAGGCTGATGGTGATGGAGGAAGTCTTCATGTTGTAAGGGTTGTGTTGCCCTCAAGAACACGCCTCCGGGCCAAAAGTTGCGGCTTTCTCCAGATCGGGCCGCGCCGGGGGGCCCGGTCACTCGGCCCGCAGGGCGATCATCGGGTCAACCCGGGTCACGCGAAGCGCCGGGACGATCGTGGCGACGAAGGCGACGGCCGTCAGCAGGAGCGCCACCGATCCGTAGGTGAGCGGATCGTGCGGGGTGATGTCGACGAGCTGAAGCAGGTTCTCAATCGCCTCCGAGAAGAGCACGCCGAGCGTCGCCGTGAGGCCCAGTCCCAGCACGAGGCCGGTCACCAGCTGCACCGCCCCCTGCCTGAGGATCATCATCAGGTTGCGTTTGTGGTCGGCCCCGAGGGCCATCCGGATCCCGAACTCCTGGATCCTCTGGCTTACGGAGAACGACATGACGCCGTAGAGGCCGACCGCGGCCAGGATCACGGCAACCCCTCCGAATGCCGTGAACATTGTGGCGATGACCCGGTTCACACCGAGGAAGCTGTCCTGGTTCTCCTTTGCCGTCCCGATGAAGTAGAGCGGCAGGTTGGGATCGACCTTGTTGACCTCGCGCTGAAGCACCGGGCCCAGCGAGCCCGCCTGGGCCAGGCCGCGCGGGTGCACGACCACGGTTGAGAACTGCTGGGTGACGGGCTCGGACTGGACCGGGCCGAACACCGCCGAGAAATACGGGATGTAGAATCCCGTGTCATCGACCTGCGGGTTGTTGAAGGGCCCCAGCATGCGTATGGTCGGCACCACGCCGACGATCGTGCGCCAGGGGCCGAAGAGCTGGCCGTTGTTGCCCACGGTGCGGAAGCGCCGGCCGACCGCGCTCTCGTTACCGAAACGCTTGTGCGCGAACGCCGCGTTCACGATCGCGACCGGCAGGCGGCTGTCGTTGTCGGTCGACGTGAAGTCGCGGCCCTCAAGCAGCTTTGTACTGAGCGCGTCAAAGTAGCCTTCGGTGACCTGCTCGACGTTGGAGTTCGGCCGGTCCTCGTCGGTCTTGTAGGCCTTGCCCTCGATCTCGATCCGGCTCGTGCCCGAGAACGCCATCCGGAAGCGGGTCGTCAGGGCGGCCGCGTCGAACTCGGGGTCCGAGCGCAGCTCGCGCACGAGGTTGTCGAAGAACATCTTTCGGGCGGCCGGCGTCGGGTAGGCGCCCTCCATGAGGGCCATGCGCGCGGACAGGACCGCCTTGTTGTCGTAGCCCCAGTCGATCTTGTTCCGCCTGAGGATGGACTGCAGCTGGAGCAGGGCCCCGACGAGCAGGAGGCAGGTGACGAGGATCTGCAGGACCACGAGCCCGCGCGTGATGATGGAGACGGAGCGGCTGGTGTTGCCGCGGCCCGATTCCTTGAGCGCGTCGATCGCGTTGGAGCGGGACGCAAGCCATGCCGGGATGAAGCCGGACCCCACGGCGGCGAGGACCGTGGCCGCGACGACGAAGGCGAGGACCCGCCAGTCGAGGTCGAACGTGATGTAGGCGGGGATAGGGAACTCGGAGTTGTGGGTCACGGCGTTCAGGTAGCCCGTGGTCCAGCTCGCGCCGGCGATCCCGACGGCGGCGCCGATGACGGCCAGCAGGAGGCTCTCGGTGAGCATCTGCCGGATGAGCCTGACGCGGGTGGCGCCGAGCGAGGAGCGGATCGCAAGCTCCTTGCCCCGCACCGTGGCGCGCGCGAACTGCATGTTCATCACGTTGACGCACGCGATGAGCAGGATGCCCGTGCAGAAGGCCATCATGATCCAGAGGAGCCCCTGTATGTTCGGGGGCGTGAAGGTCTTGATGAGCGGCTCGACTACCGCGGTGTCGAACTTCTTGTTCGTGTCGGGGAAGGCCTGGGAAAGGCGCCGCGCGATCGTCGTGAATTCGGCGGTGGCCTGGTCGAAGGCGATCCCGGACTTGATGAGGCCGAGGACGGCGGGCGTGTTGCCCTGGGCATTCTGGTCGTTGCGCCGCGCCGGCGGATACTCGCTGTAGAGCGGCAGCCAGACCTGCTCGTTCACGGGGAACGAGAAGCCGGGCGGCATGACGCCGACGATCGTCGCAGGCTTGCCGTTGATGTTGACGTTCTTCCCGATCACGTCGCGGCTCCCCCCGAAGTCGCGGCGCCAGAGCTGGTCGCCGATGATCGCGACCTTCTCGGCACCCTGCCGGTTGTCCGCGGCCTCAAAATTGCGACCGATGACGGGCGCCACGCCGAGGATCCGCAGGAAGTCGGAGGTCACATAGGCTCCCGTGTCGCGCTGCGGGTGCCCGTCCACGGTCATGTTCACCGTGGCGCCAGCAATGTACGCCGCGAGCATGTCGAACGACTTCTGCTGCTCGACCATCGCCTCGTAATCGAGCGTGAATATCTGCCCGCCGAAGCCGTTGGCATTCGCATTGCGCTGTGAGACGTCGATCACCTGGATGCCCGCCAGGCGGTTGGCGTTGGGGTAGGAGAAGCCCCGCAGCATGGTGCCGTTCACGACGCTGTACATGGTGGCAACGCCGCAGATCCCCAAAGCGAGGACGATGACGGCAAGGGCGCAGAATCCCTTCTCCTTGAGGAGGACCCGGGCGCCGATACGGAGGTCTTGCAGGAGGGTCTCGAAGATCATGGGGGGAACGACGACGGTTTCCGATTAGCACAACTCCTATGGGATATTCGAGAGACTAATTGCATCGCGCATGCCAGAATTCGATGCCTCCATAACCTATTAAACAATAATGAATAGCGGATCTACTTGAGCAGGCTAAGTATCCTGGAAACCTCGAATCCGGGACGTTGATTTCCCGATTCCGGGACTATCCAATGTTAAGGAAACAAGCCCGAGCCCAGCCTGTGAATGCACCCGAGGCGCCCCCGTCAGAGCTGGGAGAAGACGATGCCGATGAAGCCCAGGAGCGTCGCGAGGTAAGTCAGGGCGATCGCCATCTGGACCCATTTTGCTCGGATCAGGAAGGCGCCGACGCAGAGCGCCGACTGCAGGAGCGGCAGGGCGCTCGCTATGCCCAGCCGCCATACGCCCGAGCTCACTCCGGACTCCACAAAGCCGATTGCGCCCACTGCAGCCAGCATGGCGAAGAACCACCGGCGGTTGTGGTTGAACTCCTTCTCAAGGTCATAGTTCGGCTCAAGCTCGAGCTCGATCTCGGGAACAAGGAGATAACCCGGCACCGAGACGAGGATCGGAACCAGCAGGTACAGGAGGAAGCTGAAGAACGTCCAATTCGTCGATTCCCGTCGCTGGAACGCCAGCCACCAGACGAGCACCTGGAGGAGGAACAACGATGCCATCCAGACCAGGGTCGTGCCGTAAATGCGCACGTGGTCCCGGCGGCGGATGAGCCGCATCGCGCTGGACAGGATGTACGAGATCCCGAGCGCGATGATGATCGAGACAAACACCGAGAGGAATTCGAACTTGCTCATTGGGGGATTGATGGGCTGCGCCCGTTGGGTCTCCTCGCATGCGATCCAAGCACGCGGCGAGGGGAACCGCGATGTTTCGGAAGGAGGTTCCGGCAAGTCTTCCCAAAACAAATGCCGACGATTCAGCCGTCTAATGCCGTTGGGAGCCTGCCGGTTCTAAGGAAGGGAAGCTGGCGGGCTCGCACGCCGACAAACCGACTAGGTCCAATCATCCGGACGCGAGAACCAGAGTCGGATGAATCAAGTGAACCCTAACCTGGGCCTATGAGTTTCACGTCACCTGAAATCTGACACAGGATCTATTTCTTTGGCTGATTGTTTGGGAAACTTACGCCGGTTCCAAAAAAACACTCGTTTGAGACTATCTTTCCTTCTTTTAGCCTGAACCGCTCCGTGTTCCGAAACAATCTACCGTCGTTGGTCCAGCCATTGTAGGTCACATAGGCATCATCCCCATCAACTATGACTCTTTCCAAATCAAAATTCCGGGTGTTGGCCGCATTCGGCCAGCACCTCTCCTTGTATTGCTTCAAGTTGATATGATCATCGCCTGCGGGGCTCGTGAAAGTGAATCCGTCAGCGAGAATCAGCTCTAACATATGCCAATCCTTCTTCTCGTAGGCGGTGTAATATTGGCGAACGACCGTTTCGTTCGTGGCAACGTCAGGTGATTTTTGGGCGAAACATGCAATGGTGGACATGGCTATCCACGCCGAAATGAGCCTAGCAAAGAGCTTAGTTGTTTTCATGGTCTGATGGTGAATTGACGCGTCGAACTACTGAATTGCTAGAGTGAGCGATTCCGCAGCCGGCTGTCCATATCGGTGGGGGAGTGGCATCGGTTGAAGCGGAAAGTGGGCTCCCTTGATCATGGAATCCAAAATCCCTTTGCGATCTGAGCACTGTTCGACGATGGACACCGGCCCAATCGACACGGTCAAAGGTATTTGGGGTACTGCCCGGTCAGCTATGTCCGCGAAAGGTGAAGGACTGCGGCTATTGCGGCAGCAACGGCCACAAAGCCGAGAAACAGGATCGGTAAGGGAACCCGGGGCTCCCGTTTGCCGACGTATTCGCTGCTGCTTTCTCTTACTCTTGGGCTGCCCTCTCCTCGAGGCTTGAGCGACTCGGTGACGGGTTCATTTGACGGGGCTTCCGGATTTCTTGCGAGCATGGTTTCAGATATCGGAATTATCGGGGATTTGAGCTGCCGGACACCCGCATAACACCGCGCGGGCGCTTGTCCCTGCTCACAATCCTGCGTGGACGAAAAAGGGTTCCTTTGAAACGTGCCAATTCGTTCCGACCAATCGGCCATTGATGTACGTCTCGGCCGCTCTCTGGTGTTGGTTCGGCTTCATGTGGTTTAATAGCCGCGGACGGCCCTCTCACGATTTCACTTCTTCACAGGGGCCAAAGTGTGGGCATCGCGGGCCAGAAGCCAGCGGCCGTCGGGCTGTTTGCGGTATACCGTTATACGATGGCCTGCCAGCTGCGTCACTTCCCCGTCGGCGCGCCGGGTCACGGACAACGCGTCTCGGCTTCGCGTGTATGCGATTTCGCCGATAACCACGACCTCTTCCAACTCGCTGATGCAACTGATCCGCCCGTTTTGGTGGCCGGCCGAAAAGGCGCAGGAAAATCCATTCCGGCCGAACGGCGCTTGGCCCGGATTGAGAAACACGGCATCGTCCGCCATTAAGGTGAGCAATCGGTCAAGATCGCCGGCGTTGACGGCATCGATCCAGGTCGAATGCACCTCGCGGATTTTCCGTTCATCAGATTCCATCTGCAATCTCCGTTTCCGAATAGATGATCACGCAGCAATTAGATTGCCGGTGCCCATCTTGTCGAGAAGCGGTGAGCAATCGCTCGCCGGGCCGCTGAGCCATTTGAATTAGGCACGCGCGTGCAATAAAGGCGTTGCCGGATTCTCCGGAATGAGCCTTTGCAAAATGCGTCCTTTTTTGGACACTTCGCAGGATAGACTGTCTCCAGACAATCTCCGATGCATGTGCCTAATCGGCGCGTAGCGCGACCATCGGATTGACGCGCGCTGCCCGTAGCGCAGGCATCCATCCTGCAAAAACCGCGACCAGCAGGAGCAGTACTCCTCCAGCAGCAAATATTCCGGGATCAGTTGCCGAAAGGCCGAAGAGCAGGCTGGAGACGACCCGTGTCGCGGCGTAGGCGCCTATAAGACCGAGGCCAACTCCAATTCCGACCACCAGCATGCATTCGCGAACGATCATCCAGACAACCTGAGTTGGCCGCGCCCCGAGCGCAATGCGCAGGCCGATCTCGCCCTGGCGACCGAAAACGGAATAGGACATGAGCCCGTACAGGCCCAGCGATACGAGGCCGACCGCTAGGACGCTGAACACCCCTGAAAGCCAAGCAAACATGCGCTCGGTCGCGGATAGTTCACTAATCTGAGATTGTTGCGTCCGTAGGTCATCAAGCGGCAGCAGGGGATTGACGCTGTGTACTGTCTCGCGGATAAGCGGGACAAGCATCCGTGGATCTCCTGAGGCGCGCACCGCAAACGTGGCTTCCAACTTTGCCGACGCCTGCGAATAGTAGGGGAAATAGATTGTCGGCGGCGCCGGGTCCCTGACCGCCGAGTAGCTTGCGTCTCGCGCCACCCCGACGACCGTTACCAATGCTGGCATGTTCCCGGCATCTGGCCTTTGAAGGATCCGACCGAGGGGATCCTCACCTCCGAAGAATTCCCGCACAAAGGCCTGGTTCACGACGGCGACGGATCCACCCCGCGCCCCGTCAGCCATATCAACTGCTCGCCCCGCAATGATCGGGATTCCGTATGTCGAGAAAAAATTCCCGGCAACGAAGTTTACCATTGTCGTGTCATGGCCGTCGTCGCGAAGGGGCCGGCCCACGACGCTAATTCGCGTGTTCCAGCCCATGTCGCTCAGGAGGGGCATCCGTGAAAACGTGGCTGAGGCGACGCCAGGGACCGCGCGAAGCCGCGCGGCCACCTCGTTGTCGACGGCGAGGCCGGCCATAAAGCTAGAGCCGTCCGGGTTTGGGTTAAGATGAAAGAGCAGCAATCCCCTGCTATCAAAGCCAACGTCCACGGAGGCGAGATTGCGAAGAGTGCCGGCGAAGAGGCCCGCGCCAACGAGGAGCATGAGTGTGAGCGCCACCTGGACTACCAGAAGTGACTTTCCCAGGCCCGACCGAGACCCGGCGCGGTTGCTGGTGCCGCCCTGGAATTCGGCGCTGATATTTATCCGTGAGGCCCGAACGGCCGGCACCAAGCCGAAGATGACCCCAGTGAGCACCGAAATCGTGGCGGCGGTCAGGAAAACCCCCGGATCGAGTTGCGGGACCAGGGACAGCGTGTGCCCTTCGACCCGGGGCTGCATGGCCACTAGGCCGACCTCAACCCATACGGCAAACGGCACGGCAAGCGCGCCGCCGAGCCCGGCCAACAGGATGCTCTCGGTGAGAAGCTGCCGCACGATGCGGCCCCGGCCGGCGCCCATCGCAAGGCGCACGCCCATTTCCCGCTGGCGGGCCGCGCCCCTGGCCAGGAGCAGGCTCGCCAGGTTGGCGCAGGCTATTGCTAGGATCGCGATGCCAAGTCCCGTGAGGATCTCCCATCGCTGCCGATACTCATTTCGGAGCTCGTTGAGCCCTTGTCCACCGGGGCCCGCCTTCAGCGTCGGCTGGTCGTCCGGGGACTTGGGTGGAGGAGCCCCGGCAAGCTTGAGGCTTTCTAGCGCCGATTGTTGGAACGCCGGTCCAAGTTCGGAGAGCGCCTGCAAGGGGCTCATTCCGGCTCTCAGCCGGCCAATTATCTGCACCCACCAGAGCGCGTCAGGCTTGTCGATCATCTCGAAGGCACCCATGCCCCGGGCGAGGACGAGCGGCAGGAAAAGGTCAGGGGCGTCGCCTACCTGAAGCGAGCCCGGGAATCGCCGCGGCACCACACCCACTATGGTAATCGGAACGCGATTCACGAGTATCGCCTTGCCGATCGTCGACGGATCTCCGCCGAACCGGCGCATCCAATAGCCATAGGAAACCATTGCAACCCCCGGGGCCCCGGGGCCGTCGTCAGTGGCCTCCAGCAGCCTTCCGGCTGCCGGAGCTATCCCCATGACCGAAAAGTAGCTGCCGGAGACCAGCTGCCCCAGCCCAACCACCTCAGCCTGCCCGTCGGCGACAACCGTCAAACGGGAGATTGGCGCGAAGGCCGTGATTCCGGACAGCGCCTGATTCCGTCTCCTGATGGCCTCGAATGCGGGCAAGGAGAACGAGGTACACGTCGTCTGCTGGGTGACGGGATCCCTCTCCCACCTTCCGCTGGTCGGCACCGGCAGATCTACCTTCGAGGACCAATGAAAAAGGACCAGATCGCCCGGATCTGTCACGTGTAGCGGCCTTAGGAGAATCTCGTCAACGAGGCTGAATATCGCCGTGTTGACACCTATCCCCAGGGCGAGCGTGAGCACCGCCGCGAGGGTGAAGCCCGGGGAACGGGCGAGCATGCGCCAAGCGTAGCGCAGATCCTGGCCCAGCTGGGAGACCCACAGGATTCCACTCTCGTCTCGGCACCTCTCACGAATGCCATCCATGTGGCCGAATTCGCGCCGGGCCTTCATCTCCGCCTCGTCGGCCGTCATTCCCGTCTCGCGAAATTCCGCAGTCTGCAGCTCGATGTGCAGGCGCATCTCCTCCGCCATCTCGGCCTCAATCTTGCTCCTGCGAAACAGGAACAAAAACCGGCGACCGAGCCGGCGCAGACGGCCGCTCACAGGGGTTGGGTCATGCATGGCCTAGGACTAGGTTGATTGCGGACGACATCCTCGCCCAATTCGCGGTCTCCAGCCTGAGCTGCGATCTGCCTGCAGCCGTCAGCTCGTAGAATTTCGCCTTCCTATTATTTTCGGAGATTCCCCATTCCGAACGAATCCAACCCTCCGCCTCCAGGCGGTAGAGCGCCGGATAGAGAGAACCCTGCTCCACTTGCAACGCGTCCTTGGAGAAACGTCGGATGACCCCCGATACGCCGAATCCATGAGATGGGCCGGCCTCAAGTGATCTCAAGATCAGCATGTCGAGCGTTCCCTGCAACAAGTCGGCTTTGTCCTTGGGCATGGAGCTCTCCTAGACGCTCTAGGAGTCGCCTGTCAATCGTTTCCTGTAGACCATCTAGGAAAGCATCGACCCACCGCGTGAACCCGCCGTCCGCAGGGTTCGCGCCTGTTTCACAACCGGTCCCTTTAGGAACATTCGGGCCGTGTTTGACGCAAAGAGACCATCCGGCTGGCCAAACGCAGCTAATCCATGAGCTTCTTCGTGAAATAGGTGAATTCCAGGGCCCCCGTGTGCGCGCGCTCCTTGAGGTTGGCCCCCGAGCCATGGCCGCCCTCAATGACTTCAAAGTAATAGTAGGGAATTCCAAATTCGGAGAGGCGCGCCGCGAACTTTCGCGCATGCTGGGGCCCCACCCGGTCATCCTTGGTCGTCGTCCAGATGAACGGCTGGGGATACGCAACCCCGCGCCGGATATTCGCATAGGGCGATATCTTTGCGAGGAAGGCGGCCTCCTCGGGAACGGAGACACTTCCATACTCTCCCACCCATGAACTGCCGGCGGCAATCTTTTCATAGCGGACCATGTCGAGGAGCGGCACCTGAATATCCACGGCATTCCAAAGCTCAGGGTGTTGATTAAACTCCACGCCCATCAGGAGCCCACCGTTGGAGCCGCCCTCTATACCTAGCCTGCGAGGACTCGTGATGCCGCGTGTTATCAGATCCTGTGCGACGGCTGCGAAGTCATCATAGATGACCTGCCGATGTGTCTTTAGGCCAGCCTCATGCCACGCGGGGCCGAACTCGCCTCCACCCCTGATATTGGCCAGCACAAATACGCCTCCTCGTTCAGACCATAGCTTTCCGGTGGATCCCAGATAAAAGGGCGTTCTCGATATCTGAAAGCCGCCGTAGGCGGTGAGGACGGTCGGGTTGCTCCCATCGAGCTTCATGTCCTTCGGGTGAACCACGAAATACGGGACCTTGGTCCCGTCCTTCGACGTCGCCTCGAGCTGTTCAGACACGGAGTGCGACGCATCAAATTTTGCGGGAAGGGATTTTACTTCAGCAAGACCCGCATTCGAGCCAGTAAACAGCCAAAGGCTGTTTGGCTGCAGGAATCCAGCGACGCTGAGGAAGACGCCGTCGCCGTGAATTGACGCATCGGCGATCGAGATCGTTGTATTGTCCGCAAGGCCAAGGCGCTCGGTGGTCCATTTTCCGTCTGCCGCTGGTTTGTAAACAAACGCCCTGCCCCGAACATTGTCGAAGGTTGTCACGATCAGCACTCCCTTGGATGAATCTACTTCGTCGAGCGTCTCGCGAGGCCCAGGCACGAAGAGAGGGGTCGGCCTAAGGTGGACAGGGTCCTCGCCCAGAGCCGCGAGGTCCAAAGCAAGCAAGGAGCCTGACGTGAACGGTATGTCGGCAGGCTTCCAGTCCTCGGCCACGCTGACGATCAGTTGACCCGCCACGAGCGCGCGGATTGTAGATTTTTTCGGCAGGTTCAACAGACGCACCTGTGCACCTGCGACCAGGTAGGTTTCAGCCTCAAAGGTTGTCGTCGGTCGATGGATCAATTCAGCTCGGTTTCCCAGCGAGTCATGGAGCACAATCGGGGTCACTCCATAGCCGCCGTCATCCGGACGCCCACGAAAGATCTCCTTTGCATCAGCGAGCGGTGTGCCTCGTTTCAGGCGCTTCACAATGAACGGGTACCCCGAGGTCGTCAGCTCGCCCGCCGACCACTCGCGCGAAACGAGGAGCGTATCCTCATCCTCCCATGCAAAACGCTGTTTCTCCTTGGGCAGCACGAAGCCTCCTTCGACAAATGAATTGGACGTAAGGTCAAATTCCCGGACCGTGACAGCATCCTCGCCGCCATCGGATAGGCTGATCAGGCATTTGTTCTCCTTCGGCTCCACAGGATCGATGTTCTTGATAAACCAGTTCGCCTTTTCGGACAGGGCGAGCTCGTCGAGATCGAGCACCGTCATCCAGTCCGGACTCGCGGTACGATAGGAGTCGAGCGTTGTCTTCCTCCAATACCCCCGGGTATGCCCTTTGCCCTGCCAGAAATTGTAAATCGCCCCACCGATCGTCGATGGCATTGGTATCCGGTCCTCAGCCTCGGCAATCGCGAGCGCCTCCGAATAGAGTTCCGGGTAGTGCGAATCCTTCTCGAGGACGGCTAGCGTCTTTTCGTTCTCAGCCTGAACCCAGGACATGGCCCGAGCGCTGTGAACGTCTTCGAGCCAGAGGTAGGGATCATTCTCAGAATCCGCAGCCCTAGTGGATTTGAGGATCATCAGCGAAGCGAGAAGTGAAAAGGCAAAACGCAGGTGGTATTGCATAAGTTGAGATGTCTGGAAGCTTACTGAGGAGAGTTTGCCTGGCAACGCGTTACCCGGGATTTTCCAACCGAGCACATCTGCCGTGCGAACCTAAATGGGTGCTTATCGGGACGCGGCGGTTCGACGCGGAAACCTTAGTTCCGCCCGGCATGAGGTCGACCCTGGTTCAGCGATGGCCGGCCGACTCGCTGGATGGGAACAATGGGCGGCTACTTCTTCTGGCGACCGAGATAGTCGAATGCGGGTCAGTGATTCCGACGAGGCTCAATCGGTTCGGTTCAGCTCCAGTTCGCGGGAGAGCCAGGCAACGCGGTCGGCTGCAACCGCGGCCGTGTGCATGTCGTGCCCTCCTGGATAGGTGGCCCTCTGCTTGCGTGGTCCGGCGGCGGCGTAGAACTCGGCGGCTTGCGCGGCACTCACGAAGTCGTCCTTTTGCGCGAACTGGAAAAAGACCGAGGCGGGCGAAAGGCGACCGACGAAATTCGCCGGGTCGAGCGGCGCAATTTGGCGTCGGTAGGAAGCCGGGTCCTGCGGTTGGCGGGCGAACAGGAACCAATCGATGAAATGCGGCACCCCAGCCATGAAAACATAGGTTCTGGCTCGGTGGTCGAGCGCACCCGCCAGCACGCCATACATCGAGCCGAAGTCGTGTCCAACGAGGGCAACGCGATGCGGATCCACGCCAGGCTGGGCCATCAGCAGATCCAGGGCGCGGCGCAACTCGATCACCTGGCGGATCGAACGGGCGTAGTCCTCCTCGGGAACGCGATGGCCATACCACTTGGGCTCAGCCCACATCGTGTCGACGAGCAGCGAAACGACACCGTGGTCGGCAAGTGCGATCGCCTCGTCGAGGAATTCGGTGCGGTTGGTGGTGACGGGCTCACCCAGCCAATGAACGTAGAGGATAGCGGCGTGCCCGCCAGCGCCGGCAGCTGGGGAGACGAGAAAGGCCTTCACCGGTGGGTTGACCGGAGTGAAGGTAATATCGCGTATCAGGACGGACCCGCGCGTTTCACGACCGACTTCATGCAGTCCAAGCGGCGCGGTGCGATCATAGTCGAAAATTGAATCAGCCTGGTTTGCCGCCACCGTGAGCGCGGCGGAGCCTAGCCAAAGCGCAGTGACGATCAGGCGCGGGAAGTTCATGCAGGATTAACAGCGGACGGCTCAGGACACACGAAAAGGAGGAAGATCTGGATCTATTCCAGGTGAGACTCGATGGGTTCGACCTCGACCACAAACTCGATCCGATACAGGCGGGTGGGATTAAAACGGCCGGCAGCGGCAAGCTGAAACAGAATTGGCGGTTCAAGGGTATTCAATCGATAAGGAATGGGAAAGCTGGAGGGGGTACCTGGCTGGAGAATCCAGGAACGCCGATGATGGGATGCTTGGTGAAATAACACCGCACCGGGCGATACTACATCAAGGATTTGCAGGCTGGTGAGATTAACGAGCTGGCCCGACCGGCCAACCCCCGCCGCCGCTTGTTGCTCACTCCGGATCATTTCGAGACAAAGCGTAGTTCTGGAACGCGATCGATCGCTTACGCAGCCAACCACGTTGCACATTGAGTTGATGCCTCCATTGGACCAAAAATGTCGCTCTTGGGAACCGCTGAGCCGCTATCTCCGCATGCCTTTCGGGCGCTATTGAAGTCGTCAAGTGCTCCGCTTTGGAAGCCCCTTCACCTTGAGACACCGGGGCCGAATGCCTGCCGCACCTCCTGCTCGGACAAGATGCGGCCCTCATGGAACTCGATTTCGGTATCATTCCAGCGCGCCAAGATCCATCCGTCCTTGGCCTGGGCCGTGAAGCCATAGCGGACCGAGCCCGTCCACAACGCCCGGGGCGCCACGCCGTCCATGCTCGTTGTGCGGCACATGAAAAGCGTCCGGATCGCGGCCAGCTTGTCATTGATCCTGAAGGCAAACCCCGGGGTGAACGTCGCGGCCTGGTTGGGCGGGATATAAAGCGGACTCAGATTCGGCCATAGCACCACCGAATTTGTGGCCGGCCAGAAGAGGTACCATTGGCGCGCGTTCCACGACAGGCCCTGGACGAGGAGGGCGTGGGTGCCCTGCTCGTCGACGAGATCGTACTCGTGCCTGCCGAAAACGCCGCGTATCTCGGAGATCTCGTTTACCTGGTGCCCCGCGATGACGTAGAGGCGGCCCGCAAGGTTGCCCTCGGCCTTGGCGGGGAGGCGCAGCGCGGGGGCCTGGATCGGCGGCGGGGGCTCGACGGTCGGCTCCGACGATCCGCCGCCACCCTCGAAGAAGGCGAACCCAAAGATGGCGCACGCGACAAGGATCGTTCCCGCAAGCTGGCTGTTTCCGTCGAGCCAGCTGTCGAGCCCGCCGCTCCCCCCCGAGAAGATCCCGGCCAAGAGCGACGGATTCGGAAGCCCGAAGGCGCTCTCCACCTCGCCCCTCGGAAGGTTCTGGCCCTCATAGAACTCGACCTCGTCGCCGGTCCAGCTGACCACGAACAGCTTATTGCCCACCTCGGCGTTGAAATAGTGCGCCTGGCTTCCGACCCGGTAGCCCTCTGGCGCCGTTCCCTCGATGAAGGCGACCCGGGACTGGCCGACGTAGTTGACGTTGGCGGTCCTGCCCTGGAAGGTGACCTGGTCGCCTATCTCGGCGGCCGCGGCGTCGCTGGCGCTCATCGCGGTGTCGGGATCGAAGAGAGCGAACCGCTTCCAGACGCCGCTCTCGTACACCAGCGTGGTGTCCTTCCCGCCGGCCAGCTTCAGGTGATACTCGTTCCACTTGTAGCCGTCCAGGGACTTGAGCACGGACCGACCGGTGACCGCCGCATGGTGCCCGAAGATGAGCCCCTCCTGGCCGACCTTCAGGGCGGTTGGATTGCCTGATCCGAGGCTAATCATCTTTTTGAAAGAAATGGGGCACGAACCGGCTCAGGTTGCCCGTGATCCGCCGGCTGTCCTCGCGGATGCCGAGGCCCGCCGGCTCGTGGTCCACGATCCAGACGCCGCATACCGGGTGGTTCCCCTCCAGTTCCGGTATGGGCGCCAGCGCCTGGTAGACGCGGCCCTCGGACCCGTAGCCCCCGTCGGTTTCCTCGACGACGACCCCGCCCTCGACTCGGGCGATGTTGGCCCCCTCCCGGCTGAGCTTGGGCTTGGCCACGTAGGAGGAACCGAGGCGCTCCGGGCTGTCGTAGGCGGGAAGGAGGTTGGGGTGGTCCGGGTAGAGCTCCCAGAGGACCGGGAGCAGGCCCTTGTTGCTCAGGAGCATCTTCCACGCGGGCTCGAGGAAACGGACCGGCTCGGAGGGAAGGTGGACCGCGAACTCCTCGTTCCAGAGCCACTCCCACGGGTAGAGCTTGAAGCAGTTCTCGATCCGGACGTTCTCCAGGTCGACAAAGCAGCGCTTTCCTGGATCCCACCCGATGTCATCGACGAACACCACCCGGGTCTCGATCCCTGCCTGGACGCAGGTGTCGCGCAGGTAGAGGACCGTCTGGCCGTCCTCGGCGTGCTCCTTGATGCCGCTGAAATGGATGCTCCGGCCGTTCCAGCGGCGCCAGGCCTCGATCAGCCGCTCGTGGATGGAGTTGAACTGGTCGGCCCAGGGCCGGGTGTCCTGCAGCCAGAACCACTGGACGACCGACGCCTCGACGAGGGCCGTAGGCGTGTCGGCGTTGTACTCAAGGAGCTTCGGAGCCGAGGCGCCGTCATAGGCAAGGTCGAAGCGCCCGTAGAGGCTGAAGTCGTCGCGCTCCCACGAGTTGAGGATTGCGGGCACCGCGGCGGGGGGGATCGCAAGGCGATCCCACCAGTTGTTCCTGATCACGGCCTCCGCCGCGTCGATGCACAGGTAATGCAGGTCGCGCGCCGCCCGCTCGAGGGTGTCGACCTCGGGCGCCGTCAATTCATAGCACGCCGACTCGTCCCAATACGGGCCCGTGTCGTGCGAATGGTAGGTGAGGCCGACTTCCTCGACCTTCGCCTTCCAGTCGGGCCTTGGTGTGCAGGTGAGGCGTCGCATCAGGACCAGGTGGAGAATCCGCCGGACGAGCTCCCGAAGCCCCCGCGCACGACGTCGGTGCGCGAGGCCTCGGCCAGCTTCGCCGCGTCCTCGGTGGGGGACGAGATGTTGATCGGGCTCTGGTGGGGGAACAGCGCCCACTGCCCGCCGTAATAGTACATCTTCATGCGGGGATCATAGCTGTTGTAGCGGTAGGCGTAGAACCTGTGGAACGGCGCGTGGTAGAAGCCGACCCCCGGCACGTAGTAGTCGTTCATGTAGACGCACTGGGAGCTGATCCGAACGGGCCTTCCGATGCCCGACTCCGAGCAGCCCGAGAACGCGCCGGCTGACGCCCCGCCCAGCAGCACCAGCACGATTCTGTGGCTTCGCTTCACCCGTTTAAGGTGCCGCTCAGCCCAGCATTGCCGCCGCGATGATGATGCACACGCCTAGGATGACGGAGCCGCCGATGATGGCGGCGGCGACATTGCGGTGCTCGATGATCTCCTTGTGAAGGTGTCCGGGGGTGCACCGGTCAAAGACCTTGTAGCCGATGATCGCGAGGAAGATGCCGATGCCGGTGAAGAGCCCCAGTTACGCGACGGCCTGGCCGAGCGTCTGCGCGTGCCATCCCGGGGGCGGCGCGACCGGGTCGGCCCCGAATAGCGCCGCCGGTCCGGCTGCGAGTGATAGGAACGCAACTCTGAGCAGGGATCGGATCATGGGGGTATCCTGTTCTGGGCGCAGCCTGCGGACCGCGCCCTGCGATGTCAACGGGGCGGGGCGGTCGGTGGCCGGATTATCGGAGGCGAGCGCCCTATAGCATCCCTGTAGGCTCCAATATAAGCCCACGGTGGCACCCCGGGGTTCTTCCGCTTGCGCCGGACGCGGTTTCCCGCACGTTTCGGGGCTATGAAGACCCACGGGACCCTCAGGCGCCTCGGCAGGCATGTGCTCCGGGAATGGATCATCCCCTTCGGCCTCATGCTGGTGATCGTCGCCCCGCTCAAGTCGGCCATCGTCGACTGGGAGTACGTCCCCACGGGGTCCATGATGCCGTCGATCGTCCCCGTGGAGCTCGTCCTCGTGAACAAGCTCGCGTATGACCTGAAGGTCCCGTTCACGACCCGCCATGTCGCGGAATGGGGCGACCCTCAGCGCAACGACGTCGTCGTGTTCTTCTCGCCGAAGGACGGGACGCGGCTCGTGAAGCGCATCGTCGGCCTGCCGGGCGACGTGGTCTCGATGGACAGGGAGCGCCTCACGATCAACGGGAGGCCCGTCGACTACACGGCCGCCCGGGACAAGGGCCTGTCGGACCTGGTCGGTGCCGGCCCCGGGAACGAGGCCCTGTTCGCCGAGGAGCACCTCGGTGACCGCCCGCACAAGATCATGGTCCTGCCGCGGCGCGCCGCGCTCAGGACATTCGGGCCCGTGCGCGTGCCGGCGGGATGCTACTTCGTGATGGGGGACAACCGCGACAACAGCAACGACTCACGGTTCATCGGCTGCGTGTCCCGGGAGCGCATCGTCGGGCGGGCCTCGGCCATCGTCGCCTCGGTCGACATGCAGAAGTGGGGCGAGCCGAGGTTCGGCAGGTTCCTGCAGAGGATGCCGTAGCACCGGGGCGTCTCGAGGAACTCCGCTGGCGCAGTGGCGCGGCTAATGATCCCGTGACGGCGGCGGATTCCCATTGTTTTGGCGGGGCGTTGGGCGGAAAATTCCCGCCCCCTATCATGGACTCAACGAACCTTGGGATGCGTCGGATCGGCGGAGCGGCGTGCAGGAGGGCCGGGCTCCTGGCCCTTGCCTTGGGCCTCGCGGCAATCCCCGCCCGCGCCGGCATCGCCGAGCTCGTCGACCCGGCGATCGGGACCCGGGACGGCGGGAACACGACGATCGGGCCGTCGCTCCCCTTCGGTATGGTCAAGCCCGGCCCGGACACCGGCGCAAACGACCAGAATTCAGGGTATGCATTCGGGGCGGACATAAACGGCTTCAGCCAGCTGCACGTCAGCGGGACGGGCGGCGGGCCCAAGTACGGGAACATCCTCATCCAGCCGACGGTGGGGGGCCTCGCCATCGAGGACCTGGGTTCGCCTCCCGAGAACGAGGAGGCACGGCTCTGCTACTACGCCGTCACCCTCAGGCGCTACGGGGTTCGGGCCGAGGTGACCGCGGGGGCCCGCGCGGCCCTCTACCGCTTCACCTATCCAGCGGTCGGCCCGGCGCACCTGCTGTTCGACTCGGGCCATTGCCTGACCGGCGGAATCGCCTACGGCGAGGGCCAGATGGTGACGTCGTCGTCCGTCGAGGTGGTGTCCCCCACCGAGGTCTCCGGCTCGTGCACCCTGGTGGGAGGGTGGAACCAGCAGACGCGCCCCTTCACGGTCTACTACTACGCGGTCTGCGACACGCCGGCCGCCGCCTTCGGGACCTGGAACAGGCAGGACGCCCACCCCCTGCACCCGGGAGGCCGGCGGGAATCGGGCGGCCAGATCCTGACGGGGGCCTGGCTGGATTTCGTCCCGGGGAAGGTAGTCAGGGTCAAGGTGGGCGTCTCCTTCGTGAGCGTCGCCAAGGCGAAGGCCAACGCCGGGGAGATCGAGGGGTTCGACTTCGGGAAGGCGCTCGCCGCCGGCGTCGGCGCATGGGAGGAGGCACTCGGCGGCGTCCAGGCCTCGGGCGGGACCCCCGGACAAACAAAACTTTTCTACACCTCGCTCTACCACCTCATGCTCATGCCGGTGGACCGAACCGGCGAGAACCCGCTGTGGACCTCCAATGAGCCGTCCTACGACGACTTCTACACCATCTGGGACACGTTCCGGGTCTCGAACCCCCTCCTGACCCTGATCGCCGAGAAGCGGGAGTCGGATATCGTCCGGTCGCTCGTCGACATCTCCAGGCACGACGGATTCCTGCCCGACGGCCGCTCGGGCAACTCCAACGGCCGCACGCAGGGGGGCAGCGACGCCGACACGCTCATCGCGGACGCCTTCGTGAAGCACCTGCCGGGCGTCAACTGGGACGATGCCTACGCCGCGGTCGCGAAGGACGCGGAGGTGCCCCCGGTCGACCCGTTCAAGGAGGGCAGGGGAGGCCTCTCCGACTGGCACGGCCTCGGCTACTGCACCATGGAGGGCACCGACCGCTCGGCGTCGAAGACGATGGAGTACGCCTACAACGACTTTGGGATCGCCCTCATGGCGCGTGGGCTCGGCAAGGACGGCGACGCCGCGAAATACCTGAAGCGCGCGGGCCAGTGGGTGAACCTCTGGGATCCAAGCCTCTCCGACGGCGGGTACTCGGGCTTCATCCGCTCCAGGCACCGCAGCGGCGCCTGGATGGAGCCCTTCAAGGCGACGGAGGGCTGTTCCTGGCACGGTGACACGTTCTACGAGGGGAATTCCTGGACCTATTCCTTCTTTGTGCCGCAGGACGTGACGGGGCTCATCGCGAAAATGGGAGGCGCCAAGACGTTCGTCGGCCGGCTCGATGCGCTCTTTGACACGCCCGGGCTTTGCGACGTGACGGACGAGCCCTTCTTCCTCACGCCCTACCTCTACATCTGGGCCGGGCGCTACGACAGGACGGCGGAGCGCGTCCACAAGATCGTGACCACGAATTATGCCGCGACGCCAGGCGGCCTTCCCGGCAACGACGACTCCGGGGCGATGGCGGCCTGGTATGCCTTTAGCGCGATGGGTCTCTTCCCGAACGCCGGCCAGGACGTCTATCTCCTCGGGACCCCTGCCTTCCCCTCGGTTTCCCTCAGGCTTGCGAACGGCAGGACGTTCACGATCAGGGCCGACAACCTCTCGGACAGGAACATCTACATCGTCTCCGCGGCGCTCAACGGCCAGCCCCTGGACTCGGCGTGGATCCGGCACGCCAGCATAGAGGCCGGGGGCACGCTCGCGCTTCAGATGGGCGAAAGGCCCTCCTCGTGGCCCACGGGGCCTTTGCCTC
>Ga0265338_10003210_pt1 | contig 23318 bp, 14 predicted proteins | sample 42126metaG_FD_193579 | JGI IMG/M metagenome (GOLD analysis project Ga0265338, IMG submission 193579) | Rhizosphere microbial communities from Carex aquatilis grown in University of Washington, Seatle, WA, United States - 4-21-26 metaG | ecosystem: Host-associated > Plants > Roots > Rhizosphere... | reverse complement strand
CGGGCCGTTTTTGTACCGAAGCGGCAAACGCGCTGGCCAGATTCATCGGGAAATTTTAGGAAGAACCCAAGGCAGTTAGCAAGCGACGATACGAAAGATGCCTCATAACGGATGTGAAATTGAAATGCCTTGACTGCTATTTTACCTGTGCAGCAATTGATTCAGGAGATTTCCGACCGGCGACGGATTCCCGTTTGCCGGCCTTATCAAACTATTTCCCACGGATTGCACTGTCAAGCCGACCAATGCGACTTTGTTAATCTTTTTGTCCGGTTCGCCCAGGGTGCCTGTCATTGTAAAAAATTGCGGCAACGGCACATACGCGCCGGCAGCCGAAGTGTTGGCCGTGGCCAGATTAAGCTGACCGGCGATGGAGCGGCTGAGCAAGATAGTCACCGGTATATTGATGGTGGAGTTGGTTAACACGGGCGCCAGGGCAATGGTCCCTGTGGCGTCGGCTTCAAAGGCGGCGCTTTGCACGACGGCTAATTGCAGGTTGATTCGACCATCACCTGCCCCGCCCTGCACTGTAATCGTCTGAATCGGCGATTGCTGAAGCTGGCTCATCAGTCCGCCCTTGCTTAACCCCGTGGCCCGGGTCAGCAGCGAAACGACAGCGGTTTCAGGATTGCTTAAAAGCTGCGGGAGCGTCGCCACCACGTTGATCAACGATTTGAGCATCGCACTCCGGACATTAATTACGGACAGGTTCAGGTTGGTGGCGTCAACGTCAAACTGCCCCGTGAGGTTCTTCTTCAAATCGGCTCCGGTCGTGCCCGCGCCGGCGATTTGTGCGTGCGCGGTCAATACCCCTCCCAACTGCCCCTGGCGGTCAGGCTCGAAAGTATCCACCAGCGGCCTGAACGGCACCTGGTCGGCATCCAGGGTGAAATTGTATTTATAGCCGGGAACACTCAAGTCCAAATCCACTGAGGCACTCGCCGGCGCTCCATTGAGCACAAGTTGGAACGGTTTTATCTGCACATGGCCGCTGTCCATTTTTACCGTGGTTTTAAAATTGGTGATAGCCACTTCGTGCAGATAAAGCTGCCCGATATCCGCCACCAGCGTGAAGTTGTGCAGAGGCAGGTTCACTGGCGGCGGCTCTTGATCGGCTGGAACTGAAGCTGGGCTGGCGGACGCAGTTGCCGGAGCAGTTTTCCCGGGTGCTTTCGCACCGCCGGCGAACAAATCGTAATAGGGTGTCAGGTCAAGTCCATCCGACGAAAGCTTCAGGTTTCCTTGAACAGCCTTGGTTTGGGAAAAATCAACCTGTCCCTGTAATTGAACCTGGTTCTGAGCGCGGTCGGTGGGGGTCAGACCGATTTGGAATTGGCGGATGTCGGCAGATTGTTTTTGCAGCGACGTATCCACCTGCAGCCGGGCCGCCAGAGGAGTCGCCGGGAATTGCCCTTTGGGATCGTGCACGACGAGATTGGTCACCTGTAAATCGGCTTTGACGGCGGAACTGCTGTTCGGCGCATATTGGACCGAGGCGTTGCCGTTGACGGCGATGGAAACCAGTTGTTTGCCTGCCAGCAACGGTTCGAGGAATGGACGCAGCCCATCCTGGTCGAAACCCGACAGCCTGGCGCTCAATTGCACCGTCTGGTTGGCAGGTTCAAAAGCGCCGGTAAGGGCAACATTTCCCCTGACGCTGCCGTTTTGCGTGAGCGCGCCGTCGAGTTTTTGAATTTGGATCCGTTCCGGCGTCCGGCTGACCTCCACGTCCATCGTGCTGCCGAAGTCGCGAAATGAATTCCTGCCCAGCTGGCCGGTGAGATCAGCCAGCGCAAGCCGGCCGGTGACCGTCTGTGTGTTTTGCTTCTGTGTGACCCGGCCGTTCAGCCTGACGGTGCCGGACGAAATAGTCGCGTCCGGTTGCGGGAACGCCTCGCTCAGTCCCGCCAGCGAAGCTTCCAGAGCGACCTGCGCATCTGCACTCGCGTCGGCCAGGTTGTAGGAGCCGGAACCCGACACGGTGAGCAGCGACTGGCTTTGCCGGCTGATTTGCAGCCGGTACCCGCTCAACTTGAATTGCTTGAAATCCTCCGCCGCGCCTTGCGCCTGCAAATTCACTGTCGCCTGGCAGGTCTGGTTGCTGCCGATGGCAGCCGTGAGATCGTTGATGTGCGAATTCAGATCAAACCCAAGCTGTTTGCCGCCTTGTTGGGAAGACAATTCCAATTGCAGATTCGCGTTGCCGGCCGACACGGTGCCGCCGAGGAAAGGCAGCCAATCCGCCAGACTCAAATTGGTCACGTCCAGATCGAGCGCCGAGTTGCCAAAGCCACCGGCACCGTTTCCCCACGACAGACTCATCGGTTGGGACAGACGCACAGACAGCAGCGAGCGACCCTCTTGCGTGCCGGCGAGCGCCAGCTTGTGCAGGAGTGCCGTCTGCGTCTCATTGTCCACCGTAACCGCATAATCGGCGTTGAAATTAACCGCCGGCGTAGTTTGTCCTGCGCGCGTCACCTGGAATTTGTCCGCGACGAGCCAGCCGGTCGCGGCGATGGTCTTGCCGGAATTCGTCAACGTGATTTCGTTCGTGGAAGCGATGGTCGTCAAGCCAAAATCCATGCCGCGCGCGGCCCCGGCCAGATTCAGCAGCCGCCGGTCAACGCCCCGCAAGGCCACTTCCAAACTGCCTTCCATTTTGGCCAAATCGAGCGGGCCGCTGACGGAGAGTTCGCCCAGTGACGCGCCGGCGTTTTGAAAATGTAAATCCAGTTGCTTGATTTCCGTCGGCATTGCGTCGCAGTCCAGGCCGGCGGCCAACGTGGAGAAATCGGCGAACGCACCGCCGGCGGCGGAAACTGACAATTGCGCCTTGCCGGAAGCCGAGGCGGGTTTCAAGTCCGGTGTCAGAGCACAATTGAAATCTCCCTGGATCGTTGCCGCCAAGAATCCGTTGGTACCGCCGGGCGGATTTTGGTCGACCCGCACTGCCCCAGACAGTTGAAGCACGGCGGTTTGTCCGTTTTTCAAGTTCGACAGCGTCACGTCCAGATTCGTCAACGACGTGACATTACTCCGGCCGCTGCCGTAATTCTTGATTTCCACGATGCTCGCGTTGCGCATGGTAAGTTTTCCAAGGTCAATTTCCGGCGCTTTTGACGATTTCGGCTTTGGCGACCCGGCATTGGCCGGCTTTGCCTGCAACGCTTTCAGCAACGGGTCCAGATTGCTGCTTCCATCCGGGTTTTGAACCAGTTCGACCGTTGGCGAGTTGAGCACGATTTCATCCACGTGAATGTTGCCACTGAGAATGTCCCAAAGATGATAACGGACATTCACTTCCGACGCGGTGAAAACCGGCGCCTGCCCAATCGCCTGCACCTTCAAATCGTGCAGCACAATCTGTTTGAACGGGGCGAAAGACATGCTTCTGACAGTGATGTCCGCGTTCATAGCCTTGCCCAGGCGCGGCAAAATCACGTCATGGATGAAGGCCGGATTCGTCACGACGAAAAACGCCACAACGACCAAAACAACCAACAACACCGCCACAGCTGCGAAGAATCGCAACCAGCGGCGCCGCTTTTTTTGCTTCGGCGCGACAATAAACATCGGTTGGTTCAGTTGGTTCATAAAACGTCAAATTTATCCGGCCCACCCTTCCCATAGACTTCGATCGGCCCCATCGGCTCGCTTTTTTGCAAGAAAAGTTACATGTAATGGACAGGCGTATTGCCCGAACCATTCAATTCCATATTGATAGCATTAGCGTTGTGCAAGCCGAAACCGGGCGGGAGGCAAAGTGGCCCACAGTTTCGTCTTTTGATTGGTCGCATCATAAATATATTCCCTGCGTGATTAATACCGACGCAAAGCTGGCCACCCTTCTGCCGACAATCAAATCTGCTTCCTGGCTGGCGCTCGACACCGAAGCCGACAGTCTTCACGCCTATCCTGAAAAAATCTGTCTCATCCAAATCAGTACCGTTGCCGGAGACGTATTGGTTGACCCGCTCGCCAGAATCAACCTTGATCCCCTGCTCGCCGCACTTAACGCGCATGAACTTATCATGCACGGCGCGGATTACGATTTGCGGTTGCTGCGCAAGCATCACGAGTTTGTGCCTTCGGCGATCTTCGACACGATGCTGGCCGCCCGGCTCCTGGGTGAACGGCAATTTGGCCTGAGTTCGCTGGCCGAGAAATTTCTCGGCGTAAAACTGGACAAAGGTTCGCAAAAGGCGGACTGGGCGCGGCGTCCCCTCACCGAACGGATGGAAACCTACGCGCGCAACGACACGCACTTTCTCAAACCGCTTTCCGACAAGTTGAAACTTGAACTTCAGCACAAAGACCGGCTCGCCTGGCAACAGGAATCGTGCGTGCGATTGATTGCGGAAAGCTCCCAAACGTCCATGCCGGACATGGATTCCATCTGGCGGATCAAAGGCAGTCATGTGTTAAACCGGCACGCGCTCGCGGTTTTGCGCCAGCTTTGGCACTGGCGCGAAACGGAAGCCACGGCCGCCAACCGCCCGCCATTTTTCATCCTCAATCATGAAAAACTCGTGAGCATCGCCGCCACCGCCGCCGCTCGTAAATCGGTTGAATATCTTTTACCGACACGGATGTCACCGCGGCGGTGCGAAAATCTGCTCGAAGCCGTCAAGAGTGGACTGGCACTTCCCGCCGGCCAACACCCGGAAATCCTGCGGCACAAATTCCATCGTCCCACTGAAGCCGAGATGCGCCGCTACCGCGAATTGGAAAAGCACCGCGACGCGCGCGCTCACGAGCTGGCGATAGACCCCACGCTTATCGCCAGCCGCGCCACGCTCAGCGAGCTCGCCCGGGACTGGGACAACCACTCACCGGAACTGATGGACTGGCAGCGGGAATTGCTCCAAATTTGACTTAAGCGTTCCTCCTTGACTTTCAGCGATATTAATAGATAAGATTGACCATCTCAGGAAGTGAACTATGAAATCGCTTCACCCGTCGTGTGCGATCGCCGTTCTGCTGCTTCTGGCCTTCAAGGTTTCAGCAACCACGCATTACGTTGACGCGAATGGGACCAATCCCGTTTCGCCTTACACCAGTTGGGTGACGGCGGCAACGAATATTCAAAATGCGGTTATCAGCGCCACCGTCGGCGACATGGTTCTCGTTACGAATGGAATTTATCAGTTCGGCGGCATCCCAACCCCGGGATCAAACCGCGTTTCTATTTTGAATCCGGTGACAGTTCAAAGCATCAATGGGCCGGCGGTTACGGTGATCAAAGGCTACCAGGTGCCGGGGACAACCAATGGCGCCAACGCGGTTCGCTGTGTTTATCTGAACAACGGCGCGACCTTGTCCGGCTTCACATTAACGAACGGGGCGACGCCGAATTTTGACTATGGCGGCGGCGTGAAGTGCGCTTCCACGAATTGCCTGGTGACCAATTGTGTGATCATCGGCAATGCCTCCTACGACGGCGGCGCGGGCGCCTTTCAGGGAACACTCAAGAATTGCGCGTTGATTGGAAATTCGGCGGCTCCTCTCAGTATCGGTGGTGGCGGCGGCGCCAACGGCAGTGTTCTGATCAATTGCCTGTTGGCGGACAACTTCGCCGGATACATCGGCGGCGGGGCAATCAACTCCACCCTGATCAATTGCACGGTGGTCAGCAATGTCGCTGCTGCCTATGCCGGATCGATCTGGGGGAGCACGCTCCAAAACTGCATCGTCTATTACAATTCCAGTTATTACACCAACACCGACACCAGCGCCGGATACAGCCTCAGCAACTGTTGCGTGTCGTTCCCCCTGACCGGAGTTTCAGGTGCGAACAATTTTACCAATCCGCCGTTGTTCGCCAATTTGTCCGCCGGCGATTATCATTTGAACGCTGCCTCCCCTTGCATCAACGCCGGCAATAATTCCTCCATCGCCACCGGCACCGATTTGGACGGCAACCCGCGCATCGTCGGTGGCATCGTGGACCTCGGCGCGTACGAATTTCAATCGTCCGTGCATTATGTGAAAGCGTCAGTTTTCAGCTCAACGCCCGTTCCACCATTTACCAATTGGATTACTGCGGCGACCAACATTCAGGATGCCGTTGATGCGACGAGCGCGGGTGATTTTGTCGTCGTCAGCAACGGTACTTACAATACCGGCGGGCGTGTCGTGTTCGGTACAATGACCAATCGCGTGGTGATAGACAAAGCGGTAGTGGTTCAAAGTGTCAACGGCGCGGCCTCCACTGTCATCGCCGGCCTGCCCGGCACTGGCGGTTATCCCTCATCCGGGTTCCGTTGCGTTTATCTGACCAACGGCGCGGCGTTGGTCGGATTTACTTTGACCAACGGCGCGACGCGGGGCGGCGGGACGGACATTATCAAAGAACAAAGCGGGGCGGCGGCCTGGTGCGAATCCGCCAATGCCATCATTTCCAACTGCGTTTTGGTGCATAGTTACGCCAACGAATTGGGGGGCGGCGCCTATCAAGGCACGTTAAATAATTGTGTCATCAGTAACAACACGGCGTTCATCAACGGTGGCGGAACCTATGGCGCCAACTTAAACAACTGCATTGTAAGCGGAAATAAATTGGTTCAAGGCTTCGGCGGCGGTGGCGCCTGCCTGGGAACGTTAAAGAATTGTTTGATCAGCGGTAATTCGGCTCCCATGGGCGGTGGCGCCAGCTCGAATACGTTAAACAACTGCCTGCTGAAAAATAACACAGCCATCACCGGCGGCGGGGCTTACTACTGCGTCCTGGTCAATTGCACCGTCGTTAGCAACACGGCCTCCAGTGGCGGTGGCGGCATCGCTGGAGGTGCCGTTACAAATTCAATCGTTTACTACAACAATGGTGGAAACATTTTTAACACCAAAACCATCGCTTATACCTGCACGATCCCGCTTATCGGCGACACCGGCGATATTTCCAACGCGCCGCTCTTTGTTGGTGGAACCCCGGGCAATTTCCACCTGCAATCCAGTTCACCCTGTATCAATGCAGGCAATAATGCTTGCGTTATCGGCGCCACTGACCTGGACGGCAACCCGCGTATTGTCAGTGGCACGGTGGACATGGGGGCCTATGAATTTCAAACTCCGGATTCCGTGATCTTTTATGCGAATTTGCAAATGCCGACCAACAACTCGTCCGGCATTACCCTCGGCTGGCAGAGCGTGAACGGTCTAAATTATTTTATTCAACGCAGTGCGGATTTGTCCCTCCAACCGGCCTTTACAACCATTCAGAGCAACCTCGTCGGCCAAGCCGGCACGACAAGTTACACGGACACCACTGCGCTCGGCAACGGCCCCTTCTTCTATCGCGTCGGTGTGCAGCCAGAGATTGAAGGGCGTGACACTCCGTACGTGCCACACTCAGCAAACTCGCCCGGAATTGGGACCAACACGCGCCGGAATTGATGAACCGCAAAGACAACAGTTGCGAAAGACGAATTGAGGATTGCCGCGCTTGTTCAGTGGGAAACCGGCAACTTCAACCATTTCAGGGATTTCATTTCAATAGAACCACGAAGCCATCATGAATTAATTGCTTGCATTCTGAATCAGTTTGGCTAAAATCAGTATTAATCTCGATTGAAGCCATGAAAGCCCTTAGTTTCTGCTCAGTGATTTTCGTTTTCGCGTTTTTTTCATTCAACACCCTGGGCACGTTGCATTACGTGGATCTGAACTGCACGAATCCTGTTTCGCCTTACACGAGCTGGGCGACGGCGGCGACGAACATTCAGGATGCGGTTAATCATGCTGTGTTCGGTGATACCGTTCTGGTCACGAACGGCATTTATCAAGACGGCGGCGACTCGTTTTCCGGATCGAACCGCGTTGACGTATTATCGGTGACGATCCAAAGCGTCAACGGTCCGGCGGTTACAATGATCAAAGGCTACCAGGTTCCCGGAACCACGAATGGAGCCAGTGCGGTTCGGTGCGTTTATTTGCGGGAATTTTCGACGTTGTCAGGTTTCACGCTGACGAATGGCGCGACGCAAAGCTCCGGTAACGGGGGCGGGGTGGTTTCAGAATCGAACTGCACGATCACCAACTGCGTAATCACCGGCAATGCGGCCTCAGGCAATGGCGGTGGGTCTTATTCGATCAACAACAGCACCCTGATCAATTGTGAAATCATTGGAAATATCGCCACCGCCGTGGGTGGTGGCGCTTATGGGAACACGTTGAGTAACTGCATGGTGACGTTCAATTCCTCAGGGCAAGGCGGCGGTGTGGCATCAAGCACAGCGAACAACTGTTTGCTCGCCGGCAACGGAACCACCAACAACATCGGCGGCACGACCGGCGGCGCGGCCTATTTGGGCACGCTGAATAATTGCACGTTGGTTGGAAATTTTTCGAAGACGCTCGGTGCGGCCAACGGCTGCACCTTGAACAACAGCATCATCTTTTACAACATCAACGGATTTTATGCGGATTGCTACATGTGCCGGTTGACCAATTGTTGCACGACACTCGGCAATGGCAATCCGACTCTGCCCAACAACAGCATCAGCAATGCGCCGGTTTTTGTGGACATGGCCCATGGCAACTATCGTCTGCAGATCGGCTCACCGGGCATAAACGCGGGCACGAACATTTACGCCCCGTCGGGCACTGATTTGGACGGCAATCCGCGGATCGTCGGCGGAACCGTGGACATGGGGGCTTACGAGAATCAAAACACGAATCCGGTGCATTATGTGAATATGACCAGCACCAATCCGGTGTCGCCTTACACCAATTGGATGACCGCGGCGACGAACATTCAGGATGCGGTGAGCGCCGCACAGGACGGCGAGTTCGTGGTCGTGTCCAATGGCATTTACAAGTTCGGTGGCGCGCCCGTTTATGGGCCGGAAACCAATCGCGTAGCGTTGACCAATGCCATCACCCTGCTGGGTTTGTACGGACCGCAGGCCACGGTGATTGTCGGCAGCATCCTCGGAAGTCAGACGCGCTGTGTTTATGTCGGAAGCAACGCGGTACTGAATGGATTTACCCTGGCCGATGGTTCGACCAGAACTTCCGGCGACAATCTCAGGGAACAAAGCGGTGGCGGCGCGTGGTGCGAAGCGAGCGGCGTGATCTCCAACTGCGTGATCGGCGGCAATAATTTTCCCTATGCCAATGGCGGCAGCCCGGGCGACGGCTGCACCGCACAGTGGGAGGGCAGCGGGGTTTACGGAGGAACCGTTTACAACAGCACACTGGCGAATAACAGCGTCGCCGTCAACGGGGGGGCGGCGGCGGCAGCCACCCTGGTGAACTGCATCATCACGACCAACTTCAGTGCAAATGGTTACGTTGCGGGTATTTATCAAGGTATCGCCACCAACTGCACCTTCAGCGGCAATGTCAATTACGAATCGGTTTTTCCCCGGGCTGGTGGCGCCTATCAGAGCACGCTTTACCATTGCACCTTGACCCGCAACCAGGGTTACACGGGTGCGGCTTCCAGTTGCACCAACTATAATTGCACGTTGGCGAACAATTCCGGCACCTACGGCGGCGGCGCCTACGGCGGTGTTTTATACAATTGCCTCCTGTCGAGCAACTCGGCGACCGTCAATGGCGGGGGTGCCTATCAAAGCACGCTTTACCATTGCACCATCGTCAGCAACATCGCATCCATGAACGGTGGCGGAGTTTGCCTTGGAGTCATTAATGATTGTCTCATTTCCAATAACCGCGCGAATGCCGGCGCCGGTGCTTACCAGAATACTCTGAATAACTGCATCCTGGTAAACAACATTGCCAGCGGTGCTGGCGGTGGAACTTACCAGGGCACACTGGCCAATTGCACGCTCACTGGCAATGCTTCCAATCTGGGCGGTGGCGCCTATTTGGGAACATTGAACAACTGCATCATTTATTACAATGTTACCGGGGCCGGCTCCAACTATTTTAACGGCACATTAAATTATTGTTGCACCACGCCCTTGCCTGCTGGCGGCACCGGCAACATCACCAACGAACCCGGTTTTGTGGATTTGGTGAACACTGATTTTCACCTCCAATCCAACTCGCCTTGCATCAATTCCGGCAATAACACCTATGTTGTTACCAACATAGATTTCGACGGCAACCCGCGCATTACCGGCGGCACAGTGGACCTCGGCGCGTATGAATTCCAAACACCAACTTCAATCATTTCCTACGCCTGGCTTCAGCAATATGGCTTGCCCACCGACGGCTCGGTGGATTACGTGGATTTAGACGGCACCGGCATGAACAACTGGCAGAAATGGATTGCCGGTTTGGACTCCACCAATGCTCTGTCAGTTTTGGCAATGTTGCCGCCCGCGCCAACGAACAACCCGGCGGGCTTGGTCGTAACTTGGGAAAGCGTGAGCAATCGAACTTATTTCCTCCAAAGCAGCACCAACCTGGGCGCGCAACCGGCGTTCTCAACCATCCAGAGTAATATCGTCGGTCAACCCGGCACGACAAGTTACACGGACACCAATGCAATTGGGAACGGTCCCTATCTTTACCGGGTGGGGATACAATAAAAGCCTCGGAGGGACGAGTTATACGAGTCCCCGTTTTTGTTTAGACGCTTGCTGAATTTGGGACTCGCAGAGATCGTCCATCCGGCATCATCTCACCACTTCAAACGCAAAGCCCTTCAGATATTCCGTCTCCGGAATCATAGGAATCACCGGATGATCCGGGCTTTGGAAATAGGTCGCCACGCGGCGCAAAATCCGGCGCGTGTCATAGGCGGCGGAGAGAATCACGTCCTGGAAGATTGTCGCGTCCACGTGATGCGAGCAACAAAACGTCGCTAACGTACCACCAACCTTGAGCAATTTCAGCGCGCGCAAATGAATCTCCTTGTAACCGCGCAAGGCATCCGGCACCGAGGCGCGATTGCGCGTGAACGACGGTGGATCGAGCACGATTACATCGAATCGTGGAATGACTTTTTCATGCGGCTTGACGGCGGTTTGTGCCTTGAGCCAATCGAAAACGTTCACGGCCTCAAAAGAGCATTTATCGGCCAGGTCGTTTGCCGCCGCGTTCCGTTGCGAGGCCGCAATCGCCTCCGCGCTTTGGTCGAGCAGATGAACGTGGGCCGCGCCCGCGCGGGCTGCGTGGAGCCCGAATCCGCCTAAAAAACTGAAACAATCAAGCACCTGTGCGCCCTTGGTGAATTGCGACACGGCCTGATAATTCAGCTGTTGGTCGAGATAAAGGCCAGTCTTGTGCCCGCTGACCAGGTCGGTTTCAAACTTCAGCCCGTTCAGATTCACCAGGACCGGACCGCCAAGCTCGCCGGACAAAACGCCATTCGCTTCGATCAAGCCTTCAAACTTCCGCGACGCCATATCACTGCGTTCGAGAATGGCCTGCGGCGAGAAGAGCTTTTGCAGCGCGGCAACAATCTGCGTCTTCCGCTGGTCCATGCCGAGCGACGAAATCTGCACCACCAGCACGTCTTCGTATTTGTCCACGATGAGGCCGCTGAGGAAATCGCTCTCGGCGTTGACGACCCGGAAAGAGGTGGCCCCCGGTAAATGCCTTTGCCGGACGACCAGAGCGGCGCGAATGCGCTCGTCAAAAAATCTCTCGTTAATCTCGACGCGCTCCGGCGAAAGAACGCGAACATTGATTTTGGATTTTGAGTTGAAAAAACCGACACCGAGCAGCCGCTGACGATGATCCTTTACCTGGACGAGTTCGCCGTCGGCGGGTTGGGTGGTTACGCGATAGATTTCACCGTGATAAATCCAAGGGTGGCCGGCCACGATACGGTCAGCCTCGCCCGGTTTCAGTAAAACAGTTGGCAATGAGTCCATGGTTTGTAAACAATTGCCGGATAATCCGGCACCCGTAGGAGAGCACAATCATGGGGATGAAAAAAGAAAAGTTTTTGATGCGCCGGACGATGGCTCCCGCTAACTTGGGTGGCGACACTGGCATGGCATTTTTACTGGTTTTTCTCGGCAGCGGCACCTCGCAAGGCGTGCCGATTATTGGCAAGGAATATCCGCCGGAATTTCTGGCGAACCCCAAAAACCATCGCACACGACCTTCCATTTACGTCGCCACCGACCGGGTGAAGCTCGTCGTCGACACCACCCCGGAATTCCGGGTGCAAATGCTGCGCGAAAACATCCTCTGGCTCGACGCGGTGATTTTTACCCACCCGCATGCCGATCACGTCATGGGCCTGGACGATTGCCGGCGTTTTTGCGACGTGCGCGGTAGTGCGCTGCCGGTTTATGCAAACGCGGAAACGATGGCTTCGCTAAAGCGTGTTTTCATTTACGCCTTCGACGGGCGGCCGATTCCCAAAGGTTATTTTCATCCTGAACCGCATGTGATTGACGGACCGTTTGTGCTGGGCGATTTGAGCATTACTCCCCTGCCCTTGCCGCACGGGGCCACGATGACGAACGGTTATTTGTTCGAGCAGAACTGCAAGAAGCGGCTTGCGTATTTGAGCGACTGCAAGGAAGTTCCCCCGGTGGTCGTGGAAAAGATCCGCGGTGTCGAAATCGCCGTGCTCGACGCGCTCCGGCCAAAACCGCACCCGACGCACATGAGTCTTGACGAAGCGCTTACCGCCGCGCGGCGCATCGGGGCCGCCAAAACGCTTTTCACGCATTTGACGCACGATTACGATCACGACAAGGCGCAGGCCGAGCTGCCGGACGGCGTCGCGTTCGCCTACGACGGCCTTAAAATCGCGTGCGACGCCTGAATTCTGGAACGTTTTGAATTCTATAAGGTCAAATGACAAACCTATGAAATCCTTTTGGATTCGATTTGCGTTTTTGTTTTTGGCTCTGGCGCCGCTGTTGGCCCGGGCTGGCGGGGATGAAGTCGTCGTGGTTTACAATAAACGCATGCCGCAATCCAAGGCGGTGGCTGAGCATTACGCCGCGGCACGGCACGTTCCGGAACGGCAAATTTACGGTTTTTCGATGACCACCAACGAGGTGATGTCGCGTTACGAATTTATTAACATTCTTCAATGGCCGCTGGCCCGCCGGCTGGAATCCACCGGCCTCTGGCAGTTCGGTTCCGTAACCAACGTCGCGACCAATGGCGGGCCGGTGCGCGTTGAACAACGTGTGATTGCGTCCAAAATCCGCTACGTTGTTCTGTGCTACGGCATCCCGTTAAAAATCGAGCCTGATCCGGATTTGAAGGAAACCATTCCCAACAACCTGAAACCGGAGTTGAGCCGGAACGAAGCCTCGGTGGATTCCGAACTGGCGACACTGCCACTGGTGGAAATGAACCTGCCGCTTACCGGACCCTTGCCCAATTGGTCTTATGCCGTCACCAACACCGCGCTTTTGGATCCGACGAATGGTATTTTGCTCGTTGCGCGAATTGACGGGCCCGGCGCCGACATCGCGAAGGGCCTCGTGGACAAAGCCCTTGAAGCCGAACGCGACGGTCTGTGGGGTCGCGCTTATTTCGACATGCGGGGATTGGGAAAAGCCGATAATTATTATCTGGGAGACGACTGGATTCATGAGGACGCTGAAATTTGCCATGAGCTGGGATTTGAAACCACCCTGGACGACAAATCAGAGACGTTTCCGGCGGATTTTCCGATGAGCCAAATCGCCATTTACTGTGGCTGGTATGACGGGAGTGTTTCCGGTCCGTTTACACTGCCCAAGGTTGAATTCATGCCTGGTGCATTCGCGTATCATTTGCATTCGTTCAGCGCAGAGACTATCCGCAGTGCGAACGAACATTGGTGCGGTCCGTTGCTGGCCAAGGGAGCAACCTGCACGATGGGTTGCGTGTATGAACCCTACCTGAGTGCTACGCCGAATATCGCCGTCTTTCTGGCCCGCTGGATGGGTAATGGTTTTACTTTTGGCGAGGCGGCTTGGGCGGCGCAACCCGTTTTGTCATGGCAAACGACGGTTATCGGTGATCCACTTTACCGGCCGTTTGGCAGATCGCTGCCGCTGGTGCACGCGGAATTGATACGTCGCCACAGCCCGCTCATCGAATGGTCGCAATTGCGCATCGTTGATTTGGCGCTTGCCCACGGCGGATCACTTCTCCGGGTGGTTAACTATCTCGAAAACATCGACGCCACAACCAACAGCGCCGTGCTCACCGAGAAACTCGCCGACCTCTATGAACGGGAAGGCAAACCCTCCTCGGCCATCGACACCTATGAAAGCGCTTTGAAGCTCAACCCTTCGCCGGAGCAACGCATTCGCATCCGCCTGACGCTCGGTGGAAAACTCGAACTGCAAAACCAGGACCCGGAAGCCTACGACAATTATCAAAAACTGCTCGCGGAATCGCCTGATTATCCCGGCAGAATCTCCATTTACCAAAAACTTTTATCGTTGGCGCGGCGGCTTAACAAGCCCGACGACGTGGCCAGATATGAAACGTTGACCAAATAACCACAAACGGCATGGCAACGTTTTACGACACCCACGCGCATCTCGATTATCCTGATTACGCAAGTGATTTGCCGGAAGTCATCACCCGCGGCCAGGCCGCCGGCATCGCCAAAATCATTTCCATCGGCACGAGTTTGAGCAGCAGCCAACGGGCAATCCGGCTGGCCGAAACATTTCCATCCGTGTATGCCGCCGTTGGCTGGCATCCAACCGAGGTGATGCAGGCCCCATCCGACCTGCGTCCAGCCCTGCGTGAATACGCCAAACACCCCAAGGTCGTCGCTATTGGCGAGATTGGCCTCGATTATCACCGTCTGCCCGGCTCGCAGGGCGGTCGTGGCGATGAGGACGCGCGCTACAAGCAACGGCAGGCCGATATTTTCCAGCAACAAATCGAAGTCGCCGTTGAAGCGGGTTTGAATTGCATCATCCACCAGCGTGATGCCTTTGACGACACACTCGCGCAGCTTAAACCGTTCGCCGACAAAGTCCGGGGTGTCTTCCATTGCTTCGGTGAAAACCCCGACCGGATGCGGCGCGTTCTGGAAATTAACTCGCTCGTCAGTTTCACCGGCATTGTCACGTTCAAGAACGGCCAGAACGTCCGCGACACCGTGGCCGCCACACCATTGGACAAGTTCATGTTGGAAACCGACTGTCCGTATCTCGCGCCCGTACCGTATCGCGGCAAACGCTGTGAACCGGCCTACGTGAAGGAAATTTCCGAAGTCGTCGCGCAAGCCAAAGGCTGTTCCCTTGACGAATTGAGTGCGGCGACGTGCAAAACTGCCCAGGAATTTTTCCGAAAACTATAACCGTCGGAGCCGACGTGAGGAGGCTCAGTCGGGAAGAATGAAACTGAACGGAGCCTCGTCATCCCGGCTCCTGCAAAATGGCCGAAGAACTCCAACTCCGCATTCATGGTGAGGCGTCGCTGCCGACGCTGATTTACCTGCCCGGCTTGCACGGTGATTGGACGCTGATCGGCGGTTTCCGCCAGGCCATCAGCAATCAAGTGCGCTTCGTCGAAATTACTTATCCCCGCACGCTCACGTGGTCGCTGGACGATTACGCAGCGGCGATAGAAACCGCACTGGCGCAAAACGGCATCAGCGACGGCTGGCTTCTCGGCGAATCGTTCGCCTCACAGGTGGTCTGGACTATGCTGACGCGCGGAAAGTTTCGGGCACAAGGCGTGATCCTGGCCGGCGGTTTCGTGAAATATCCCATACACCGGGCAATCCGGATGGCGGAAAAAATCACCGCGCGCATTTCAACCAGATTGCTCGTCTGGATATTTTTCGGCTACGCCCGGGTGGCGCGCTTCCGGTATCGAAGGTCACCCCAAACGCTGGCGAGCCTTGACGAATTCATTTCCCGCCGGACGGAGCTGGATCGCCGCGCAGCGCAACACCGTCTGCACCTGGTTGCCCAAAACGATCCACGGCCAATCGTCCGGCAGACCCGGTTACCGGTCTTTGGTTTGAGTGGATTTTTCGATCCCATTGTGCCGTGGCCGCTGGTGCGGCGTTGGTTGAGGAAAAATTGTCCGGCCCTGCGCGATTATAAGGTCATCGCGAGCGCCGATCACAACGTCCTCAGCACCGCGCCAAAGGAATCAGCAGCGCAGGTGCGGGAGTGGATGTTTTAGCCATTTACGATTTACGATTTACGATTTACGATTTGTTACGCGAATTTTACGCACCAGCGTAAATCGTCAATCACAAATCAATATGACCAAGCAACAAGTCTTTGACCTCTATTTTCTCGATGCCCGACATAAACTGATTGAGGTCGCCGCCTTTCTCGACCGCGTCGACCGCGCCGGCGGCAAGGACGATTTCCGCCTGAAGGCTTTTCGCGCCGCGCTTGGCGAATTGACCGGCAACAAGAAGGAAAAAGCTAAAAATGTTCTGCTCGCGTTCAGCGATCCAACCACGACCCCCATTGCCAAGGCAACCAGCAAGGGAGCCGTCGGCGCTTATTCCGGTCCAAAATAGACTCAAACTTCATCCATGCGTTACATCGAACCCCACGCCCACATGGTCAGCCGCGTGACGGATGATTACGAGCGCATGGCTGTCGCCGGTTGCGAAGTGGTTTGCGAGCCGGCGTTCTGGGCGGGTTTCGACCGCAGTTCCGCCGACGGCTTTTACGATTACTTCGGCCAACTGACCGAGCACGAGCCGAAGCGCGCGGCGAAGTTCGGCCTCAAACATTTCAGCTGGCTCTGCATCAACCCGAAAGAGGCCGAGGACCTTAAACTGGCGGAGGAGGTCATTGCTCTGATTCCAAAATTTCTTTCCCGGCCGAATGTGCTCGGCATCGGTGAAATCGGCCTGAACAAAAATTCAAGGAACGAACTGAAGGTACTCGAAATGCACGTGGACCTCGCGGCGCGGTATAATCAGCTCATTCTGGTTCACACGCCGCATCTGGAGGACAAGTTGAAAGGCACAAGGCTCATCCTGGACGTGTTGAAAAGTGACAAACGTATCCGGCCGGAGCGAGTCATTATTGATCACGTCGAGGAACACACAGTCGAACTGGTCTTGAAATCAGGTTTTTGGGCGGGAATGACACTTTATCCGGAGACCAAGTGCTCGCCGCCGCGCGCCATTGACATGCTTGAAACTTACGGCGAAGAACGAATCTGGTTGAACAGCGCGTGCGATTGGGGCGTGAGCGATCCGCTGGCCGTGCCGAAGACCGCACAGGAAATGAAGAAACGCGGACGCCACGCCGCGGCCATTGATAAAATCATTTATCAGAACCCCAAAAAGTTCCTCGGCCAGTGCTCGAAATTTAAAATCGGTTAAGTCCGGTTCGGCGGCGCGACCCGGCCAATGTTTCCCCTCTTTAACGACAGACGGTTTTCAATACGCCCAAATCGTCCCGGTTGAACTCACAGGCATCCATTGGTTGTTGCCGATACATTGCAGTTCGACCGCCGTGCCCTGGCTGCCGGAAATGGTGCTGTTGGTGCTGATGGTGCCGGGCACCACATAGACACCGTAGTTATAAACACCGCCGGAAGTGCTGCCATTATTGCTGACTGTCGCGGCAAATTTGCTGCCGTCCTCCGACATCCAGGCACCGGACCAAAATTGATTGCTGGTGGTAATGGACGTCCAATTCGCACCTGAATTCGCGGACCCATAGAGCAGGCCGTTGCTGACGCCGGCCACGAGCCGGGTGCAATCACTGGAGACGGCCAGACAACTCAAATTGGCGGACGGCACGGGAATGTTAACGCTGAAACTGGCACCAGCGTTGGTGGATACCGAAATGCTGCTGCTGGTAAATTGGGCACGATAGGTTCCATTGCCGGAACAGGCAGTATTGGGAAAGTATTGGCTCCCATCTGCCGTGCAGGAAATGGTCGTGGCGCTCCCGGAAACAGACGACCAAACTGCACCGCTGTTGCTGGACATCCAAATGACGCCGGTGATTGTAACCGCATAAACAATTCTTCCATTGGCCGAACAGGCAACCGACAGACAACTAGGGCTAAGAAGTCCAGCCTGACTCCAGGTCTGGCCGGAATCGGACGAAGCCTGAACACCTGTTATACCGTTGCCCACTGCATAAATCCGAATACCGTCCACCGAGGCGGCAACGTCGTTGTAATTACCGCTGGTCGGCAGCCCCGCCAGATAGCTGTTCCGATAGCTGGCGAGGTTGCCGAGAATGGACTGCCCGGCATTTTCCTTGACCAGCCAGCCTTGCGCTCCCGCGCCGGAAATGCGCACAATATCACCCGGACTCGCCGAGGCCGGCAACGTCACCGTCACCGGTTGCGAATTAATCAGCAGATAGCCGGTGTCGATCACTGCCTGAATTGCCATGCCGTTGGTCGGAATCCAGCCGACCAAACCGTTCCCAAAAAAGCTGCCCCGAAAACTGTTGTTGAAATTGGTAAAAATATTTGCGCCACTGAAAGTCTGGTTGCTGTTCACGAATGCGGTATTGGCGGGCAATTGATTGTCGGCCAGAATACCGGTCAGGTTGGCCACGTTCACGTTCGTTACTCCACCGCCATTCCCGAAGAATGACCCGTTAAAAATGCCGCCAAATGTGCCGTTGAAAATGCCGCTGAAAGTCCCAGAAAATAAATTGCCGCCGTTGGTAAACGACACCGTATTGGTGTAACCCGCAAAAGCGCTGGCGGGCAGCGTACCTGCCAGTTGCGCCGCCGGCAGCGTGCCGAAAAGATTGCTCGCGCCGTTGGCGAAGATGGCGTAGGGCGTCGGCGTCAGCGGCTGGCGCGGGCTGAGGATGGTGAACGGGTTGGGGCTTCCGTTGGTTCGCACACCAATGTCCAGCCAGCGAGCCGGTCCGGTGAAAACGCCTGGACCAAAGTTCAGGTTTACCGTAAACAATCCATTACTCACCGCCGTGGCAGAGTTGGTGATTGGCCCGGCAATAACCGTGCCGGGGCTGTTCGTGGAATCGTAAATCACAAAGCGCAAATCATAAGTGCCTGAAGCGGGACTGCCACCGTCATTGAGCCGACCCTGATAAGTAAACGCCGTGCCTTGCGCGTATAGTGGTCCGGCCGGGAAAAGCGTTACAACCACACAAAACCAAAAGAGGAATAGCTTGGAATTCACAACATCAACATATTAAGCCACAATCGGAATAATTCAATCCAGAAAGCGTCAAGGTTTTAAGCCCAGGCACGAAGAATTTGCCGGGCTGAACGGCGGACGGCTTCAACGAGTTCCTCCGGGCGAATAACCTTCGCATCGCTACCCCAGCCCAGCACCAGCGCTCAATTTCAACCAGACTGGGAAGTTTTAGCCGCCATCTCAGCCACAGTCATTCAATTCGTGCAACGTTTGTGATTCACGGATTGTTCAAGTGAAAGAACAAACTTCCCTTGGGCCGCATGAGGGTGACCTCGTTCATGCACCGGGACGGGGAAGACAATTCCGGTTGAAGAATTGCCAGGTTCGACGATTGTATCCGTGTATGAAGCGAGCAATCACCCATGTGCTGATCGTTATCGCCTGTCCGGTGCTGGCCATGTTGCTGGCGGCGGTCCCGGCAAACGGGGCGGTCAATGTCCCCGAACACCACAACCACGATTCGCGGGATGGCCTTTATATTGATCCGGCGTTCACGCTGGCCGCTGCCGCCAACCTGAAGCGCGACACAAATTTCAACGGCACCATCTCCGGCAACGTCTATGCCCAGCCGCTCTACATCGAGGACGGTCCAGGCGGCCGGGCCATGATCATTGCCGTCACCGAGTCAAATAACGTCTATGCGCTCGACGCGGCCAACGGCAGCATCATCTGGCAACGCAACGTGGGCGTGCCGGTGCCGACGTCCAAACTCCCGTGCGGCGACATCAATCCGCTCGGCATCACCGGCACGCCCGTGGTGGATTTGCCCTCGCGCACATTGTTGTTTGACGCGATGACCACGCCCGACAACGGCACTACCAAGAGACACCTCATCTACGCCATGAACGTGGACACGGGCACCACCAACAGCGGCTGGCCGGTGGATGTGAACGCCACGGCCACCAACGGGACCACGGTCTTCACCTCGGTGACACAGAATGAACGGAGTGCGCTGGTCATCGTGAGCAACATCGTTTACGTGTCCTATGGCGGCCACTTCGGCGATTGCGGGACCTATTACGGTTGGATTGTCGGTGTGCCGTTGAACAATCCCTCCAATGTGATGGCGTGGGCGACTCCGGCCGCCGGCGGTGGTTCCTGGGCGGTGGGCGGCATTGCCAGCGATGGGGCCAACCCGTTCTTCGCCACCGGGAACACGTTCGGCGCGGGGACCACGTGGAGCGGCGGTGAGGCGATTATCCGTTTCCAAACCGGTCCGCGTTTCAGCGGCCTGACGAACGATTACTGGGCGCCCACCAATTGGGTGGCGCTCGATGCCGCCGACCTCGACCTCGGGGGGTCGGGCGCATTGCTCGTGGATGTGCCCGGGGCCACACCGGCGAAGCTGGTGGTCTCGCTGGGCAAGGATGGCAATGCGTATCTGCTCAATCGCACCAACCTCGGCGGTGTCAGCGTGCCGTTGGCCCAGGCGCATATCTCCAGCGGCAAGATCATCCAGGCGGCGGCCACGTACCAGACCGCCCAGGGCACCTGCGTCGTGTGTTGCGGAAATGTCACCAACCTGGTCGCCTTCCGCATCACCCCCACCGGCCCGCCGGCCATCATCGGCGTGTGGACCAACAACCAAAGCGGTCGGGGTTCACCCTTTGTCACCTCCACCGACGGCACCAATAACGTGGTGGTCTGGGGCATCGGTTCCGAAGGCGACCAGCGGCTGCACGGTTTCAACGGTGACACCGGCGCGGTCGTTTTCAACGGCGGCGGCGTGAACGAGTTGATGACGGGCACCCGGCGGTTCAACACGGCCATTGCCGCCCGGGGACGCATCTATGTGGCCAACGATAACAAGGTCTACGCCTTTACCGTGCCGGTAGCGCCAATCATCCTTACCAATCTGACCGTGCTGCCGGACGGTACGTTTCAATTCGGCTTCACCAACGTGCCAGGCATGAGTTTCACCGCGTACGGCACCACGAATCTCGCGTTGCCATTCGCCAACTGGACCCGGCTCGGCAGCGTCACGGAAATCTCGTCCGGCCAGTTCCAGTTCACCGATTTGTCCGGGGTGGGCAATCAGGACCGTTTCTATCGCGTAACCTCACCCTGACCGGCAATGATTTTCCGCGCGGCGGATTTCACGGCTTCAACCAGCTTGCGGGGCTTGAGCACCGCCGCGTCCCCGCCCCAGCTCAAAACCCAGCGCTCGATTTCGGCCAGGCTGGAAAGTTTCAATTTCAATTCTACTCCCCCGCCCTTCAACTCGCGCAGTTGTTGCGACTGGTGCCATTTCTTTTCACGGACATAATCGGCCACGCGCGCGTTGAACCGGATGACCACCTCGTATTCGCCTTCGCCGGAATGAACACCGAAGCTGTCACGCAACCGCTTTTCCAACGAAAACTGCTGCGGGCGCTCAAAAGCCTGTCCAGTCGCTTGGGCGGATTGAATTCGGGCCGGCACAAAGGTGCGGACATCCTTACGTGCGTGATCGTAGGCGAACAAAAACCACTCGCCATTGATGTTCGCCAGATGATACGGATCGACAATGCGCTTCTCCGTTTGGCGTTGGCCAGGTTTGCGGTACGTCAATTCGAGCTGTTTGCGTAGGGCAGCGGCTTTGGCCAGCACATCGAAGATTTCCAGATTCAGGATCGGCTCGGCGCGCGTGCGGAAGGAAATCGTCTGCTCGATATCGGCCAGATTCAGCGAAATTGTGTCAGGCAGCGCCTGCTCCATTTTCTTGATGGCGCTCAGGAGTGGTTTCTCAAAACTCGTGCCGCGATATTGCTGGAGCGCCTTTTCCGCAACGACGAGCGCAAAAAGTTCGCCCTCGGTAATTTGCATCGTCGGAAAGGCACTGACTTCCTCGGTGTAACGATAGCCGTTTTGGCGCGAATCGAACTCAATCGGCAGGCCCAGCCGGTCGCGCATGAACTCAATGTCCCGATGAATCGTCTTGGTAGCGACTTCGATTTCGCGGGCAAGCGTGGAGGCGTTGGGAAATTTGCCGGATGAAACGGCCTGATGGATGCGCACCATTCGCTCCAATGGCAGACGCGAATGTAAAAAATCTGGCACGTTGTATTTTTCGAAATTAATTCAGAGGCTTTTTCACGATCCTAAGCAAGTCATTCGCCTCTGATGATTCATAAACTTCTTCAATTCCATTTACTTCAATTATAATCCAATTCGGGTAAGTCCCTCCTGGAGGATTCTGACGCAAAGAGTCGGGATGCCAATATTCTTCACCCATTTGTTCCTGAATTGTATTAAAAGTCCACCGGCGCTTATTTCGAATAACAAATCGGACTTTACATTTTGGAGTGGTTGTAGCCTCGTAGCGAACAATTGTGACACTGACCTGATCTCGTTTCATTCCTGTCGGAAGAATAAACCATGACGGCAGTGGCGAATCATCTCTAAGCCGAAAAATTGCTCCAATCACACCATGCTGATCCGCGCAAGAAACAAGAAAAGTAGATAGAATTAGTATTGTGAACAAGCGTTTCACGTCTTGTTCTCCCTGGTTAAGAACCTTTGTCCAGCTTGGCGAGCAACTCGTCGTTGGTCTTGTGCTTCTTGAGGGCGGCTGTGAGAGTTTCCATCGCTTCGACGGGATTCAAATCCACCATCGTCCGGCGGAGCTTGCGAATCGCCTCGATTTGCTTGGGCGGGAAGAGTTTTTCCTCCTTGCGCGTGCCGCTCTTGGGAATGTCAATCGCGGGATACAGGCGCCGGTCGGACAACTTCCGGTCGAGGATCAACTCCATGTTGCCCGTGCCTTTAAACTCCTGGAAGATGAGTTCGTCCATGCGCGAGCCGGTGTCCACCAGCGCCGTGGCCAGAATGGTAAGCGAACCGCCATGCTCGATTTTGCGCGCGGAAGCGAACATCTTGCGCGGGATTTCCAGGGCGCGCGCGTCCACGCCGCCGGTCATCGTGCGGCCGCTGCCGCCATGGACGCTGTTGTAGGCGCGCGCAATGCGCGTCAGCGAATCCATCAACACAAAAACGTCCTTGCCGCTTTCCACGATGCGCCGGCAGCGCTCGATCATGAAACGCGAAAGGCGCACGTGCGTTTCCAAATCCTGGTCGTTCGACGACGCGACAACCTCGGCCTTGACCGAGCGTTGAAAATCCGTGACTTCCTCCGGCCGTTCGTCAATCAGCAGGACGAGCGCGTGAACTTCGGGATGGTTCGTAGTGATGGCGTTGCAGATTTGCTTGAGGATGGTGGTCTTGCCGCTGCGCGGCGGGGACACAATCAGGCCGCGTGTGCCCTTGCCAATGGGCGTAACGAGGTCGATCACGCGCGTCTCAATCAAATCGGGATCCGTCTCGAGTT
>Ga0265338_10003209_pt1 | contig 23330 bp, 23 predicted proteins | sample 42126metaG_FD_193579 | JGI IMG/M metagenome (GOLD analysis project Ga0265338, IMG submission 193579) | Rhizosphere microbial communities from Carex aquatilis grown in University of Washington, Seatle, WA, United States - 4-21-26 metaG | ecosystem: Host-associated > Plants > Roots > Rhizosphere... | reverse complement strand
TTTTCCTTCCTTGAACGCCGTCGTGATGATCGCTTGCGCGGTCCCGTCGCCGCCCGTCGCGAGCGCGCCGGTATTACAGTGCGTCAGAATCGTGGATGGATCTGGGACCAATGCCGCTCCAAACCTCCCGATGGCAGCGCACATCCGTTCGTCTTCGGCGTGGATGAGCAATGCCTCCTCGAGCAAAATGCGTTTGATCTGTTCGACGCTCTCATGAAGATTTAGACGGCAGACGGAACACATTCGTTCCAGCGCCCAGAAGAGATTTTTTGCTGTGGGACGGGTTTGACCAATACTGAAGGCTGATTGCTGAACGCTGTTGTACAACTCTTGGGATGTCCCGGAATGAAAAGGCAGGGTGCCCAAAACGATTCCGTAGGCCGCGGCAACTCCCAAGGCGGGAGCGCCGCGAACTTTCAATGTCCTAATCGCGTCTGCAAGAACGGCAAGGTCGTCTGTCTCGACGAAGATCTCTTCGGTGGGAAGTTTTGTTTGATCGATGAATCGAACTTTGCCGCCAATCCATTCAATACTTTTCATCAAGCCGTAGTGTTGATCAGAATTTCGACAAGTCCCGGAATGAGCGGAAGCGATCCTGAATCTTGAGGTGCGTCAAATCATTCAAACCGTCGACGCCAAATTTTTCGACACAGAAAGACGCCATTGCGCTTCCATAAATGACCGCCTTCTTCAGATTTTCATCCGATACGTCGTCGCTTTTTTCCAGCCATCCGATAAAGCCGCCGGCGAATGAATCTCCGGCGCCGGTCGGATCGTAAATATTTTCCATGGGGTAAGCGGGTGCGGAGAAGATCGTGTTTTCTGTGAGGAGAATTGCGCCGTGTTCCCCTTTTTTAATGATGAGGATCTTCGGCCCCATCCCGATAATTTTTTTCCCGGCGCGGATGAGGTTCGGCTCCTGCGTCAGCAGCCGTGCTTCAGAATCGTTGATGATGAGGACGTCAAAATGTTTCATCGTCTTCATCAATTCATCGTGCTTCCCCTCGATCCAAAAATTCATCGTGTCGCCCACGACAAGCTTCGGTTTCTCGATCTGCTCGAGCACTTTTCGCTGGAGAACCGGATCGATGTTTCCCAGGCACACGTATCTGCTCTTCCGGTACGATTCAGGAATTTTCGGGTCGAATTTCTCGAACACGTTCAGCTTTGTGAAGAGCGTGTCGCGCATGTTCAGGTCGTAGTGGTACTTCCCCGACCAGCGGAAGGTCTTTCCGCTTTCGATTTTCTGCAACCCCTCGAGGTCGATGTTCCGCGTGCCGAGAAACGACATTGCCTGTTCCGGGAAATCTCCTCCGACAACTCCGACCAATCGAACTTGCGGAGCAAAATAGCTTGCAGCAGTCGAGATGTACACAGCCGATCCTCCCAGCGTTTCCTGAACTTTGCCAAACGGCGTCTCGATGGTGTCGAGTGCAAGCGAACCAACAACTAATAAACTCACGAGTTTCTCCTGTAGTGATACGAAAGGTTTACGAAATAAATTGCCGAATTACCGGTGCGATCTGATCAACAGGCGCGGTTCACTTCAACGCTGTCGTGATTTCCGTTAGCTGCGCCGCGAGTTTTCCTTCTACAATATACTCATGTACAATGTTTAATGCTTGTACCTGCCCGGGCCAGACCAACAATCGCTTTGCCCGATCCATTGAGCACCATTCGAACTCGTAGTGTTCATCTGACAGCGCCGGCAATGAACCCGCGGGAACCTGGGCCGCAAAGACGGCAGAGATATGGACAACATCCCTTTTGGGATTCAGGAAAGTGTTCATATGAGGGACAAGCCAATACCGTTCCGGAGCGAGTTTGGTCTCTTCGTTCAGTTCCCTCAGTGATGCCTTCACGGCCGTCTCGTTCGGTTCGATGGACCCGCTTACGATTTGCCATGTGTCGGGGTAGATCTTGTCCGTTTTGGAGCGGCGAAGAAGAAGAAACATCGGTCCGGCATCCGAAAAACAGAAAATGCATACTTCAACTATGTTGCATTCGATCGTCGACATTACGCACCCATTTTTCGAAGCTGAGTGATCTCCTCGCTCGTCAGCCGCCGAGTATCGCCAGGCGGAAGCGATCCCAGCGCAAGCGGTCCAATCGAGATTCGCCGGAGATCAATCACTCGGTGTCCAAGCGCTTCAAACATTTTTCTAATTTGCCGGTTCTTTCCTTCAACAATCGTCACGTCGCAGCCGGTCGACGTTTTGCTCCGAATGACATTGGACACAGAGGCCGGGAGCGTCGTATACTTCTCCTCGATCCTGATTCCTTCTTTCACCTTGTCAAGAGAATCTTCGTCTACAATTCCCTCGACAAGAACACGGTACGTCTTTGGAAACTCTGAGTCCGGATTTGTCAGCCTTTCGCCGAGGTGAGAATCGTTCGTGAACAACAGGGCGCCTGTTGTTTCCTTATCTAATCTTCCGACAGGAAAAATGAACGATGCTCCGTTCGGCAAAAGGTCGAATACCGTCTTCCTTCCGCGTTCATCCGACCGCGTCGTTACAACTCCTGCCGGCTTGTTCATGAGAAGATACACAAATTCTTTCTTCGCTGAGAGCGGCTGCGACCCGACGCGAATTGCGTCGCGTGACGGGTCGACGCGAAACGCCGGCTGGACGACGATCTTTCCGTTAACAGAAACTTTCTTTTCACCGATGATTTTTTCCGCCTGGGAGCGCGAACAAAATCCGAGTTTTGAAAGAGCGCGGGAGAGACTCACAACGCGAGCCGGCTTCGATACCTTCCTAAAATCCTTTATGGAGATCCTCCGCTATCCGCGACGGTGTGATGGCGAAATCATCGAAAAACTCTTTCCAGTGATCCGAGATATTTCCTTCTTCGAGCATGGTGATCTGGTCCAGGGAGACCGGAAAAGAGGCGAAACCGCCGAGCATCGACGCCATCATCTTCATGACAACAATCGGCTGGTGAAATTTTATTTTGTGTACTCCGACAGCGTCGGCAACGATATCAAGCAGCGCATTGTATGTGAATCGATCGGGTCCCGCAACATCGTACACTCTTCCTACAGACCCTTCTTTTGCAAGCGCCTTTACAAATCCTTCCGAGACATTTTGAAGAGAGACCGGCTGCAGCAAGTATTTCCCGTCGCCAAGGACGGGAACAACAAACGGCAGCATGTTCAACAGATCCCGCACAACGCTTATGAAATTCGCGACCCCTTCTTTCTCATTCCCAAACATAAGCGACGGCCGAAATATTGTCCACCGAAGTCCGCTTCCCCGCACGTATTCCTCGGCGCGAAACTTCGTCTCCTGGTATTTGGGGGATGCTCCCTTCCGCACGCCGAGGGCGCTCATTTGGATAAACCGCGGCGACCTTGATTTTTGAGCTTCGTCGACGAGATTTTTCGTCCCGAGAAAGTGAACACTCTCGAACGTGATCCCTTTGTTCGGAAATTCGCGGAGCAATCCGGGGAGATTAATCACGGCATCGCACGATCGAAGAGCATCTCGGTACGATTCTGGCTTCTGGATATCTCCGCCAACAAGCTCAATCCTCGCGGCGATTCCTTCTGGAAGTTTCTTTTCGGAACCCTTCCGCACCAAGGCCACGACGCCATGGCCGGCTCTCACAAGGTCGCGAACAACTTGACGTCCGACATATCCGGTCGCGCCGGTCAAAAAAACTTTCATGGCATATTTTCCATTGGTGTGAATATAAATAGTTTTTCGCTGCGCTTCAAATAGCGAAGAGCTCATATTTCCGAATTCGGCCTGGAGTGTTTCACAGCTGCGCGGATTGCTTCCGCGGCGGCGTCGGCTCCCATCTCAGCCACAAGGTCAATGGGCGCGGTAACCGTGCCGGCGCTGAGGGCAAAGGCCACATCGCCGTCGAACGTGGTATGGGAAGGAACGATCGCACGGGCCATACCGTCGTGAGCGCGCTGGGCGACGCGAAAACAGTCGACCTTGCTTAAGAGAACATTCGCCGCGACAACGACGAGCGTCGTGTTGATATTGCGCAAGAGCATCCTTTCGTTCTGAAAGCTGGCAAGCCTGTTATCATCACCCAGGAATTTACCATTGTGTTGCGCACCGGCAAGTATATTTCCAGTTCGGCCGACGACATCGCCGACTGCGTTCACCACCGCAAGAGCGCCGACGATGACTTCGCCGATTTTGACAGAAGAGGTGCCCACTCCTCCCGTCATTGCGGATTCCAAACCACGCCACTTGCCGACCGTGGCTCCTGTTCCCGCTCCGACATTTCCCTGTTCAACACTCGCAGAAGCAGTTGTGCATGCTTCATACGCATTCTCTTGAGTCGGAAATTTTTTTGCGTCCCCGATATTCAAATCGAAAATCACAGCGGATGGTACAATGGGCACCAGCGCCCACGGGGTCTGGTACCCTACGTTGTTTTCGGCCAGGAATTTCATTACGCCGCTTGCCGCTCCGAGCCCAAACGCGCTGCCGCCGGCAAGAAGAACCGCATGGATCTCCTGCATCTGCTTCTCGGGCGCCAGCATTGCAAGTTCACGCGAACCCGGGGCACTCCCGCGCACTTCGCAGCTTGCTCTGGTTTTTGGAGGACAGAGGACAACCGTGCAGCCAGTCAACGCTGCGCGGTCCGTGTAGTGGCCAACCAATATTCCTGGAACGTCGGTGATCATATACTTACGTTTACGTAAAAACCGTAAAGGCCATCGAATGATTCAATGACGAGATCGCAAGGGGTAATGACCCAGGGCTCGATCATAGAATCCAGCCGATGGGTTCTCCAATAAATTACGACCTACCCTTTTGTTTGAAATGAATGATGCGCAAGAAAAACTCCGGCTGCAACGCCGGCATTCAACGATTCGGACTTGCCGAATTTTGGTATGGCAAGATGATTGTCAAGGATTTCCGCGACACCAGGAGAAATTCCGCGGGCCTCATTTCCAATGACGAGCAGAGACTTATTGGGCCACACGTGTGTGCGTAAATCGGTGGCGCCGGTCACTTCCGCCCCGAAGATCTTAAATCCACTTTTCTGCAAACTGCCAACGACATCAATGAATAGGTTCGTACCGTCCGAACAATCGAGGATAGGAAAGTGGAAGATCGACCCGACCGTTGACCGAATAACTTTCGGGTTGTAGAGTTCGACGCAATTCTGGCTCAAGAGGATCGCGTCCACGCCAAACCAATCGCTCGTTCGGATCATGGCGCCGAGGTTGCCCGGGTCGGACACCTGGTCGAGCGCTAGGATAAATGCACGATCCCGCAGCAGGAGCTTTTCAAGTTCCGCGCTGATATCAACCGAAAGTTTCCTTACCACAACGGCGACTCCTTGACCGGAAACAGTATCAGCAACGAGCGCAAACTCTTTCGGAGTCACTTCGTGCAGCTCTCTTGATTTTTTCTTTGCTTCAAGAAGCACAGATGCGTACCGCTGATTCTCACTCGCTTCTTTTGAATAGACGAGAATCTCAATCTCGCTTACCGCCGCACACACCTCTTCAACACCCCGCCATCCTTCGACAAGGAAGACTCCTTCCTTTTGACGATACTTCTTTTGCGAAAGACTTTTCAAGTATAGAAGCTTTGGTTTACTTAACATGATGCTACTGCGTTTTGTCCTTTAGGTATTAGGTCTTAGCATTCAAACCTTTACTGACCATTGCTTACTGTTCACTGTCTATCTCTAACGCTTAACTGCCATACTCTCCCCACACTTCCCTCAATACGTCTGAGATTTCTCCGATCGAAGCATATCCTTCCACTGCATGCAGTATATGAGGAATGACGTTGTCTGTTCCTTTCGCTGCGGCGCGTAGGTCACGAAGGCTATGGTCCACAGCGTGATTGTCTCGCGATTGTCTTATAGTTTTCAGACGCTCGATTTGCTCTGCTCGAATCGACTCGTTCACCTGCAGCAATTCCTGGGATAATTCTTCATCAACGTGAAAGGCGTTTACACCCACAATCGTCTTTTCCTTTTCGTCAATCGCTTTTTGATACCTGTACGCGCTTTCTGCTATTTCGGATTGATAGTATTGCGCTTCGATCGCTTTCACCGCGCCGCCGAGTTCCTCAATCTTCCTGAGATAGTCCCGTGCTCGTTTCTCCGTTTCGTCGGTAAGCGATTCAACATAGTACGCCCCCGCAAGCGGATCGACGGTCTCGGTAACGCCTGATTCAAAGGCAATGATCTGCTGAGTCCTAAGGGCAAGCCGTGCAGTTTCTTGCGTTGGGAGTGCAAGCGCTTCATCTTTGCTGTTCACATGCAGCGATTGACAACCGCCAAGAACGGCGGCCAGTGCTTGCATCGTCGTCCGCGGAACGTTATTGTCGATCTGCTGTGCGGTAAGGGTCGAACCGCCGGTTTGCGCATGAAAGCGAAGTTTCATCGCATCCGGATTTGTCGCCCCAAATTCATTCTTCATCATCAAAGCCCACAGACGCCGTGCCGCGCGGAATTTCGCCACTTCCTCGAGAAAATTATTGTGAGCGTTGAAAAAGAAAGATAGACGAGGAGCGAACCGGTCTACCGACAATCCAGCCTTGACGGCCGCAGAGACATATTCGCGTGCGTTTGCCAGCGTGAATGCAATCTCTTGAACAGCAGTCGAGCCGGCTTCCCGGATATGATAGCCGCTGATCGAAATCGTATTCCAACTTGGAACATTTTCGCTGCACCAGGAAAAAATGTCGGTAACAAGCCGCATCGATTGCCGCGGCGGATAAATGTATGTCCCGCGGGCAATGTACTCCTTCAAAATATCGTTCTGAATTGTGCCGGAAAGCGTTTTCAAGTCCGCGTTCTGTTTCTTCGCGAGAGCGACATACATGCAAAGCAATATCCCCGCTGTAGCATTGATCGTCATTGACGTTGTAATATTCTGGAGCGTAATGCCGTCGAAGAGCATTTCAATATCCGCAAGTGTGTCGACAGCAACGCCGACCTTCCCCACTTCACCTTCAGCAAGCGGATGGGCGGAATCGTATCCCATCTGCGTCGGAAGGTCGAAGGCGACGGACAAGCCTGTCGTCCCGTTTGCCAGTAAATATTTATACCGCTCGTTGGATTGTTTTGCCGTCCCGAAACCGGCGTATTGGCGCATCGTCCACAGCTTCGAGCGGTACATTGCAGGATGCACCCCGCGCGTGAACGGAAATTCTCCCGCATTTCCAAGCTTCTCTCCGTAATCAAATTCCGAAGGCGTATACAGCCGGCGGATTTCAATTCCGGAATCTGTCTTGAACTGACGTGCCTTATCTTCAGACATGGGGTGAACCATCCAATGGATTATCGTTGCCGCTTCCTCTTTTCAGAAAACGATAAATGACCGGCGGCACAAAGATAACAAAAAGAAAGATAATTTTGAAGAAGACATACAGAGCAACGGTGATCGCCAAACTTAGGACGATGATCAGCGCTGAAATGAGATTTGCTCTTTGGCGGAAGTTCACTCTGTTGCCAATAGTAGGTCATGAAATTCTGACGATATAGCTATAATACAATGAAATAAGGAGAAAATGAACTGATTGAAACACCATTCGTTAATGATATGCCGGCCAAATAAAGGTATATTTGAACTGGATACCTGTATGAATTGTAATTCATCTCGTTCCCAACGTTCCGTTGGGAACGGGATGCAGCAGAAGCTTCGCTTCACGAAAATACGAGATTAAAAAAGTGCGGTCGCGGCGTTCCCAAACGGCCTGTCCCGCGGTAGCGGGAGAGTTTGGGAACGAGATGGTGAAGGAGATGATGAATTCCCTCCCGACCAGACCTGCGAGCAATGTAAATAGAGCATTTAACCTTTCACAAAATCAAACGTATCATTGTCAGCGGCAAAGGGTGTCCTAGATGACATTCAAACTCACGGAGTAATCGACGGACCTGGTACTTCAAAAAATAGCCGAAACCCTCGATCGCTGCATAGCCGGCGATCTCTCGGCTTTTCGTCCTCTCGTGGAAGAATATCAGGGATATGCTTTTTCGGTTGCCTTCAGAATTCTGTGTGATGAAGATGAAGCGAGAGACGTTGTCCAGGAAGCGTTCATCCGCATTTGGAGCAGCCTCCCCCGCTATAATCGTGAGTTGAAATTTACGACATGGATGTATTCAATTGTCGCCCATTTGTGCTTTGACAAACTGCGAACTCGGAAGAAAAGAAGAACAACTGCGCTTGAAGCAGTCGATCCATCGCTGCTCGCGAATGTCGCCGCTGAACATAATCCAGAGCGGCTCTACAGCAATAAGGAACTTGCGAGCACGATCGAAATGCTGACCGAAAAACTGCCGCCAAAACAGAAAATTATTTTCGTGCTCCGGGACCTTCAGGGGCTCAGCGTTCGTGAGGTAAGTGACATCCTTCGGCTCTCGGAAAGCTCGGTGAAAACAAACCTGGTGTATGCCCGGAGATTCCTCCGTGAACAACTTACCCCATTCATTTCAGATTGAGATGCCGATGGAATGCGCAAGATTTAGAAAGGCGATGTATCTCCGCAAGGATGAACTTGAACCGGGCGAATGGACAGAATTCCAACTCCATCTAACGACGTGCACAGCCTGTGCTGCAACGTATCTTGAGATTGAGCGAACGCAAGAAGCGTTGGCACGTTTGAAAAACAGAACTCCCCATTCCACGAACCCCGTTGCCATGGCAAACGCGGTCATCGGCGAAATTGAACGCGACAGAGCACGGAAGACGTCGGCGGGCGTCTACGATATGATCGTTCTACGTCTCGGGCTTCCCAGTGTCCGTCTTGCCATCGCATCCGTTCTCACATTCGTGTGTGTTTCCTTTTTGGTTGAGTATACCTCCGGCTATGTTCACGTCAAAGGTCTCGAGAGTTCAATGGGAACGTATTCTTCATCGCAGTCAGATATGTCTGCCCCGTTTCTGGCACAAACCGACGCAGCAGAAGTTGTGTCTGATCTTTCGCGGTTTGCGATGGGCAAGAAATCATTTTTCGAAGTTTCGGGCAATTGGGTGATGATCAACAAGAAATCGATAGAAGATTTTATCTTGTTGTACAACGAACTCCAATCAATCGCTCCCAAGCTTCCTCCCGACTTCCGCGCCGCGCATCCCCAACTCTGGAAACTTCTGACGAAGAAGAAAGATGCAAGAGAACTCGATGCCCTCCTTAAGGAACGCACTTCATTGATTCGTGAATTGAACGATCTTATTCCACAGGAAAGGAAGATACCATGAGTCGAAGCACGAAAACCCTTGTTTTCTTGGTCATGTTGTTCTCAGGCGGCTGCAATGACTATACAATAGAAACGGCAATCCATCCTGACGGATCATTTGAACGGTCGATCGTGTGCAACGGAGATTCTCTCGGACTCCACGATCTTCATCTCCCGTACGTGTTCGACAGCTCCTGGAATATCGGAATAAAACGCGGAGCGGAGAGAGGTTTCACTACTACCGCGAAGAAAACGTATACTAACAGCGATCAACTTATGGCCGAGTTCGCACAGGGAAGAGACTCAGCCAAGCTCCAGATCTCATGCCGTGTCGAAAAACGCTTTCGATGGTTTTTCACGTATTACACCTATACTGAAACGCTTCCATCATTCAGCATCTATCGGCATGAGCCGATCGACAGCTTCTTTACTCCAACTGAGATCGGCCTCATCAGGGAAGACAAGGACAGCCTTCTCAGCAAGCGAGTTGACGAATTTTGGTTACGCAATATTATCGACGAGTTTATCGAGAGGATACAAGCGAGGGCAAGAGAGTTGAACGATCCCTCCCTTCCGCCATCGGCTTTTGCCAATCAGAAGGAACCGCTGGTCGAAGCACTCATTAAAGACATTAATGCCAAACCAGATGATATGGCCCGGATCATCGAAGAAAACCTTCGTCCGCGCCCGGTAAAAAAACTGCGGGGGGCGATGGATACGATCTTTATGAATATAACGAAAGACATCAAGAGTGAGGCTGAATTGGATGTTTCGTATAAGAACGAAGTTTCTATGCCTGGTATCCTTCTTACTTCGAACTCGAAAAAGATCGAGGGAAACCGGGTTTTCTGGGAAGGTCGATCAAACCGTTACTTTGACTTTGTTATGAGTGCGGAATCGAGGATGGTCAATCTGTGGACAATGATTGGAACTTCGATTGTTTGTCTGGTCCTTATTATCGGATTACTGCTTCCTCTCATTCATCGTGTTCGTTGAATCTACTTTTCATCTCGTTCCCAACGTCTCGTTGGGAACGCAATGAAATAGAAGCTCCGCTTCACCATAATACGAGAGTAAAAAAGTACGGTGAGCCTCGTTCTCAAACGGAGTTTGGGAACGAGATGAACGCGACAGCAGATGCTTCAGCCCGGCGTTCCCAAACTGAATTCGGGAACGAGATGATGACTTCACTCCCAACGAGACGCTGTGAGCGAAGTAAAAAGGGATTGTTTTATGCTTCATTCCTTCCGCCAATTGAGATGAGAAATCGAACTTCCATCAGACTCAAAAATGACCGCCCCCTCTTCATCAGTTCGATGAATTTTAATTCCCAGATCTTTAAACCGTCGTATTACTTTTGGGGATGGATGCCGGAACTTATTGAACTTGCCGACCGAAACAATGACCTCTTTCGGAGCGACATACGAAAGAAATTCTTTGGAACTGCTTGTCGATGATCCATGATGGCCGGCTTTAAGCAGATCGCTCTTGAGGAACGAAGCATACACCGAGTCCAGATGCTCCTCAACTGGAATCTCGGCATCGCCTGCAAGGAGAATCGACGTTGAACCGTACATCAATTTCACAACGACCGAAGTGTTGTTGAGATGGTCATAGCCGTCCGTGGAATCAACGTCAAGAAAAGCATCGGTAGGATGCAGCACGTATAGTCGCACGTTCGGAATTTGTGCAAGCAGAACTCCCGCAGTCACCACATGGCGAATTCGCGGAATGAGGGACTCGTAATCATAGTACAAAGACGATTGCGCACGCTGGCCCGCATCGATCACTTGCGCCACCTCAATATTCCGGAGGAGATACGGCACCCCTCCCATATGGTCGCTGTGCGGATGGGTAACGACAATGGCGTCGAGTTTTGAAATGCCGCGACGACGGAGAAAGGGTACAATGATTTTTTCCCCGGCGTCGTAGGTAAATGTTTTCGGCCCTGCGTCGACAAGGTATTTCTCTCCCGAAGGAAATTCGATCAGCGCAGCGTCCCCCTGCCCCACATCGAGAAAATCGACGCGAAGCTTCGTCGATGTAACCTCGTCAGCGGGAAAAAGCGAAGATAGTACGACGATGTTTATTCCTACCAACAAGATTAAGAAGGCTCGTTTCAGAAATGTTTTATTCGTGAGATTGAACAGGGCCGCTGCGAACACCGAATAGAAAAAGCCCTCCTTCAATCCGAACGTTGCGGTCGGAATCGATGCGTATGGGACGGCATTGGCGAGCATGACACATTTCAACGCAAACCATGAAAGAAAGTAGTTCACTTCGTTGAAACATGAGGAAGCCCACATCGAAACTATTCCGGTAAGAACAGAAACAAACCCGACAATGACGATCACTTCGACGATCGGGACGACGACAAGATTTGCTGCGAGCGAGATGAGCGACACTTTTCCAAAAAAATATGCGGTGAAAGGAATTGCGCCTATTTGTGCCGCAAGCGAGACGGCTAACACTTTCAGGATATAATCGACGGCCTTCACTTCTTCGAGACTTTCGGGAATTTTCTTGATAAGCGAGGTCATCTTCGGATAACAATAGGCAATCGCAAACACAGCAGAGTACGAAAGCTGAAAACCAGCATCGAACAGCTGCATCGGATCGTAGGTGAGAATGACTACGGCCGAGACGCCGAGCGAGTTATAGACATTCGTCCGCTCCTGAAATAGTTTCGCAAGTAACACAGTAATCGCCATCAGCGACGCCCGGACCACCGGCGGTGCCGCTCCGGTGAGTTCCATGTAGTAAAGTATTCCGGCAATGGCCGCAATGCTTTTTTCCCTTTCCGGCAGGCGGATCAGTCCGAACAGCGTGTACATGATTGCTGCAACGAGCGCAACACGCATCCCCGCGACGATCAGCACGTGGATCGTGCCGGTGTTCACGAAAGCGTTCTTAATATCTGCCGACAAATCGGTCCGGTCTCCGAGCAAAAGTCCGAGCATGAAATTCGCCTCATCGCCTGAAATTGTTTCGCTAATGACCCGGTGGATGAAATGTTTTGAAGGGAAGATGACATCCTCATACAATGCGTTCGGCGCACCTTCGGAAATCATTTGCACTTCCGAATACCCCAGCACGTGAATGACGGCAAAAACATTGTTCAACTCCAGGTAATCACGGTAACTAAACTCCCCCGGGTTTCGGGAGGCGATAGGCGTGTTCAATATTCCCTCCAGCGAAACAAGCGAGCCATACCGGAATTCTTTGACTTTCTCGTTCGTCCTCTTATTCTGCACGATTGTCAGCAGCGCATCTCCGTCCGTCGGAAACGAATCCCTTCCGGCCGCAATTGAACGAACATGAACGAGCGACGAAGTTCTTCCTTCTTTCACACGCGGTTCGTCGGCAATCTCACAGAGAAGTCGGAGCGGCTGCGGCGTGTCAAGAAAATGTTTTATATGGGTCGGCGGCGTGAGTTGCACGATCGCGGCAGAGTACACCGCAGCGGAAAATAATAGGAGGAGAGAAAATGAAGCCGACCGAAGGGTCTCGCGCCCGCCGAGTCCGCGAGATCGAAGAAGAGTCCACATCGAAACAACGAGGCATGGTACCGCAAAAGATCCCCAACAATACCATTGAACGTTCAGCAGCCGAGCGGCGTATATGCCGCACGAAATCAACAATGCCGCCGCGACCGCCGGCTTGTCGTTCCACATGGTTCCCCCCGTTTGAAGTAGATTCCCCTAGCCCGATAGAAATGAAACGATTGTCGGCGTAATATCCGTCAACTTCTTAATTCTATCGGAGAAAAATTTCCGCCGCTCCCCCACCACGATCAGCGGGACAGGATTGCGGGTATGCGATTTTGTCGACAGATCCTCGATATTGCCATGATCGCTCACGAACAGAAGAATGTCGTTTTGATGATCGAATGAATCGAGAATGCCGGCGAGAAACCCATCCATCCGTTGCAATACATCGACCGCATCCTTCATCTTTTGCGAATGCCCGGCCTTGTCTGAAAAAAAATACTCGAAGAGAATAAAATCGTACAAACGTCCGATCTCATAAAATCGTTTTCCAGCTTCAAAGGCGGTCAATACCGGAAGGTGATACCCGAACGAATTAATTCCTTCATTCGTAAAATCGGCAGAGAGAGCTTTGCCGGATTCAATATCCTCTATCGTATTGAGCTTCCCGCGTGCGGAAAGGTATGAAAGCGCGACTACGGGAGTCCGGCCCCGGGGAGAATTAACATAGTCGAAGTATTTCTGCGGGAACGCGTTCACAAAGAAGAAAGATCTGCCGCGCTCCTGAAGCCGGACGAAGACATTCTCTTTCTTGATGACAGGAATAAGTGTGGAGTATGGATATGGGCCGAAGTGTTTTCCAATCTTTTTCGGCGCATTGATGCCCGTAAAAATAGCAGTTTGCCCCGTACCGCTTTGCGGAAGTCCAGCAACGCCAAGCGTTGTATTGACGGGGGTTACCGATGCACGCTGCGAAAAAATCTTCTTCCTGCGAAGCGACGGAATCGAGCCGTTGAACAATCCTTCGAATCCCGGAAGGCTCCCGGCAAAAAATGGATTTGCGGCAGGGTCTTCCTTGCCGTATCCCACGCCGTCCCAAAAAATCATCAGCACTGCCAACGCTCACCCCTTGCTTTCCAGCATGACCGTCACCGGGCCGCTATTGACTAGCTCCACATCCATCATTGTCCGAAACATACCGGTCGCCACCTTCCCGGTTCCGAGTTGTTGACGCAGCTGGTCGACAAAAATATTGTACAGCGGCTCCGCGATGCCGGGCGGGGCAGCGTCGACGAAACTCGGCCGGTTCCCTTTTCTGGTGTCTCCGTACAAAGTGAACTGCGAAACGGCGAGCACCTTCCCGCCGACGTCGCGCACCGATAAGTTCATCTTTTGCTGGCTGTCCTCAAATACCCGCAGCGAACAGCTTTTCTCCGCGATGTACCGGGCGTCCTCCGCTGTGTCGTTCACTTTTATTCCAAGGAAGATCAGCAGTCCTGCTTCGATAGAACTGTACAACTTTCCTTCAACCGTGACGCTCGCACGCGATACCCGTTGAATCAGCGCTTTCATTGTTTTTACGAGGGATTTGTTGCGGCAAAGCCGCGGCGATGACCGCTGTAATCGTTGAATGGTTCAATACTGCCCCATCCGGCGTCGGCGAAGATTTTTCGAGCCGATTCAGATTGATCGAATGCATGTTCTACAAAAACTGCTCCGCCGGACTCAAGGAGTGCCTTCCCTATTTGCGACATCCGCCGATAAAAACTTAATCCGTCTCCATCGTCTGTGACAGCGAATGAGGGCTCAAACTCTCTGATCTCGGGCTGAAGTTCATTGAACTCTGCTCTCGATATGTATGGAGGGTTTGATACGATCAGGTTGAATTTCGATGAAAAATCGGATGAAGAGGATTCAAGAAAGTCGAGGGCTGAAAAACTGAGTCTCTTTTCCACTCCGTTTTTTTCCGCGTTCAACCTGGCAACATCGATCGCATCCGAGCTTTTGTCGATGGCAACAACGGAGGCGTTCTCAAACCGCACAGCAAGAGAAACGGCGATACATCCGCTTCCAGTGCCGACATCAAGGATCCTCAACGATTGATCTGATAATTTGTCCTGCGCAAACCGGATGGCCTGCTCGACTAATACTTCAGTCTCGGGGCGCGGAATCAAAACACGCCGGTCGACCGCAAATTCAATGCCCATGAACTCTGTTGTGCCGACAATGTATTGTAATGGCTCATGCTGCAGACGCCGCTGCAGCAGCCCTTTGAATGAACCAAGCTCGGCTTCCGTCAGGGGTTTGTCGAAGCTCGTATAGAGTTGAATCCGTTTGAGATGAAGAACATGAGAAAGTAGCAACTCAATAGTCAGACGTGACTCATCGAACCCCTTTCCGGAAAGATATGCAGCTCCCCACTGAAGCATTTCTAGAATTGTCCAAACTTTTTTTTGAACGGAACCAACGGTCAAAGAAACTACTTCTTTCTTTTTTTTACGGAAGCTGTTCGCTTCGAAAGCTTCTTTGATGGCTTTCCTGATTTCTTTGCAGGCTTTCCCGATGATCCCTTCAATCCATTTTTCATCGATTGGGAGGCGGGCTGTGCATTTGGCGTCCCCCGTGTTGCCGGTGCCGACCCTTCGAAAAATTCGGAGTCTACAAGCTCATCGCCTAATTCCTCCATCGAAATTGCGGCATCGAGCGCATCGACGCTTTCGGCATCGTCATCCGAGGACGGGAGCGGTATGCGTCGTAATTTCATTTTTTGATTGTCCGAAAAGCCGAGTTCTTTCATCTCATCGTGCTCGAGAAAATCGTCCGAATACGGATCGAGATGTCCGGAAGGTTTTGTTTCGCTCACGAATTCAAAACGCTTGTCCCCTTCAAGCAGACATTCAAAATCTGCCATCAGCGGAGGCACGGCAAAATTACCCGCCTTGCCTTCCTTCACCATTGCGTTCCACACCTGCTTTACCGGAACGACGATCTCTTTCTGATTGCCGAGGTATCGTTCAGTCTGTTTGAGGAGTCTTTCGTACATCAAAGTATCCCTGCACGTCGGTGAAAAGAAATTGGACTAGTTCTTTTCGCAAATTTAGAAGAAGTTCTCTGAAAATCAAGCTTGATCACAGTGATACAATTTGTCAGGAGCTTTCTGATCCCGTCCTTGCTGATCATCGGCTCTCAGCCGAATATTTAATCTTCCCCCCGACGATCGCGGTAACGACGGTGGCAGAAGGTATTTCCCTGGGAGGAATCGTCATGATGTCTTTGGACAACACCACGATGTCGGCAAGTTTTCCTTTCTCGATCGAACCCTTTATGTCTTCTGTGAATTCAGCGTACGCTCCCCAGATGGTAAATGCACGCAGCGCCTCTTCCCGAGTCATTTTCTGAGCGGCATACCAGCCGTCGTTGAAAGCAGAAGAGTCACGAATCCCTTCGGACGAGAGCTGGAAAAGCCGGGCCACGTCCTCTGCGTTCCGTGGAATTCCGCCCAGGTTCTGTCTCGTGATCGCGGCATAAATCCCCAACAGCGGATTAGGACTCTCGACGGGGAAATCGGATCCCCCCGGAATGATATTGCCGTCATCGAGAAGAGAGCGCCAGGCATACGCCCTGCGTACTCGTACGGGACCAAGACGCGCTTCCGCCCACTCCATATCGGAAGTACAATGCGTCGGCTGCATGCTCGGAATAACGCCGAGTTTTTTGAAGCGGGGAATATCGGATGCGTCGAGCACCTGAGCATGTTCGATACGCAAGCGTGCATCGCGCGCGCGCGACGGGTTCTGCTGCATCGCCTGCTCGTACGCGTTCAACACAATATTGTTGCCGCGGTCTCCGATGGCATGTGTACATACCTGAAATCCATGTGCAAGCGCTTCGGAGGTGACCATGCGAATTGCCTCAAATGAGTTTACCGTCAGTCCGCGATTTCCTGGGTCGTCGTTATACGGTTCAATCAGCGCCGCACCTCGCGAACCAAGAGCGCCATCGACGTACATTTTGATCGCGCGAACCGTCAAGAGATGGCGATGAGAATCGATAAGAGGTCCTTTCACCAAAAATTGCTGCCACAGGTTTCCGTCACCCCCGATTGCGGCATAGACCCGGATAGGCAATTCATTATTTTCAAGTAAAGCTTTATACGCGGAGAAATCCTCCTCATCCACCCACATATCCTGAACGCTCGTCAATCCGTATTTGAGACATTCTTGCAGCGCGAGTGAAATGGATCGCTGGATCTCTTCGTTCGAATACGACGGGACATTCTTCATCACGATGCCGACAGCATTATCGATAAAGACTCCTGTCGGTTTGCCTCCGGGGCCGCGGATTATTTTACCCCCCTCGGTATCCGCGAGCATTGGGCCCGAATGACTTGCTGCCTCGACAATCGAAAGAGCCCGTGAATTCAGCCACACTGCATGACCGTCAACGCGGAAGAGTACGACCGGGTTGTTTGGCGAGCTCTTGTCGAGCATCGACGCAGTCGGAAAAGGCCGTTCTTTCGTTTTAGTCGGCCAGACGTTCTGATCCCAGCCGCGCCCTCGAATCCATTGCCCGGGCGGCACACCGGGTACTTTCTCGGCAACCATTTCTGCGATTTGCTGTGCGGACGTCGTCCCGACCAGGTTCAGCTCCGAGAGGCTTGAACCGAGGGCGCTGACGTGCCCGTGAGAATCAATGAAACCGGGAACGATCGTCTTCCCTTCTGCATCAATAATATTCTCTGACGTGTACCGCTTTTTTAGATCTTCCGTGGTGCCAACGGCGACGATCTTGTTCCCCTGGATCGCTATCGCTTCCGCTACTGAATTCTGCGCATCAACCGTGTATACTTTTGCGTTGAGGATCAACATGTCTGCCTGTTGCGTTGTTGAAGTTATAAACCAGGCGAATACTGCAATTCCGCCGGCGATGAGGATGAAAGCAGGAATAATTCTTTTCATTCGACCGTTGTCATAGTGAGTATGAGAACCGCAAGTGGTGTTGAAGAATATAGCCAAGATGGGGTAAAAATGCCACCTCGCGGAAAAAAGATGTTGAACACCTTACACGAGGAACTATGTTCGTTTGAAAACATTCCATACCCCGGTTGACATGGCATCCCTCATCTCGCATGATCAATCCACGGCTCTTCATTTGCATCGCTGGACCTTTTTATTTATGTTGATGGAACTAGAAGCGGTCTCAACAACATGTCACCTTATCCTTCGATGCGTTCGCTCCGCTCGCTTACTCAGGATGAACGGTTGTTGGTTCATCCTGAGCAAGTCCCCCGAAGGGGGACGCGTCGAAGGGTCAGCACAAAATAGTTTTTGAGATAGCTTCTCAAAAGGAGACTGCAATGAGCCGCGATGAAGAGTTTAGAAGGCTTCGGGAAATAGTGAAACAGCTGCGAACCGACTGCCCTTGGGACCGAGAACAAACACACGAATCCCTTCGCCAAAGCTTTATCGAGGAAACGTATGAGGCGATCGAAGCCATCGATGCCGGCGATTGGAGCGAACTGAAGATCGAGCTCGGCGATGTTCTTCTTCATATCGTGCTGCAAAGTGCGATCGCTGAAGAGAGGAACGAGTTCACAATCGAGGATGTGCTGCGCCACATCAATGACAAACTGGTCCGGCGGCATCCAACCATTTTCGGAGATCGGTCCGCCATCGACAGTGCCACGCAAAAGCGGAATTGGGAAAAAATAAAAATATCGGAAGGGAGGCACTCCGTCGTCGAAGGTGTGCCGAAAGAAATGCCCGCTTTGCTTCGTGCCATGCGGCTTCAGGAAAAAGCGTCAAAGGTAGGGTTCGACTGGAAAAACAGCGAAGAAGTATGGAAAAAGGTGGAGGAGGAGCTCCGTGAATTACATGAAGCGATTGGACGGGGAGAGAACGGACAAATTGCGGATGAGTTTGGGGACGTCCTTTTCTCGCTTGTGAACTACTCCCGTTTTCTTCACCTCGACCCCGAACACGCTCTGCGGGAAACGTCGAACAAGTTTATCCGCCGGTTCAACTACATCGAGGAAAAGCTGCGCGAGGGAAAGAAAGACATCTATGCCACAACACTTGCCGAGCTCGATGCGCTCTGGAACGAAGCAAAAGATGCGCTGTAACTATTTCGTTCCGTTTTCCATCCTGCCGTTGAACTTGCCGTATGCGTCGATAATGTCCTTTACCAATCGATGACGCACAACATCATTCCGGTCGAAATAGGCGAAATCGATCCCGTCGATATTCTGCAGAACCTCCTGGATCTGCACCAATCCTGAAGTCGTTTTGGCGGGGAGGTCGATCTGCGTCACATCGCCGGTAATGATCGCCTTCGAATTGTCTCCAAGTCTCGTGAGGAACATCTTCATCTGCATCGCCGTTGCGTTTTGCGCCTCGTCGAGAATGAGAAATGAATTGTTCAACGTCCGCCCGCGCATATAGGCAAGGGGCACGATTTCAATGATGCGCCGTTCCATGTACGTTTTCAGTTTTTCCGACGGCAGCATGTCGTCGAGAGCGTCATATAACGGACGGAGATACGGGTCCACTTTCTCTTTCATGTCGCCGGGCAAAAACCCAAGGCTCTCGCCGGCTTCGACGGCGGGCCTCGCGAGTACGATTTTGCTCACTTCGCGGTTCTTAAGATTCGCAACCGCCATCGCTACCGCGAGGTACGTTTTCCCGGTACCTGCCGGGCCGATCGCAAACACAATATCATTCCCCTGCACCCGCCTGATGTACTCCCGCTGGCCTGCTGTCTTCGCTTTGATGATCGCATTCTTTGTGAAAAGAATGATGGAGTCCATTTCATCTTTCGGAATTTGCGCACGCAGCTGCGTTTGCGACGGCGAATCGACTGCCACAAGGTCAAGCACGGTGTCGACGTCGTTGACGGTGAGGGCGCCGTTCTTTGAAAGAAGAAATGTCAGTTCCTTGAACACGCGTTCGATCTGCTGGATTTCGGACGACTCGCCGCGCAGGGTAATGTTTTCCCCGCGCACAATGATGTCCGCATCGAACCGGTCTTCAATAAGCTGGAGATGGCGGTCGTTAATGCCGAGGAGAGAGAATGCATCAACCCCCTCGATCTTCATTTTCTTTTCTACCGTAGCGTGACTCCTTCCGGAAGATTCCAAAACAAAAAGTCCTTCACCCCGGCATTCGCCGGGGGAAGGACTTCTTTCATTAGAGACAACTCATCAAGAGTTCTGTTGCACTCCTTACTTGCCCGAGGCGTGCTTCTTAGCAAAGTACTTACGCTCTGCCTTTTTCTCCGAGTCCGTCAACGGACCGGCGGTCGGAATTTTCAGCTTCTGTCCTTTGCGAATAATATCCGGGTCTTTGATCTGGTCGCGGTTTCCCTGCCAAATCTTCGGCCACATGAACGGATTATTATAGATACTTTTCTTTTTCGAGATGTTCCACAAGCAATCGCGGTTCTTTTTCCACGATCCGACGACGTACGTTTTTTCGAGGCTTGCGAGAAACTCCGGCTTCGCCAGCGCATCACGAAGGCCGTTGATCTTCTGCTGAAGCGCCTGCAGCCTGTCATGATACTCCTGCAAGGCAGCCAGCTTCGATTTCTTCAGCGCGTCCAACTTTGCCTGTACGGAATCGACCTCGGCCTTACGAGCATACAGATCCTGGTTTGATAAACGAGCGAGCTGGTCGATCCAGCTTTCGAGCGCTGACAACTGCGCTTCGTACGCCTTGCGCAATTCATCGCTGGCACCGGTCATCGTCTTCGTCTCGTTGAGCACCGATTCAACTTTTTGGTTCAAAGAGGCAAGAAGAGCTTTAAGGCTGTCGACATCCTTATTTAATTGAGCGAGCGTCTTCTTCAGGTTATCACGCTGTGCGGTATAATCCGTGATCTGTTTCTGCCATTCTTCCTTCGTCATCTTTGTCTGAGCCGAAACGGACGAACCCGCCGCAGCGATGAGAAGCAGTATAAATCCTGAAATAAATAATTTTCTAAAATTCATGAGTGACTCCTTCAGTATAATCATTGCTGGCTTTTTAGGCGTTCGCGAGTTGCGTCTTGCTCTTTCGTTGCCGCTGCAAGCTCAGCCTGCTTTTCTGCAATTTGTTTCTGCAGACTTGCTTTTTCGGCCTGCTTGGCATCGACCTCTTTCTGAAGTGACGCGACCTCAGCTTTTAACGCTTCCAACTGAGCGAGCTCATCTTCGCTGGGCCCGCTGCTGCACCCTGCGATGATGAACGTCGCCGTGAGGAAAGCCGCTCCTGCAAATAGCTTTAATGCTCTCTTCATAATATACCTGTGTCCTGTGTAATGAGATGTTCTGGTAAAACCTGATCTTTCCAAGTGAATAATAGTGAAATCGCTGAACGATGTCAAGGGGAAAAAAGAGCCTCACCCCGGCGGTCTGTCATTATTCCCGATTCTTCTCAAGAGTATACGGCTTCCGAACTCCCTTAAAAAGAATTAATCAGATCCGAGTTCCGCATAATCATGAATCTCTCGAATTCAGGCGCAGACGTCATATTTTGCACCGCTCCTCAAATTCTTATATCAGTCCCCTCTCAGCAAAGCTCGTGAACTGACCTCCTGCGATAATGATGTGGTCGTGCACAGGGATTCCGACAACTTTGCTCGCCTCCACTATTTGTTTGGTGATCGCGATGTCTTCCTGGCTCGGCTCAGGATTTCCGCTCGGATGATTATGCATCAGAATCACGCTTGCTGCATGTTCGACGATGGCATGACGAAACACTTCCCGAGGATGTGTAAGCGACGAATTGAGGATTCCTTTGGTAATCGTGATTTCCCTTACGATCTTGTTGGCGCTGTTCAATAAGATCACCAGAAAAACTTCCTGCTGAAGGTCGCGAAGAGCAGGCATGAATTGTTCCGCAATATCCGAAGGAGATCTGATGATCCGGCTTTCAGTTTCAGGAGAAGCCTGGAGCCTGCGCGCCAACTCAAACGCAGCGGCGATGGCAACCGCGCGCGCATCGCCGATACCTTTGAACTGTTTCAAATCGGCGACGGTGAGACAGGCAAGAGCCCTCAGCGTTTTTCGTTCGACAAAGATCGTTTTTGCAAGGTCGATGGCTGTCACTTTTCCGCTCCCCGAGCCGATGAGGATGGCAAGCAGCTCAGCTTCCGTAAGAAACTCCGGGCCGTGATGAATCAGTTTTTCACGCGGTCGTTCGTTAACGGGCCAATCTTTGATTTTGGAATGGTAGAACGAAGGTTCGTTTACTTTTCGGTGCGATACATCAGTCATGTTTCCCCCCCAGGCGGTGATCTATTTTGGCAGTGCGTCTTTCTTATAGAATATTTCGTCGATTTTTGAAATCTTCCCCTTTTTGTACTGAAGGATGTGAAGATAAGAATTTACCCTGTTTTCCGTGAACGAAATTTTTGAATGATAGCCGGGATAATCTGACACTTTCCCTAATAATTCCGCCAGCCGCTCTCGCGTCGTTCCGCCATTCAGGATCTGAGTCAGGACGAGCGACATCGCGTCGTAGCCGAACAGGACGTTATCGGTCGGCTGGCGCTGCGTCGCCTGAAAAAATTGCGTTGAGAACTGGTTGTACGCATACGAGTTCTCGACCCAGCGATCGGAACTGAAAATCACTCCGTCAGCGTACCGTTTGTTGAGATCGAGTTCGGCCGCGTCGTTCCATTCTCCCGAACCGAGGAAGGTCGCTTTAATATTATAGTACGTCATTTGCGAAGTGATGATGCCGATCTCTCCGCTGTTTGAGATCGGACAGAAGACTCCCTGTATCGATGTAACGGGGTACTGCAAGCTATCGAGGTAGAACGGTTCTACCTGCAATGGGATTCCCAATGAATCGGCCATCGCCTTGCCGTTCAGTCCGAACAACCGCTGCACGATGACTTTCCCCTGTTTCTCCGCGAGCGAATCGATTGTGGATTTTCGAACGCCGACAGACGTCAAGCGCTTGATGATCTCGGGGTAACTGACCGTTCCCTTAAAGTCGATAGATTGTTCTTGCCCGAAGACGGCCCCTTCGCTCCGCATTGCACTGAAGAGATACCGTAAATCCGTTGCCCCTTTCAAGTAGCGCTTGTCTGAAATAATCCGCGCGCCGAGACGGATCGATTCCTGTACAAAAGAATCGGCGATCGCGCCGCTCGGCTGAAAGCTCGGCGCAACAACGGCAAGATTCTTCAATCCGAGTTTCAGTACGGCGTACTGCGCCATGGCTTTGCCGCGGGTCGTGTAGTCGGGGTTTGCCTGGAAGATATAGTCGCCCACCGCAGCGATTCCGTTATCCGTCGCTGTTGGCGAGATGAGAGGAATCTTGCGCGAATTTGCAATTCCTGCGACAGGCGAGACTTCATAGCTGAAGATCGGGCCGACGATTCCGATGAACTCTTTGTCATCCAGCCATGGCTGAATCTCACGCGCCGCAACAAGGGGATCTTTCTCCGAATCCCGAACGTCGATAACGACCGTAACACCTTGTTTCGAATTCTTAAGATTGTATTCGTCGACCGCATACTTCACTCCATCCAGGATCTCGTACGCCAGCTTCTTCTCGCGGGAGGCTCCGTCAACTTTCTGCATCAGCGGCAAGATCACTCCGAGTTTCACAGACGTTCCGCTCTGCAGGCGGACAAGAAGCGAACGGGCCCGTTGGGCTGACAGCGGATCCTATTTGCCGGCAAGAACTT
>Ga0265338_10003208_pt1 | contig 23331 bp, 16 predicted proteins | sample 42126metaG_FD_193579 | JGI IMG/M metagenome (GOLD analysis project Ga0265338, IMG submission 193579) | Rhizosphere microbial communities from Carex aquatilis grown in University of Washington, Seatle, WA, United States - 4-21-26 metaG | ecosystem: Host-associated > Plants > Roots > Rhizosphere... | reverse complement strand
TGATTTGATCAATTCAGGCGCGCCGATGGTAAAACTGGATGCGGGCGGTGATTCACGAATCATTCCATTCGGCTTGCTGCTTCGCTCGTCGGGCTTGGATGAACTGCCGCAATTAATCAACGTGCTGCGCGGGGAGATGAGCATGGTCGGCCCGCGCCCCTGCCTGACGTATGAATGCGACAAATATTTGCCGTGGCAACGGGAACGATTCAACACCTTGCCTGGCCTTACCGGACTCTGGCAGGTCAGCGGGAAAAACAAGACCACGTTTGTCGAGATGATGCAGCTCGACATCCGATACTCGAGGAACAAATCCCTATGGCTGGATCTGGCAATTATTTTCAAGACCGTTCCGGCCATACTGGGACAGGTTTTGCATTCGCGCAAAACGAAGAAAGCTGCTTCTGCGAAGAAAGCTGCTTCTGCCGCCAGCCCGTTCCCGGCGGCGATATCAGCCCGATCTTTGGCGGCTATGAAGACGGAATAATCGGAATAATGTTTCTATGGCAAAGCAAATAAAAGTTGGGGTGGTCGGATGCGGATATTGGGGGCCGAATCTGGTTCGTAATTTCAGATCCCTTCAAGACTGTAATCTGAAAATGATCTGCGACCTTAGCGAGGAGCGACTGGCGCATCTCAAGTTGCTGTATCCCGAAGTCCAGGGCACGACGAGTTACCGCCATATGCTAAACGGGGTCGGCCTTGACGCGGTGGTCATCGCCACGGCGGTCAACACGCACTACCCGATGGCCAAGGCCAGCCTGCTGGCCGGCAAGCACACGCTGGTTGAAAAGCCCTTGGCATTTTCCTCCGCGGAATGCGAGGAGTTGATCGAGATTGCAAAGAAAAAAGGCCTGGTGCTCATGACCGGCCACACGTTTCTTTATTCGCCTGTGGTGAAAAAAATAAAGGAGATCGTGGACCACGGTGACATCGGGGAAATCCGATACATTTCCGCCCGCCGGCTCAACCTGGGGCTTTTCCAAAAAGACATCAACGTCGCCTGGGACCTGGCTCCACACGACATTTCGATCGTCCTTCACATCATGGGTGAACAGCCCTTGACCATCAATTGCCGCGGCAGCGCCAACATCACTCCCGGCATAGAAGACGTAACGACCATGTGCCTTAGTTTCCGCAACCAGAAATCCGCCATCATCAACAGCAGTTGGCTGGATCCGAGAAAAATCCGCGAAATGACCATCGTCGGCAGCAAGCGGATGATTGTTTATGACGATGTTGCGCCGCTGGAAAAAATCCGTATTTTCGACGCGCGCGTGGAACGGCCGCCGCATTACGACACGTTCGCCGAATTCCATTACGCCTATCATTACGGCGACGTGTATGCTCCCTACATCAAGCAGGAGGAACCGCTGAAAACGGAATGCCAGCATTTTCTTGATTGCATCCGCGACGGGATGACGCCGTTGACCGACGGCAACAAAGGACTGGAACTGGTCCGCATCTTGGAAGCGTCTTCGGAATCCCTGAAGCTCGGCGGCTCGCCCGTGGAACTTGAGTCCGGGCTGAACGGCGACAAGTGGATCCGGCCATCCGTGCCAAGGCCGGCGCGGCTGGCAACGCCGAGAATTTACGCCTCCAAGTCCGCCGGAAGAAAATTCTCCCCGCCGGCCGATTCAAAACTCCGCATAAAAGTCCAGATGAACGGACTTCAGGAAAATGGACGCCAGACAAACGGACAAAACGGACAGCGGGCCGATGCGCGATGAGTTGGTCCGAATCACCGTCCCTGCGGGTGGCATCCGATGTGAAGCTGGGAAAAAACGTCCGGCTCATCGGCTTTGTCAATCTTTACGGATGTGAAATCGGGGACGATGTAAAAATCGGAACCTTCGTGGAAATTCAAAAAGGTGCCAAGATTGGAAACCGCTGCAAAATTTCCAGCCACACTTTCATCTGCGAAGGCGTGACCTTGGAGGACGAGGTTTTCGTCGGCCACAACGTCACATTCACCAACGACCGTTATCCCCGCGCCACCGCGAATGGAAAATTGCAGACCGAGGCCGACTGGCCCTGCATCCCAACCCTGGTCAAGCAGGGCGCTTCCATCGGCTCCGGCGCGACGCTGCTCTGCGGCATCACGGTCGGGGAAAATTCACTGATCGGCGCGGGCAGCGTGGTGACGCGCGACGTTCCGCCGGACACCCTCGTTGCGGGCAACCCAGCCCGGGTCGTCAAATCGCTTGCACCAAATAGTTGAGCGGTGAATCGCGTGTTCGCGGAAAACACCATCATGCCGCCGGCCATTTCCTTGTCTCCCGATCGCGCGGCAGTCTTGACTGCCGGTCGTTTCAACGCTGCCACGCCGCAACCGGCAAATCCTGCGGACTCCCCCGGCTGGGATGAGATGGTGACCGCGCAACCGCGAGGTTCATTTTTTCACGGAGCCGCCTGGGCAAAAACATTGCAGGAAGCTTATGGGTTCAAGCCCGTTTATTTCATCGCCCGCGAAGCAGGCGGACGTTCAGCCGTCCTGCCGCTCATGGAGGTGGACAGTTGGCTTACGGGACGGCGTGGAGTGGCGCTGCCGTTCACAGATCATTGCGAGTTGCTCTACTCGGACGCGGTCGCAATGCGGGAATTGATTCAGGCCGCCATGGAATTTGGGAAAGCGCGCGGGTGGAAATCTGTGGAATGGCGGGGCGGGCGGGAATTGTTTGGTGAAGCGCCGGCGTCGCTGTCGTTCTACGGGCACAGTTTGGATTTGGAGGCGGACGAAGGTGGGATGTTTTCGCGTTTGGACAGTTCCGTGCGGCGCGCGATTCGCAAAGCCGAAAGCAGCGGCGTCACCGTAACCGTTTCGCGAAGTTTGGAAACGATGGAATTGTTCTACGCGCTGCAATGCAAAACCCGCAGGAAACACGGCCTGCCGCCGCAGCCGTTCGTTTTTTTTCGGAATATTTTCGGGCAAATTTTGTCCAACAACCTCGGTATGATCGCCATTGCCAGTTGCCAGAATCGTCCGGTTGCCGCCTCGGTTTATTTTCAACTGGGCACGCGAGCCGTTTTCAAATATGGAGCGTCGGACGATGCCTTCCAGCATTTGCGCGGAGCCAATCTCGTTATGTGGGAGGCCATCAAGTGGCACGCGCGGAACGGTGCGAAGACGTTGCATCTTGGAATAACTTCCTTCGGGAACGAGGGCTTGAGAAGGTTCAAGCTGGGCTGGGGCGCGGTGGAGCAAAAAATTGATTACGTCAAATACGACCTGCGGAACAGCCGCTTTGTCACGGAGACCGATGCGACCACGGGCTGGCATAATCGCGTGTTCAAGATGATGCCGGCGGGGTTGTCGCGCCTGGCGGGTGCTATGTTGTATCGCCATTGCGCCTGAAATTTTGCCTTTTGCGAAATAAAAAAACAGATTGAATGAATAACAGCCGACAGAGCCAAAACGTATCGCCTGCGGGGATGACCGTAGGCGACATTTATTATGTGGTGTTTCGCCACAAGTGGAAAATCATCATCCTTTCCGTCGCGGGCCTTCTTGCCGCCGCGGCGATCCATTTCCTCAAGCCGCCGCCCTACCAATCCCAGGCAGAGTTGTTGATCCAGTATGTGCCGGAGGCCACGCCCCTGTCGCTGGTGGGAAATGACAAAAATGTGATCCAACCCGATTCGCGGGGCGAGGACATCATCAATTCTGAAATCCAGATTCTCACCAGCCTGGATTTGGCGGAAGAGGCCGCGACCAACATCGGGCCCGACAAAATTTTGGCCAGGGCTGGCGACAGCAGCGCCGTCAGAGCCGCAGCCCTCATTCGGAACAATTTGCATGCTGAACCTGCCAACAGCGGCAGCAGTGTCATTGTGGTCACGTTCAGGCACCCCGATTTCCGGATTGTTCAACCCGTCCTTCAGGAAGTCATCAATGATTATTTCCAGAAACATAAGGAAATTCATTCGGCGGAGGGTCAATATGACGATCTGCTAAGCCGGGAACAGTCCGCCTTGAGCGCAACGCTCAACGACACGGAGCAGCAGCTCGCCAATTTGAAAAACAAGGCCAGCATCATTTCCATGGACGAATCAAAATCGAGTTTGGCGGATCAGATTGCAAAGATCCAAAGCTCCATTTTGGATTCCCAGACCGAGTTGGCCGGATACGGCGTGGCGGCAAAAAAGGACGACAAAATCACCCCCCAAAAACTGCAAGACACCAACACGCCAGCCATTCCCTCAGTTCAGGTTGATGCCTACAACGACATCGGCATACGCATTGATATGCTTCGGAAAAAGGAACAGGACTATCTGGTGCAGGGCTTCACGAAAAGCAACGTGCTGGTGAAGGAAGTGGACGCGCAGATTGCCGCCGCGCAAACGGCCAAGGCAGAATTTGAAAAAAAATATCCCCAAATCGGTGCCGCGTCGCCGTCGTCGAATGCGCCAATTGCGACGCCGGGGATGGATATGAGGTCGCAGGTTGCCAGGGTAGAGGCTATTCAAGCAAAGCTTAAAGTCTGGGATGAGAAACTGGATCAGCTTCAAATGCAGGCAACCAATCTAAATAATCTGGGGCCGACCATCACCCGATTGGAACTGACGAAAAAGATTCAGGAAGCCAACTATCAGAATCTGGCCATCAAGCTGGAGAGTTCCCACATAGATGAAGCGCTCGATTCCGGCAAAACCCCAAACATCAAATGGATTGATAGACCGTCGCCACCTTATCAGGATTGGGCGCACGCCAACAAACAAACCGCCATGATTGCATTCGGCGGCATCTTGGCCGGCCTTGCCTGGGCATTTTTGATCGAACTCGTTCTGGATCGTTCCGTGAGGCGGCCTGTCGAAATCGAGTCGAGACTAAAACTTCCCCTGTTCCTTTCCATTCCCGATGTCAACCGTAACGGCCACGCACGCCTGGCCAAAAACGCGGAGCGCCGGCAACTTCGGCTGAACAACGTCCCGGAAGCTGACACACCCGCCGGAAGCGTTGATCCGGTTCCGGGGAAAAATGACGCTTTGCAGGTGGTCTCGCTGGAGAACAATTCTTCGTTGCAGCCGTTTTACGAGGCGTTGCGCGACCGGCTGGTTGTTTATTTTGAAGTCAGGAACCTTACCCACAAACCGAAGCTGCTGGCTGTGACGAGCGCCAGCAAGGGGAGCGGCGTCAGCAGCATTGCGGCGGGACTGGCCGCCTCGCTTTCGGAGACGGGTGAAGGCAATGTTTTGCTGGTGGATATGAATGTTGAGCAGGGGGCAGCGCAGCATTTTTACAAAGGCAAAGCCGGTTGCGGACTGGACACCGCGTTGAAAAGTGAAACCCAGGGAGACGCGCTCGTCCAGGCAAACCTGTATGTTGTCAACGGCAATTCCAACAGCGTGGAGCTTCCGGGCATATTGCCGAAACGTTTCAGCGCGCTCGTGCCCAAGCTCAAGGCCAGCAACTACGATTACATCATTTTTGACATGCCGCCCGTCACCCAGACCAGCCTCACCTCGCGCCTCGCCAGATTCATGGACATGGTGCTGCTCGTCATTGAATCGGAGAAGACCGGTCGCGAGGTCGTCCAGCAGGCGAACAAGTGGCTGGCTGAATCAGGCGCCACGGTCGGCGCCGTGCTCAACAAGACCCACCAATACGTTCCCGATCGGTTGCATCAGGAATTCCTGACCGATAAATGATTTGGGTGCGCGCCCGTTTTCGGCCTTCGCACCGCCGGAATTTTTTTGGCTTCGCGGGCTGTGCAGGATTTTTCAAGGGAATCAGTTGGCCTCAGGTGACGAATTCTTGGTCAGTTTTTTGTGCGTTGGGTCTTTCTTTCGCACGATTTTATAATTTCAGCTCCCGACTTTCGACCTTCAATTGATTCATCCCATGCCGGCCAGTCGCGTCTATTACAATCTCAAGCCCTATCTGCCGTGGAGTTTCCGGATGGCGCTGCGCCGGGTCATGGCGCGCCGGAAACGCAAGGCCTGCCAGGATGTCTGGCCGATCAATGAAACCGTGGGGCAGCCGCCCGCCGGCTGGACGGGCTGGCCTGACGGAAAAAAATTCGCGCTCGTGCTCACCCACGATGTCGAGGGTTCCGGCGGTCTGGCGAAATGCCGGCAGTTGATGCAATTGGAGCAGAAACTTGGCTTCCATTCTTCATTCAATTTCATTCCCGAAGGCGACTATGCGGTTTCGCGCGAGCTGCGCGAGGAACTGGCGCAAAACGGTTTTGAAGTCGGCGTTCATGATCTCCACCACGACGGCAGGCTGTATCAATCGCGCCAGAATTTTTCCGAGAATGCCCGGCAGATCAACCGCTACTTGAAGGAATGGGGCGCGGCCGGATTCCGTTCCGGATTCATGCTGCACAATCTGGAGTGGCTTCACGACCTGGACATCCAATACGACGCTTCCACGTTCGACACGGATCCTTTCGAGCCCCAAAATGACGCCGTCGGAACTATTTTCCCGCTGTGGGTTCCGCACCCTGTCAACGGCCATTTGCCCGGCCCAGAATCGAACGGGCGCGACGGCTACGTTGAATTGCCCTACACGCTGCCACAGGATTCGACCTTGTTTCTCCTCTTCAGGGAACCCACGCCGGAAATCTGGCTTCGGAAACTTGACTGGGTCGCCAGCCGCGGCGGCATGGCTCACGTCAATGTTCATCCCGATTATCTCACGTTCGAAAATGGCGGCAGCACGTCGCGGCATTTTCCGGCGGCTTTTTATGAAGCGTTGCTGGAGCGCGTCAAAACAAAATACGCCGGCGAGTGCTGGATCGCCTTGCCAAGGGAGATCGCCGGATGGTATCGGGCCCGGCATTGCACACGGAAAAATTCCACCGTGTCACTGGGTCTCGCGCAGCCGGCAAAAAAAACCGCCTGGCCGAAACTGAAAGGCAAACGCGTGGCGGTCATTCTTTATTCGGAATTTCCATCCGACCCGCGGCCCTGGCGCGCCACGGAGGCGCTGGCCACCAACGGAGTGGAAGTGGATGTGATTTGTTTGCGGGAAAGGGATTCACAGGCCGGACGTGAAACGGTCGGCGGCATCAATGTTCTGCGCCTGCCGTTCCGCAGAAAACGGGAAAGCAAACTGAATTATCTCTGGCTCTATTCCGCGTTTTTGACCGCTTGCGCCGCCATTCTCACGTTCCGCATTTTACGCAAACGCTACGACTTGGTTCATGTGCATAACATGCCCGACGCGCTCGTGTTCAGCGGGCTGGCTGCGAAACTTTCCGGCGCGAAAATCATCCTGGATTTGCACGACCCGATGCCCGAGCTGATGATGTCCATTTACGGACTTCCCCCAAAAAGTCTTTTCGTGCGATGCTTGAAACACTTGGAGCGGTGGAGCATCGGTTTTGCGGACATGGCTCTGACGCCCAACCTCGCCTTCCGCGAACTATTCATTTCCCGCAAATGTCCGCCGGAAAAAATCCAGATCGTCATGAACTCGCCGCAACACAATATTTTCAATCCGGCGCGATTTCAAACCGCGAACAGTTCCAGCGGCGACGCCAAAAAATTCCGGCTGATGTATCACGGCTTTCTCGTCGAGCGCCACGGCCTGGACATGGCGGTGGAGGCGATTGCCGGTCTGCGTCCGGTCATTCCGGAAATCACTTTTGATTTTTATGGAAGCCGCACGCCGTATGTCCAACGCATCGAGACGCAAATTGAGAAGCTCGGCCTGCAAGGCCGGATGACTTATCACGGCCAGAAGTCCCTCCAAGAAATCGCCGCCGCCGTCACCGCTGCCGATTTGGGGGTCATTCCCAACCGCCGGACTCCGTTCACTGAAATTAATTTTCCAACCCGCATCTTCGAATATCTTGCGCTGGGCAAGCCGGTGATTGTGCCCCGGACCCGCGGCATCCGGGATTATTTTGACGAGACGCAAATGCTGTTTTTCAACCCCGACGATGCCGCCGATCTGGCGCGCATCATCCGGTGGGTGTGGGAACATCCGCAGGAAACGGCTGAAATTGTCCGGCGCGGGCATGACGTTTATTTGAATCATCTTTGGACCGATGAAAAATCCCGATTCCTGGCGCTTGCGGAAGGGCTGCTCACAAAGCGCGCCGCCGCGAACGCATAATTTGTTTCCGTGATACCTCCGAAAATCGCACTCTGGGCCTGCTGGGCGCTCGCGCTGTTTCTCATGTGGCGCGACACCCGGAAGCGCACGGATTTGCCGCTGTCGCTCTGGCTGCCGACCTTGTGGCTCATGCGATGCGGTTCCCGCTCGATTGATTACTGGATTGGCGGCAGCGACATCGGCCGGCTGGATCCGATTCTCATCAGCGTGCTGATGACCTGCGGATTCTTCGTTTTGATGCGCCGGCGATGCAACTGGGGGGGAATTTTCGCCAACAACTCCGCGCTTTTTATTTTTTACGGATACCTGGTCGTCAGCGAACTCTGGGTGGATAACCTTGAAAATCCGCTGGTGAAAATTTTCCGCCCCGTGGGCGATTTGATTATGGCCCTGGTCGTCGCCACCGAAATAAATCCGCGCGAAAGCATCATCACCATGTTCCGGCGCTGTTCGTTTCTGCTGATTCCGATGTCCATCGTGCTCATCCGTTATTTTCCAGAACTCGGACGTTTGCAGGACAAGCATTGGGGCGCGGACATCTGGATGGGCGTGACCACTCACAAAAATCCGCTCGGTCAAACCTGCATCGTTTCCGCGCTGGCCTTCCTCTGGGCACTGGTGGAAGCCCAACGCAACGGCCGGCCACTCTGGCGTCAGGCGATTCCACTGCTTTATCTGGCGATGACACTTTATTTGTTCAATGGCGGCGGCAGTTCGGACTCACGCAGTTCCACCGCCATCATCTGCCTGATGCTCGCGATCGGCTTGTTTTGGGTGTTCGGCAGGATGCAGGACCGACCGGGACTGGTGTTTAGAAGGATTATTTGGGGCGCGGTGGTGTTCGTGGTTGTGTCGGCAATTTTGGGAGTATTCGGCACATCCCTTCAAGCCGTCGTCGCCGAGACCCAGGGAAAAAATGCAACCTTGTCGGATCGAACCTACCTCTGGCACGACGTCGTCCGCCTGGGAATGCAGCGTCCGATTTTGGGAACCGGCTATGGCGGGTTTTGGGTTTCGTCCATTTTTCCAAAATTAAGTCCCATGGTGAACAATCATCCGCTCGAAGCGCACAACGGCTATCTGGAGACGTTTGCCAATCTCGGATTCGTGGGTGTCGGCCTGCTGGCCTGGGGCATCCTCCAATCCCTGCTGAACGCCTCCAAAATGATGCAATCGGATTTTGAATACGGCCGGCTGCGCTTGGTTCTGCTCTTCATGGTCATCGTGATGAATTATGCGGAAGCGACTTTTCCGCGCGGCAATCATCTCTGGTGGTTCGGATTTCTGATCGTTGCCATTTACGCCCGGCCCTGGGTCGCCTGGCCGGAAAATCCGCCTTTGCATTTGGAGGAGGAACGCGCTGAAGTCGCACATGAAGAAGAAACCGTGCCCGCATGACAACGCAAATGACAACTGCGGAGGCAAATCCCAAGCAAGCATCGCGGCGTGAAACAAACGTCGCGCACATTTGCATTTGCATCTGCACCTTCCGCCGGGAGGAACTGCTTAACCGCCTCCTCAAACGGCTGCTCGAATTGCAACAGGACAACAACCTGTTCACATTCTCCTGCGTGGTGGTTGACAACGATGAAAACGGCTCGGCGGCAAAAGTGGTTTCGTCGTATCAAAGTCAAGGCCGACTAGAATTCATTTACTTGTGCGAACTGGAAAGAAATTTTGCCGTCGTGCGCAACCGCGCCGTGCGGGCCGCCAGCGGAGATTTCATCGCGTTCATTGACGACGACGAAATTCCGGAGCACGACTGGCTGCTCCGGCTGATTGAAACCTGCCGCCGACTGAAATGCGACGGCGTGCTGGGACCGGTCCGGCCGTTTTTTGAAATTCCTCCGCCGCGCTGGCTTGAAAAATCCGGGCTTTGCAACCGCCCGCCCCATCCGACCGGACTGGTGCTCGACTGGCAGCAGACGCGCTCGGGAAATGTCCTGCTCCGGCGTGATATTTTTGAGCCGGGCGGAATCTGGTTTGATTCCGCCTACCGCACCGGCGGCGAGGACGTGGATTTTTTCAAGCGCGCCATTGCCGCTGGCCGGAAATTTGTCTGGTGCGAGGAAGCGCCGGCCTACGAGCTGGTGCCGTTGGAACGGATGCGCCTGGCCTATCATCTGCGTCGCGCGCTTTTGCAAGGAAGCATTTCGCTCAAATATGGAGTTGGCAAAAACCGATTTGCGGACTGGCTGCGGATCGGCGCGAAAAGTTTACTGGCGTTGGTTATTTATGCGCTGGCGCTGCCGTTCATGCTGCTGGGTGGTTATCACCCGTTCATCCGCTGCCTTGTGAAGCTGTGCCATCATCTGGGACGGTTTTCCGCGCTTTGCGGCCGGCCGGTTATCCGCGAACGAAAGTTGTAGTCGGATTTTTTGGGGAAACCGAAAATGGAAACTCCGCGCAAACCAATCCTGCTGATCTCGAACACCGTGATGCATTATCGCGTCTCGGTTTACAATTATTTCTGGCGGCGATTCCGCGAGGACGGCCATGAATTTCAGGTGCTCACCAACCGGATGCAGCCGCAAAATCAAATCGCGCCGCAATTCCGTTTCGACGAAATGCCGTTCCAATTCAGCGCGTATCGCCGCGCCGTGCTCGAATGTCAGCCGGCAGCGGTCATTTTATTTTTGCATCTCAAGGACCGGATGTTCTGGCCGCTGGTTCACTGGTTGAAATGGCGGCGGATTCCGATCGCGTTCTGGACCAAAACCCGGAATCTGGACGAACCGGATAGTCGCCTCCGAAACGCGCTGTTCGATTATATGCTCTGGATCCACGACGGCCTGATTCTTTATTCCGCCGACCTGGTCAAAAATGTTTCCGAACGCCAAAGGCGCAAGGCGTTCCCGGCGAACAACACCATCAACTTCGAGGATTTTCCGGCCGTGGGCGAATCCAAGGAGGAAATCAAGCGGCAGCTCGGCATCCCATTTAAGAAAGTCGTGCTGTTTGCCGGACGGATGGACGTGGATGGCGGCCGTAAGCGGGTGGATCATTTGATTGAAATTTTCCGCGACGTGAACGGCCGGGATTCCGGGCTGGTGATTGTAGGTTCTGGCATGAAGGAGGAATGGCGGGCGAGGATGAATCCGCAAACCACGATGTATCTCGGCGAAATCCACGACCCGCAAAATCTGCAAATCAGTCGCGTGTTCAAAATGGCCGATGTCTGCGCCATTCCCGGTCATGTCGGTTTGGGATTGAACCAGGCTTTTTATTTCGGCCTGCCTGTCGTGACTGAGGCCGGAAATCATCCGCCCGAAATCGGTTATCTGAAACCCGGCCGGAATGGTTTCATCGTGCCGGAAAATAATCTGGCGCAATTACGCGAAAAACTTTTTGCCCTGCTGGACAACGACGCGCTGCGGTCGGAATTTTCGCGGAACGCGCGCGAGGACATTTTGCGGGACGCCTCGGTTGAAGGAATGTATCGCGGCTTCCGTGATTGCGTGCGGTTTTTGAACGGTGGAAAAACTGGAGCAGCGGAACGAAACGGCGAACTGGTCGGTTCACCGCAGCAGGACAAACAGAAAATTGCCTGACTGCGAAAAAAGAAATTATGCGAATCAGTATTTTTGGAATGGGCTATGTGGGATGCGTCTCCGGAACGTGTCTCGCCGGCTTGGGACATAAAGTCATCGGCGTCGAGCCGAACCAGGTCAAGGTGGATTTGATCAACGCCGGCAAGAGTCCGATTGTGGAAAATGGGCTGGATGAATTGCTCGCTGCCCAAGTGAAGGCCGGGCAGCTCAAGGCCACGGCGGATTGGCAGGACGCAATCAGTTCATCGGATGTGGCATTTGTTTGTGTCGGCACGCCGAGCAATTCCAACGGCAGCATCAACACGGGTTTCCTACAGCGCGTCTGCGAACAAATCGGTCGAGCGCTCCGAAAAAAGGAAAGTTATTTTACCGTCGTAATTCGCAGCACGGCAATTCCAGGCACGGTGGAAGGCGTGCTCATTCCGGTTTTGGAACGGGAATCCGGCAAGATGGCGGGACGGGATTTCGGCGTCTGCATGAATCCGGAATTCCTTCGCGAAGGCACTTCGGTCGAAGACTTTCATCATCCGCCCTACACGGTGATCGGCGAATTCGATCCGCGTTCGGGAGAAGCCGTCGTTGAACTTTACCGTTCCGTTCCCGGACTGGTTTTCCGGACACCGATTCGCGTGGCGGAAACGGTCAAGTATGCGAACAACGCCTTTCACGCGCTCAAGGTGGCGTTCGCCAACGAGATGGGAAACTTTTGCAAAGGCGTGGCCGTGGACAGCCATCACGTCATGAACATTTTCTGCCAGGACACCAAGCTGAATCTTTCGCCATATTATCTCAAACCGGGTTTTGCCTTCGGCGGCTCCTGCCTGCCAAAAGATTTGCGCGCGCTCACCCACGAGGCGCGGATGCTGGACCTGGAAATGCCGCTGCTTTCTTCCGTGCTGGAAAGCAACCGCGCCCAAATTCTGCGCGTGATGCGGAAGCTGACGGAATACAAAGGCCGTTCGCTCGGTTTTCTGGGTTTGAGTTTCAAAGGCGGCACCGACGATTTGCGCGAAAGCCCGATTGTGGAGCTGATTGAATTGCTCATCGGCAAGGGATTTTCCATTCGCATTTACGACCGGCACGTTTCGCTCGCCCGGCTGATGGGCGCGAACAAGGAATACATCGAACGCGAAATCCCGCATGTCTCGCGCCTGATGTGTTCCAGCGCGGAGGAGCTTATTGGCGGAAGCGACGTGATTGTCGTCGGCAACCACGACGACGAGTTCACGCGGTTGTTGAATCCGCTGCCAGCGGAAAAGATCGTTGTTGACCTCGTGCGCATTTGTGGCCCGGCAACTCCAAACAGCGGCCAATATTACGGAATTTGCTGGTAAGCAGTTTGAATGAATCCGACTATCGCCATATTTGGCTGCGATGCTGATGCCGGCCTGAAACGCGCGTTTCAGGAACTGGCGGAAGTATTGCAACTCCGTCCGGAATTTTCCGCGGCTGGAAATTTGAATGAACTTGCCGGGACGGTCTCCGTTTTAAATTCCGCCGAAAGCCCGGCGGCGGTTCCGAAATTTCAATTCATTCGCGGAAACAATTCGCAGACAGATAGCACTGCTGCGGTCATCGAATTTTCGGCGCATCTGATTTTGCCGGCTTTTTTGCGCGGACGAAAAATTGTTTTGGGAAAGGAATCGGGCTGGCAATTTCTCGACGACCCAAAACTCGGCGAAGTAGCGGCCAGCATCAACGGCCGTCCGATTTGGAGAATCGCCGGGGAATCCAGCCGGGTGGTCTGGTCGGTTTCAACTCCGCCGCCGCGATTGTCCGCCGGTGAACATCTTTCCCAATTTTTCAACGGCGAGACATTTTTACCGCTGCTACCGCTCTATTTGTTTTTGCGCGGGCTTTCACCGGAATCGCGCTGGCAGGCGCCGCAGCTCCGGGCCTGTCTGGTGGTGGACGATCCCAATTTGCACGCCCGGACTTACGGCCATGTTGACTATCAATCGCTCGCCACACTGGCACGCGAAAAGAAATTTCACGCCGCGATGGCGACGATTCCGCTGGATGCCTGGTGGACAAATTCGGAAGCCGTCCGGATTTTCCGCGAAAATCCCAGGACGCTTTCACTGCTGGTTCACGGCAACGATCATTTGCACGGCGAACTCGCGCGCAGTTGTCACAACGGCGAGCGAAACGCGCTGGTGCTGGAATCGTTGAAGCGCATCGAATCGCTGGAGCAACGCACCGCAATCCGCGTGGATCGCGTCATGGCGCCGCCGCACGGCGTTTGCGCGCCCGAAATGTTCGCCGTCCTCCGTGCGGGCGGTTACGAAGGCATGACCACAAACCGCTGGTCGCTTTGGAAACACAATCCGGCGGCGCAATTGCCGGCATGTTCAGGATTGCATCCGGCGGATTTGCTTGGCGGGCTGCCGGTGCTGAACCGCTTCCGGTTCAAGTCGTCCATCTGCCACGGCGAGACTGTCATGGCCGCCGTTTTGCGCCAGCCGGTCATTCCTTACGGCCACCATCAGGATTTTGCCGGCGGCATGGCACATTTTCACGCGGCGGTTGACACAGTGAATTCGCTCGGCAACGTCCGCTGGATGAGCCTGCGCGAAATTCTGGAGACCAATTTCGAACACCAGATCGAGCGCGACACGTTTCGTGTCCGGATGTTTTCGCGCCGGATCAAATTCACGCCACCGGCGGGAATCACGGCGGTGCAAATTGAAAGCACCCGAGACGCCGGAGAACTTCCGAAAAAATTTGAATTGATCTCGCCGCAAGGCAAAACTGCCATCTTTATCGGCGAGCCGGCTGCCATTCCCACCGGGGCGGAATTGGAAATGCGCGAAATCGCCGCCGCGCCGGAGAGCAGGCTCGCCCGTCCCGCATATAAATCAACTTTCGTCCGCTTGCGCCGTCTGGTTTTGGAAACGCGCGACCGGCTGCGGATTTGAAGTAATTGTCCCGCGTAAATAATTTCAAAAATGAACAAATTGGAAACAGAACAGGCAATTCAACTGGTTCTCCCCAGCATCGAAAAAGTCCAGCGCTGGGTCGAGGAACATGATTACAAAGGTTACGAGCCATTCGACGGTCTTTCGTCGTGGGCACGTCCGCTGGCATTCGGCACCATCATGGGCGACCGGCTGCTGATGCAGTTGATCCGCCAAAGCCCGGTCAATCTGCGTCCGTTGCTCGGCGTATCGCCGAAAGACTCGACGAAAGGTCGCGGATACATGGCGTGGGGATATTTGATTCTCCACCGGACAACCGGCAGGCCGGATTATCTGGAAAAAGCGGTGCGTTGTCTGGACTGGCTTGACCTGCACAAATCGCCCAAGTTCAAACATCACGCCTGGAGCAATCATTTCGATTTCTCGTCGCGCGGCGGACGATACACCAAGGACGATCCCATCATCGTCTGGACCAGCCTGATTGGGCAGGCCTATCTGGAGGCTTTTGAAATCACGAGCGAAAACCGCTGGCTCGAAATCGCCGACAGCGTGTGCGGCTGGATCACGAATCTGCCACGCGAAAAAACGGAGCGCGGCGATTGCATCAGTTATCTGGCGGATGTCCAAAGCTCGATTCACAATTCCAACATGCTTGGCGCGGTCATGCTGGCGCGAACGGCCAAGCACACGGGGAATAAGGATTATTTCAAGGTCGCCCGCTCCGCGATGGAATACAGTTGCTCCCGGCAACTGCCGAACGGCGGCTGGTGGTATGGCGAAGATCTGCGATACCAGTGGTTCGACAATTTTCACACCGGCTACAATCTCGACAGCCTTCTAGGTTACATCAAAAGTTCCGGCGACGAGCAGTGGCGCGGCAATCTCCAGCGCGGCCTGAATTTTTTCAAGGAACACTTTTTCGAGCCGGATGGCTGCCCGAAATATTATCACAACCGCAAATATCCGGTGGACAGCCAGTGCGCCGCGCAGGCGATTGACACGCTGGCGACGCTCGCCGACGAAGATCCCGCGTGCCTGGAATTGTCAGTGAAGGTGGCGCGCTGGACGATTTCAAACATGCAGGATCCGGACGGCCATTTTTATTACAGGCAATATCCGTTAATGAAGGCGAAGACGCCGATGTTGCACTGGGGCCAGGCCACCACCTTCAAAGGTTTGGCAATACTGCATGAAAAACTGGCCCGGCGTTCCGCAGCTTTTACTCCGGTCGAGAGAAAAACCGAGTTTGCCGCCAAGTGACAAGTCCTCTGCCAGCGCAAAAACGTGAGCCGGTGATTTCCGATTTGTCATCGCCGCGTGAAGGCCGCCTGAACGGGCTGACCATTCTGCGCTATGCCCACACGTCCGGGAACGCCGGCGGCCTTGAACAATATATTTTTAATTTGACCCGCGCCCTGGGCGAGCGGAATCAATTCGCCACAATTCAAATGGAAATCATCGACAAAAAGGAACGGCTCGTCGAAACCACCGCGAGCCACGGCGGCTGCCGGTTGACGAAAATCCCGCTGTTCGTCGTGCCAGATTCGCTGGAAAAAAGCGTGTCTGGAGAATCTGCATCCGTTTCTGACAAGCTGAAATCATGGTTGGTGGAAAATGTGCTTTGCGCGCCACCAGTCTATCAGATGTTCACGAAAAATTATCTGCGCCATCGCAAAGTGCCGCGCCAGCCGGGCGAGCCGCAGGGTGCGGGAGCAAAAACCCGTGAATTGTTGAGACGCTTCAACGTGAATCTGATCGTTCTTCATTCCAGCGGCGGAGCCGACGCCTCGGAAATATTGGCCGAGGCGGAGCAGGCGGGCGTTCCCGTTGCCTTGTTGCATCACTTCGCCAACGACCGGCTGGCCGGATTGTCCATGCGCCGGCAGATGGCAAGTGCGGCGGGGGTCGCCGGAGTTTGCGGGAAAAATGTTCCGAATTATTTGCGGTCCCGTTTCTGCAATGTTTCCGACGGCGTTGACACGGAATTTTTCCGGGCAGACAAAGCCGCGCCTTTACCGGAAAATTATTCCACGCCAATCCTTTTGCTGCCGGCGAGAATCACGCCGAGCAAGGGACAAATTGATTTGCTCAAAGTGGCTTCGGTGCTCAAAAAGCGCAGAGTTCCCGTGACGGTGGCTTTCGCCGGGCGCGTGGATTCGCCCGCGTTCGAAAAAGAACTTCGCCAGATGGCGGAACGCGAAGGACTGGCCGGGCAAATCGAATTTATCGGCCAGCTAGACGCGGAGCAATTGCGCGATTGGTATGCGGCAGCCCGCGTGCTGGTGTTTCCCACTTCGCATCACGAAGGTCTGCCGCGGATTTTGATGGAATGCCAGGCCATGGGACTACCGCCGGTGGTTTACGATATCGGCGGCACTTCGGAAGGATTGCTGGATGGCCGGACCGGATTTCTGATCCCGCCCGGCGACGTGAGACGAATGGCGGATGCCGTCGAGTCGTTGGTGAAGAACGATTCTTTGCGCGCTGATATGTCGCAGGCGGGCCGGCGGTTTGTGGAGGAACATTTCAGCCTGCGGTCGCTGGCCGAACGACATGAGGATTTTTACTTGAGCGTTCTGGCCGCGCATCGGAATGGCGCGGTCGCAAATTGAACTGGAAAACGTGAGCAGCTTGAACCACAGGAACGGATCGCAGCCGAGTTTGAAGGACACGCTGGCAATGGCGGCGGCCTGGCTGCCCGTCGGCGCGTGGCACACCCTCTGTGCCCGGCCGCTTATCCTGCCGTATTATCATCTGGTCAGCGATGAAACAGCACCGCACGTCCGTCCGCTTTACCGCTACAAAAGCGTTTCGCAATTCAAGCAGGATCTGGAATATTTTCTGGCACATTTTCGTCCCGTCGATCTGGACAAATTGCTGAAACATTTGCGGCACGGCGATCCGTTGCCGCAACGCGGTTTTTTTCTTTCATTCGACGACGGCTTTCGCGAGACGGCGGAAATCGTCGCGCCGATTTTGAAGTCAAAAGGTGTTCCGGCAACGTTTTTTGTGAATTCGGCTTTCGTGGACAACCGCGAATTGGGCTTGCATCAGAAAGCCGCGCTATTGATCGGACGGCTGTCGAAAGAATCGCAAGCCGGCTTGGAGGAAAAAATCAAACGTCTCTTCCGCGAAAGGGGAATCACCGGGGACGACGTTGTTTCGACGCTGAAATTGATGCGCTACGCCGACCGCGCGGTTTTGGACGAAGCCGCCGCGATTTGTGATTTGCATTTCGACGAATTTCTCCAACGGCAAAAACCCTATCTGACTTCCGATCAGATTCGCGGATTGCTGCGGGACGGTTTCACTATTGGCGGGCACAGCGTGGATCATCCGTTTTATGGCGATTTGACTTTGGATGAGCAATTGCGCCAGACGCGCGAAAGCGTGAACTTTTTGCGGGATGAATTTGGCGTGCAGGAGCGGGCGTTTGCGTTTCCGCATTCAGATGACGGCGTTTCGCGGACGTTTTTTGAACGCAGTTTTGGCGACGGCACGTTGCAAATTTCCTTCGGCACCGGCGGATTACTGCGCGATGCATGGCCGGGGCATTTCCAAAGATTCAGCATGGAAAAAACCCGGCTGTCGCCGGTGACGACGGTCGCGCGGCAATATGCGCGCCGATTTTTCCGCCGCGTGGCAGGCACGGATTTGATGGTTCATCCCGGTTGAAATGAACACACCAAAAATATCCGTCATAATCCCGACGTTGAACAGCGCGCGGTTCCTCGGTGGGGCGATTGACAGCGTCTTGAAGCAATCCGTTCCGGTTTCGGAAATTCTGGTGGTGGACGGTGGCTCGAATGACGGCACCGTGGAGGTGGCGCAAAAAATCGGAGGTCCGGTGCAAATTTTGACGCAGGAAGGTCGTGGTCGTCCGGGCGCGCGCAACACGGGACTGCGCCGTGCGTCGGGCGATCTCATCGCGTTTCTGGATTCGGACGATCTCTGGGTTCCGGGCAAACTCGCCGCTCAACTGGATTTTTTCCAGAAGCATCCGGAAATTGAAATGATTTTCAGCGACATGGCGCTGTTCAAACGGCAAGATGACCCGGACGAACCGGAAATTTTGGACGCCGACGTTCACGATTATTTGCGGCGCGACCCGGTGAATCCCGGACGGCTGCTCGAATGTTTGTTCGCGGCGAATTTCATTCCGACCTCGAGCGTCGTCTTCCGGAAATCCTGCCTGCAAACGGTGGGGTTTATGAACGAGGAATTTTTGCACTGCGAAGATTACGAATACTGGCTGCGGTTTGCCGCGCATTCGCGCGCCGCTTATTTGGGCCAGGTTCTTGTCCGCCGGCGGATGCATGACGCGAACGCCATGGGCGATGCCTGTGTCCAAAATTGCGAGGCTGCGTTGTTGATCCTGAACCGGTGGCGCAAATCGAGCGGCCTGACCGTGAGCGCTGGCCAGATTCTCGCGCAGCGCACAGTCATGATTCGATACAATTTGTCCAGCCACTTGTTGAAATGCGGACGGTCTGGCGAGGCGTCCGGCCAGTTTCGCCAGATTATCAAAGATGGAAACGGGCAGATTCCATTTGTATTAAGGCTGAAAATTCTGGCAAAAACACTGCTTGCCGGGCGGGCGTGAAAATTAAAGAGGAATGGGATTTGACTTGTTCGAGTCTGGCACCATTTTAGCTACTGTTTTGATCGAAATATGAATTGGCATCGTAATACCCGGATAAAACCGGGACGTAAATTCCCGCCGAAGGCGGTCGCTGTCCTGTTTTTACTGCTGGCTGTCAGCGCCGGCGCGCAGTCCATCACCAACGTCGTTCCATCCGCCATGCTGCCCGCGACTGGAACTTATCAGGGCATCGCCGGAGTCCCGGGCGGCATAGATCAATACAGCACGAATTACACGATGTTCTGCAACGTCAAGATTTCGATTCCGGGAACGACTATTGTGGCCTACGGCGACGGCATTCACGACGACACGGCGGCGCTCCAGTTCGCCGTCCAAAACGCACCCAACGGAACTTACGTTTATATTCCGACCGGGACATATTTGATCTCCGGGCCGCTTTCAAGAACCGGGAGCTATAATTACGATTATAATTCCCGTCCTTTCAGCTTCATCATTCGCGGTGATGGACCGACCAACACGCTCCTTCTGGACAATGCTTCCGGTGGTGAGGTGATTATTTTGACCAGCAATTCCGGCGTGAGCGATTATTCAACCATCGCGAGCGGAAATACGCGCGGTTCAACTTCCCTTGTTTTGACCAACGGCCTGCAAGGACTGACGATTGGTTCCTGGATACAGGTTGTGCGCGACAATGCCTCGGCAAATGTTTATTCCCCGCCGAGCGGCGACCCGAATCCGTTTTACTACAACTACACCGAGTGCGCCGACCAGTTTGTGAAGGTTACAAACATTTCCGGCAGCACGATTAATTTCTGGCCTCCCTTGAATGAGACTAGTCCCGACACGATGCTTTCCATCGCTTATTCGTCGCCGTTCCGTTGCGGCATTGAAAATCTCTGCGTCGTGCGGTTGCAGGACATCAACGCCCACAACATTCGCATTCTGGGTGGCCGGGAGTGCTGGGTCCGCAATGTCGAATCGCGTCAAGCGCGCGGCTACCATATTTCATTGGAAAGCTGCGCCGGTTGCGAAGTCCGGGAATGCTACGTCCACGATCCGTTTCCATTCAAGGATGGCAACACAGCCGGCGGCGGCTCGGATTATGGCATCACGCTGGGATTTCACACCTGCAGCACGTTGGTTGAGGACAATATCGCGTTGCACTGCCGCCATTCCTTCATTCTGGAAACCGCCGCGGGACAGGACAACGTGATTGATTACAACTACGGCAAGGACAACATCAATGAAGGGATGTTCGAGACGGATTATCAGGAGGACACGGATTATCACGGAGGCGAGCCGAGGTTCAATTTGTGGGAAGGCAATGTCGTCCCCATTCTGCGTGCCGATGCGGTGGAAGGTGCGACCAAATACGACATCTACTTCCGCAACGCGATTTCAATGAATGGCATTCCCGATGTCAATGTATCCATATTTGCGATGGACATACAGCGCGGCAACTATTACGACTTTTTCTTGGATAACGTCATCTTGCCGGTGAACCATGTGAACGGCTACGGAGGCATGTGGTATCGCATCGGCAGTTGGGAGGACACGCAGCAATTTCCGAACACGCAGAATGTCTATGATCCCAATGTCATCGCCAAAGACGTCTGGCTTGGAAATTACAATTTTAACACCGGACTGATTGACCAGTTGGCCAACGGCATCATCAGCTGGTTGAGTTCGGTCGTGACCGGCTTTCCCAACTCGCTGCTATACACGGGCAAGCCGTCGTGGTATTCCAGCAACCTGAACTGGCCGCCGTTCGGACCGGATGTGCCGGGATATACTAATTTGATTCCAGCTCAAGTCAGGGCTTCTCAAACATCAAAGTTCACAAACATTCTTTCCGACAACTATTCCGTTTCATTTTCAGCCGTGAACGGAACCGCCACCGGTGTCGGCAACGGAACCAATTATTTCAACACGGCATGGGTGGCGATTTCGGCTACGCCAAATCCCGGTTATGTGTTCACCGGCTGGTCCGGCTATCCGGTGGCCAATCCGACTTCGGCGAAAACTTATCTCGTCATGCCCGCCGCAAACATTTCAGTCACGGCCAATTTCGCGCTGGCGGTCAATTACACGCTTGCCGTCAACAATGGCACTGGCGGTGGCAGTTATCAGCAACTCGCACAGGTCAGCATTTCGGCTGCCGCGCCAGCCGGCCAGCAGTTTGCCTATTGGAACGCGCCAGCCGGCATCGTTAACAACACAAATTTGGCGAGCGCGATGTTAACCATGCCTTCAAGCAACGTGGTGGTGACGGCGGTCTTTGTTCCGGTTGTTTATTATGCATTGACGGTCAACAATGGTTACAGCGACGGCGGAACAAGTTTCCAGGCCAATAATCTTGTCACCATTCACGCCGGAACACCACCTTCAGGGCAATGCTTCAACAACTGGAGCGGCTATGCTGTTTCAAATGCTTACAGCGCGAACACCACGTTCGTCATGCCCGCCGGCAACGTGACCGTGTCCGCCGCGTTCCACATGGCTTCCGGTAGCCAGCCGGATCGGACCGTCACGAACGGGCTTGTCGCCTGGTGGAAATTTGACGAAGGTTCGGGCACCAACATCACCGATTCCTCCGGCAAAGGAAACAACGGCCATCTGGTGGGCTCGCCCGCGCCAGTCTGGGTCGCCGGACAATATGGCAATGCCCTTCAATTTGACGGGTCGCAAAGCTACGCGATTGGCGGCACCAACGGAGAGCCGGTCAACAGCAGCTTCAGCATTTCCTACTGGGCCAATCTGCCATCGAGTCCGGCCGGAACAGTGGTTTCCACCTGGCAGACTCCAAATTATCAAAACGACTGGTGCGTGAACTGGAACAGCGCGCAGGTTGGCGGAATCGTCGGCGGCCCCTACAACGCGGCCGGCATTTGTAGCATCACACTTCCGAATGTTCCCACCAGCGGCTGGCACCATTACGTGCTGACCGTGAATTTCAACAGCAAACTGGCCTCGTATTACATTGATGGAGTTCTGGCCTCCACTAATTTTACATACGGCGTGAATAATCCGGCGCCGACCGTTCCCAATCCGCTTTCAATCGGGTCGGGTCTCGCGTCTTCAGGCAGCGGCGTCTTCAACGGCGCGTTGGATGATTTGCGGATTTACAACCGGGTGCTTTCAGCCAACGAAATCCAGACCATTTACACGGGGAAGCCGATGCCGATGCCGCCGACGAATTTCCACGTCGTCCAGTGATTTCAGGGCGGAAAAAATTCGGCGTAATTTGATTCCGCCATTTCGATCAAAACTTTTTTGTTTTAATTCCCAGACTTTCGGCCGGGATTTTTCCGCAGTCGCATCTTTATGAACGAACTTATCATTGAGGCCGGTCGCACCGAGCGCCAATACTGGCGCGATCTTTGGAAATATCGGGAACTGTTTTATTTCCTGGCATGGCGGGATCTTCTGGTGCGTTACAAACAAACCACGGTGGGTGTGGCATGGTCGTTGATCCGCCCTTTTTTGACACTGGTTGTGCTTACAGTTGTTTTTGGCAAATTGGGGAAAATGCCCTCCGGCGGCGTTCCATATCCTCTGCTGGTGATTTGCGGATTGCTGCCATGGCAATTCTTTTCCACCGCTTTATCGGAGAGCGGCAATAGTCTCGTGACCAATTCAAACCTCATTTCCAAGGTCTATTTTCCACGGCTGGTTGTGCCCGCCAGCAGCGTCATCACCAGCTTCGTGGATTTTCTCATTTCTGCGGCGTTCCTTGTGATATTACTGTTCTGGTATCATTTCGTTCCGTCGCCGACCATTGCGCTGTTGCCGTTATTTGTGATCCTGGCTGTTGCTGTCTCGTTCGGCGTCGGCCTGTGGATTGCAGCCCTCATGGTGGAATATCGGGATTTTCGCTTTATTGTGCCGTTCATTGTCCAGTTCGGACTTTACGCTTCGCCGGTGGGATTCTGGAGTAGTATGGTATCAGAGCGTTATGGTGAACATGGTCGCCTTCTTTACTCTCTCAACCCAATTGTCGGAGTCATTGATGGATTCCGCTGGTGCATTCTGGGTGGAGAGCAAACGCTTTACTGGCCTGGCGTGATGGTGTCGGTGCTGGGCACGATTTTTCTGCTGGTCACAGGCATCTGGTATTTCCGCAAGACCGAACGGACGTTTGCGGATGTGATTTGAGCAAATGTCCGCCGCGCATTTACAGCGCTGCTTCAAATT
>Ga0265338_10003207_pt1 | contig 23338 bp, 11 predicted proteins | sample 42126metaG_FD_193579 | JGI IMG/M metagenome (GOLD analysis project Ga0265338, IMG submission 193579) | Rhizosphere microbial communities from Carex aquatilis grown in University of Washington, Seatle, WA, United States - 4-21-26 metaG | ecosystem: Host-associated > Plants > Roots > Rhizosphere... | reverse complement strand
CCATGCTGACATTTCTAGTACCGCCCATGATCCTCCAGCCGCTTGTCGAGAACGCGATTAAGCACGGGATTGCACCGCTGGAGGAAGGCGGAAAGGTTGTCGTGCAAATCCAAAGGGATAAAGAGTTGGTTGTATTTCGAGTGTCCGATACGGGTGTAGGGTTATCGTCTCCCGATCCGTTGACGACAGCAGGCGGTATCGGTTTGAAGAATATCGATACTCGCTTGCGAAGAATGTATGGTGATTCAGCCGGGCTTCAAATTAATTCACTCAAGAATTCCGGATGCGAGGTCACTTTTGCACTTCCATTACAATGAAGAAGATGTATTCAACGATCATCGTTGATGATGAGCCTTTAGCGCGCAAGATCATCAAAGAATATCTCCAAGACTATCCAGAAGTAAAGATAGCCGGAGAATGCAGGAATGGCAGGCAGGCGGTGAAGACGATCAATGAGGAAAAGCCTGATCTGGTGTTTCTCGATATCAGAATGCCAGGTATGGACGGATTTGAAGTCCTGGAACATCTAGATCTTATGCCTCGCATCATTTTCACAACAGCATACGGCGATTATGCGCTGAAAGCGTTCGAGGTAAATGCCATTGATTATCTTCTAAAGCCATATGATAGGAAGAGATTTTCTACGGCAATCCAAAAGGCAATAGGCCGAGGTACAAAGCCCGAAGACGATGTAGACAGGTTGTTGCGTGTCGTGCAGCAAGTGAAAGAGCCGGAGGATTATCCAAAACGCATCTTTGTCTCTGTTGGAAGGAAGATTCTCTCGGTCCAGCTAAACGACATTTTGTGGATTGAAGCGGAAGGCGATTATACTCAATTGCACGCACAAAGCGGCACGTATCTCTGTAAATTGAGTCTGAATCTGCTCGAAGGAAAGTTGGATTCGTCAAAATTCATGCGCGTGCATCGTTCCTATATTATCGCGACAAGCTCCATTGAGTACCTTAAGCGGGATGGTGAAGGAGGATTCATAGCGACACTGACGGATAAAGCCAGTGTGAAAGTGAGCCGAACGTACGCGGCGAAGTTGCGTACGAATATCTGGTAGGTCCTCAGGAGTGAAGTGCAATCGCCCTAAGTCAATCGGGCGGGAATGTTCCCAGAAGTATCTCAAAAATGGGGATTGCTTTACCCCGATAGGGAAGATCGGGACTCGCAATGACATTCAGAGAGGCTATGGAGACAGCTTCTAGATTCGGGAAGATCGTTCAGAAGTATTTCCTGGATTTGCGGGTAATCAAGATTGAATCCCTGCGACTGGGCGACGTATTCCGCAGCTTAACGAAATTGATTTAACTGTCGAAGCAATTTGCGCTATATTTTTGGCAGACTTAGGATTGTAATAAGTCCATGTTAGATTCGATCACAGCTCCTAACCTATTAACGTGGAGGTTCTTATGAAAAAGGTATTTTTGATTTTCACAGTTTCGGCTCTCTTCATCCCTTTGAGTTCTGCTCTTTCGCAGGGCCTGAGTGATTACGTCAAGCAAATAAAAGGGGACACTCTCGTCGTTAAAACTTATGATGAAATGGGCAGTCAGCCGAATGCTCTGTATTATGCCCTCCTTCTGGACACCGCAAATGTTCCTGAGGGACGTGTCTATGAGCTACAGGCGGGAGGATGGTACCCTCTGCAGAATAATCCAACGAGCTCGGCAAAGCATCCCACAGTAATTGTAGGATCGGATCCGACGATGGTAGTAAACAACAAGAATGCAGCTTCGATTCCCCCATTGATTTCCGGTTATGCAGGGACCTTCACAAATATTGGCTATATCACGGCGAATCGCGACTTGACCGTCAAGAACTGTGCTCTTGTTCCCGGGGCGAATGATGGCTCTCTAGGCTGGGACGTCGCACAAACAAACGCCCCTGGCCTAAAAATGATTTTTGATAATTGCATCATGGAACACACCCGCTGGATATTTGTATTGGTCGACAGTCCAAAGTGTGACGTGACCTTCAGAAACTGTTACTTTGTTAATATGACGGGTCAGCCTTGCAGGCGCAGCGGCGGTCTCTTTGATTGTTTCGCCGATCTCGACACATTGCTCGTTGAAAACTGCACCAACATCATGGCCTGTGGCAGCCTGTTCAGATTCAGGAGTGATCCTATCTATTCTCAGTTTAGTCATCAATTCAAGAGAATCATTATCAATCATAATACGTTCATTAACTGCGCCGGTTATGTGTTTATGAACCCCGGTTGCCAAAGCAATGTAAGCCTTACAAGTAATATATTTCTCAATAGTAATGTTGAACCATACCCCGGCATTCATACAATTGACCAAGGCGAACAGGATCCGGAATGGCTTCCGATGGGCCTTGTTAACGTTTACCCTGATAGCGCGGATGTCGCAAACAGCACGCTGAGAAAGTTCTTATGTCAGAAGAATCTTGCTTATTGGGATCCGGCGCTTGCGAATATGGATTCCATACTGGATGCCAACAAAGTCAATGGCGTGACGAACTGGCGATCGCAAATGATCCTCATGAATACGAGAACGGATAGCATGTTCAAACATATCGGGCGCTACACTACGGCACCGTATAATTATCTGGTCACGGATGTATGGAAGAACCAGATGCCTCAATTCACTGATTCCAGGGATCTTTTTACCGCCCAGCTCGCAATTCTAAAAACGTATGCTCTCGGAACGGTAGATACTGCCGGTGCAGCTTTTCTACCCGACTGGCGTTTGGTCAGTACTGGTCCGGACAGCTATTTGCATCCCGACTGGCCGATTCCGGTCGATCTTTCATACAGTAATGCAGATCTATTAACGAGCGGGATTGGCGGATTTCCAATTGGTGACCTTAACTGGTTCCCGGCACAGAAGGATGCATGGATAGCTCAGAGAGCTGCAGAATACTCCCAAATTCAAACTGAATTGGACGGGGCCGTTTCTGCTGCCAAGAGCACCAATGCCTTGCCCGCGGCATTTACTCTTCAACAGAACTATCCTAATCCCTTTAATCCGGCCACAATAATTTCCTTCTCACTTCCTCATTCGGCCAATGCGAGCTTGAAAGTGTACGATATGTTGGGCCGTGAAGTAGCGACTCTCGTGAACGGCTATACTACATCAGGCACGCACGAAGTCACATTCAATGCGGCGAGCCTGGCTTCGGGAATTTATTTTTGCAGATTAACAAGCGGTAACTTCACTGAAGTGAAGAAAATGATGCTGGTGAAATGATGAGGCTTGTACTCCTGATGATTGTTGGTCTGTTGCCGTCTTTCTGTGAGGGACAAGCTGTAAAGGAATACAAACAATTATCCGAGAGGGTAGACATTACATTGCCCGGAGGGATACTCAGTATCCTTCCCCTGGCCGACAACGCCGTCAGGATCAAATTCCTCAAAAATGCCGATGCTAGGGTGCCTGAACTTATCTTCACTTCGAACGTTCGGACTCCCGGGTTTACCCTCTCGGACTCGCCGTCGATACTGCAGCTGCGGCTGAAGAACGTGATTGTCGCTCTTGATAAGCAAGACGGCAAGCTCTCATTTGAAGATAGTTCGGGAAAAGTGTTTCTGAACGAAAGAGCAGACGGCCGGAAATTGGTGCAAGACTCTGTTATGGGCGAACCGTGCTTCGTCGCAGAGCAGAGTTTTGATTCGCCGGCCGATGAATCTCTTTTTGGATTGGGACAGTTTCAGGACGGATTTTACAATGTAAGGAATGTGGCGCGCAAGCTGATACAAGTGAATTCGCAAATATCCATACCCTTCATTTATTCGAGCAGAGGATACGGAATTCTCTGGCACCAGTACGGCCTTACGTGGTTCAATCCTGCCGACAATTCCATTCCGCTTACAAAAAGCATAGTGGTCTCCGGCAAACCCGAAGAGGTGGAAGTCACCACCACGTCGGGGACTCAAAAAGTGTCCCGGCAGCAATCGCTCTATACGGGACACTTCTCCATCGAAAAGAATGGGGAATACTCGATGATGCTTGACCTGGGAGATATGGAGAGCCGCCATTTGCTGGTGATCGACGATTCAGCATATGTCGACCAATCAAACCTATGGCTTCCATCGGCAGTCGGCGCCCTCGTCAAACTAAAAGCAGGAGTGCACGACGTACAGGTGGTTTGCAGATCGTCGAATACACCAAAACTTACATGGAAACTGGCGAACGATGAAACCATGTTCCGTTCGCCCAATGCGAAGTTGCTTGATTATGTTGTGTTCTATGGACCTTCGGCAGACAGCGTCATCGCATCATACAGGAATCTCTCCGGGAATGCACCGATGCTTCCTCGTTGGGCGTACGGTTTCTGGCAATGCCGGGAACGCTACACTTCAGGTCTCGAACTTGTTGAAACGGTGAAGGAATTCCGCAAAAGAAATATCCCGATGGACGTGATAGTACAGGATTGGCAGTACTGGGGCAACAGAGGATGGGGCGTTCCACAATTTGACACGGCCAACTATTCTAATCCATCAGGTTTCATTAAAGAGCTGCACGATTTACACGCACATTTCAATATTTCGATTTGGTCAAATCCGGATTCGAATTCTGCAATTGGCAGAGAGTACGCGTCAAAGCATCTTTACATACCGGATAGCAAGTGGCTGGACTATTTCAATCCGCTGACGAGGCAATCCTACTGGAACACGTTAGAGGAAAATCTATTCTCTCATGGTGTGGATTCATGGTGGATGGATGCAACTGAACCCGAAAACGACGCTCTGAAAGGTACGTCAACCTATCTTGGATTAGGAGACTTCTATCGTCTTACCTATCCATTGTTTGTTAGTCAGGCGGTGTATGAAGGTCAACGCAAAGCCACTTCCGATAAGAGGGTTTGTATCTTAACTCGCTCGGCATTTGCCGGTCAGCAAAGATACGGCACCATAAACTGGTCGGGGGATATCGGCGGAAACTGGGACACGTACAAACGGCAGATTGTCGCCGGACTCGATTATGCAATGACCGGCATGCCCTATTGGACGACAGACATCGGCGGTTTTTTCAGACCGGGTCGATCACAATACACGGACGAAAAGTATCACGAGTTGCTGACTCGGTGGTACCAATGGGGCGCATTCAATCCGATATTTCGCATTCACGGGTACCAATCCGAAACCGAAACGTGGAAATACGGGGAGCAGGTTGAGGAGAATATGCGGAAAATGCTGAACTTGCGCTATCGGCTGCTGCCTTACATTTATTCCGAAGCGTGGCAGATCACAAAGAACGGTTCAACCATGATGCGGCCGTTAGTCATGGACTTCAACGGAGATCGTGCTGCCTTGAACCAGCGATACGAGTATATGTTCGGGAAGGCGTTTCTTGTGGCTCCTATTACCGAAGCCAACGTTGATGAATGGAAGGTATATATGCCCGCATCGATTGCCTGGTATGATTTCTGGACCGGCAAACGCTACGATGGAGGCCAGACGATGCAGATGGCAGCGCCGCTGGACAAGATTCCGCTGATGGTCAAAGCAGGATCCATCATTGCGATGGGACCGTCCGTTCAGTACTCCACGGAGAGAAACGATCCAGTTGAAATCAGAATTTATCCCGGCGCCGACGGTGAGTTCACTCTCTATGAAGATGAGAACGACGGCTATGACTATGAGAAGGGAACGTATTCGTTGATTGCGTTTCGCTGGAACGACGCAGAGATGAGGTTGACAGTCGATGCACGGAAGGGCGTATATCCGGGAATGCTCACGGAGCACACGTTCAATATTGTTTTGGTGAAGGAAAACAGAGGCGATGGCATTGATGTGTCGCCATCGGTTGACAAGTCGTTCGAATATTCGGGAAAGCGGGCCGTCATAGAATTCAAGTAGGCTGACGCTCGGATTCAGGCAGGTGCATCATTACGGTGCCGGCACGGGAGTCATCATTGAAAAGGGACAGCATGAAATCACTTCTCTTCAAAATAGTATTGTCCATCACCTTTCTTTTCAGCACGATACATTCTCAGGACAGAATGTACTTCAACACGTTTCCCTTGGGTGACGTGACGTTGCTGGACGGGCCTCTCAAGCATGCCCGTGACCTCAATATTCAGACTCTCATGAAATACGACGTCGACCGCCTGTTGGCGCCCTATCGCAAAGAAGCCGGGCTGCAGGCAATCGCTTTGAGCTATCCGAACTGGGACGGACTGGATGGACATGTCGCCGGCCATTATTTGTCGGCGATGGCAATGAATTATGCCGCAACAGGAAATTCGGAATGCAAAAAGCGAATGGAGCACATGATATCGGAGCTCAAGGCGTGCCAGGATGCAAACACAGTTCATCACTCAGAGTGGGGTGTCGGTTATGTCGGTGGAATGCCCAAGAGCAGCCTCATTTGGCCTACCCTGAAGACGGGCGATTTTGCCGCCTACCGAGCAGCGTGGGCGCCGTGGTATAATCTTCATAAAATGTATGCCGGGCTGAGAGATGTGTGGATCTATGCCGGAAATGAAGATGCAAAAGTTATCTTTTTGAAATTCTGCGACTGGGGTATCAGCATCACTTCGGCGTTGACAGACTCTCAAATGCAGTCGATGCTGGATTCGGAACACGGCGGCATGCCTGAAGTCTTTGCCGACGCGTATCAAATGACGGGGGATTCAAAATACTTGACGGCGGCCAGACGGTTTTCGCATAGAATTCTCCTCGATGCGATGGCTGCGGGGAATGATAATCTCGACAACAAGCACGCGAATACTCAAATTCCCAAAGTGACCGGTTTTCAGCGGATTGCAGAACTTAGCCGCGATACGATATACGCAAACGCGGCTGGATTCTTCTGGCAGACGGTCACAACGCATCGAAGCCTGGCGTTCGGCGGGAATAGCAGAAAAGAGCATTTCCCGAGTGTATCAGCGTGCGAAGACTTCGTGACTGATGCCGAAGGTCCCGAGTCATGCAATTCCTATAACATGTTGAAGCTGACTGAAGATCTCTTCAGGACGAATCCCTCTGCGCACTATATCGATTACTATGAAAGGACAATGTACAATCACATACTATCGACGCAGCATCCGGTGCATGGCGGATATGTCTATTTTACTCCAGCGCGGCCCCGTCATTACAGAGTGTATTCGGCTCCTAATCAGGCAATGTGGTGCTGCGTCGGCACCGGAATGGAGAACCACAGCAAGTACAACGAAATCATCTACACTCATCAAAACGATTCACTTTTTCTGAATCTCTTTGCCGCTTCAGAATTGAATTGGAGAAGCAAAGGAGTAAAGATAAGACAGGAAACGACTTTTCCGGACGAAGAGCGTTCCAGGCTGCTCGTCGCCGAAGGATCTGCTGAATTTACGCTGATGATCCGCTATCCCTTCTGGGTGACCGATGGTGCCATGAGAGTTATCGTGAATGGCGAGCCCCTATCAATATCATCAAAGCCGTCTTCATACATTGCCGTCAGGCGCCTTTGGTCGAAAGGGGACGTAGTTGAGATTATTCTTCCAATGCACACGACGCTGGAACATCTGCCAAATGTACCGCAATACGTTGCCTTTATGCATGGACCGATTCTCCTTGCCTCCAAATCGGGAACCGAAGATCTGGCGGGCCTTCTTGCCGACGACGGCCGTTGGGGACAGACCGCCAGCGGGCGAAAGCTTCCTCTTGAAAAAGCACCGATCATCGTTGACAATGATCTTGCCGGGATGACAGAGATATTAATTCCGGTGAAGAATAGCCCTCTCACGTTTACAGTTCCTGATCTGAAGATGATCAATCCCGTGAATGTTGTGATGGAACCTTTCTTCAGAATCCACGATGCGAGATACATGATGTATTGGATGGCGTTGACGAGTACTCAATACCAATCATATCTCGATTCCCTCGCGGCTGTGGAAAAAGAGAAGCTGGCGTTGCAGCAGCGTACGGTAGATTGCGTTGCCATAGGTGAACCGCAGCCCGAAGCCGACCATGCACTGCAAAGTTCACATTCAAATACGGGAACGAATGAGGATGAATCATGGCGGGATGCGAGCGACGGCGGTTTTTTCACCTATGTTCTCGCAACAAAGGGCGAAGCCGACTTGTCTTTAGTGGTGCGTTATTGGGGTTTTGAGTGGGGAGGCCGGAAGTTTGATATCTCTATCGATGATGAAAAACTGGCAACTGTAGATAACACGGACAAGAGGTATCATGCAAAGTTTCAGGTTATCGAATACGCAATTCCAAGCCGAATGGTGAGAGGCAGGGATCACATCAGGGTGAAATTTCAATCTCTGCCGGGAAACACTGCGGGTGGCGTCTATGATGTCCGACTGACCCGGGCACTAACCTCTAAATGAAAAACATGAAAACAATAATCCTGACGGCGATTGTTATATCGCTTGTGTTTTCAGTAGATGCCCTTGCCCAGAAAACGCATTCCGATAACGGCGATGGAACGTACACAAATCCGGTGATAGCCGCTGATTTCCCTGATCCGGATGTCATTTTGGTTGATTCCACCTACTACATGGTGAATACGACCATGTTCACGTTTCCGGGCGTCCCCATCCTCAAGTCCTACGATCTGGTGAATTGGCAATACTGCTGCAATGCCGTTCCGCGGTTTGATTTCAGTCCATGCTACGACCTGGACGGCTGTAATCGGTACGGCCACGGGCAGTGGGCGACTAGCCTGAAATTCCACAACGGCAAATTCTACCTGTTGTTCATCACACTCCAGGAAGGCGGATTTCTCTGTACGGCTAACAAACCCGAAGGTCCCTGGCAGGTGCGCAAATTACCCAAAGGATTCTACGATCCCGGATTATTTTTTGACGATGATGGACGAATCTATGTGGCGCATGGCTACAGCAACATCAACATCACAGAGCTGGATACCAACTTCGCCCCGAAAGGAAATGATTCCTTAGTCTATGCGGGCGACATTCGCCGCGGACTCGAGGGAACTCATGTCTACAGGATCAACGGTTACTACTATATGTATAGTACCTACGGCGGTCTCGATGGAATTCAGGTCGCGTTGCGCTCAAAGAACATCTATGGACCCTATCAGCAAAAGGTAGCTATCTATGATACGACACACGGCATAAATTTCGGAATACATCAGGGAGCGCTGATAAGAACCCAAACCGGAGAATGGTGGACGATGCTCTTCGTTGACAGCGGCCCATTTGGACGGTTCCCTTCGTTGCAACCTGTCACTTGGCTGGACGGATGGCCGATGGTCGGCGTGGATGGGAAGGCCGTCGTGACTGACAGGAAGCCGAACGTGGGGAGACAATACCCCGCGATGATACTCCCAACATCTGATGAATTTGATGTCGCCGTATTGGGCATGCAGTGGGGATGGAACCACAATCCGGATCCGAAGAATTGGTCGTTGAGCGAAAACCCGGGATACCTGAGACTCCGAACCGTGTCGGTTGTCGATAGCTTGCCGAAAGCCCGTAATACGCTGACACAGAGAATGTTTGCATACTATTCTAATGCCCTTGTCTCCATTGCTTCCGCCAAAATGGATATCAGTCACATGAAAGAAGGCGACATTGCAGGACTCGCAGTCTTTCAGGATCCATACGCCTGTGTGGAAATAAGAAGAGCAGGCGGAAAGAATTATGTGGTCATGGCGAATAATGGTAAAACAGTCGATTCCTCTGCACTGGGAGTTTCCACAATCTACTTGCGCGCAAGTGCAGTGTACGGTTCTGGCGCTGCTCACTATTTCGACGGAAAGGCGGCGCCGGGAACGGGCACTGCATCGTTCTCGTATAGCCTGGACAATCGGTCGTTCAAAACAATTGGCAATGAACTTCATATGAGGTTCAATCTGAGAATTTTCACGGGCAATAAGTTCTGTCTCTTTAATTATGCAACCTCAGAGACCGGCGGGTATGTCGATGTCGATTGGTTCAGAACGGGTGCGATTGCGCCTGCCTCGGCTGCCAACTAGAATAAGAAAAGTTGATGCGATATCCTCGGAACCAATGAAATATGTCGACGCGATGCTGATATGTGTGTCTGTGGGAATCGCACTCTCCGTCCTTCGTGTATCACCTTCAGGTATGGAACAATAGAATCACTAACAGGCTGCCAACAGCGCATTTCATCACAAATCATGCGGAGAAGTCATGAAGAAGTTCCTTCTTTTATTGTTGTTTGCTCTGCCTCTTCCGTTGTCCGCTCAGACAGCGAAGATCAAAATCGATGTTGACAGAACGATCGGACAGATCGACCCGAAGATCTACGGCGTTTTCATGGAGCCTATTCATTTCAACGGGAGAATGATGGGATTGCCCGACACGGTGGACTTCAATACCGTGTACGGCAATCTCTACGATCCATCCTCACCGCTCGCGGATGAGAACGGCTTCAGGAAAGACTATATCGCTGCGGCGAAAGAACTGCAAATCACCAACATGCGGTGGCCGGGAGGAAATTATGTCATGGCGTACAACTGGCAGGACGGTATCGGACCAAAGAGCCAACGACCTGCACGTATCAACCTTGCATGGGGCGGCGTTGACAACAATCATGTGGGCACGGATGAATGGGTTGCGCTCAACAAATCGATGGGGAGCGAGAATATTGTCTGCGTAAATCTTGGCCTCGCCGCATACAACGACGCCTGCGGATGGGTTGAATACTGCAACTACCCGAAAGGAACGTACTATTCAGATTTGCGCGCGAAGTATGGCCATGAGAAGCCATACAACGTTCGCATCTGGGATCTTGGCAACGAAGTGGACGGCGCGCCGTGGGAGCTGGGCCACAAAGACGCTGACGACTATGTCAAGATCGCGCGGGAAGCTGCGAAGGCGATGAGGTCTGTCGACCACAGCATAAAATTCGTGGCTTCCGGATCGTCGTATTTCGAGAGCACGGGTCAGTGGATTGAGTGGAATCGGAAAGTCCTCACGGGGCTTGGGGATATGATCGACTACCTCTCCATCCATCGCTATTGGGAAAATTCACCGAACTACTATGAGTTCATGGGCGGGAGTGCCATGGATTTTGAAGAGAAGATCACTGCAACGGCTGCTGAAATTAAAGCCGTCAGGACGATGAAAGACTTTCAGAACCCAATCTACATTTCAGTTGACGAGTGGGGAACGTTTGGAAGGAGTTTTTTGTCGGTTCTGCCGATCGCGGAGTGCCTCAATTCGTTCATCCGCCATGCTGACGTAGTCAAAATGGGCAACTTCACGATGTTCACGGGTCTGCTCGCGAGTGATCGAGACAAAGGAACGTACAAGGCGCCGCTGTTTGAAACCTTCAAACTTTTCTCGACCAACTGCCGCGGCAATTCCATTGATACATACGTTGAATGCGACACGTTCAATACGGCTCAATACAAAGGCATTCCATTTCTTGATGTCACCTCGGTCTATTCAAAAGAGACAAAAACAGTCTATATCAATGTTGTCAACAGACACAAGGAAAAGGCCATTACCGCCGAGATCAGCAATAGCGCAGGCGCATTTTCGGGAAAAGCTGAGGTTAGTGTTTTGACCGCAACTTCATTGGAAGAGCCATTTGCATTTGACAAACAGGATCAATACAAGCCCGTCACGAAAGAAGTAAAGACCGGCGGAGATCGATTATCTTGTTCATTCCCGCCGCATTCGTTTACGCAGATCAAAGTGAAGGTTGAGTGACGAAAGACAATGTATAAAAAGGGCAAGTACTCAGCATCGGAGATAGAGAGGAAATCACTGCACCATTCTGCCTGCGGGCAGGTCATGCGCTCTGGGCAGAAGGACCCGCAGTTTCAGAGCAAGCGATGTTTTGTCCTGCGAATGAACTCAAAGAATCGAGGATGATCCAGCCTATGCAAACTATCCTTGCGCTGTCGCTGTTTTCGTTTCTTCTCTCGTCTCCGCTGTTCTCAGCGGAAGCACATCAACTGAACAGAGCGATTATTCTCACCGATATAGAAGCGGATCCTGACGACACGGAAAGCCTGGTTCGCCTGCTGCTGTATTCCAATCTCGTGGACGTGAAGGGATTGATTGCCACAACCTCTACGCATCAACGAACTGCCATCCACCCAGAGTCTATCATAAGAGTGATTCACGGCTATGCCAAGGTGCGGGCCAACCTGCTGAAACACGAACCCGGCTTCCCTGACGCGGAGTCGCTGATAAGCCTTGTGAAGCGAGGCAGAGCAGAATATGGAATGCGGGCGGTTGGAAAAGGGAAAGATTCAGAGGGATCCGAATGGATCATCAAGGTCCTGGAGGAAAAAGATGATCGTCCGTTGTGGATTTGTGTTTGGGGAGGCCCCAATACTCTTGCTCAGGCACTTTACAAAATCAAACAGTCAAGGTCCGACGCAGAGGCGAAGCGGCTCATTGGCAAATTGAGAGTATACACGATCTCCGACCAGGATGACAGTGGAATCTGGATGAGGAAGACGTTCCCGGATCTCTTCTACATCGTCAGCCCGGGCGGCTACGGAAGTTCCACCTGGAGCGCAATCAATTCGGTTGGTCCGGGCATCAGGAACGAAGTGATAAGCAATCAATGGCTGGCAGAAAACATTCAACAGGGACATGGCCCTCTCGGCGCCCTGTATCCGGACGTAGCGTATGGAATGGAAGGAGATACCCCGTCCTGGTTGAACCTACTTCCCAATGGATTGAATGACCCGGAGCATCCTGATTGGGGCGGTTGGGGAGGCCGCTACGAACATTATCGGCCTGCGGATTCATCTCTGGACACGGCCGGCTTCACGGGTGGTGTGCCCGTGGAATCCGAGCCGCGAGCGATATGGACAAATGCAATTGATCGATTTGTGCAATACGTCCCGGGCAAATATGGCCGTGCAGTTGTTCCGGATACAGAGGCCATCTCGAGCAACAAAGCTACCCTGTGGAGATGGAGAGAGGATTTTCAGAATGATTTTGCCGCTCGTATGAGCTGGTGCACGAAGTCTTATGAAGAAGCCAATCATCCGCCAGTTCCCATCCTGGCGCATCCTGCTGAGATCACGGTAAGATCCGGCGAACGATTCTGCTTGAATGCCCGCGGAACCACGGACCCGGATGGAGACAATCTCAGCTTCGTCTGGTTTCAGTATCCGGAGGCCGGTTCGTACAAGAAGCTGCTGCCAATCGGCGGTGCAGACAACTTAGACATCCTTTGGGTGACAGCACCCGCAGTTGAACGAAGAGAGACTGTTCATTTCATCCTGAAGGTCACGGACAAGGGAACACCCCCTTTGTCCCGTTATGAGCGCGTAATTGTGACGGTATTGCCAAAATAAAGAACATCCTGTCATTCTCCATCAAACGACAATCAATTCCAATGGCAGGCCGTCATACACCAGTTCCATTATGAATGAACAAACATCCACTAGAGGAGTCGCCGTGAAGCACATCTATTTTTTGATCTCGGTACTTTTTGCAATCGGCCTTCGCGCCAATGCCCAGAATATCGTTACACATGCCCCGCAGGGTTTTGACTCGCTGCGTCTTGACATTCCACACGGGACGATCGATACGATCGCGTATGCGTCGAAAACAGTTGGAGTCACACGAAGAGCTCTTCTCTATACTCCTCCGGGATTTTCAAGAAGCAAGAAGTACTCAGTGCTTTATCTTCTGCATGGGATTGGAGGGGACGAAAAAGAATGGCTCAACGGGGGTCATCCTCAGGTGATCCTCGATAATCTCTATGCTGAAAATGCGATCGAGCCTATGATCGTCGTCCTGCCGAACGGTCGGGCTATGAAGGACGATCGGCCGACCGGAAATATCTTCGACAGCGCCAAGGTTCAGGCGTTTTCCACGTTTGAGAGAGATTTGATTGACGACCTGATTCCGTTCATAGAAAAGACCTATCCGGTATACAAGGATCGGGACCATCGCGCAATTGCAGGTTTGTCGATGGGCGGCGGACAGTCGTTGAATTTTGGATTAGGCAACCTCGATGAATTTGCATGGATTGGAGGATTCTCATCCGCGCCGAATACGAAGAAACCAGAATTGTTGCTCCCGCATCCCGACGAAGCCAGGAAGAAGCTGAAACTCCTCTGGATTTCGTGCGGCGACAATGACAACCTGATATCGTTCAGTCAGCGCACCCACGAGTACCTCGAAGCAAACAATGTCCCACACATCTTTTATGTCGAGCCCGGTGTACACGATTTCAAAGTCTGGAAGAACTCTTTGTTTCTGTTTTCGCGCCTGCTTTTTAAACCCGTTGACGTGTCGACATTCGGCCAATTCAGCGTCGTAGGGATACCGGCTTCAACCAACGTCCAGGGGGCGAAGTATCCCCGGATTCTACCGGACAACCGGGTGATCTTTCGCGTCAAAGCACCCGATGCCCAGAATGTACAAGTCGATTTGGTAAAGAAGTACGATATGGCAAAAGACACCGGCGGAGTTTGGGAGACAACCACCGAACCCATCAGCGAGGGCTTTCATTATTATTCTCTGCTTATTGATGGGGTTGCTCTTGCCGATCCGTCAAGCGAAACCTTCTACGGCATGGGACGGATGGCAAGCGGTATTGAAATACCTATCAAAGGAGAAAATTACTATGCCCTCAATGATGTTCCTCACGGTGAAATAAGAATAAGAAATTATTATTCCGCCGTTCTTGACAAGTGGCGTCAATTCTATATTTATACGCCCCCCGGTTATGACATCAATCTGAGCGAGCGTTACCCCGTGTTGTACATTTTGCATGGCGGCGGCGAGGACGAGCGAGGGTGGGCAACCCAGGGTAAGGCAAATTTGATTCTTGATAACCTCATTGCCGCAGGTAAAGCAAAACCAATGCTTGTAGTCATGCCGGATGGAAATGTCGGTGTGCCCGGCTTCGGCGAGAATAGTCTGAGAATGTTTGAAGCAGAATTGAAACAATGCGTCATTCCGTGTGTCGAACGAACCTACCGCGCAAAGACTGATTCGAAGAGCCGCGCACTTGCAGGTCTTTCGATGGGTGGATTGCAAACGCTCTATATTGGGTTCAACAACACGGAGCTTTTTTCATGGCTGGGAGTGTTTAGTTCCGGCTGGATATTACCGATGCAGAGCAGTATCGCCGATGCGCAATATGGTTTTATGAACAAGAATGTGGAGAGGATCAACAGTAATCTGAATCTCCTCTGGATAGGCATTGGAGGCAAGGAGGACATAGCGTACAAAAATTGCCAGTCCATGCTCTCGAGGTTCGATGAGATGAAGATCAAGTATGTATTTAGTGAATATCCCGGGGGACACACGTGGCCCGTGTGGAGACACAATCTGCTTGACGTCGCGCCGTTGTTGTTCAGGTAGTCATGCAAGGAGCTACGATACTTGAAAAAGTCTCAATTGCCGATTATCATTCTTCATCACGAACAATAAAGAAGAAAAGGTATCAATGATGAGAACACGACTTAGCCGTGTAATGATGGTTGTGCTGTTTGTTCCTTTCCTGGGATTCGGGCAGGATGAGAGGCCTTCGCCGGACAAATGGGCAGACTATGTTGCCGGCGATTATGAAATACGTGCCAACATCACGTATGCGACGGCCAATAACACACCGTTAAAGCTTGACCTCTATCTGCCAAGGGACCGTTCGAATCCGGCGCCAACGCTGGTCTTTTTCCATGGCGGAGGTTGGGTGGCAGGTCAGAAAGAACAAAACGTGCTCGAGCTCTTGCCATACTTGTGGCTCGGGTGGGCCGTGGTCAATGTCGAATATCGGCTCGCCGGCACTTCACCTGCGCCCGCCGCGGTGGAAGATTGCCGGTGCGCGCTCCACTGGGTTCAAGCTCACGCAAAAGTGTTCAACTTCGATGCTTCACGAATTGTGCTCACCGGAGGATCTGCGGGAGGGCATCTTGCGTTGATCACAGGCATGCTTCCTGCAAATTCTGTCTTCGACCGCCAGTGTCCGACAAACGACAGCATCCGTTGGAACAGTGGAGTTGAGCCTCAGGTAAAAGTCGCTGCCATTGTGAATTGGTTCGGCATTACCGATGTTGTAGAGCTTCTTGATGGGCCCAACGCAAAGCACTATGCCATCGAATGGTTTGGGAGCATGAGCAACAGGGAGGAACTTGCGAAGGCGCTTTCGCCGATTTCCTATGTCCGGCCCGGACTTCCGCCCATCATTACTATTCACGGAGACAACGACAATATAGTTCCCTATTCGCAAGCATTGCGATTACACGCGGCATTGAATACCGCTGGAGTGCCGAACGAACTTGTTACCATTCATGGCGGAGGTCATGACGGTTTCAATCGACGGGAACTAATCGACAGTTTTGACAAGATAAAGGAATTCTTTCGCAAGAATCACCTTATAACAAAATAATCCTTGCGATGCGAAGGGGAGTGTTATTGTGGCTTCAATGTGCACCGCTCAGGAGAGGCTCCTTCGTGAGAAGAACAGAAGGAAGGGGATGCACAAATAAAATGAGAGACCTGCGAAGAAGGTCGGTGTAAAGCCAAGAAGCATTGACAAGATGACGGCCAATACAGAACCCAAAACGGACATCAAGCCGTTGACGCCGTACAACCACGGGATAAAGCGCTCTTGTTTGTTCTGCGTCAGCATTTGAATACATGATGGGAATGGAATCCCCAGCACGAAGGCCAGCGGAAGTACGGCAAGGAAGCATGCTCCCGAACGAATGGCCAGGCTGGAAATCAGACTCACCGATAACAGCAATGGAGAACAAACGAAGAGGAGGATGCCAAGAACAACTATTGCAGCGCTGACAGCGTAAAGCCGCTTCCTGATTTCTTCCGTGTAAAACCATTTCCCGCAATAACTCCCCATCCCCATTCCCACCAACAGCGAACATAAAAGGATTGCCAGCGAAATTGTAGGCGAGCCCAGGTATAGAATGAGTTTCTGGAAGAGGGATACCTCTACAACCATAAAGCCTACCCCGATACAACCGAAGATCGTCAATGGAAGCGTCAGAGATTGTCCGATATTCTGCTTGGACCGTTTCTTCAGAACTCTGAACGGAAGCCACACGACGAGGGCATTCGCTACAGCAGTAACCGACAGCAGCCATAAATACTGGCCGGGAACGCCTTTGTCCATATTGTAGAAATACGGCTTGTCGTCCCTGCAGGGTGAAATGTCATACTGATTTTGCTCGACATATGCCTGCAGGCTTCCGTAGGATTGACCAGCCGTTGCCAAGAGATAGTTTGATGCGGATCGGCCGCTGGTTACCGTCCCGTACGGGAGAAAAGTGACAGGAGGATAGCCCTGTGGGAGGTTATTGCAGACTTCCTGCCAGTGCCGTGTCTCATCCACGGTGAAGGCGCTCTTTTTGATGACGACAGTCGGGGCGTATTCCGCCTCGAATACGGCAAAATGATTTCGCATCTCGTCGTCCGGCACTCCCATCTCGCGGAAGACGGAAAGGGCGGTTACGATGAGCCGCGTGAGTTCCCAGCTGTTATGCACAGTAAAGATCATTCTGCCGTCCGGGGCCAGTTTCCCGAGGTAATCCTGGATTGCTTCCCCTGTGAGCAGGTAGTTCTCGCTCTCTGCAAACGGCTCGATGCTCTGTGTTTGTGCGGTGGAAGGGAGCGCCATAACGATCAGATCAAAATTATCTTTTGTCCGCTTTATGTAATGTCTTCCTTCCTCGACGACCATCTTGACATTTGAGAAATCAGAATAGATCCCCCCGTCGAAGTTCTTGTAATCTCGCACAATCTGGACGAAATCGGGATTGACTTCCACACCGGTGATCTTGTCAACATCTCCAAACAAGCCGATCAATACTTCGCTGCCTCCTCCGGGCCCGATAACAAGCATCGACCGCTTCTGGTCTTTGTTAAGACAAAGAAAGGGGATGGCGTTCGTGTGGTGGAGCAGCAATTCCTGCAATATTGAATTGGTCTTTCGGATGTTTCCGTTGAAGCGGTACACCTGGGTGCCTGCAGCGCCGTCGATGAAAAGCTGTCGAACCATATCCTGGTGACTATATTGCACCAGATCTGACCTTCCGTAAATACTCCATCGGCTGTCGATGATTTGAGATCGGATGGAAGGATCCTCATAGACGTGATAGAAGTCTTTTTCGGGAAAATTCCCGATGGGAACACGGCCGAGAAACTCATGATTCCCGTTGTAGAACAGCGCTCCCGACATCACGAAAAAGGCCACGTACGCGGAGGTACGCTTCCACATGCTCGGTCCTGCTCGCATCAGAACTGTCGACAAGCAGAACATCACCAGTGCAAGCGCCAGGATGCCATTCGGGGCTCCGAGAATGCTGATCAATCCGAGCGAGGCCACGGACCCGACAGCTGCACCGGACAAGTCGAACGCGTACAGCGGGAAACTCAATGATGAATAGGTCTTGTAGATTTGCGCGTAGACAATGCCGCTGATCAGAAAAGGAATGAACAGAAGAATGAAAAAGACAAACGGATTGGTAAGGGCGAGTTCTATGACCGCGACGATGAACAGACACAGCGATACGCCAAGGATTAAGAAAGATCGCAGAAGAATCCTTGACGGGTTCTCCGTTGATTTGATTCTATAGTATGAAAATACGCCCCCACTCCCAAGTCCGAGCAGTGCGAGAGAGAGGATAATGAAGGCATAGTCCTGGACGAAAATGACTGATGCAATGCGCGTCGAAATTATTTCAAAGCAGAGAATTGAAGCAGAAAGAAGAAACAGCGAGAGATATATCAGCCTGGTATTATTCATGGGGAGAAATGGCAATCATCGATACGTAGGCGGGTAACATGAACGGATTCAACATTTGCTTTGAGCACGGGCCCGTCGCGTCGAATTCCTCTTCCTCTTCATCTATCCCGTTTCCCGCCGTCAAGCGGCACCTCCGATGGATGCCGCTTGACTCTTGACGGGAGAATAATCAATCTGCCGGCGCTGACAACTATTTGAGCAGCATGAGTTTCTTTGTCTCGGTAAAGCTTCCGGCGTTGAGCTGGTAGAAATAGACTCCGCTCGATAAGTCTTGTGCATTAAACGAAACAGTATACTGTCCAGGAGTCTGGGTGGCGTTCACGAGACTCTGGACTTGCCTGCCAAGAATATCGTATACCTTCAATGTCACCCGGCTAGTCCTGGCGACACTGTATCTGATATTCGTTGAAGGGTTAAACGGGTTGGGAAAATTCTGCTCCAATGCAAAATGCGACGGCACCGTGGAGTTGTTTTCTTCAACACCGGTTGGATTGTTCTGAATAAACTGAGCCATCCACAAGAGGGCTGGACGCGCTGTGCCGTCCGAACGAACCAGGTAGCAGGTGGTCTGCCACATCTGGCCGTCAAGATATCCCCAGAGCGTGATGCCCTTTACACCGGGATGTCTCCACAGGACCGGGAATATTTTCGCATACAGCTGCAATTGTGTGAGGTCATTGGGAGTTCCGGTATTGCCCAGATTGCCCAAATCTAATTCAGAGATGTAAATCGGCAGGCCCGTGGCTGCAAGTTTGTCTAGATTGCTTTTCAACATGCTTGTATCGGCGCCTTCAAGCTCAAAGCGATGTCCCTGTACGCCGATACCGTCGATCAGTCCCTGCTGCTTCAATAGGTTGATCACTTGCAGATAGGACGAGGTCGCGTTATTGTCATTGATGATGCCGTAGTCATTAATCAACAGTTTAGCATTGGGCAGATATTTTCTTGCCAGCTTGAAAGAATTTATCACCCAGTCCCAGCCCGTTGCTCCATTGCCGCCGAGAGCATTTTTATAATTCGCACGTGCCGGTGATCCGCCTCCATCGGGGGGATTGTGTCCGGCCAGAGGTTCATTGACAACATCGACCATATCAATGTTGGGATAACGTTGTCCCACCTTCCTAATCCATGTTTCGATGTACTTGGCCTGAGTCGCAGAATCAAGCCCGGAAATCCAGGATGGCTGCTGCTGCCCCCAAATCAGATTGTGGTCCTTGAACTTGAGATGATTGGTTATAGCATAGTTATATGCTACATCCAGGCCATTCCAGTTCCAAGCAGTTGAATCGGCCGAAACTCCGATGGATCCCCATTTGCCTGCGTTTCCTGGCGTCGACTGAGTCCAATAAGAAGCAAAAATGTTATCCGGTACATCACCGTATGCATTGCCCAGGAATTTGCTTTGTCCCTTCGCCAATGCAGGACCCCTCCAAATGGTACCTGTATCGCTGGGCACGAATTCAGAAATTTGCAAATTATCAATATAGATTGTATTTCCGACATTCGATGCATAGCCAAAATGAATGGGTCCGCGGATGACTACTTGATTGTCGGTCACGGTGAATTGCATTGTAAATTGTTGCCACTGGGTGGTAAGCGCCGCAGGGCGTATTACTTTGTACTCACTGTATGAATAATTGCCTACTGTAAAATTAACCTGAGCACCCGGATTTGCAGCCTTTGCCCAGACAGAATAGTTATAAATGCCTCCTGGTTTAACCCGAAGACTATCTGCGACTGCCTGAATATCCCATTGATTTGTTGCCGCTGCATTGACCGTAACCGCCAACGCCCGGCTCCCTTCCTCGACAGTGTCACTCACAATTTGATATACTGGTTTCGGGCTGACAGTCGCTGCCGTTTGAATTAACCAGCCCTTGACGGCGGTTGTGTCGACCACTCCGGTGTTGGAACTCTCGAATCCTCCGTTCGTAACTATCGGAACGGCCTTGCCAATCCCTTTTCCTTTTACAGATATCGTATCGGCTGGACGAGAGCCATTATGGCCAAAAATGATCTGACCAGTTTGGCTGGACGTATCAACCGGCGCAAAAGTGAGTGTGAGCGTTGAACTATCTGAAGGTGCGAGTGTAAAGAGAGAAGGAGAAAACGTAAATAGTGCGTTGCTCGATGAAATTGTGGTGATACTGAGCGGATCAGTGCCCCGATTGTAAATCCTCACACTGTCCTTCTTTGCAGTCCCTATAGTATCTGTCCCGAAGTCCACGGAACTTCTCGAGCTCGCAAAAACACCATTTGAGGCGCTTATGGATTTGGGTACAAGTGTGACGCTGTCGGCATACCAAATTGTTGTATCTCCGGTAGCACCCACATTTCCCGTGCCCGCACAATTTATTCCAAAGGCAACATAGATTGTGTCATGAAGGCTGGAGCTGTTGGCAATATTAATGGAGATATTTTCCCATGCCGAAGAACCCATTTGGGCGCGACTCCAGGAGCCGATTGAATCAGCATCGGGGCTTTTGAAAGCATGCCCCGTGGGAGAAGATTGGTAGGCTTCTACTTCGATGGTCTTATAGCCTACGTCTCCCTGAGCAAAGTAGCCTTTAAAAGCAAAGGTGCCATAATTTGCCAGAGTTTTTCCAGCTGGCAAGATGTATCGAAGAACAGGGGCAGCGTTGTAATTGTGAATTATGTTTTTCAGAACCTTGTTCCCGCTCGCAACCGGATCATTAGCAACCACGGCTTGAATGTCCGAAGGACTCCAACCGATGTGAGCCAGGGAATCTCCGATGCTGTTGCTTTCAAAATTCCAGGATAAATAGCTTGTCTCAGCTTTGGGTACAAGTGCGACATTATCCGCATACCAGATCGTTGGAACTCCCGTGCCGCCGACGTTTCCGGTGCCGGCGCAGTTTATTCCAAAGGCAACATAGATTGTGTCGTGCAGGCTGGAGCTGTTAGCAATATTAATGGAGATATTTTCCCATGCCGAGGAACCCATTTGGGCGCGACTCCAGGAGCCGATTGAATCAGCATCGGGGCTTTTGAAAGCATGCCCCGTAGGCAATGATTGGTAGGCTTCTACTTCGATGGTCTTATAGCCTACGTCTCCCTGAGCAAAGTAGCCCTTAAAAGTGAAAGTGCCATAATTTGCCAGAGTTTTTCCCGGAGGCAGGACAAGCTTAACAACCGGGGCAGCATTGTAATTGTTGATAGTATTTTTCAGAACCTCGTTCCCGCTTACCAGGGGATCGATGGCAATCTTGGCTTGGATATCCGCCGCAGACCATCCAATAGTTTTTAAAGAATCCCCAATACTAAAGCCTTCAAAATTTTCCACGACAGGATCTGCGACGACTTTCGGTACAAGTGCGACATTATCCGCATACCAGATCGTTGGAACTCCCGTGCCGCCGACGTTTCCGGTGCCGGCGCAGTTTATTCCAAAGGCAACATAGATTGTGTCATGCAGGCTGGAGCTGTTAGCAATATTAATGGAGATATTTTCCCATGCCGAGGAACCCATTTGAGCGCGATACCAGGAGCCAATTGAATCAGCATCGGGGCTTTTGAAAGCATGCCCCGTAGGTGAAGATTGGTAGGCTTCTACTTCGATGGTCTTATAACCCACGTCTCCCTGCGCAAAGTAGCCTTTAAAAGTGAAGGTGCCATAATCTGCCAGAGTTTTTCCCGGAGGCAGGACAAGCTTAACAACCGGAGCGGCATTATAATTGTTGATTGTATCCATTAATACTTTATTACCACTTGCAAGTGGGTCGTTAGCAACACTGGCTTTATTATCCGACGGACTCCAACCAATGCCACTGATAGAGGTTCCAATACTATAGCTTTCAAAATTCTGTACGACAGTCTGTGCCTGGAGCAAACTTGCACCAGCCACTAGCAAGAGTAAAGCGACCATAGAATACATCACCCTGCAGTGCAGCTTTTCCATAACTCCTCCTCACTTGATTGTGTGTAAAGATACAGCTGACTAATGGAACTACGATTTAATGACAACTCATTTCTTCGCTTGTGAGACGCGTTTCGAATATCATCGATATCTCTGGAGCCTTACAGTGTGTGTGTGACAAAAAGTGCATCAGTCTAATGACTGGTTTCCAACCGTCCTATTTCTTGTTCGCCAAATCATCCACGGCGTTCGCAAGGAAAATGTAATCGGCGCCAATATCGATGACGCACTCATTCTCACCCCAGAGGAACGGCCAATCTTCTTTGTTCTCGAGGAAATCCGGCTTCAACAGAAGCACCCCTGGAACTACTCCGCCGGCGATGAAGGAAAAGTCAGCCCGATTGCTTCCATACGTATGTTTCTTTGAATGTGTCCCGACACCTGCCACAAATGAAATATTGGAATATGGATGGCAGCCAAACACGTACGTCAACGCCTTAAACACGCTCTCCCGATCGACAAGATCCGGAAATTCTTTATTGAGATAATAGTTTGTGATAGACCAATTGATGAGCTCGGAATTACCGGCCCATCCCCTCGTTCCGATCGGAACCCCGTACGGGTTTTGCCGGATAAGTCTGTCAGTTTGGTCCTTATATTTCAAAACATATTTCTCGAGCTTTGACTTGAAGTCGGACGGCATATAGGGAATTGCATGCGCTGCCGTTAACATATTCCACTCCATCGCCGAATCCAACTGAGGCCAGATCAATTCGTTGAACCGTTTTGCGTAGCGTTCGTCCCTGGTCGTGACGTAC
>Ga0265338_10003206_pt1 | contig 23339 bp, 23 predicted proteins | sample 42126metaG_FD_193579 | JGI IMG/M metagenome (GOLD analysis project Ga0265338, IMG submission 193579) | Rhizosphere microbial communities from Carex aquatilis grown in University of Washington, Seatle, WA, United States - 4-21-26 metaG | ecosystem: Host-associated > Plants > Roots > Rhizosphere... | reverse complement strand
AGCTCCTCGTCGAACTCCTCCACCGGGCGCGCGGCCATCTTCAGCGCGACGTCGGGATACTGGCGGATCTGGGCGAGCGCGATCCGCCGGCGCGCGTCGCGTTCCGGGTCGCGCTCCTCTTGCTCTTCCACGTGCTCTTCGACGTCCGCCATGCAGTCGGCACACTACCCATGCACGCGATGGATCCGAGGCAGCTGAAGGAGATCATGAGCCAGGGCGCGATCCGCCCGGAGACGGCGCGCGATCGCGAGGAGCGGCGCATCCTCGAGGCGGATCTCGCGGAGAGCCCCGTGGCCGGGAAGCCGCTGCCGATGCGCCCGCGGAACTTCAGGCCCGACGCGGACGCGGCGGTGCGCGCGCTCGGCGGCCCGACCGTGTGGATGCGGCGGCTGCGCGCGATCGAGGTGGAGCTCGAGCAGCACGAGCAGCAGCTCGAGGAGGCGTGGCACGCGCTCGCGCGCACGACCCCGGACCCGGCGGAGTTCGAGCGGCGGTGGCGGGAGACGGCGCGGCACTGGAGCTTCGCCGAGGTGAACGAGCTCGTCGACCGGCACAACCGCTTCTTCCCGGCGGAGGCGAGGCTCGCGATGGATCCACGGACGCGCGACTTCGTGACCATCAACGGCCGCTCGTACGAGCGCGCTGCGCTCGACGCGGAGTGGATCCTGGCGCGGTGGCCCGCGAATCTCGCCGCCGCGCGCTAGAGACTCTGCGGATCCACGTCGACGACCGCGGTGAGCCCGGCGCGGCGCATCGCCGGGGCTGCCGATGCGAGCAGCCGTGCGGCGCGCGTCGCGAGCGCGCGCGGCCGGTCCGTCTTGCCGACGAGCTGCGCGCGATGGCGGTTCCGCAGGCGCAGGAGCGGCGCCGGGCCGAGCAGTTCCTCGCCGCCGAGCCCGAACTTCAGCTCCTCGAGCGCGCGCATCGCGTCGGCGGGCTCCGGCCCGGAGACGACGATGCGGACGAGATGGCAGAACGGCGGATACGTGAGCGCGCGCCGCCGCTCGAGCTCCTCCGCCATGAAGCCGGCGACGTCGTGGCGGGCGGCGTGGACGACGGCGCGTGCGTCCGGCTGGAACGTCTGCACGAGCACGCGGCCGGGCGCGTCGCGGCCGCTGCGGCCGGCGAGCTGCGTCAGGAGCTGAAAGGTCCGCTCCTCGGCGCGGAAGTCCGGCAGCCCGAGCCCCGTGTCGGCGTCGACCACCGCGGCGAGCTCGACCCCGGGAAAGTGGTGGCCCTTGGCGACCATCTGCGTCCCGACGAGCACGGCGCGGTCGGCCCGGCCGAACCGCTCGAGGGCGTCACGCAGCTGCTCCGGCTTCTCGATCGCGTCGGCGTCGAGGCGGATCCGCTCGAGCTCCGGCACGTGCTTCTCCAGCTCGCGCTCGAGCTTCTGCGTGCCCGCACCGATCCGCGCCAGCTCGGCGGAGCCGCACGCGGGACAGATCTTCCCCATCGCCTCGAACGCGCCGCAGTGGTGGCAGCGCAGCGTCCCGTCCTGATGCAGCGTGAGCGCGACGTCGCAGCTCTGGCACCGCCGTGTCACGCCGCAGGCGCGGCAGTGCACCGCGGGCGCCATCCCCCGCCGGTTCAGCAGCAGGATCGCCTTCCCGCCGCGCTCCGCGAGTCCGCCCAGCTCCGCGAGCAGCGGCGCGGAGAGCGGATAGCCCGCCTCGCGGCGGAGGTCGACCACGCGGACGGACGGGAGCGGCGCTGCGATCCGGCCGCCCAGCTCGAGCCGCTCGAGCCACTGCCACGACTCCGGCCGCGGCGTCGCCGATCCGAAAACGGCGACCGCGCCCTCGAGTGACGCACGCTTCGCCGCGACCGTGCGCGCGTCGTACCGCGGATCCGACTCCTGCTTGTACGAGGAGTCCTGCTCCTCGTCGACGCAGATCACCCCGAGCACCGGCACGGGCGCGAACACCGCGGAGCGTGCACCGACGACCACCGGTGCGGCGCCGGACGCGATCCGCTCACGTTCGTCGCGGCGCTCGGCCTCGCTCAGCGCGGAGTGGATGACGGCGACGCGGTCGCCGAACCGTTCGCGGAAGCGGCCGAGCGTCTGCGGCGTCAGCGCGATCTCCGGGACGAGCACGATCGCGCCGCGGCCGCGCGCGAGCGCCGCCGCGCAGGCGCGGATGTACACCTCGGTCTTTCCGCTGCCGGTCGCGCCGTAGAGCAGGACGTTTCCGCCGCCGCCGTCGAGAAGTTCGGTGATCCGCGCGAGCGCGCGCTCCTGCTCGTCCGACGGGTGCTCCGGCGCCGCTTCAGCTTCGAGGGCTCCCGTGACGGAGGCGTGCCGCAGCTCGCCGCGGCGCTTCGGTGTGTGCGGCGCCACGAGCGCGAGCGCGCGCGCCGGGGTCGAGCCGTAGTAGTCGGCGAGCCAGAGCGCAAGGTCGACGAGCGCCGGCGGCAACCGTTCCGCGATCCGCCCGATCGGCGCCGCCTCGACGCCGTCCGGCGGCGCGACCCCGATCTCCGTGACGACGCCGCGGCGGCGCGCGTTCCCGAACCGCACCTCGACGACGGCGCCCTTCTCCACCTCGTCCGGCACCTCGTATGTGAACGGGCGCGCGACGGCGCGGGCGCTGACGAGCGGGTAGACGGAGGCGAAACGGCTCACCGGGCGAGCGTAGCCGCGGGTATGGTCGGCGCATGTCCGGCTTCGAGTGGAATCCGGAGACGTACCTCGACGAGATGCTCGACGAGATCCCCGGGTACGAGGAGCTGCAGGACGCGGTCGCGGCGGCGACGGACGGCGTGGCCGCGCGGGACGTCCTCGAGCTCGGCACCGGCACCGGCGAGACGGCGCTGCGCGTGCTGGCGCGGCATCACGGCGCGCGCTGGACGGGGATCGACGCGAGCGAGGCGATGCTCGCCCGAGCGTGGGAGCGGCTGCCGGAAGCGGTGCTGCTGCTGTCCCGGCTCGAGGATCCGCTGCCGGAAGGGCCGTTCGACCTCGTCGTCTCGACGCTCGCCGTCCATCACCTCGACGGCGCCGGGAAGCGGGATCTGTTCGCGCGCGTCGCGGGGGTGCTGCGGCGGCCCGGCGGCCGGTTCGTGCTCGGCGACGTCGTCGTCCCGCGCGCCGGCGAGGAGGGCCCGATCGAGATCGACTGGGTGATGGACCTTCCGGACAAGGTCGCCGACCAGCTCGCGTGGCTCGAAGCGGCGGGGTTCACGGCGACGGCCGAGGACGTGCGCACCGACCTGGCCGTGTTCACAGCGGATCTCGCGTAAGGCGTCCCGCCGGCCGCGGTCGATTGCACGGTCCCGGCGCGAAGCCGCGAAGGACCCGTAACGGGTCACGCGGTATCGTCGGACCCGAGGGCGGAGGGTCGCGACCCCGCCCTATGGGTGGGGGCGTGGGCCGTCGCCGGCCGGCGAGGGCGCGTCTCGAACAGCCGCCGGCGGGCGGGCCGGTCAGACGCCGGCGGCGGTGACGATGAAGTCGGTTGCGAAGCCGAGCGCGATGCCCGCGAGGACGAGCCAGGTGACAAGCTTCGTGTGGCCGTAGCTGCGGTTGACGGCGAACAGCTCCTGGACGACGTAGAGGATCGAGCCCGCTGCGACCGCGAAGAACACCACCGACACCGCCTCGCTCGACCAGGCCTGGCCGAGCGCGGTGCCGAGGAACGTCGGCAGGCCGCCGATCACGCCGAGCAGGACGAGATACCGCCAGGTGGGACGCGTCCCCTCGCCGCTCATCGGCCCACAGATGCCGAAACCCTCGGTCGCGTTGTGAAGGCCGAAGCCGATGATCAACGTGACGGCGAGGCTGATCTCGCCGGCCGTCGCGGCCTGGCCGATGGCGAGACCCTCGCCGAAGTTGTGGACGCCGATCCCGATCGCGATCAGCAGCGCGAGCTGCTCACCCGGGGTCAGGCCGTCGATCCAGCCGCGATGCTCGAACTCGTCGAGCGCGGCCGCGCCCGGGCCGACGAGCGACGACGCGCGCCGCTTCGAGCGGTTCTTCATCCACTCGGCGTAGTAGACGAGGCTCATCATCCCGAGCGTGAACCCGCCGAGGCCGAGCGCCGCGAGCCACGCGAACCGCCCCCAGTCGTGCGCGGTCAGCGCCGACTCGATCGGCTCGACCGCGCCCGTCAGCACGTCCCAGAGCAGGAAGACGAGGATCCCGGTGGCGAGCGCGCTCAGCGCCGCGCGCGTCGCCGGCCCGAGGTTGCGCATCCGTCCGATCGGCAGCCCGAGGAAGATGGTCGCGCCCGCGATCGCGCCCAGCAGCAGGATTTGACCTGTAGACATGTCTGAGGTTCGACTCCGAACTCGGCTGTAAGGGTGCCCTTACACGCGCCGTGAGGGGCAATATAGCGAGATGGCCCAGGGCCACTCCGTCGACGAGTACCTCGAGACGATCTACTTCCTTGCGTTCCCGATCGGCGAATACACGCCGCGCGGCGCCGGGACGCCGCCGCTCGCCTCCCGCGTGGCCGAGATGCTCCACGTCTCCCGCGCCTCGGCCGGCGAGATGCTGAAGCGGCTCGAGGCGGACGGGCTGATCGAGCGCGGCGCGCGCAAGGAGGCTCTGCTGACGAAGACGGGCCGTGCGCGGGCCGAGCACGTCGTCCGCAAGCACCGGCTGATCGAACGGCTCCTCACCGACTTCATGGGCTACACCGGCGCCGAGGCGCACGAGCGCGCCGACGAGCTCGGCGACACCTTCGACGACGACATGATCGACCGGATCGACGAGAAGCTCGGTCATCCGGAGCGCTGCCCGCACGGCTGGCCGGTCGACCCGGACGTCGAGCAGGCGGAGAACGAGCACCTCGCACCGCTCGCGGCGCTGACGCCGGGAACGCACGCGACGATCGTCCGGCTCGCCGAGCACGACGGCGAGCTGCTGCACTGGTTCTACGACCACGGGCTCGTCCCCGGACAGGAGCTCGAGGTGACCGCGGCCGAGCCGGCCGCCGACGAGTTCGTCGTCCGCCTCGACGGCCACGACCAGTCGATCTCGGAGAAGGCCGCCGCCGGCCTCTTCGTCCGCGCTACTAGATCTTGAGGCCGCGCTCGGTGAGCTCGCCGGACGCGGCGTCGACGCGGTCGTCGGCGACCTGACCCTCGAGCCACGCCGCCAGCTCCACGAGACCCTCCTCCAGCGCGACCTGCGGCTCGTAGCCGAGCCGTTCGCGCGCGAGCGCGATGTCGGCGAAGCAGTGCCGGATGTCACCGACGCGGTATTCGCCGGTCACCTCCGGCTCGATCGGCCTGCCGACGACGGCCGCGAGCTGCTCGCCGATCTCGCGGACGGTGACGCTTCGCCCGCTGCCGACGTTGAGAACGCCGCCGTCGGCGCCGTCCCGCTCGAGCGCGAGCGCGAACGCGCGTGCGACGTCGTGCACCGAGACGAAGTCCCGCCGCTGGAGGCCGTCCTCGAAGATCCGCGGCGGACGGCCGTTCAGCAGCCGCGCCGCGAAGATGGCGAGCACGCCGGTGTACGGATTCGACAGGGCCTGCCGCGTTCCGTACGTGTTGAACAGCCGCAGCGCCACCGTCGGGATCCCGTAGGCACCGCCGACGACGAGGCAGGCGCGCTCCTGGTCGTACTTCGTCAGGGCGTAGATCGAGGACGCGACGAGCCGCTTTCGCTCCGGCGTGGGCAGCGGCTGCAGGCCGGGCAGCTCCCATTCGCGCCGCTCGAGCTGCTCGCGCGCCCGCTCCGGCGGCTCGACCTCGACGCCGTCGACCGACCGGTACAGCCCCTCGCCGTAGACGCTCATGCTCGAGGCGACGACGAGCTTCCCGACCGGAGACTCGGCGAGCGCCTCGAGCAGCACCGCGGTTCCGACGCTGTTCGCCGACGTGTACTCCGCTATCTCGTACATCGACTGGCCGACGCCGACGCGCGCGGCGAGATGGACGACGGCGTCGACGCCGTCGAGTGCACGCCGCACCGCTTCCGGGTCGCGCACGTCGCCGACCTGCAGCTCGACGTCGGACGCGAGGTACTCCGGCCGCCCGGCGCCGCCGTGCACCTGCGGCGTGAGGTTGTCGAGCGCGCGCACGCGGTGTCCGCGCGCAAGCAGCTCGTCGGCGAGATGCGAGCCGATGAAGCCCGCGCCGCCGGTGATGAGAACGGACTTAGACGTCGCTCGTTGCGGCAACGGCCGCTTCAGCGAAAGGGGCGTCGCCGTTCAGACCGGCCGCCTTGCGCAGCGTCGCCGCCTTGTCGGTCCGCTCCCACGTGAAGTCGCGGTCGGAGCGGCCGAAGTGGCCGTACGCGGCCGTCTTCGCGTAGATCGGGCGGCGCAGGTCGAGGTCGCGGAGGATGGCGGCCGGCCGGAGGTCGAAGTGCTCGCGGACGAGCTCCTCGATCCGTGGCACGGGCACGGCCTCGGTGCCGAACGTCTCGACGAGGATCGACATCGGGTGCGCGACGCCGATCGCGTACGCCACCTGGATCTGGCAGCGCCCCGCGAGGCCGGCGGCGACGACGTTCTTCGCGACATGGCGCGCCGCGTACGCGGCGGAACGGTCGACCTTCGTCGGATCCTTGCCCGAGAAGGCGCCGCCGCCGTGCGGCGCGGCACCGCCGTACGTGTCGACGATGATCTTGCGCCCGGTGAGACCGGTATCGCCCATCGGGCCGCCGATCACGAACCTGCCGGTCGGGTTGCAGTAGAAGAAATCCTTGTCGCGGTCGAGCCGCTGCTCGTCGTAGAGGTCGTGCGGCAGGATCGGGCGAAGCAGGTGCTCGATCAGATCCGGCCTCAGCAGCGAGTCGACGTCGAGGCCGTCGCGGTGCTGGGTCGAGACGAGCACCCGCTCGATCTCCACCGGACGCCGGTGCCCGTGCTCGTCCTCCTCGTAGCGCACCGTCACCTGCGACTTCCCGTCCGGGCGCAGGTACGGGAGGACGTCTTCCTTGCGCAGGGCGGACAGCCGGCGCGCGATCCGGTGCGCGAGCATGATCGGCAGCGGCATCAGCTCGTCCGTCTCGTTCGAGGCGTACCCGAACATCATCCCCTGGTCGCCCGCGCCCTCCTGATCGAGCGGATCGGCGACACCGCGCTGCTCCTCGAACGAATGCGAGACGCCCTGCGCGATGTCCGGCGACTGTTCGTCGATGGCGACGACGACGCCACACGTGTCGGCGTCGAACCCGAACTTCGCGCGCGTGTACCCGATCTCGCGAATCCGCTCGCGCACGAGGTGGGGAATGTCGACGTACGTCGTCGTGGTGATCTCGCCGGCGACGACGACGAGGCCCGTCGTGATCAGCGTCTCGCATGCGACTCTCCCGGTCGGATCGTCGGCGAGGACCGCGTCGAGGACGCTGTCCGAGATCTGATCGGCGATCTTGTCCGGATGTCCCTCGGTGACCGATTCCGAGGTGAACGAGAACGAGCGGGCAGCCATGCGGAGCAGGCTACCGGAGCAGGCCGCCCGAGGAGCCTCCTACTCGACGGCCACGAAAACCGTAAAACTCGTCTCGTCACCGCTCGTCGTTGCGTAGGCGACGACCGAGTGGAGCGGGGCGAGATCGTCCTGGATCCCGGCCGGGAGCTTCGCGCCCATCAAACCGGCGAGGCCCTCGACGAGGGGCAGCGACTTCGCGAGATCGACGTAGACGAAGCCGTCCGTCTCTGCGGGCATCGACGCGGCGGAGGTCGCGTCCTTGAACGAGCCGTCGTCGGCGAGCTTCTGGCCGCCGCCCTGGAAGTCGGCGATCGCCTGCTGCGACGTCGAGGCGATGAGCGTGCCGCCGTCGATCGCGTGGTAGAGGTGGAGGCTCCCGAGGATCGCGCCCAATCCGCCCAGAGGGCTCGAGCCGGAACTCGTGCCCGAGCCGAGTCCCGCGAACGCCTTGTCGAGCGCGTCGGCCGCCGCGGTCGGGTCGGCCGGATGCGTCACGAGCGTGATGGACGGGATCGGCTCGCCGGGGCTGACGTAGAACGCAGTCTCGCCGCCGAGCGAACCGGCGAGCGTGGACAGCGGGCCGGTCGCGCGCGCCTTCGCGGCGGCTGCGTCGAAGTCCGCGACGAGCAGCGCGCCCGACGGGATCTTCGAGACGAGCGCCGACGCGTACGGCGTCGTCGGAGCGGAGCCGCCCTGCGTGCGCACGAAGCCGTCGATCTTGACGCCGCCGCTTGTGGCGACGACGTCGGCCGAGACCCATTGCAACTGCGCGCTCGCGGTCGGAGTCGGAAGCGACTTCCCGAGCGAACCGAGGAGCTGGTGCGCCTCGGTCCCATTCGCGTAGACGCTCGCGAGCGCGTCGCCGGAGAGCTTTGCGGTCGCGTCCTGGTACGTGTTGCTGTCCGAGAGATGGGCGGTCGCGCCACTGACGGCATCGAGCGCCGCCTGGCTTCCCGCCACCGCCGTCCAGCCGCCGACCTGCGCGGTGACGAACGTCTTCCCGTGGCTTGCGCCGAGCTTCTGCAGCAGCGCGTCGAGCTTTCCGCTGTCGCCCGGCTGCACGAGCCCGACGAGCTCGGGCTTCCCGTTCGCGGCGGCCGGGAGCACGACGAGATCGAGCTCCGGGCCGAGCGCCGGCTTCACGTCGTCGGCCCAGCTCAGCGTCGTCTTCTGCGTGAAGCTCTGCTCGAGCTTCGTCATCAGCGCGTCGTGCGACGGGAACTTCTGGAGCAGGTTGTTCACGGCCTGCCACTGCGAGGACGAGACGTCGGTGTCGACGGCGACGAACGCGACCGCGTCCGCCGGTGCGACCGATGCGCCCGCGCCGATGGTCGCCGAGCCGGAGCCGGCGCCCGAAGACCCGCCGCAGCCGGCGAGCAACCCGGCGGCGCAAACCGCCGCCGCAACCCCGAAGATCAGCCGAGCACGCATCGTCACTCCTCTGTCGGCTGCCGACCCATGAGCCTGAACATCAATTCGGTGAGGCTCTGTCCTGAGAGTACCGCGCAGACCCCGTCCGTGATCGGCAATTCCACGCCGACGCGGCGGGACAGCTCCTGGAGCACCGGCGCGGTCGTGATCCCCTCCACCGTCTGGCCGATCTCGGCGATCGCCTGCTCCGGGCTCATCCCCTGCGCGATCAGCTCGCCTGCGCGGCGGTTGCGGCCGTGGCGGCTCTCGCAGGTGACGATCAGGTCGCCCATACCGGCGAGGCCTGCGAACGTCTCCGGACGGGCGCCGAACGCCTCCCCGAGCCGCGCCATCTCCGCGAGGCCGCGCGTGATCAGCGCCGCCTTCCCGTTGTCCCCCATTCCGAGCCCGTCGACTGCGCCGGCGGCGAGCCCGATCACGTTCTTCGCGGCGGCGCACAGCTCGACGCCGACGACATCGGGATTGACGTACGCGCGGAAGACGTTCGAGTTGACCGCGTGCTGGAGCTGGCCGGCGAGGAAACCGTCCTCGCTCGCGATCACCGCCGCGGTCGGCAGGCCCTGCGCGATCTCCTCGGCCATGTTCGGCCCCGACAGGACCGCGACGCCGCGGCCGCGCACGCACGTGGAGAGCCGCTCGCCCGTCGCCGGGTCGAGCCCCTTCGTGAGACCGAGGACCGGCGCGTCGCCGGGAAGACCTGCAGCCACCTCGGCGAACGCCGTGCTCGGCACGGCCAGGGCGATCGCGTCGACGTCACCGGGGGCGTCCACGATCGGCACGGCGACCACTCCGCCCAGGTCCGTCTTCGTCAGGTACCGGGGATTGCGGCCGGTTGCGGCGATCGCATCCGCCTGCTCGCGCGTGTGGCACGCGAGCACGACCTGGTGCCCGCGGTCGAGCAGCACGCGCGTGAAAGCCGTGCCCCACGATCCCGCACCGACGACGAGAAAGCGCATCGGGCTAAGCCTAGGCCCAAGACGCGGCGAGAGCCTCGGGCTAACGCAGCCGCAGGCGCGTTAGGACGAGGCGGACGAGCGGACGGGTCTGCCTCCGGCACGCCCGTCCGCGCCGGGAACGGCAAGTCGCCCGAACCCGCCGATCGTGGGCAGCGCTCTCGCGCGCGCAGGGGAGACCCGCTCTCCCCGGAGCGCAACCGCGATCCGCCATGCGCGCCGAGGGAGGGGTCTCGTAGGGGAACCGCAGGTTCCCCTACGACCGCTTGACGAAGTCGATGGACACAGGGACGCCGTCGAGGCCGAAGCGCTCGCGCAGCTCGTTCTCGACCCAGTAGCCGTAGTCGCGCGTGACGAGCGTCGGGTCGTTGACGAAGAACCGGAAGCGCGGCGGCCGCACACGGATCTGCGCGCCGTACAGGAGGTTCAGGCTCTTACCCTTCCGGGACGGCGGCTGGCGGGCCTCGCGCAGCTCGCCGAGCACGCGGTTCAGCTCGCCGGTCGGTACGCGCGCGGTGTGGCGGTCGAACAGCTCGGCAACGTTGTCGAGCAGCCGGTTCAGCCCACGACCGGTCTGCGCCGACACGGCGAGGAATGCCGGCCGCTGCCGGAGGCGGCGGCGCAGATGGCCGCGCACGTCCTCGATCCGCACCGTCGTCACGTCCCACTTGGACAGCACGACGAGCGTCGAGCACTCGGCCTTCCGCGAGATGTCGGCGACTGCGAGGTCCTGATCGACGACGCCCTGCTCGGCGTCGATCAGCACGAGCGCGACGTCGGCCCGCTCCGCCGCCTCGAGCGCGCGCAGCTCCGAGTAGTACTCGATCCCCTGCCGGTGGCGGCGCTTCCGGCGCAGCCCGGCGGTGTCGACGAGGACGAAGGTGCGGTCGCCGCGCTCGAGGACCGTGTCGATCGAGTCGCGCGTCGTGCCGGGGATCTCGGAGACGATCACGCGCTCCCGGCCGAGCAGCGCGTTGAGGAGGCTCGACTTCCCGACGTTCGGGCGGCCGAGGATGGCGACACGGATCGCGTCGGCCGGCAGCTCCGGGCGGCCGCCGCTCGAACCGTGCTCCTCCAGCTCCTCGACGATCCGGTCGAGCAGGTCGCCCACGCCCGTGCCGTGCAGGCCGGAGACCGGGATCGGATCGCCGAGCCCGAGCCGGTGCAGGTCGTACGAGAGCGAGTCCTGCTTCGGGTCGTCGATCTTGTTGGCGAGCACGAGCACCGGCTTGTGCGACTCGCGGAGGATCTGCCCGACCTCCTCGTCGCCCGGCGTGATCCCCGCGCGTGCGTCGACGACGAGCAGGGCGAGGTCAGCCTCCTCGACCGCCTCGCGCGCCTGGTCGGCGATCGAGCGCGTGATCGGCGTCGGGTCGGCGATGTCGACGCCGCCCGTGTCGATCAGCAGGAAGCGCTTTCCGTTCCACTCGCAGAGGAGCTCCTTGCGGTCGCGCGTGACACCCGGGGTCTCGTGCACGACCGCGGCGCGCGTGCCGCTCAGCCGGTTCACGAGCGTCGACTTGCCGACGTTCGGGAAGCCGACGATCGCCACCGTCCCGATCAGCGCGTCCGGCGGCTTCTCCTCGGTGGGAGTCTCTTCTTCCTCGAGCATCGCGCTCTAGGGTAAGGCGCGCTACGGAAGCGTGACGGGAGCGCGCCGCTCGGCGGAGGCGCGCGGCGGCACGGCGTGGCGCGGACGCGGCCCCCCGGCCTCGTGCAGGTCGGCCAGCCAGCGCCAGAGCCGGTGCAGCTCGCGCTCGACCTCGACGGACGCCTCGCGGTAGCCCTTGCCGCCGCGCGGGAGGCCGTCGAACCGCATCGGCTCGCCCCACGCGATCGACACCGGCTTGAAGTTCCCGGGCTTCCACGTCTGCGAGCCGTGGATCGCCGCGCACACGACCGGAACGTCCTCCTGCAGCGCCGCCATCGCCGCTCCCGGCTGCACAGGACCGGGAACGCCCGCGAGCTGCCGGGTCCCCTCGGCGAAGATGCCGAGCACCTTTCCTTCGCGGACGACCTCGCGCATGCGCCGTACCGCCTCGCGGTCGGACTCGCCGCGCCGCACCGAGAACGTCCCGAACGCGCGGATCAGCTCGCCGAGCCCGGGCACGCGGTGCGCCTCGATCTTCGCCATGTAGTAGATCGTGCGCGGGCACGTGGCCCCGAACGCCGCCGGGTCGAGCCAGTGGAAGTGGTTCATCGCGAGCACGACGCCGCCGAACTGCGGCATCCGCTCCGAGCCGTACGACCGCAGCGGCGCGAAGATCCGCACCGCCGAGCCGATGGTCAGCCGGCCGACCCCCCAGACCGCGTCGACGCCGTTCACGCCGCCGACCGGTCGCGGACGAGCTCCTCGATCCGCTCGACGACGTCTTCCACCTTCAGATTCGTCGTGTCGATCTCGCGCGCGTCCGGCGCCGGCTGCATCCGCTCGGCGTCCGTCTCGTCACGCACCTTCAGATCGGTCGCGAGCGCGTCGGCGCCGATCCCCGGACGGTCGGCCATCCGCCGCCGCGCCCGCTCGTCGCGGTCGGCGACGAGATAGACCTTCACCTCGGCGTTCGGCGCGACGACGGTGCCGATGTCGCGGCCCTCGATGACGACGTCGCCCTCGCGGCCGAGCTGCCGCTGCCGGTCGCGCATCACCTCGCGCACGGCCGGGTGCCGCGCGACGACGGGGACCATCCGGTCGATGCGCTGCTCGCGGATCGACGAGGTGACGTCGGTGCCGGCGATCCAGACGCGGTCCGACTCGTCGAAGCGGACCGGCTCCGCGGCGGCGAGCGAGGCGAGCGCGGCGCCCGCGCCGAGGTCGATGCCGCGCTGCATGGCGAGCCACGTGACCGCGCGGTACATGGCGCCGGTGTCGAGGTAGCGGAAGCCAAGCCGCTCCGCGAGCGCGCGCGCGACGGTGCTCTTGCCGGCCCCGGCAGGGCCGTCGATTGCCACGATCATCGGGTCACCAGTGAGTCGAGCAGGTCGAAGAAACCGGGGAAGCTTATAGCGACCGAGTCGGCGCCCTCGATCTCGACCCCCTCGCGCGAGGCGAGGCCTGCGATTGCGCCGAGCATGGCGATGCGGTGGTCTCCGCGCGCGTCGACGGTCCCGCCGCGCAGCCGCGTCGGCACGCCCCGGATCGTCCAGCCGTCCGGATTCACGCGGATGTGCCCGCCGCAGGCGCGCAGCCCGTCGGCCACCGCTTCGATCCGGTCGGTCTCCTTCAGCCGGAGCTCGGCCGCCCCGGCGACGACCGTCTCGCCGCGCGCGTGCGATGCGAGCAAAGCGACGAGCGGCAGCTCGTCGACGAGCAGCGGCACCTCGGCGGCGTCGATGCGCGTCGCGACGAGCTCCGCGTTCTGCACGTGGACGTCGCCGACCGCCTCGCGACCGGCGCGGCGGCGGTTGTAGACGGAGACGCGCGCGCCCATCCGCTCGAGCACGTCGAGCAGCCCGGTGCGGCGCGGGTTGAGGCCGAGGTCGTGGACGGTGACGTCGCTCCCGGGCACGAGCGCCGCCGCGACGAGCAGCGGCGCCGCAGAGGAGAAGTCCCCGGGCACGAACACCTCCCCCAGCCGCAGCGCGGCGGCCGGCTGCACCGTGACCGACGTGAGGCGCCTCCGGACGCGGACACCCGCCGCCTCGAGCATCAGCTCCGTGTGGTCGCGCGTCGGCGCCGGCTCGACGACGGTCGTCGCGCCGGTCGCGTTCAGCCCGGCCAGCAGCACCGCCGACTTCACCTGCGCGCTCGCCACCGGCAGCTCGTAGTCGATCCCGTGGAGCGAGTCGGAGCCCTCGATCAGGACCGGCGCGTGGCCGTCCGTCGTCTCGACGCGCGCGCCCATCCGCCGCAGCGGCTCGGCGATCCGCTCCATCGGCCGCGACCGCAGCGACTCGTCCCCGGTCAGCTCGAACCGTCCGTCCTGTCCGGCGAGTACTCCCGCGATCAGCCGGATCAGCGTCCCCGCGTTCTCGCAGTCGACCGGGCCTTCCGGCGGACGGAGCCCGCGCAGCCCGACGCCGTGGACGAGGAGCTCGTCCGCCGACACGTCGTCGACGCCGGCGCCGAGCGAGCGCATCGCGCGCACGGTCGCCTCGGTGTCGCCGCCGCGCCCGAAGCCGCGGACGATCGTCTCCCCCTCGCCGAGCGCGCCGAACATGACGGCGCGGTGCGAGATCGACTTGTCCCCGGGCACGCCTGCGTGCCCGACGACGGAGACCGCCGGTTCTACTCTCACCCGATGGTGCGTCCCATGAGGGACGCGAGCGCGCGGATCTCCGCAGCGAACTCGGGGAAGTCCGAGACCGGAATCTGCTGCGGCCCGTCGCAGAGCGCCTCCTCGGGCCGCGGGTGCACCTCGACGATGATCCCGTCGGCGCCCGCGGCGACGGCGGCGCGCGCGAGCGGCAGCACGAGGTCGCGCCGCCCCGCAGGGTGCGACGGGTCGACGATCACGGGCAGGTGCGTCTCGGTCTTCAGCACGGGAATCGCGCTGATGTCGAGCGTGAACCGCGTCGACGTCTCGAAGGTCTTGATCCCGCGCTCGCAGAGGATCACCTCGGAATTGCCCTCCTTGACGATGTACTCCGCGGCCATGAGGAGATCCTCGACCGTGGACGAGAGGCCGCGCTTCAGCAGCACCGGCTTCGGCGCACGGCCGACCTCCGACAGGAGCGAGAAGTTGGACATGTTGCGCGCGCCGATCTGGATCACGTCGGCGACCTCGAGGACCGCCTCGACGTGGCGCGGGTCCATCAGCTCGGTGACGAGCGGCAGCCCGGTCTCCTCGCGCGCCTCGACGAGGATCTCCAGCGCCTCGTCGCCGAGTCCCTGGAACGCGTACGGCGACGTGCGCGGCTTGAAGGCGCCGCCGCGGAGCATGGTCACGCCCTCCGCGTTGACGGCGCGCGCCGTCTCCATCGTCTGCTCGCGCGTCTCGACGGTGCACGGCCCCGCGATGAAGCCGAAATAGCCGTCGCCGATGCGGCGTCCGCGGGCCTCGATCACCGTCGGATCCGGCGACAGCTCCCGCGAGACGAGCTTGTACGGCTTCAGGATCGGCAGCACCTGCTCGACCCCGGCGTAGCCCTCGAGCGGCAGCGCAGCGAGCAGCTCCCGCTCGCCGATCGCACCGATCACGGTCGCCTCGCGGCCCGGCGTGACGAGCGCGGCGCAGCCGGCCTCCTCGAGGCGTGCGACCACCTCGTCCACCTGCTCGGGCGTCGCGTGCCCGCTCATGACGATCAGCAGCTCGGGTGCGCCGGTCACGGCCATACCTCGAAGTGTAGATGCGCGTTTCGCGCAGCCCCGCTATTCTCCGGTTTCGATGACTTCCGCAACCCGCACGAGCTGGTTCTGGCGCCGCGAGCGGGGCGGGAGCCTGCGCGCCGTCTAGGCCGCGCAGCACAACCCGCCGCCGCTTCGAGACCTCCGCCGGGAGGTCTTTTTCATGTCCGCCCCGAATGTGAATCCAGGAGCAGAGCACCGATGACCCAGACCGACTCAGACGCGAAACCCAAGGTCTTCTCCGGCATCCAGCCGACCGGGCGCAAGACGCTCGGCAACTACTCGGGCGGCTTTCGCCAGTACGTGCAGACGCAGGAGCAGGGAGACGCGTTCTTCTGCATCGTCGATCTCCATTCGATCTCCGTCGACTACGACCCGGCCGACCTGCGCAGCTCGACGCTCGATCTCGCGGCGCTGCTGTTCGCCGTCGGGCTCGACGCCGACCGGTCGACCGTCTTCTGCCAGAGCCACGTGACCGCGCATGCCGAGGCGGCCTGGCTGCTGTCGGCGGTGACGGGCTACGGGCAGCTCGGGCGCATGACGCAGTTCAAGGAGAAGAGCGACGCGCACGAGTTCGTCTCGGCCGCGCTGTTCACGTATCCGGTGCTCATGGCCGGCGACATCCTCCTGTACCAGACCGACCTGGTCCCGATCGGAGACGACCAGCGACAGCACCTCGAGCTCACCCGCGACGTCGCCCAGCGCTTCAACTTCCGCTTCGGCGAGACCTTCCGCCTGCCCGAGGGCGTCTACCCGACCGTGGGCGGCCGGATCATGGACCTCCAAGAGCCGAGCAACAAGATGTCGACGTCGACCAGCACCGAGCAGGGCGCGATCTACGTCGTCGACCCGCCGGACGCGATCCGCAAGAAGTTCAAGACCGCGGTGACCGATTCGGGACGCGAGGTCCGCTACGACCCGGAGCAGAAGCCCGGCGTCTCGAACCTGCTCGAGATCATGGCCGTCGCCACCGGCGAGCCGGTCGCCGCCATCGAGCAGCGGTTCGACGGCGAGGGCTACGGCGCCTTCAAGGAGGCCGTCGGCGAGTCGGTCGTCGAGCTGCTGACACCGATCCGCGAACGGTACGAGGCGCTGCGTGCGGACGAGCGCGAGCTGCAGCGGCTGCTCGCCGTCGGCGCCGACAAGGCCCGCCGTGCGGCGGAGCCGACGCTCGAGGCGATGTACGACCGGATGGGCTTCGCCAAGGCCGAGGCCGGCAAGCTGTTCGGCGCCGCGCGGCCGCGCGGGCTCTAGGTCGCTCCAGCCCGCGTAGCCCCTCCACCATGTCGTAACCTCAGCGAAACCGCCTCGCCGCCCACGATCGCTGCGGCGACGACGAGGCTCCCCTGCGGCATCAAGGCAACGCACAATCGAAGAGGGGAGTCGCATGAACAGGGGAACGCTCCTCGCAGCGGCAGCCGCCGTTGCAGCGATCGCCGCGCTCGCCGCCGTCGGAGTCTCCGCGGCGGTCGGGAACGACGGCCACGGCCACGGATCTGCGAGCGGATGCGTGCTCGGCGGCCGCGACGGCCGGATCCAGCACGTCATCTACCTGCAGTTCGACAACACGCACTACCGGCGGGATGTCGCGAACGTGCCGTCCGACCTCGAGCAGATGCCGCACCTGTTGAACTTCCTCAAGGGCAACGGCACACTCGACATCAACGACCACACGATCCTCATCTCGCACACCGCAGGCGGGATCCTCGCGTCGCTGACGGGCCTGTACCCGGACCGCAACGGGCAGACCGTCTCCAACAGCTACGACTACTACAAGGCGAACGGCGTGCCGACATTCACGTCCTCCTTCAAGTACTGGACGGACACCGTCGACGGCACGGACGACTCGCTGCCGAACATGGTCTCCGACGGCGCGCAGACGACGCCGGCGCCGTGGCTGACGTACACGGCCGCCGGATGCAACGTCGGCGGCGTGTCCGCCGCGAACATCGAGCTGGAGAATACGTCGACGGCGGCGTCGGGCGACATGACGCGCGTCTTCGGCGCCGGCTCCCCGGAGTGGACGGAGGCGAACGCGAACCCGACGCTCGCGCTGGCCGACTTCGTCGGCATCGCCGTACACTGCGCCGCGGGCAGCCCGGTCTGCAGCGCCAACGGGAAGCCGGACGACGCCACGATCGTCCCCGGCTCGAACAACGGCGCCATGGCGCTGTTCGGCGCGAAGTACGTCAACCCGGCCATCACGGGCGGCAATCCGTGCGTGAAGGCGACGGACGGGTCGAACATCACCGACAGCCACGGCAACTGCGGTTTCCCCGGCTTCGACGGGGCCCTCGCCAAGAACACGCTCGGCGAGGTCGCGCAGATGCAGGAGAACGGCGTGCCGGTGACGTTCGCGTACATCTCGGACGCCCACGACAACCACGCGCTCGCGCGCGCGTCGGGCCCGGGCGAGGCCGACTACAAGCAGCAGCTGGCCGACTACGACGCGGCGTTCAACGCGTTCTTCACCCGGCTGGCACACGACGGGATCACGAAGGAGAACACGCTGTTCGTCGTCACCGTCGACGAGGGCGACCACTTCGCCGGCGGCACGGGAACCCCGCAGCCCGACGGCTCGCTCGCGTACTCGCACACGAACTGCAGCGTGCTCACGGCGTGCCCGTCGAACCAGATCGGCGAGGTGAACGCGAAGATCGGCGCGTTGCTTCCCGCGACGGAGCCGAGCTACGACATCCACTTCGACGACGCTCCGACCTTCTACGTGAACGGCCAGCCGACGCGGACCGACGCGTCCGTGCGGCAACTCGAGCGTGACGTCGGCAACGCCACCGCGGTCGATCCCTATGCCGGTGGAGTGGCAGTGCCGATCACGTTCAAGCTCGCCGACACGGTCGAGGAGCAGACGCTGCACATGATCAACTCCGATCCGAAGCGGACGCCGACGTTCACGCTGTTCGGGAACGACGACTTCTTCTTCCAGACGACGACGCCGACGTGCGGCGGGAACGTCTGCGTCAACCCGGGCTTCGCGTGGAACCACGGCGACAGCCAGGACGAGATCGGCAACACGTGGCTCGGCATGGTCGGACCCGGCGTCCGCCGGCTCGGCGTGACCGACCAGATCTGGACCGACCACGTCGACGTCCGGCCGACGATGCTGTCCATCCTCGGGCTCGCGGACAACTACGTCGACGACGGCCGCGTGATCACGCAGATGATCGACGGCCGGCTGCACGGGTTCGACGGCAACACGGCCACGGAGCTCGGCGACGTCTACAAGCAGCTGAACGCGCCGTTCGGCTCGTTCGGCCAGGACACGCTCACGGCGTCGACGGCCGCGCTGAAGAGCACGGACGACCTCACCTACGACACGATCGAGTCGACCATCGCCAACCTGACCTTCCAGCGGAACGCGCTCGCGGGGACGATCCGCAGCGCGCTGAACGACGCGGAGTTTGGGAACGGGAGGATCGATGAGAGCGAGGCGAGGGACTGGATCAAGCAGGCGAACGACCTGCTCGCCCAGGCCCACGCTCTCGCGGCTTCGTCGTAGCGGCCCGCAGGGCCTCCACCTCGGAGGGCTCGAGCCCGCGCCACGCGCCGGGCTCGAGCCCCTCCAGGGTCAGGCCGGCGAACCGGCTGCGGTGCAAGCCGCGTACCGGATGGCCGACCGCCTCGAACATGCGCTTCACCTGACGGTTGCGGCCCTCGTGGATGATCAGCTCGATCGTGTGCGGGCCGAGACGGCGCACCAGGGCGGGCGCGGTGACGCCGTCGTCGAGCTCGACGCCCTCGCGCAGGCGCTGCATCGCCGCCTCGCTCAGACGGCCGCCGATCTCCGCCACGTAGACCTTGTCGACGCCGTAGCGCGGGTGCGCGAGCCGGTGCGCGAGCAGGCCGTCGTTCGTGAGCAGCAGAGCGCCCGTGGTGTCAGCGTCGAGCCGGCCGACGGGGACGACGCGCGGCTCGGAAGGGACGAGCTCGACGACGGTCCGGCGTCGCTGCGGGTCGCGCGCGGTCGTGACGACGCCTGCCGGTTTGTGCAGCAGCAGGTACGCCGGCCGCTGGAGCGCGACCGCGCGTCCGTCCACCTCGACGCGGTCGGCGCTGCCGACGACCGTGTTCAGCTGACCCGGCTCGCCGTTGACGCGGACGCGGCCGTCCTTGATCAGCGCGTCGGCGTTCCGGCGCGAGGCGACGCCCGCGCGCGCGAGGTAGGCGTTGAGTCGCATGTGCCGGAGGGTAGTGCCCCGGCGTGGACGCGGCTCCGCTAGCGTCCGGCCGGTGTTTCGCCGCACCGGATGGATGTGGCCGGCGGCGGACGCCGCCGCGCTCGTCGCGTTCTCCGTCGTCGGGCTGCTCTCGCATCACGGGACGGTGTCCGCGGCCGGGCTCGCGCACGATGCGCTGCCGCTGCTCGGAGGCTGGTTCGCCGCGGCGCTGGTCTTCCGGCTCTACACGCGTCCGTCGCTCGCGCGCCTGCTCGCCACGTGGGCGTGCGGCGTGACCGTCGGCGTCGTCGTCCGCGCACTCGTCCTCGGCCGGTCGCTCGACGGCCACGAAGCCGCATTCCTCGGCGTCGCGCTCGCCTTCACGCTGCTGTTCGTGCTCGTGCTGCGCGTCGCCGTCGCGGCGGTCGTCAGTCGCTAGGCGGAACGCATCTCGGCGACCTGGTGCAGCCGGTCGCGGATCTGGTCCGCGTCGGCGCCGATGTCGTCGAGGCGCGGCAGCTCGGAGAGGCTCTCGAGGCCGAAGATCCGTTCGAACAGCGGCGTCGTCCGGTAGCGGATCGCGCCGCCGGCGGCGTCGTCCCGTCCCGCCTCCGCGATCAGTCCGCGCTCGGTGAGATTTGCGACGGCCGAGTCGGCCGCGACGCCGCGGATGCGCGCGATCTCCGGCCGCGTGCACGGGCCGAGGTACGCGACGATCGCGAGCGTCTCGAGCGACGCCTGGGAGAGGTTCCGCTGGGCCGGCTTCTCGAACAGCCGCGCGCACGCGTCGGCCGCGTCGCGCGAGGCGCGGAAGGCCCAGCCGCCGGCGACCTTCTCGAGCACGACGCCGCTGCGTCCCTCGCGGTAGCGGTCGCCGACGAGCCCCAGCGCCGCCTCGACGCGCTCCGGATGGTCCTCCGCAGCCTCCGCGATGTCCTCGACGGTGAGCGGCACGGACGCGACGACGAGCAGCGCCTCGATCGTGCGGGCGAGCTGGTCGAGCGGATTGGCGGCGATCAGGCGGAGCGGACGGTCCACGCTACGGTCCTTTCATCTCGGGCAGTGTTCTCCTCCCCGCTTCGCGCCACGCGGATCGGCGCGAACGGGGCGGCCTGTTCGATGGTGATCTCGCCGGCGCGGCGAAGGTCGAGGAGCGCGAGGAAGGCGACGGCCTGCTCGACCCGCGTCAGCCCGTTCACCTCGGCGTCGAAATCGAAGCGCGAGCGGCGGCGGAGGACTGCGCGGAACCGCTCGAGGAACTGCGATACGGGCGGGAAGCGCAGCGACATGTGCGAGAGCGACACCTGCGGCGGCTCGACCGCGAGGGCGCGCAGCACGGACGCGAGCCGGAGCGGCTCCTGCGGCGCGAGCGGCTGCTCGACCTTCGGCGCGAGCGGCGCCGGGCCGATGCGGAAGAAGCGGTCGCCCTCCGTCTCGAGACGCTCACGCAGCCACGCGGCCGCCTCCTTCATCCGCCGGTACTCGGCGAGCCGCCGGGCCAGCTCCTCCGCCGCGGCCTCCGGCTCCAGCTCCGCCAGCTCGGCGGCCTCCTCCGGGAAGAGCCCGCGCGCCTTCAGCTCCAGCAACGCCGAGATGAGCACGAGGAACTCGCCGCACGCCTCCAGATCGAGCTCGTCGCGGACGGCGAGCCGTTCGATGAAGGCGAGGACGATGGCCGCGACGTCGACCTCCCGCAGGTCGAGCTCGTCCTTGAGCACGAGCGTCAGCAGCAGGTCGAACGGGCCCTCGAACGCGTCGAGGTCGAGCTCCAGCTCCCGGACGATCACACCGGGGACCGTATCGGCACTACCGGACGCGGCCCTTCGGCACGGCCATCTTCGGCCCAGTCGGTATCGGCCTCGGCCGCGACGACGGCGCGTCCGTCGACGTCTTCCGGAGGAACTGCCACCAGACGAAGAACGAGACCGAGCCGATGAACACGACGAGCGAGACCCAGAAGTTGATCCGCTGCCCGGCGAAGTGGTTCGACGGGTCGATGCGGAGCGTCTCCTCGTAGGTGCGGAACGCCGTGTAGATGGCGACGTAGAGCGCGAACAGCCCCGGCCGCTTGATCGTGAAGCGCCGGTCGATCCAGAGCAGCGCGACCACGCCGAGGAGGTCCCAGATGAACTCGTAGAGGAACGTCGGGTGGTAGAGGTGCGCCGCCGTCTTGCCGTGGATCTCGAGCGCCCACGGCAGCGTCGTGTGCTTCCCGTACAGCTCCTGGTTGAAGTAGTTCCCCCAGCGGCCGATGCCCTGGGCGAGCAGCAGGCCCGGCGCGACCGCGTCCATCATCAGCCGCACGCTGTTGCCGGAGCGGTGGACGACCCAGGCGCCGACGAGCAGCCCGAGCGGGATCGCGCCCCAGATGCCGAGCCCGCCCGACCAGACGGCGAAGGGGCCGTACCAGTGCGCGTGGATCGCCGAGTCCTGGTTCCAGCTGGTGATCAGGTGATAGATGCGGGCGCCGACGATCCCGGCGATCACACCCCACACGGCGACGCGGAAGATCAGGTCCCAGTCGCCGCCCCACTTCACCCAGCGGACGCCCGTGAGCCACACGCATGCGGCGATCGCGAGCAGCAGCATCACGCCGTACATGTGAATCGTGAACGGCCCCGCGTGGTAGACGCCGGTCGACGGGGAGGGAATGGATGCGATCACGGCGACGCTCACCGTCGCCATTCTGCCGACCTGACCGAACTAGCGCAGGATCTGCAGCGCGAGCTCGTGCGGGCAGCCGCGCTCGACGAGCGCGACGGCGGCGTGCAGGTCGACGTCCGACCGCGTTGCGAGCTCGAAGGCCGCCTCGGCGTCGTAGCCGGCGCGCTCCAGCGCCTGCGTGCGCCACCGCTCGACCCTTTCGAGCTCCGACTCCGCGTACTCGACTTGTTCTACCGCAGACATTCCGGATCCTTCCGACGTTCCTGGTCCTACTTCGGGAAAACCCGTAGATCGGATCACCCCCTTTACGGGGTATCTCGCAGCAATCGGAACGAACCGGCGAGCTGGAGCGCGCGGGCGAGGGTCAGCTCACGCCCCTCCAGGCGTAGCGTCAGGCCTCCCGTCTGCCACAGGAGGACGTTGCCGGCGAGCCGTGGTGACGCCGACGGCGGCAGCGTGACCACGTGCCCCGTTCCAGTGATCCAGTAGCCGGGAGCGCCTCCGACCCGGACGAATCGGATCTGTCCGTTCCGGAGCAGCTTCTTCACGATCACCGGGTCGTCGCTGCCGAGCTCGTCGAGCAGCACCGGGCTCCCCCGGTCCGCGAACACCACCGAGACGACGCCGTCGGCGTAATGGAACGGCGGCGGCGGATCGAGCGGCGGCACGAGCGGCGAGACGCCGAGATGGCGCCGCGCGTCGGCCGCCGTCACGACCGGCCCGAGCCCGGCCGCGAGCAGCCGCTCCTGCGCGGACGGCAGCGTGTCGACGACCTCGACGGTGACGCCGCCGAGGTGGAGGAAGCGAAGGATCGCCCCGCGCGACTGCGGCACCGCAAAGGCGGCCGCGAGCGCGGCGACGACGAGCGCGACCGCGACGGCGACGAGCAGCGGGCGCCGGCTGCGCACGCGCACGCCGAGCTCCACTCGGAGCGCCGGCGTCTCCGGCCACGCGACCGGCAGCCCCCTCAGCTCACGCTCGAGGTCCATACGCCTCCCTCAGCTTCTCGAGCGCCCGCGCGGAGCGCGACTTGACCGTGCCGCGGCGGACGCCGAGCGCGGCCGCCGTCTCGTCCTCCGACAGCTCCAGCAGGTAGCGGCAGGCGAGCGCGAGCCGGGCCGGCTCCGGCAGCTCCTCCAGCGCGTCGAGCAGGCTGCGTCGCTCGTCCGCCTCGAGCGCGGCCGCCTCGGGGGAGGGGGCCGCCTCCCCCGAGACCTCGGCGACGGCGAGCGCCAGCCGGTCGCGGCGCCCGGTCGACCGGCGGCGGTTGCGCGCCTCGTTTGCGACGATGCGCAGCAGCCACGGCCGCATCGGCTCGCCCGCCCGGAAGCGCCCGAGCGCGCGCCACGCCTTGACCAGCCCCTCCTGGGCGGCGTCCTCCGCCTCGGCGGCGTTGCGGGTGATCAGGTACGCCACTCTGAACGCGACCTCCTCGTACGGCCGGAC
>Ga0265338_10003204_pt1 | contig 23344 bp, 16 predicted proteins | sample 42126metaG_FD_193579 | JGI IMG/M metagenome (GOLD analysis project Ga0265338, IMG submission 193579) | Rhizosphere microbial communities from Carex aquatilis grown in University of Washington, Seatle, WA, United States - 4-21-26 metaG | ecosystem: Host-associated > Plants > Roots > Rhizosphere... | reverse complement strand
GATTGATCCTCGACATGCAGGCCATGCTCCCTGTGTTGCAGAAAGACCTGCAAAAGTTGCGGGAGGACGAACAGAGCCTATCAGATCCGCCGATGTACCCGAAAATGACCCTGAGGGATCACATCATAGCCAGCATCCAATTGGGTATGCGACGGTACTCAGCCGTCAAAACACCGGTGCTGGCGATCGCGGCCTCGCCCCACGCCTGCGCGGGCAACTGCGACACCCCGCAGTACAAGGCCGACGAGGCAGACCTCGCCACCCAGATAAGCGCATTCCAAGCCGGTACGCCGCAGGCCCGGGTCGTGCGCATCGCTAACGCCAACCATTTTGTGTTTTGGTCCAACGAGGCACAGGTCGTCAGCGAGATGAACGCCTTCATGGACGGCCTGAATTAACAGCTCTGCTCCCAGATACACTGGCCATCCAGCCACTAGCCCGCATTGTTTTCGGACGGCTCAGCGCCCACAGCCGGCGTTGGAATGGCTCCAGGATTCGGACATTCGAGGGCGGTCGACGAGCCAACTCGTTCGGCCCACCTAAGAACTTAGGCACCTACTTCGGGAGCGTGTCCGTTTTCGGACATAAGGACCGGTTCAGGCCGGTCAAATCAGCGCAAGCCATTGCCGCTTCTTCATTTTCTGAAGCCAGCTTTCGCCGTCATACTGAACGCCGGGCAGCTGGCTCTACGGAGGTTCGATGCTCCGCAACTATATCGTCACGGCGCTGCGCAATCTGGGGCGCAACCGGCTCTACGCGGCTATAAGCATCCTTGGCCTCGCTGTCGCGTTCGCGGCGGCGATCCTCATCGGCCAATACGTGCGCAACGAGTTCAGCTACGACCATTGGCTTCCCGGCTACCAACAGATTTATAAGCTGGCTGACGAGCAGAAGGGGCCGGGCGCCCCGCCCCTAAACAGCGACGGCACCGAAGCCCCCCTCGCTGACCAGATCAAGGCGGCGCTGCCTGGCTCTATGCCGACCCGCCTGACCGAAGACTTCATGCCGCTGCGGCGCCGGCCCGGTGATCCAAGCGCTGTCGAACCGGCCTTCGCCTGGGCGGACCCGAACTTCTTTACGGTGTTTCCCCTGCCGGCGCTGGGAGGAGACCTGTCTAAGGCCCTGGCGCAGCCTGACTCCGTGGTCATCACCCGCCGGATTGCCCGCAAGTATTTCGGCAAGGACCTGCCGCTCGGCGAGACCTTACAGGTTCAGCGGGCTACGCGTTTCCAGGCAGGAGGATTTCCGGCGGCCGAACCCCCTTGGCATACCCTCCGGGTTACGGCTGTGCTGAAGGACTTGCCCTCCAACACCAACTTAAGCACGGAGATTTTCGCCTCGGGGCGCTCGGCGTACTCCACCTTCGCCATGATCAACGAACAACCGAGCACCCTCTATATCAGACCGTTCGTCTACACCTTCGTGCGACTGTCACCGAAGCAGACCAAGGCCGATCTGCAGCGAATCCTACCTCTGGTCGTCAAGCCGGAACTGGAGGCGCGAGACAGGCTCATTCCAGGCACGACATATGCCTATCACGCCGTGCCCCTGTCCGAGGCTCACCTGACCCCACCAGGCGTGACCTTCGATACGATCAAGCCGGTCGGCAGCCGGACGGTCTCCTACGCCTTCGCCGGCGTCGGCGCTCTGATCGTGCTGGTGGCGGCGATCAACTTCGTCACCCTGATGACTGCCCGCGCGTCTCGCCGGGCGCTGGAAGTTGGCATCCGCAAAGCAAGCGGCGCCCGGCGCGTCGATCTGATGACGCAGTTCATCGGCGAGGCCCTGATCCAGGTCGGCGTCAGCGCGCTGATCGCGGCCGCCCTGGCCGAGACGCTGACCAAGCCCATCGGCGCCTTCGCGCAGCGGGAGCTGGTGGTAGATTTCATCCACGACCCGATGCTGCTCCTGGGGGTCGTGTTGGCGGCCCTGATCATCGGGCTTCTGGCCGCGATCTATCCGGCGGTCGTGCTATCCAGCTTTCGTCCCGCGTCCGTGTTGAAGGGCAACCTCGTCCAGACCTCAGGCTCGCCTATCGCCCGCCAGGTGCTGGTGGTGATTCAGTTCGCCATCTTGGTCGCGCTGATCCTCACCACCGCGACTCTCTATCGCCAGACCCGGTACGCCCTGGACAGGGATATCGGCACGGTGGACGCCAGGCTGATGGTCAGCGTGCCCTCGCGCTGCAACAACGCGTTCCCCGACGAGGTGCGGAAGTTGCCGGGGGTAGCCGGTACGGCCTGCGCGTCCATGGACGCTCTTAATACGGCCTCCGGAAACACCAGTGACGTCCGGCTCGTCGGCGGGGGCCATGCGAGTTTCGTTTCCGCCCCGGTCGATTTTGGCTTCTTCGAACTCTACGGCCTGCGCCCCCTGGCGGGGCGCCTGTTCTCCCGGGATCACGGAGAAGATGGGATTGTGGCGGATCCCAACACCAGGGGCATGCCGACGGTGATCATCAACGAGACCGCCGCCCGCGGCCTCGGATTTTCGGACCCGCACCAAGCAGTCGGCAAGCCGATGATCTGGACTCGTAACGTGCCCGACACGGTGGACCCGACCACACCGTCAATACCGTTGACGGCGGCGTCCACCATCATCGGGGTGGTTCCCGACATGCCGGCGAACGTGCGCGTGGCGACGGTTCCAACCTTCTACTGGGTGGCGCCAAAAAGACTGTTCGTGCTGTCCATCAAGCTGATCGGCAAGGATGTACCCGACACCATCGACGCGATTTCGGCGACTTGGAGAAAGACCGGAGCTTCCCAACCGATCAAAGAGAGGTTTCTGTGGCAAAGCCGCCTGAACCGCTATCGGGACCTGATCGTTCAGAGCGTGACTATCGGCGCCTGCGCCATCCTCGCCGTGGTGATCTCCTGCCTCGGCCTTTTCGCCCTCTCAGCCTACACCACCGAGCGGCGGACCAAGGAAATCGGGGTGCGTAAGGCGATGGGCGCCGACACGGGGCAGGTTGTGCTCATGCTGCTCTGGCAGTTCACCATACCGGTGCTGACAGCCATCGCCATCACCATCCCGGCCGGCGTGCTCGCCATGAACTGGTGGCTGCAAGGTTTCATCTACCGCGTGAGCCTGTCTGCCTGGACGTTTGTTCTGGCGTCAGTCGCTGCCGTGGGAATTGCTTGGCTGACGGTTACCTACCAGTCTTTCATTGTCGCCCGCGCAAAGCCAGTGGCGGCATTGCGCTACGAATAAGCAGGGTCAAGGTTTGCCACGGGCTAGGAAACATGGTCTCCGGGCCACTCTTATCGCCCCAGAAGCAGCAGGCGAAGACGCGCCATACGCTGCCCTTGGATTGGCTCCAGAGACCTGACGTTCACGTGGGCGGTTCAACCGGCCTGAACGACCCTTGTGAGAGGTTGGGAAGGTCGGCTTTCGAGAAATCTGCTAGCCAGCTACGCTGTCGGCCGCGCCGCTGCGCGAGGATTGGATACGCGTTGCGCCAACGGGAGGTAGGGAATGCTCAGAGAATTCTGGTCGAGGCTAGAACAAACTGTCCATCCCGAAGACCAGCCGCTGCTCTATTCGGAGCCCCATACTTTCAACCTGGATTACCCGCCCCCAGCGTTTGTCGGCGAGCCTGACGCCCCCGTGGTTATGCTTATGGCCAACGGCGGCTACAAATCTGATCTCACGCCCGCCGAGTTCCCCGATGAGGCGGCTGCGGAAACATATCGGAATGGACTTCGCGGCCTCTCGTCGTCCGTTCCCGAATGTTATGACAGCAGGGGCTTTGGGAAGTGGGCACGTGAAGGCAAAGTCGTGCTAGTCAACGCTGTTGCCTACCGGTCGCCCAACTTGTCGACAGAGCCTCAGAACCAGCGGCTCGCATCGCGATTACCGTCGGTAGCGCTACACCAGCAGTGGTTAAAGAAAGTGGTGCTGCCGGAAGCAGCGGATGGCCGGCGCATTGTCATTGTACACAGGAACGGCGCTTGGCATCTTGATCGGTCGTGTGCCTCGGACGCTGTTATCTTCTCACCGAACCCGGTATCTCCTTACCCTGCGAAGTCGGTGCAGAGACGGGTGGAGGATTGGATGCTAGCCCGTGGTTTTAGCGCCTCGTAGCGCCCTGGCCTGCCGATGCGGCCGTCCGCTTTCCGGCCAAGTGGCGCCACAAGCTGACGTTGGCTCCCCTCCAGGAAACGGACATTCAGCGCGCCGAGCACGAGGGCGAGAACGACCCTGGTCGGTCGTTGAAAAGGTCAGATCTCCTGCGCGGATGGCCGCCTCAGTCACCATCCGACTGGGTGAAGACGTTGGTTGGAAAATCATCGAAAAGCGCGGGATCACCATACTCGCTGCTCACCAGCCTGATGCTGCTCTCGATCAGGTCGGGTTCACCCTCTTCCAGCGGGCGCGGATACAGCCGGCACAGGGCCGAGATCGGCACACGGATGTCGCCCGCATGCTCCCATTCCCGCAGCCGTTCCTGGTAAGCCGCGACACGCATATCCGCCGCCTCTGCCCGAGCGCCCTCCACGTAAGCGACGTAGACGATTCCGGTCGCACCGGGGGGAATCTGGCTCGTCGCGCCGAGGAAGAGGTTCACAGGCGCCCAGGTGCGTTTGCGCATGGCCGACTCCGCAGCGTTGCTCCACAGCATGCCAACGGGGCTTTGGACGTCCAAGACTGTGCCACCCCGGGCGTTGGCGATTGAACAGCACAGCCCGTCCCACTCTGGGAGGTCGGTGTTCCAACCGAACACCGTCTGCAGCATGGTCGGACTGTAGGCCCGGGTCTCTTCAGTCAGGACGCCGCGCCGCGGGAGTTCGCGGAACGCGGCCGCCCCCCATCCGTAAGCGAGAGGACGCTCGGGGTGGGCGGCCAACCGCTGGCGGAAGGCCGCAGCCGCGACGTCTTCGAGGCTAAGGTCCTTGGCCTCGACCGTCAGCCGCAGCTCGAACACGCCGGCCACACCTCGTGTACGCGCCAGCTGGCGAAGGCGAAAGAAGAGGTCGCGCATCAGCGCCTCCTCTTTGACCTCGTATTCCGATAGTGGCGCCTGCCGCTTGCATTCGATGACCAGCGGGAACGGGTCTTCGCATGCGAGGTCCGGCGACTTCTCCGTGGTCTCCGGAAGGAAGGAAACCTTGCGGCCCCTTGCGGCGCAGGCGGCCGCTGTGAACAATTCCAATATCGTCCCGTCGACGCCTGCGCTGGCCCCGGCCCAGAGCCGGCTCAAGCGCCCATCCACATCGCCGCCGACCGCGCCGAGGTTCTCGAGCTGCGACGCCAGCTGCACGACGGTGGACGCCTGGGTCGCCCCCGCAAAGTGATCGTAGGCTGTATGGCCGTCCCGATAATCACGTGCGTTGTAGATCGCCTGGCGGAACCGGTGGATTCCCGGAGCTTCGCTTTCGGGCCGCAAGCCCTTGGTGATCGACAACACACCATCGGGTCCGAATAGGTCATCGAGGCGCGCACCATCGACCGGCTCTTCGTCGAGCCACCCGGTCGGCAACAAGGCCTCGATGGTGTCGACGGCATTTCCGATCTGGGCCCAGAGGTCGGCCGTCGGCGCAATGAGATCGGCCGTCAGCGCCGCGCGCGGGATTTGCTCAGAGCCGCCAACCCGCGCCGCCTCGACCTCTGCAATTTCGTCATCTGTGATCCCCAGCATGGCCCGCATCGCGGTCAGCAGGCCTTTCCACTCGTTGAACAGCGCGCGGGTCTCTTCCTGGGCCGCGTCGAGGGTTTCCTTGTCCGCGGCAGACCGCGTGCGGGCGTAGCGGCGCCGGGCGGCGTCAAGGGCGGGGAAAGACGCCTTCAGCGTCACATCCGCGGCGTCCACTCGCGCCTTGAGCTCGAATAGGGCTTCTGGGTCGAACGCGCGCCTCTCGGTGTCGTCCGACCCCGACATAGCGGCCACGTCCCCCGGAATGAACCTCTGCAAGATAGGCATCTTCGCTGCGGCGGAGCTGCTTGGCTAGGCCAACGGCCGTCCCTTCGTCGACGAGGCGCCATAAGGAGCCCTTGGTTCAGCTGCGAAAAGCTGACGCTCCTCGACATGAACGACGTGTTGAAGCCAGTCTGCGGAAGCCTTCGGTCCTCGTCCGGCAGCAAGTGTGCTCGGGCCGGCATACTCCTCACATGTAAAATCGGTAGGATGGATTGGGCGCTTTGCCTTCAGGCAGTTCGGCCATGATCTCTCCAACTTTTCGAGCGAACGACAGGGTCACCGGGTAGCGCGAGACGCCTTCGCTGCTATTCCAATTCATCTTGGTGAGCGCGAGGATTTCCCGGGCCCGCTCGCGTAGGTCAGTCGCAAGCGCGCTCCCAATCTCCACCGGCGCTGGAATATGCGGGCCTGGATACTCTCGCCACCAGCGCATGAACCCCATGGTGAACAGATAATTTTCATCGCCGACGGTGCAGAGGGTGCCCCGCCAAGGCTCCTGCTGACCCTTGCGTACAAGCCGGAATGAAGTCGGTCGCAGCCAGACCAGCTCACAGGAGGCAACGCGGCCTGCAGCGGCTTGCTGAAAACCAGCGATCTCCTCGGGCTCATAGGCGGAGGTCTTGTGGAAGACAATCCGATCCGGACTCACCCCTGCACGGGCCTCGTATTCGCGAAGAATGTCGTCGAGGAGACCTCGCGCCTGTTCTTCGTTCAGATAGGGCCGTCGATCTCGCCGCTGGTCTTGATCAATCGCAGCGCCACTGAGCGCGAATGGCTCGAACTCCGTTGAAATAGCCTGGGCGAGGCTGGCGTAGACGAGCCCACCTGAACGCCGTTTGAGATAGTGGAAGGAGATGCCCACAAAGCAGGTGTTCGCGGGCAGATCTGCCGGCCGCCAGGGCGTCCGGCCTGACTTATAGAGAAGGGAAACGCCCATGTGCCAAGCGCGCGTCGCGTGGCTCTGGCCTTTGTCATCGGCTCTCTCGATCGTGTCGCGCCGGATGACCTGGAGCGGAATGGGGTTTGGATGGTCCATCACCCGGGCCTTCAACGCGCGATAGAAGGTGCGAAACAGCAGCTCATCAGCCTGCATGCGCAGGTCTTCCGCCGCTTTAAGCTCCTCAGGCGTGGGCGCGAAGAGGCTCAGTTGGTCGCCCTCTTCCTCTGCCTGCAGCCGCCGAAGCGCCTCACGCTCGGTATGGGTGAGGCCGGGATTTTCGACGCGAAGATCACCGACGGCCTCTGGAAGGCAGACAATGACGCAATCGGGCCGATCATCGCCGAACAGTGCCTGAATCTTGTCCTGGAAGAGCTGCACGAAGGCGTCGAAGCCGGGGCCATCGCCAGCCCGCTGCAGACCAAGCTCAACCTGAGCGTCGGTCAAGGTTCGAATAAACCGCTTCTCGATGACAACATCCACGCCGAGGGCTTTGCGCCAGCCGGGCCAGTCCCGATATCTCGACGCGTTCGATTCGCGAGCGGGACGAAACCGAGCCATCCCCTCCAGCCAGGCCTTGGTCAGTCGGACCTCTGTCTCCGGACCGACAAGAGCGAGCTTGAGCTTGCCGATCTCGGCGCCAGCTTCACGAGACTGCGCCAGGACACGCCGCGGCTCGACGCCCGTGCGGCCATGGCCGAAATCAAGGAGCGGCTCCGGGATTGCATGAATATCGATCTTCATGCTGCGGGCCTCTCTTCAGTCTCATGCACCTCAACGGTGAGGAAGGACCCGTCGAGCAGGAGCTCGTTCGTCCCATCCTGGCCGATGTTGATGGTGGGCTGACCCCGGCTCAGAAAACGGGCCCAAAAGGTCAGATCGCTATCGACGCTGTCGTTCCGATCAAACTTCATCCGCCGGGTTGCGCGCGCCGTTCTCGCGAAGGAGGGTAGCGGGGTGCGCGCGTCGGCGCCGGTGAACATGTAGAATGGCTTGATGCGGACGGCCCACTGATCGCCGAGCGCCTTCACTTCGTAGCCGAAACCCTCATTCTCAAACCAGGCTCGCTCACCTTCTGCTCGGCGCTTAACAACTTCCCGGCGAATGTTACGTCGAAGCGAGGAATCGTACCGCAGAGCCCTAGGGCTGGAACCCTCCCCCACAAAATAGGCCCGCTTCGCGTTCTTCCGGTCTTCACGCTCCAAGCCCTCCGACGAGAACGAGGCGATGTGCCGTTCGAGGTGACGGCGGAGCAGCCAGGAGAGAACGCGCCGATGATCGACGTCGGCTTCCAGCTCTGCACGACGCTCGACCCGGCTCGCGACGACCAGCGAGCCGAGGATCAGCGTGAGCATAGGGAGGGGTGTGAAACTCCAGAGTTCGTTGTCTCGCGTGACGATGAACGTGCCTGCTTCCTCCAGCCCACGGACGGTCTGGTCGTTGACCGGACCGCGAACCGTCACGACGGAGACCGATTCCGGCATCGACGCGAACGGCAAGGAATTGAGGACGTAGACGCCAGTCGGCCGATCATCCCGGGCGACCCCCGAGGATGAGGGCCTTTGGGTCATGCGAGCGAGAAACTCGTTCTTTGGATCGATTGAGAAGAAGGCTTCGCCACCGGCCGCCTGGGCTAGTTTCACGACATCGGGCAATCCGGTTCCGCGCCACTCCATCGCGCGAATGCCCGCGAAAATATCGCAGAGCGACGAATTGCGAGCATGGCCGACGGGCACCTGGAGGAAGTGCCCCTCCTTGTCGAACTCGACCTTCTTCCGCGCCTCATCGCTCAGAGCGCCGGGATTGCGGAATTCGATCTCCTTGCCCGGCGTAAGCCGGACAACCGACGGTTCGACCCTCTCATAGTCTCGGTGAACGAGCATGTTGATCAACAGCTCCACGAGCGCGCGCCGGCTATAAGTCGGCTCTTCAGCGTGGACGCTGATCTTCTTGATCTTGAGCGTTGGGTTGATGTCGGCGGTCTCAAGCCAGGCGAGCAGGTCACGCCTTTGAATCAGCAGATTCCCCTCGAACACGCTTCGCTTCTTGCCGTCGATGGAGCCGGAAACGACGGCGTGGGGAAACCAACGCTCCAGATTGGTCGCGAACAGCAAGATGCAGCCGTTAGTGGGGCGCTCGACGCCGTTATCCATGGCCGTCAGCCGCAGATCGCGCAGAAGCGGCAGGAGGGTGTCTCGCGTCACTGGCGAACGACCGAGATTGTTGCAGTAGGTCTGTAGGGTCGCCAGCGCCAGGTCGAGATCGAGATCTTCAATCGATGCCTGGTTGGCAGGGCGATCTGCAAAAGGCTCGTGTCCAGTCGCAGCGTCCGGCGCGCCGCGCCCCTTGTAGAGATCCTCGTCGCGCAACATTTCGCGGAGGTCTGAGACCGCTTCGTCGAACCCCTTGATCTCGAGGTGCTCGAAATTGGGGCCCAGAGCCTTAGAGAGCTCGACAACATTGGGATGCAGTTTCTCGCCGGCGCGGGTGCACCAATAGACGCCACGCGGAAAATTCAGCGCCTCCTCGCGATTGTCGAGGAGAAGGTCTCGAGAGATGGACTCTTCGGCGCCGCGATAGCCCATCACGATGAGGGGTGAGGACCTCAGGAACGGGATCAGCAGTTGCTTGAGGTGGGGGTCCAGCGCGGCCGTTTCCTCAATAAGGTTTTTGTCCGCGTAACTTTCCACGCGCCCATGGAGCCAAACGATCTGCGCTCGGGAGTAGATATCAAACTCCCTGAGATCGTCGGGCGTCCGGTTCACCTCCGAAATCTGCGAGAGGTGCGGGCGAAGGCTGCCAAGGGCTGTCGGCAAGCAGGCGTCGAAGTTGGTCGTCAGGACCGTCCGCACAAGCCCCTTCAGTACAAGGTCGGAGAGTGCCTTGTAACCTGGGGACACGCCTTCGATAGTAGATTGCAGAAGTAGTCCGAGCTGGCGCCGGCGATAGTCCTGTGGACGCAAAAGGTGTTGCACGACCAACGGGAAGTTGTCGGCTAGGCGCTCCGGATCCGTGTTGAACCAGTCGTGGCCTTCGAGCCATCGGGTCCACTCGATCTGCCGGACCTGGTGAGGAAGAACGGAGCCTCCCTTTTCCCGTTCGGCATAGACCTTGCGCGCCAGGAGTTTCACGCATTGCTCGGCCAGCGGAACTTGGGACGAGAATGATGCCCCCGCTCCCAGAAGAAAAACAGGCCGGGCCTCGTTGTCGGCTCGGAGGATTGAAGCGAGCGTTTTGATCGACTCGTCGTGGGACATGGCGTCATCCTGCCACTGCTAGGCGTGAGAACAAGAGAAGAACGCGAACTGTGTTTCTACTTATTGCTGCTGGTTGTCCACGCTTCTGAATCCCAAGTTGTCGCGAATAGACGACAAAATCGGTCGCGGGCGGCATCGCGCCGCTCTTCGTGCTGGAAGACGCTCAGGCCGTCCGCGTTTACCCACGGCCCTCAGCTCGCAATCGGGACAAAACCATCCGAGCAAGCTTGAAACGCGTCGCATGTCGCCGTGATCGTGGCGCTACGCAGACAACGTTAGTCGAAGCGAAATCCGAACAGGCCGCCGCCAGCGTCGGCATCCGAAAGGCGAGGCCTCAGCACCGCTTTTCGGCGATCGAACCCATCGGGAAATGGCAGCTTGTCATAGATGTCGGAGTTCATCGTGACGATGTATTGGCCGCCGAGCGCATCGGCGTATTGGCCGCCAAGCACCAGCGCCAACGCGACTTGGCGTTCGTCGACACCATCGAAGAGATGGCTGTCGTGGATGAGGAAGCCCGGGCCACGCCCCGATCGTCCGGTCAGCCAGAACAGGGCCAAGTCCAGGCAGAAAATTTCCACTTGGGAAATTCCGCCGCCGCGGTCGCCCTGGATATTGATCTGGAATTTTGGGCCATTGTCGCCCGCCGTGACCACGAACGCGCCCGTGCGGTCCTGGTAGAGATCGCGGATGACCGAGCCGATGAACCGGATGGCTTCATCGATCCTGTCGCTTCGGCCCGCATGGTCTTCTTGCAGTCGCCTTCGCAGCTCAAGGCGATCCAGTTCCAGCTCGACTTTCGAGCCCTCAAGGATTTCGGCTGCCTTGTGACGCTCTCGAAGGCTCGCGGCCTCGACCTCAAGTCCGGCGAGTTGGCGCTGAAGGGCGACGAAGTCGTCCATCGCGCCCCGGCCTTGCAGGAAACTCATGATCTCGCTGCGTTCCTGGTCAAGGCGCCGAGAGTGTCGTTGCTGCTCGGCGATCTGCGATTTCACACCCTGAATTTCACCTTCCAGGCGCGCGCGGCGGTTGGCGATAACTGATTCATGGAAGGCTTGGACATCTTGGAATCGGCGAACAGCCAAACCTGGCAGCTCCACCCCGACGGCCTTGTAGAGGCGTTCGATGTCCGATCGAGGCGGGGGCGTCTCGTCCCTCAGGGCCGACTGCAAATGTGCCAAAGTCTGCTTGAGAACGACGACGTCGCGCTCGATGGAGAGCATTGCGGAATGCGCGGCGGCGGCCCGATCCGAACGGGCACCGTAAGCGTCGAGAACACGGAACGCTCCTAGTTGCGAACGGATCTTGGCGGCGTTGTCATCGGCCAGGACCATTTGGGCGCGAAGCTCAGCGGCCGATCCGATGACGCGACCGATGACGCCAGTGTCGGCCGCCTTCTTCAGTTCGCCCAGTTGCTTTTCGCGTTGGCGGACGCGTTCCAGTTCGTGGGGGATGCTCCAGTCGAGGCCGAGCAGGTACGAAAGATTGGCCTGCCAGTCCCAGGTGGACTGCATCTCGCTCTGCTTCTCGGGCTTTAGAAAAGCCCCACGCCGCCGCGCGAAATAGGCGATCATTGATCGGAAGGTGGGCGTGAAGGAGCTTTCGAACGCCGTGCCCTGCCGCGGAAAGGGCAGACCAAAGTACGCGTGACCGAGAAATTCTTTCCAGGTCTCGTTGCTTACCGTAAAGCGCTCTGTCCCCTTTTCCTTGGTCCCACGCAGGTTCAGGGCGTCGGCGTCCTGCTTGTCGATGAAGATTTTCGACGGCGTCGCGGCGCAGCGGCCGACCCGGACGACACGATCTCCAAACCTGAAGGAGCCATAGAAGGTCTGTATCTTCAGATCTTTGCTGTTGACGACGGTCTTGTCGACGTTGGCGCCCAAAACGAAGTGGATTAGTTCGATAAGGCTCGACTTGCCCGCGCTGTTGCGCGTGTGCTTCTCACCTGAGCCCGGAGCCTTATCGGAGAGCAGGACATTCAACCCGGCGCGAAAGCTGACGGGTTTGAAGGTGGCCAGATCGCTTTCGATGCCAAGGATCATGCCGATAAGGTCGTGCGGGTCACCAAGCCGCCATCAAGATCGACCGCCAAGATCGTATGCAGAAATGTGACGGCGAGAACGAACCAATCGAACGAAAGCGGCGCCTCGATCCCGGCCTTGCAGCGGGCCAACCGAACCCGCTCCCATAGTTCCGACACAGTGCGCGGCTCGTCCAGCTCGGTCAGCACTTCGCCGCCGATAGCAATCAAAGAGCGGCTTTCTGGCAGGTGCTTGGACGGCAGGATCATGCCGTCACCTTTGACGGATGGTCCTCGAAGATATCACAAGCGTCAAAGAGATAAGCCAGGAGCGAGTGCGCGGCGACCTGCCGCGCCGCAGTCGCCACGCCGATCCCGGTCAGTTGTTCGTAAAGTTGGTCCATGATGAACCCCGGCGTCAGGCCTTCGAGCTTGAGCGCCCTATAGCGAGTCGAGAATTCCGCCGCGACCCGAGCGCCGGCTTCGACGTCATGATGATGTTCAAAGTAGCGGCGGACGATCGAACCATTTTGGGACGCATTTGAAATCAACTGCACCCAATGGTTCGGGAGCTTGTTGAACGCCAGCTTGTCGACGGGAACGGTCGCGATCGTCGCTCCTCCGTCGGCCGTCTCATCCAGCGTCTTCATCAGGGCGTCGACCACGTCTCGCACTTCGGCGATCTGGAGGTTGCGGGTGTCCTGCGCCGTCGCGGCCGGCCCCAGCAGATCCCCGATGAATTTCGGGTCCAGGGCCAGGACCTGTTCTTCCAGCCACGGCGGCCCCACTAGGCCGATAATGTGGATCCCAGGCTTCTTAAGCGCCTCGATCTGCTGGAGGACAGTGACCGGCAGACCATCGACCAGATTGTGGGCGAAGTGCCACTCCTTCATTAACGAGGTCAGGTGGCCGGCGGCCAAGGCGTAGTCGTCCGCGATCTTCTTGGCGATCGTGGCGGCGTTCACCCCGCCATCCTCTAGCTTCCCGTAGCATTGGTAGACTTGGCCGCATGACTGGCGGTAACCATCGCAACCCTTGTCGCCCAAGCTGCCCATGGCTCGGATCCGAATAAAGTCGGCGCCGTAGACCTTCTCAAGCACGGTTGAGAAGAAGTCCTGGAATGCCACGCCGGCGGAGCGACGGATCTTCAAATCAAGCGAGAGCTTGTACTGCCAGCGTTGCTCAGAGCTAAGAATGGCGGCCGTCAAACTGCTTCCCCGCGCGCGGCCCTCCAAGCGTGGCGGCGCAAGCTTTACCTGACACTAGCTCGGCAAGCGATCGATGCAAAGGACACCCCCTTAAGGTGCCTAGGAGCCATGCGGCCGACACCGGTCGCTCCAACCTGGGGAAGACGATCCGAAGCGCGCCGGGGGCGGAGGCCAAAGGGCTTGGCCGCGCCAGCGGCCGCTTCCACCACCGTCAGCAAGGACGTCTCGATCTTATGCAAGCGGCGCTCGACTGCGGCGTTAGGCACGATCCCCTACGACCAGACTTCCAGCGGCGAGACCGAAATGGCGCGGCCCGTTTCGAGATCATCGACGAAAGCCTTCCAGCGGTCCTTACCCATGCGCATCGAACAGTACGCGCCGGCCATGGCGGAAAAGCCGGTCACGACGACAAGCAGATCGTCGATGAAACCATGGGCGAGCTTGGGCACCGAATTGCCGTAGGCTAGGAAGATCGCATCCCGATAGTTGGCCTTGCCGCGATAGCGCGACGCCTCGTGGAGGAAGGAGAGGCTCTTCTTGGTGAAGGCCGCATCACGGAGCGCCCGCGCGTCCTTGGAGCGAAAACTGTCCACGCCCAGGGCCTTGAATTCCGAGGACCCGCGCACCCGCTGCTCGATGTTCCATCGCTCCCACCCCGCAGTTCCCGACAGGTACTCAGCGTGACAGCCCCACGCCTCCTCCACAGTCGACGGCGCGGACGTGAGGGAATGCTTGCCTCGGGCCCTGGGCCCCGCAAGGGCCTCATCGGTGTCAGCCTTCGTGAGCGCGCCGATTCGGTCGGCGAAGGGATCCATGGCCAGCCTCGGGACTGCGAATTGGCGGTCCCACTGAAGAGCGGTCGTGGCGTGGGTTTCCGGGAACGACCCGTCGGCGGCGGCGATCATCGCTGAGGCCGCGCCGTAGACGCCATAGTACCAGGTCACGATGCCGACCCGCGCGACATCGGCCTTGTTGGGTACCGTTGCCAGCCCCCGCAGGGCGGCGATCTGGTTGAGGGAGAATAGAAGTTGCTCACAGACCGAGTTGACCTCCCGCTCGGAGAGGTCTCGCTTCTGCACCCGTTTGTAGAACTCCCGCGCGCTCTGGAAGGTGACGCCCAGCTCCGTCACCAGGATCGCTTCGGCCTTCATCCAGTTGAGCGTCGAGGGCAGAGCGAAGACTGTGTCGGGAATTTCCTGCGGCGTCTCGGTCAGCGTCCCGTGCGCGCGCATCCGCGCGTAGAGCGACTGGTTCATGAAAGCGTCTCCCGCAGGCCGACGCAGAAGCCTGGGACCAATGATTCGAACAGCCTCAAAGCTTCCGATCGAGCGTCGTCGAGATCCCGCGCGGCCTGCGGCGTGACCTTGAACACTGGACAGTGCGCGTCGCCGCATGGACAATGGCTCACGCCGCCATCGGCTAGCCTGGCCCTGAAGATCGCGCGGGTGACATCGAGCTGCTCGACGACCTGGCCCAGCACCGCTCTGGCCGACGGAGAACGCAGGTGATGCCGCGAAGGTATCCGCCGGATCTCCTCGCCCTCCCTGGTGCGCCACAGCCCTAAGTTCAACGCCGCGATCGTGTCGCCGATCGCCAGCTGGAACGCCGGCAACTGGCTCTCGCCCTGAAAGGGCGTGCGGAAGACGGGGCGATCGAACACCGCCGCCATCAGTTTCAACGCCTCCTCGTCACTTAGATTGGGGAAATCGTCGACGAACCGACGCAGGCCCTCGACACTGTCGGGGAAAACCTCCCCATCGAAAAACCGGCGCAGCAGAAACTCCCCGTCACGACGCAGGTGTTCTTCGAACTCTTCCCCGGACCAGGCGTCGGCGTGGGCGATGCCGAGCATCCTGGCGGTCGCCACGACATGGTCGCGGCGATTCGATGAGAGCTTGGAGCGGCAGATGAAGAGCATGGCGTCGGGCTTGCCGGACGGCGCTTGGGCCGCACGGGTCATGTCGCGCTCGACCTTGGTTTTGGTGAGACTGCCCCGGTTCACGCATTGGACAACCGTCCGTCGACCCGGCCGGCTCTCAAGCGGCTGGACGCCGATGATGTCGCGGCCAAGATCGCTGCCGGTCTGGCCATACCAAGCCAGATCCTCCCAGCCGGCCCGCAGCAGATAGGCATAGACCAGCCGCTCGAAATCCTCGCCGCCCAGATCGTCGAAATGGATCGGCTTCACCACGGTCGTCGGCATGTTCGCCCCCACGTTCGCGCCAACCTTCACCAGGTCGCCCCCGGATTCAATCACAAGCGGCGCCTTGACCAGGTTCGCCGCGCGCTGTCGTCGCCGTCTGGGGTCTGAGTTCTCCCTAGCCTAGGCGGTCAAGCTTGTTAGGCTCCGTCCATGACCGAGACTGTGTTCAACCTCTTCCTGCCTTTCGATCGGGATGACCGGTGCGACCACGCGCTCTATGTCGGCCACCCGATCGACATGGACGACGACGACGCCCTGAAGTTCCTGCGCGATCGAGCCGAAGAGGATTTGCCGGTCGCGACGCGGGTTGCCCTGCCAAAGGCCTTCACCCGTTCGGAATACTACGCCCACATCCGTGCCGGCGGCGCCGGCGCGCTCTACGACGCGGTGTTCGCCGTCGCCGGGGCCGGAGCCTCGCCGCTCTATGTCGTCACCCCTGTCAAGGACGGCAAGGTTATGGTCAACGCCACCGGGCAGATCGGCGACCGTGACATCTACCTCAACGCCAGGCAGCTGGGTGACGCGGTGATGGTCGATTGGCTTCTGAAGTACACGACCGATGAAGGCATAGATCTTCCGCGTCTGATCAACGACGACTACTTTCTGGCGATCAAGCTGACGTTCAACGCCCGCCACTATGTCTCGTCTCTGAAGCTCCTGCTCTCCTGCATCGATAGCCTGGCCTATGTCGAGTATGGCGATCAGCCCTCGATCTTCGTCAACTGGCTTCGCACCTACGCCGACCTGACGCCCGTGGGCATCACGCCCGAAGAGCTTTGGGAGCTACGCAACGGCGTCCTGCACATGACCAATTTGAGTTCGCGCCAAGTGGTCAAGAAGAAGGTGCGGCGGATCTCGGTCCGCATTGGCGGGGCGGCCCATACCGACGCCGACGGAACCTACTTCTTCGACTTTCACGCCCTCATCCAGGCTTACGCGGTCGGGCTGAATAGGTGGATCGCGTCCTACAACACCGATCGCGACAAGTTCGCCAAGTTCATCGAACGCTATGACGAGACCATTTCGGATAGCCGCCTGCTGACCCGTCCTCAGCCCTCGGCGACAACTCGACCAGCCCCCTGACCAACCCGACATGACAGAGCGGCGATAAGTGCGCCCCTCGCCTGCAGGCATTCAGCGTCTGTAGAAGAACGCCACGCCTGGACGGCGCCTCCGCAGGGATGGCCACTCGCGGCGACCAAGCCTTCCGCCGGAGATGAACACTGCTCTGACGATCGAGGGCGGAGCGGAGGCGCACGCCTGTGCTTGCCTCGGACCCAAGCTGCACCTTAGGTGGAAGCTCGATCGGAGAACCTCTTGATGGCGAAAGCGCCCTTGCCGCCCCGTCCTAGCGACAAGTACACCGCCGTCGTCTTCGTCCACGGAATGGGCCCTCAGGCCCGGAACGCCAATCTGGGCCAACTGCTGGAAGCGTTTGAGCACCACGCCGAAGCTGACAAATATCATCTGTTGCGCAGCTTCGAGGCGCGGACGGAGCCTTCGCGCGTGGAGGATCCCGACGATGTGCCCTTCATGCAGTTCGACCGCTTCTCGGCGCGGTCGGCGGCCGCCGCCGAGGCTTGGCGCCTCCAGGGCCGCTACCGAGCTTATGAAGCCTATTGGTCGCCGGTCACCGCGCGGGGCGCATCAGGCTGGCGGGTCGCGCTCTGGGCGCTGGCCCGGCTGACAAAGCCCGACGAGATCGCCAAACTGTCCTGGCGCCAAGCCACGCGCCTGCGCATCGCGCGACTTCATTGGCTACGCGATCGGACACCGATCCCAGAGGACCCCGTCGCCGCCCGTGGCCAGCGCTATGTGCAAGCCAGCTTGCTGAGCTTCATCCAGCGCTTTCGCGGGGCCGAAGGCACGCGGTTTGCCTACGCCCGGCGCGACAAGCCCATGGACCATACCGGGTTCCTGGCCTTCGCGATCCGCAAGCTCGACAAGGCGTGGACGGGCCGGCTCCTGGAAACGGTCAAGGCCTGGAACGCCGCGCGGCTGCCGGTGGAGACCCTAGCCCAGGGCCTGTCGCGTCATATTCGGCGGATCGGCGTCGCCGTCTTGCTGCTCGTCACTGCGCTGCTTGCCCGCGCCGTTCTGAGCGGCTGGACCGACGCCGGTGCGGTCACCGGGCTTGGCGTGCTGGTGGTCGCGGCGACTTTGGCGGGTATCGGCGGCGGCAAGTTCCTCGCCGAGACCTTCTCCGACGTGTTCATCTGGAACAATAATCAGGATCGCGATGCGGAGTTCCGGCGGCGCCAGGAGATCCTGACCAGGACTCGAGCCCTGTTCGAGCACATCCTGAAGGACGAAGCCTGCAAGCGCCTAGTGATCGTCGCCCATAGTCTGGGCACGGCCATCACCCTTGAGACGCTGTCGCTGATGGGGCGGCGCAACCAAGCCCGCCAAGCCGACGGCAACATCCTGCGGTCGGGCAAGATCAGCCACCTGTTCACGCTCGGCTCGCCGATCGACAAGATTTTCTACTTCTTCCACACGCGCGAAGCCGGAACCTATCGGGCCGGACGGCTCAACGACGACCTGCGTGGCGACCTTTCCCAGGAACCGTTCTTCCGGGACGGCCGCCAGCGGGTGCGATGGCTCAACTTCTGGGACCGCGTCGACATCGTCAGTGATCCGCTGTTCACCCCGCTGGGCAACCGCACTGATGGCGCGGCGATCCTGTCGGCCGAGATCGAGAACCACGTGGTGGAAAACACCGTCGATCTCGACCCAGTCGCCAGCCACATCGGCTATCTCGCCAATCCCAATGTGGTGGAATCCGTCGCCGCGGCGGTGTTCGCCAACGAGACCGAAGCGCCAATCTTGCCCAAACCCTACCGCGATTGGCAGGGCGTCGAGGGCCTCCTGACGGCGTTAGGCCGGTTTGCTGGGCTTCTTCCTCCGACTCTCGTCGTCGCCGCGGCGTTGGCGGCGCTCGGGTTGACCTGGATCGGCCTTGCCGTCGGCTTCATCCCGCTCCTGGTCTTCGGTGTGGAGCTGAAACGCAAGGGTTTGCGACTGCCGCGCAAGTCCACGCCCCCGATCTTTTAGGCACGCCTCCTGCGTGCTAGTCTCGCGGCTACGTCGTCGGTGGCTACTCCTCGTAGCGACTGGCACGCCTAGCTTGCGTCGCGAGACGGAGTGGCGGCGCGTGAAGAGGATGGAGAGCGTCAGGCGCAAGCCTGGCGCTTTTCTTTGCCCGAACGACGGCGACGATTTCCCCACGGGATTCAGCCGACTAGTCAGGCGCGGTCCTCCGCTGACGGCGTCATAGCCACCGCCCGAAAGAGGACCTTCCGAAGGTCGCCCAAGAGTCAGACTCGGTCGGAAAAAGATCATATCCACGCCCGCCCTGTAGTCGGCCAGCTATGATTCCTGCACGCTAGATCCAAGGCCAATGCCGCCGTGCTCAGTCCCATGGCCTGGCGGCGTACGCGCATCCGTTTTCCGACACGGACGCCTACAGAATTGGTCACCGCGACAGGGTGTTGAACGAAATGGCCAACAAGACGGCGCTGGCGAGGAAGCAACCGCCGATCAGTATGGCCCAAAGGCCGCTGCCGGATCGGGCAGGTGTCCCTCGCCGTTTTGGCTCTTCACGCATCGCTCAGCCCCCGCTGAAAATACGGAAAAACTGCATACGGAAAAATTCTGTATATCGCAAGGTCCGATTGCCATTCGATCGGGCCAGATGTCCAAATCTGTTTTCGGGGGCGCGCACCCAGAGCTGGTGCAGGTGCTCACAGATGCGCGGAAGTCCTCGGGCCTGACGCAGACCGAGCTTGGCCAGAAGGTCGGCAAGGATCAGTCGTACATCTCACTGATTGAGAACAGCCAGCGCCGTGTAGACGTCTTGGAGTTCGTCGCGCTGTGCCGAGCGATGAAGCTCGATCCCGCCAAAATCTTCGCCGTCTTGCTTGAGCGGTTGCCCAAGGCGTTTGATATCTGAGGGCCTCGCCGCCGCGATCGTCCTAGACGTCGAGGAAGATCCTGCGCACGCGGCCGATGATGTCCCAGCGCCGGCCCGGGCGCAGGAACTCCGTCTGATAGCTGGGATCCGTCGAGAAGGGCTCGGCCCGTTCGGGGTTGGGAAGCCAACGTCTGATCATCACCTGGTCGCCGATCATGCCCAGGTAGATGAGCCCCGTCGAAACCAGCCGTTCGGACCGATCGACGACGACGTATGCGCCCGCGGGAGCGAGGCGGTTCATCGCGTCATCGGGAACCCGCGTGACGAAGGTTCCAGGCGGCCAGGCGTGCTCGCCGAGCCGAGCCTCGCCTTGAAGGAACTGGCCGAGGTCGAGGTAGGTCTGGGCCTCGTCCCATTCGACATAGGGGAGCGCCGAGGAGCCCGTCGCGCCGTTGGCGGCGGGCTCGGCCTGCTCTTCAACCCCGGTCAGGAGGAATTCAGGCGTCGTCTGCAGCACCTTTGCCAGGGCCGCCACGGTCGTCCGCCGCGTGCGCATGGGTCCCGAGGGGCCGCCCGAAGCCGCCATCCGCTTGATGTGGCGTATGGCCTCCGGGTTGAGGCCGGCCTGCCGAGACGCGGCGGCGGCGCTAAGCTTCAGGGCCTCCAGCCTCTGCTCTATCCGGTCGACAAGATCCTTCATCCGGCTTTAGCGGCGTGTGTTCTGGCGGAACATGAGACGGTCGTTCCCCGGCATAAGTCCCCCTGATTTCCGCTCGAATGGTCGTCCACGCGGTGTCAGCCGCCGGAGAATCCAAGCCGCGCCGCCCAGTGTGGATTTATATCGCCGCATCGAGGTGTTCGCCACCAACGAAACACCGGTCCGACGCCGCACCTCTCGGCCGGAAAATACCCATAAACACCGCAATAATCCGATGTTGTGATGAATTGACCGTTAAATTCATCCCTGCTTTACCGCATTTTTGCCTAAAAATGCCGTATTAATAGGTATATAAACCACCTTTGTGTTTGACCGGTGCGGTGTTTTCTCCGTATTTCGCGGGGATGGACACCATTCAAAGTCGCGCCGCGAGGGGAATGAAGCCGGATACCTCGGTCTTTCCCTTCTCAAGGCCCACACCCCCGAAGTTCATCTGCCATCGCCTGAGGAGGCTTCCGATGCGTCTGCCCCTTCCCTTCATCGGGGCCCGCGCCTCGCACAGCGGCGTGTCGGCGTTCTCCGCCTTGGCCGCCCTCGTTGGCGTTCTGGCCATGGCCGGCCCTGCGGCCGCCACGACGACGACGGGCACCATGCCGTGGGACACCATCCTGACGACGGTGGAAACGGACCTCACCGGGCCGGTCGCCACCGCCATCGGCGTGATCTGCTGCATCGTGTTCGGTCTCTCGATGGCGTTCGGCCACGAGGGCTCGGCCATGAAGCGCGGCATGGCCATCCTGTTCGGCCTGGCCATCGCCTTCACCTCGAGTACGGGCCTTCTGACCGTCTTCGGCGGCGGTACCGGCGCGGTATTCTGATGGCCGGGGGCGTCGACGAGCTCGAGGGCTACCGGGTCGAGCTGCACACCCAGATCAGCGCCCCCATTACCATCGGGGGTGTGCCCCGCCAGTGGGCCATCATGATCGGGACCGTTGTCCTGGTTCTCTGCCTTGGCCTGAAGATGCCCTACGTCGGCCTGCCGCTGGGCGCCGTGATCTGGGCGGTCGCCTACGCCATCACCAAGGACGACCCCTACTTCTTCGAGGTCTCCAAGCGCCACATCCACCACCCCCCTCACCTGGAAGGCTGACGCATGTTCGACCTTCGCGAATACAGGCGCCGTTCGCCGCGCCTGAGCGACTGGCTTCCCTGGGGGTTCCTGATCGAGGACGGCGTCCTGCTCAACAAGGACGGCGCCTACATGGCGACGCTGGAGTTTCGTGGGCCGGACCTGGCCAGCTCCACGCCCGCGATCCTCATGGCCCTGCGCGCCCAGATCAACCATGCCTTGAAGGGGCTGGGCTCGAACTGGTGCGTGCACGTCGAGGCGCAGCGCCTGCCTTCACCCCACTACCCGGGCGACGGCGCCTTTCCCGACCCCATTTCCCGTCTGATCGACGAGGAGCGGCGGCGCGACTTCGCGCGCGAGGGCCGCTTCTTCGAGTCCCGGTACTTCATCACCTTCACCATGCTGCCCGCCGGCGAGGGCGCCTCGAAGCTGGCGTCCATGATGGTGGAGCACGCGCCGACGGGGACCGGCGCGGCGGGCATCTACAAGGCCGCGCAGGTCCATTTCACCAATACGGTGGAGACGATCCACGACCTGCTGCGCGCGTCCATGCCGTTCGTCCATCGGCTGACCTCGGACGAGTTGCTCACCTATCTGCACAGCACCGTCTCGACCAAGCCGCACCTGGTCAGGACGCCGGCTGTCCCGGCCTACCTAGACTGCCTCCTTACAGACGACGACCTGACGACGGGCCTGCATCCCATGCTGGGGGACCATCATCTGCGGGTGATCTCGGTCCGCTCGTTCCCCGACATGACCGAGCCCGGCATCCTCGATCGGCTCAACGAGCTCGGTATCGCCTACCGCTGGTCGACCCGCTTCCTGGCGCTGGACAAGCAGGACGCACTGAAAGAGCACAATCGCTATCGGCGGCTCTGGTACCAGGGGCGCAAGTCCCTGATGGCGGTGTTCGGCGAGACGCTGTCCAAGAGCGAGAGCCCCCACCAGAACCCCGACGCCGTGCGCCGGGCGCAGATGGCCGAAAGCGCCATGGGCATCGCCGCGGGCGACTACGCATCGTTCGGCTACTACACCCCGACCGTCACCCTCATGGACCGCGACCCGAACCGCCTGGCCGAAAAGGCCCGGATCGTGGAGTCGGTCATCAACGCGGCCGGCTTCGTCGCCAAGTCCGAAGGTCCGAACGCCGTGGAGGCCTGGCTGGGCTCCCTGCCCGGCAACCCCTACCCCGACATCCGCCGGCCGATGGTCTCGACCCTGTCGCTGGCCGACCTCATGCCGATGAGCGCGGTGTGGCCCGGGCCAACCCAGAATCGCCACCTGACCGATGAGTGCGCTCGCCGCGGCTATGCCGGCGTGCAACCGCCCTTGATGTTCGCGCGGACCACGGGCTCGACGCCCTTCCGCCTGAACCTGCACCAGGGCGACGTGGCCCACACGATGATCATCGGGCCGACGGGCTCGGGCAAATCGGTCCTGCTCAACACCCTGGCCCTTCAACACCTGCGCTATCCGGAAGCCCGGGTGATCCTGTTCGACGTCGGCGCGTCGTCCCGCGCCGCCACGCTTCTGGTGGACGGGGACTTCTTCAACCTCAGCGCCAGCGCCGAGGCGTCCGACCTCACCTTCCAGCCCCTGGCCGACCTGGGCGACGCCTCGGAGCTGGAGTGGGCGACGTCATGGGTGGAGGACTTGGTGGCGGGCCAGAACGTGGCCATCACCCCGGACATCCGCGACGAGATTTTCAGGGGCCTCAAGGCCCTGGCCGGCGCTCCATCCCGGCTGCGCACCCTGACCGAGCTGTGGAGCCTGGTCCAAAACAATGAGGTGAAGGCGGCTCTGCATCCCTTCACCCTGCAAGGCACGTTCGGCCGGCTGCTCGACAGCGAAGCCAACGCCATCAGCGATGCGAATTGGCTGGCGTTCGAGATGTCGGAGATCATGCAGAGCAAGGCTCTGTTTCCGACCCTCACCTACATCTTCCACGCCCTCGACCGCCTGTTCGACGGCCGCCCGACCCTGCTGGTGCTGGACGAGGCGTGGCTGTTCCTGGGCCAGGGGCGGTTCGCCGAGAAGATCAAGGATTGGCTCAAGACCCTGCGCCGCAAGAACGTCGGCGTGGTGTTCGCCACCCAGTC
>Ga0265338_10003203_pt1 | contig 23345 bp, 20 predicted proteins | sample 42126metaG_FD_193579 | JGI IMG/M metagenome (GOLD analysis project Ga0265338, IMG submission 193579) | Rhizosphere microbial communities from Carex aquatilis grown in University of Washington, Seatle, WA, United States - 4-21-26 metaG | ecosystem: Host-associated > Plants > Roots > Rhizosphere... | reverse complement strand
ATATTATATCATTGAATACCAATGCCTTTAAAAGAGTTATACAAAGTATTAAAAAGGAAATATATGACTTTTTTAAATAACATTGGTGAGGGCTTCACTATTCTTATTCCTTTTCCTATTAGCAAACCTAAATGCCCCTAAAGCAAGTAGAAAATATATAAAAGTTTGTACCATAAGAAACATAAACTCTGAACGCACTGCATCAAAATCAGCACCTGCAATTCTTATTTTTAAATATGCAGGAACAACTGTTGTGCTAGGAAATATGGTTGCAAACCAATGTAATGCTGTAGGTAGGGCACAACTTGGCCATGAGATTCCGCTTATAAAAACAATTACAGGTGATAGAAAGATTAAAAATAAAACGGCATGAACTCTTTCTTTGAAAAGTAAACTGATAGCTAATCCGAAAAATGAAACAGCCAGAATATAAGGAACAAACAAGGTGAATACAAGCAACATATTTCCATTATCGGGCAATCGAAACCAATGATGAAAGATGATGAAAGTAAATAGTGCATTAAAGAAATAAATAAGAAAATATGCCGATGCTTTTCCTATGATTAAGCGGATACTGCCTGCTATATTATGAGCCTTTTCCATCAACAAATGCGATTTCTTTTTTTCTCGAATAGTACCACCCAACACCCCAATTCCTATTAATAATGTTTGTTGCATAACGACCAAGATGATTCCAGGCATAACAAAACCGGCATATCCGCTCGAAGGATTGTACAACGTATACACATCAACCTTTACCGGTTCTTGTTGATCCATAGCTTTCGATAAAGCTGTTCCCTCAGCTACCATTCGTTTTATCTCAACTCCGGCTGCAAAGGTTCCGTTTGCAAAATTTGCACCCGAATACACCTGTTTATACAGTAAAAAGAAACTGGCATCGCTATATACCGTTACATTAGTTTGTTTAGAACCGTAAATATCTTTTTCAAAATTTTGGGGAATAAGTATCACACCATTAACCTTACCATCGAAGAATAAACCTTTGGCATCCTGTAAGCTCGCAGGTTTACAGCTAACGGTAAGTTGTTCTGTAGCATCTATCATCCGGCTATATTGACGGCTTAATGACGAATGATCCAAATCGACAACAGCCACCGGCAAATCGCGAACAACTTCATTTCCATATCCTGTTATATAAAGCATAGGATAAATGAACATTGCAATGACAAAAAACAACAGTGCTCCCGAATCGTGAGCTATTAGCTTTAATTCGTCGATGCAATAGCCAGCTATTGCTTTGGGACCGTTACTTATCTTCTTCCACATATCTCTCAAATTACATGTTACCCCAACGTTTTCTACTATGCATAGCATGCATTAATTTGCGAACGAAAAGCATTCCCAAAAACACAAACGCCAGCATTGAATACATTGGTACTATACTATTTGCAATGGGTTCGCCACGCAACGATTGACCCATAAGAATTTTAATCCAATAGGTAAACGGAAATATTGCTGCAAATGCTTGTGCCATTATGGGCATTCCGAATATGGGAAATGTTAATCCGCAAAAAGTTATTGCCAACATAGTATAACCACTTCCAAGCGAAAGGCTTAAACGCATATTATTCGTTAGTGCCACAAACACAATAGCCATTGCCTGATAACTCAATATAAGCAGAAACTCTCCCAATAAGATGCTAGAAAGATGTCCGCGTATTGGAACTTCAATAAAGCTGAATAACACAATATTTATGATCATTGCTATTATTGAAAAGGCAATGGTATAGGGCAATAGTTTTCCAACAATCGCCGGAAGGAATTTGTTATTTGCAGCTTTTATCCAGGTAAGTCCTGTTCCTTTATATAATTCATCGCCAATAGCATATATTGAAGTTAATAGAACAAAAACAATCAATATGATGAATAATAAACTCACCGTTAAATAATATGAATAGCTGGTAAAGGGATTGAATAATAATACCGAATGTAGATTCACCGGCATAATACGAGCTAAAGCTTGCTCCTGTCTATAACCGTTTTTCATTTGCATTTGCAGTTTAATGCCGGCCGAAAGGGTTCCTATCGATTTTCGAACACCACTGTTTATTGTTCCTGCTTTAACCACATTTGTGTTATTAATATAGAGGGCGGTGGTTGTACTGTATCCTTTGTAAATATCGCGTTCTGCATTTTTAGGAATATACAATGCAGCATCTACTTCACCACGTTCTATTGCTCTTTTTGCATCGGTAAGACTTGTATAATTGCCATGAACAGCAACAGCAGGCGATGCATCGACCATATTTGTTATTTTACGCGATAACATCGTATGATCCATATCGACAATGGCAATCGGCATTTCGCGGGTTACACCTTCAGAGAATATCCACACTATAAAAAAGATGGATAGAGTAGGTCCTATAGTGGTAAGGAAAAGTAACGCCCAATTATTGCCGATGCGATGCAATTCTCGTCGAAAAACCTTTTGAAAAGCCGATGTAGTACTGGTTTGCATAGCGATATTGTTTACGTACTCTTATTTTGCTGATTTTTGAACTTCTTTCCAATCGACTAATGCAGACATTCCGGGACGTAATCCTTCAACTTTATCAACCGGTACAGCATGTACTTCAAATGTTTTCATATCGAAATCGCCTGATGTTTTTGTTGCATTCCATGTTGCAAAGTTTCCAAGCGGATTAATGTACGATACCTTTAAAAGTACTTCTTTGTTTCCAAGAGCAGGAAATGAAGCTTTAAAGGTTGATCCCATACGAATAGATGAAAGTAAATCTTCACGGAGATTGAAGGTAACCCAACTATCGTTAAGTTTCATAATTGTCACCACCGGATAACCGGCCGTAACCAACTCGCCCGATTCGGCAATGATATTCGAAATTTCACCATCGCTGGGAGCATAAATGAAGGTTTCATGAACATAGCTTTCAATTTCTTGAATTGCTCCTTTAGCTCTGTCGACCATCGAAACGGCTGCTTCTTTATCTTCTATTCTAGCTCCTTTTTTAGCTTTATCCCAAATTGCTTTAGCTGCATTAGCTGTTTCACGGGCTGCTGTCATTTGCGTTTCCGCTTCGTCACGTTTTTGTGCCGGCAATACTCCTTCTTTTGCAAGATTGTTTACTCTGTTAAAGGTTTTTTCGGCTAATTGAAAGGCCGATTGTGCTTTTATATAATTATCGTGTGCCGCTTGAATATCTTCAACATCAGCTCCTGCAATAGCTTTGGAGTTTTGTGCATTTGCACCTTTTAATGCAGCATTTGCCTGAGCCAGTTTAGCTGCTATTTCGGGACTTTTGATAGTAAATAACAATTGTCCTTTTTTTACAAAATCACCTTTGTGAATTGCTAAACTGTCTACACGTCCTATTAATTTCGACGCAACTTTTATTTGCGTAGCTTCAACTTCTCCTTGTACTTCAAGTGATTTTGGACGGCTTAATATCCACACGGTATACGTGAGAAAGATAAGTAAGCCTGCTACTCCGATTGCTGCAAGAAAATTTCCCTTTTTCATAATTTTATCTTTTTAATTGTTTTTTAATGCTATTGTTTAAAACCACATTCTATTTGAAATACTAAGATGTTAAATTTTGTTTAATACTATATTTGAATAACCTTTTTCTCATTACTAAGTCATCGCAATTTTAGAAAATTGAACATCTAATTCAGATAACTTTGTTTTAGTTTTTAGTAGATTTATATATCAAACTATTTCATTTCCTTATAACTCTCTGTTTTTACCTGAGTTCGTTGTTTATAAGCAGTAAATTGTTCAGGAATACCTGCATATTGTAAAAGACGGGCTAAACAAACATCATAATTATACATTGCTTGTAAACGGTCTATGCGTACTTGTGCCAACGACAATTGTGCATCAACAACTTCGGTTGAGTTCGACATATCTTCATGAAATGCTTTTTCACGAACACGTACCAATTCTTCGGCAAAATTCTTTGACGATTCTAAAGCTTGCAATTGTTCTATATTTATGTTTAACTCATTATATAGTTTATGAATTACGGTCGATAAATCGGATTGTACTTTTTCCTTTACTTCTTCAACCTGATTGGCCTTGAACGAAGCTGCTTTTACTTTCCTGAAACGCGAAGCACCATCGAAAAGCGTATAATTTAAACCGATACCAACCATCCAATCGGGGATGTAGGTTGAAAGATCTTTGTTCCAAACATTATAAGTTCCCATTGCTGCAACGGTTGGCAGGAATTCCGAAATCTGTGCTTTATAGTTTTGTTCAACCAATTGTTTTTTATCTTCAACCTGTTGTAATGAAGGGTTTTTGTCTAAAGCCGATTTAATAAAATAACCAACCGGTTCTATTGAATCGATATAAAACAATTCGGTAGTTGGGTTAATAAGCGTATCGTTTGAAAGAGCTAAGGTATTAATTAAACCTTCGTTAATTGTTCCTACATTTCGCTTTGCTTTTTTCATTTCCCTGTCGGCATTGGCATAAAATAATTTAGCTTGCAGTACTTCGGCATTTGCAATCATACCGTCTTTTTCAAGTTTTTCGGCATCGCTCAAATGTTTTGATACTCCTATTAACACATCATGTCGAACACTAACGGCTTGCATTGCCAAACATAACCCAAAATATCGTTCTACTAATTCGCCGGTCAATTCACCTTGTTTTTGAATCGAAACACCTTCAGCTTCTTTCTTTTCTATGCTTGCAACTTTATTGGCTATTCTAACTTTTCCTCCTGCATAAATAGGCCATTGAGCTGTTGCAGCAACAGTAGCAAAATCTTTCTTCTGAATCATTTGATTCCAATTAGCTGCTTCTAATTGCGATAATCCATCAGCAAGTTTACTCCGTACTCCCGCTGTTGATAGGTTATCGGGTAATATAGGTACAAATTTATTGGTAGTCGGATCGGGATTTGGTACACCGGAAAATGTACCGTAGTTTGCTAATGTACTATAAAGGGGAGTAATAGCATCTTTAACCGGAGTTAAATCCATGGTGATATCCTTTGCCATATGGGCATAGGTTGCCGAAACTCCAATTTTAGGCAAATACAATCCACGTGAAGCTTTCATTGCTTGATCTTTTTCTTGAACCTGATAATTAGATTGCTTTATGGTATGACTATTCTGTAAGGTCATCTCTAATGCCTTATCGAACGTTAAAGCTAACATTTTGAGCGAATCTTGTGCCATGAGGTTTGTTGCTTGTATAGACCAAACAATCACAATTAGCAATGTTTTCATTCTTCTTTTCATCTGTTTATCTTTTTAAAGTTTTTTAATTGTCAGATGGAATAGCCATATAAACATATTCCGTTTGGTGCAAAACTTTTTCTCATGGCTATTTCATATCTCTATTGGTATATAATTTGACTAATTTGTTTAAATAGTCGATTACCATGCAAAAAATTATCGTTTTGCTATTCCGTTAAATAATATCTTTAATACATTTTTTATCCTTGAATCCAAATTGTCTCCACCATTTTCCCAAAACAAAGGAATCTCAAGTCCATTCATAGCGGTAACAACAACAATTGCGGCTAAATGAGAATCTTCAATACCAAATGTATCCGACTCAATACCTTCGTTCAATATTGTTTCAACTAACGAAATTTCATCTTCATGATATTTCTTTCGTATTTGATTAATATAATCAAGTTGTCCAATTAATTCATTTTTAATAGCTTGATAGAAATTGGTCATCTGACCGAATTTTGTCATGCGAACCGTTACATAAGCTTGAATCTTATCGACTGCATTCAGATCCGATTCAATAACCTTTAGCAATTCGCTTCTTAAGAGTATGATTTCTTTCTCTACCACTGCTTGAAAAACCTGATCTTTACTGGAGAAATAATAATACAGCGAACTCTTTCCTTTTCCAATGCCGGCAGCAATATCGTCCATTGTCGTTTTCTTAAAACCAAACCTACTAAAGATGTGTCGGGCAGCTTCAATAATTTGTTCTCTTATATCGTCTTTTGAATCCATTGCTCGTTTTTTTAATCTTCGTTTGTTAGATTATATCGTTATTAATTATTAATAAAAAAGATATATATATTCTATCATTCTATTATATTAAATAGAGTTAGTAGTTAAATAGTTTTGGTATCATTATTTTATGGAACAAATATACAATCTCTAAAAGTAAATGTCAAGCATTTTTCGACTATTTTAACAAATTAGTCGAAAATAATCTAAGTCCATCTGTTTGCATTAGTTAAAGAGCATGATTTATAGAAGATGTTCCATTTGTATATAATAAACAATCAATATATTGTATTGCTTTCGAAGCAAAATAGGTTTAAACAGAACTGTTTCATTACCACTTAAGCAAAAAGAGACTGTTTCGAATAATCGTAAATCTATTAGAATTACTATTTCGAAACAGTCTCTTTTAACAAAATAATGAAAAGAGCAAGTAGAACTATTTTAATACTTGTTCCTAAACATCTGATTATTTTTTAGGATGTCTTCCTTCCAATACCTTAATAACATCATTAAGAGTAAAGCCCTTAGCGGTTAGTAATACCAGATAGTGATACATCAAATCGGCAGCTTCACCAAGAAACAATTCAGCATTATCGTCTTTTGCTTCAATAACTATCTCAACAGCTTCTTCACCAACTTTTTGTGCAATTTTATTAATGCCTTTGTTGAAGAGCTTGTTGGTATACGAACCTTCAACCGGATTCTTCTTTCTATTTTGAATAACGTTTTCCAAATAATATAAGAAATCTATTTTAGGTTGATTTGCTTCGTTAAAACAAGTATCGCTTCCGGTATGGCAGGTAGGACCTTTTGGACGGGCTTTCACCAATAATGTGTCGCCATCACAATCTTCGGTAATTGAAATTAATTCAAGAAAATTACCTGATGTCTCACCTTTAGTCCACAACGCTTTACGGCTTCTGCTATAAAATGTTACTTTACCTTCTTTTAACGTTTTTTCGTACGATTCGGCATTCATATAAGCCAACATCAATACCACCGAACTATCAGCATCCTGTACAATTGCCGGTATTAATCCGTCGGTGTTCTTTTTCCAATCTATCGCCATATTTTATTTTGTTATTTGTTACGTAATTCTATCTTATTGCAATACCTTGTGTCTTCAAGTAAGACTTTAAGTCGGGTATGGCTATTTCTTTAAAATGAAATATACTTGCAGCAAGTGCAGCATCTGCCTTTCCATTTTCAAACACATCTTTAAAATGTTCCATAGTTCCTGCACCACCAGATGCAATTACCGGTATGTTCAAGCTTTCGCTCAACGATCGGGTAATATCAAGGGCAAAGCCACCTTTGGTTCCATCGTGATTCATTGAGGTGAGAAGTATTTCTCCAGCTCCACGATTATATATTTCGCGAGCCCAATCTTTTGTTTTAATATCGGTAGGCTTTTTACCTCCATGGGTATGCACCATCCATTCGCCATTGGTGAATTTTGTATCAATAGCAACAACAATACATTGCGATCCGAACTCTTGAGCCAATTCATTAACTAAATCAGGATTATACACAGCTGCTGAGTTAATTGTAATTTTATCGGCACCTGCTCCAAGCAATACACTCACTTCTTGAATCGATTTTATTCCTCCACCTACCGTAAAAGGTATATTAAGATGTAAAGCTATTTGTTTTACCAATGTTGCAAAGGTATCGCGACCTTCTATTGTAGCGGTAATATCCAAGAAACAAAGCTCGTCGGCTCCTTGCTCGGCATAAAATGCTCCAAGTTCTATCGGATCGCCTGCATCGCGTAATTCAAGGAAATTTATTCCCTTGACGGTACGTCCGTCTTTAATATCTAAGCAAGGAATGATTCTTTTTGCTAACATCAGTTCTTTCTGTTTTTTCTTTTTCTTATGTACGATAACACAATTCCGAAAACAATCAACAATAAGAGTGGAACCAGTATATTGATTACTTGCCACATTGTTCGCTCATCGGTAACTCTTGTTTTATTGAGTAACCGTATTTTTAATTCTCGTGAACGTATATTTAATAATCCGGCATCATCACAAAGATAGTTTACGGCATTAAGCATAAACTCTTTATTTCCATATGTTTCTTTCGTGTATCTATCATAACCGAGAGGCATAGGAATGGTGTCGTATGCCAGTTTACGAACGTCATTACGGGCAATGTCTCCATCAGCTACAACAATCATTGCTGTTGGCTTGCTTTTAGTAATTATTGCTACTTTTTCTTTCAATTTGGGTAACATTCTATTTTTGTAAATAGATTCAAACGAACCTTCGAGCATTACAGCTATTGGTAGATTATATTTATCGAAGAAATATTGATTAGGATTTTGTTCTAATAAATCGAAACTTACCGGTACCGGAGTAGCTAGTATTTTAGAATAATCTGACGACCGCAATAATACCGTAACCTTATGATCTATTGCTTCGCCAACCGTATCAATTACACTGGCACATTCAACCTTAATAACATTTAAGTTTTTTGTTATCGGGTTTGTTGACGGTGGACTAAGTAAGGGATGGAAATACCAGGGCGATGGATTGAATTGGGGTTGTGCCCCTTGTGCCGCAACATTTAAGGGTATCATAGCACATTGGTTATCGAGAATAACATTATAATTTATTCTTACACCATAATGAAACAATTGATCGTCGAGATTAAGCTGGTTTGCCAATCCCAATACCATTCGTTCGTAAGCCAGACTATCTTCGGCTACGTTAACTTGATCGATCAACCAAACGACATGACCGCCATTCATAATATATTGATCGATAGCTAATTTATCGATCTCACTAAAAGCTTTTGTTGGCTTTGCAATTATAAGCGATTTGTATTGTTTAAGAACCGTTACCGAGCTATCGATCTTAACTCTTTCAACCATATAATATTCGTCTAAAGCCTTCGATAAACTAGCTGTTTGATTTCTGTCGAGTTCGCCTTGTCCGTATAAAAAAGCAACTTTACTTTTTTGCTTTACCGAAAGCTTACGAATAGCATTTACCAATTCATATTCTATGCCCTGAATTGCATTGTTAATGTTTTGATCGGTATTAGCTAAAGCATTTGTTTTAAGAAAATTAATGCTTGCCAGTTTATTTCTTGATGTAACGATTGCTCCTGGAAAAACAACCCTTGATGTTTGCTTTCCTTTATCGTCTTTTTCTTGAATGGTGTAAGGAATCAAGTTGTTTGAAGCTAAGAACTCATATGTTTTTTGTGTAAGACTTTGATCGTCGTCGTTCGATGGATTGACAAACTCAAATGTTATATGGTTGCCGGCTATTTCGGTAAACTCTTCCAACTGATCTTTTATCTCATTTCTCAGTCGATAAAATGAAATAGGCAAATCGCCTTCCAAATAGATCTTAAAATGAATGGTATCGGGTAGATTCTTTAATACCTTTTTTGTTGTTTCAGAAAGTGTATATCGTTTTTCCGATGTTAAATCGAACCTATAATGTACTTTAGATGCTATTGTTAAAATAACAATAAATGAAACAATTACAATAATTATTTTAGGTGTTCCTATATATAGTTTCTTTATATCCATCATCTATTTTCTTCTTATAGATAATACTCCAACCGTTGCATACATAAACAGAGCAGCAACAAGGAGGAAATAAACAATATCACGAGTATCAATAACACCACGGCTCATTGAACGGTAATGTTCGTTTATGCCTAATTGTACTATAGTATTATGGTACGATTTAAATATTCCAACAGAACTCATAGCATCAAATCCACTATAGAAAACAAAACAAAGAATCAAAGCAATGATAAATGATATAATTTGGTTTTCAGTCAATGCCGAAGCAAATACTCCAATTGCAGCATAAATAGAAGCAAGAAAGAATAAGCCGATATACGAACCCCAGGTACCTCCGGTATCAATATTTCCAATCGGATCGCCAAGTGCAAATACAGAAAAGAAATAAACCAAAGCAGGTAGGAGAGAGGCAAGAATCAAAATCACACTTGCTAGGTATTTCGCAGTAACAATTTGCAAGTCGGTTAATGGATGCGTAAACAACAATTCCAAAGTACCTGACTTGGCTTCTTCGGCAAACATCTTCATTGTTATAGCAGGAACAAGAAATAAGAAAATCCAAGGAGCAAGCTCAAACATTCCCGAAAGACTTGAATAGCCCGAATCAAGAACATTCATTTCGTTCTCAAAAACCCATAAAAACAATCCGTTTGCTAACAGGAAAACCCCAATAACAATATAACCGGCAAACGAACCGAAAAACGCAGTGATTTCTTTTTTAAATAAAGAATACATCAAGTATAAATTTGAGGCAAAAGTACATAAATTTATAGGAAATTGAGAATAGTTAATAACTCAATTTTCTCAAATCGACAATTTTTATAACATTGCATAAAATTTCATTTTAATTCAAATGAAAACGATTTGATAATGAATGTTCATATAAATAGTAAAGACAAATTAACATCTATATAATGAAAAAGATCTTTATAACAGGAATTTCGAAAGGAATAGGGCGTTCGATAGCTGAAAAACTGTCGAAACAGAGCGAATGTAAAGTAATCGGTTCTTGTAGAAATCCGAACATACTAACCGATAAATTAGATGGAGTTGAATATCTAGCTCTCGATTTAAGCAATTCGGCTAGTATTAAAGCATGTGCAGAAAAATTGCAAGATATCGACATAATGATAAATAATGCAGGTCAATCGCAAATAGGAGCTGTAGAAGAGGTTTCAATGGATAAAATAAGAGGCATGTATGACATAAATCTCTTTGGTAATATCGAGTTAATTCAAGGTGTAATAGGCTCAATGAGACAAAAACGACAAGGAATGATAATCAATATCGGCTCAATGACAGGCAGTTTTGCGTTGCCATTATACTCGTCGTATTGTGCTTCAAAAGCAGCATTTCAAATGTTTTCTTTATGTATTCGTCAGGAACTTAGTCAATTTGGAATTACTGTTGTGCACATTGAACCGAACGATATTAAAACAACTATCACACCCGATCTTATATATAAAGAAGGAGGAGCATACGAACAACTTGCTAAAACGGTAAGGGAACAAGTTCGCTTAAAAATGGCTAAAGCTGAAGATCCTGAAATAGTAGCTAATTTAGTGGCGACGATAGTTCATTCTAAAAAACCTAAAGCCAGATATACGGTTGGCGGTAATGGCAATTTCCTCGTATTTATGAAACGGTTTGTGAGCGATAGGTTTATTGAAAAATCGACAATGAAGTTATACGGATTATAAATTGCAATTATTTAAGTAGGTTTGTTTTGAATTTGTATTTTAAAGATATAATTTTGCGAAACATTAATTATACGTTTAACTTTTAAAAAACTAAAACAATGGCTCATAAAATTAGTCCTGACTGTATCGCATGTGGTGCGTGTATTGGTGAATGTCCGGTAGAAGCAATCTCTGAAGGAGAAATCTATCTTATTAATGCCGAAACTTGTACTGATTGCGGTGCTTGTGCGAGTGTTTGTCCTACAGGTGCTATTAGTGGCGAATAAGGCAAAAATATTATTAAAAGTAAAGGTTACCATGAGTGGTGACCTTTCTTACTCTAAATACTATTTAACATAATATCAATTATAGTTCTTTTATATATCTCGAAATAAAGAAAGAAATCTGACCAATTATCTATTCAATCTCATTTTTTTCGATTCTCATTGAGTTATCATTATTCTGGAAATAAGTCAACATTCCTTTTAATCTCAATTTTTTCAATTCTCATTGAGTTATCCTATATGTTTTCTTTGTGGCTTTGTTCTTTATGGTAATTCCAAAATTTGAATACCAAAGGTACAATTTCAGAATGATCGAAAGCTAATTCAGGTATGTTTGAAATTGGAAACCATTGTGCGTCGCATGCATCATCGTTTGCTGTTATGATTACTTTTGTCCGATCAACATCAATGGTAAAAATTGCTGAAATAACTCTTCCTCGTGGATCTCTGTCAGGTTTGTCGGCCATTGTTATAAAATGTATGTGCTGAACTTCGAGTCCGGTTTCTTCATATAATTCTCGTTTGGCACAATCTTCAAGCTTTTCGTTTATATCGAGAAATCCGCCTGGAAATGCCCATAAGTCTTTAAAGGGTTCTTTTCCTCGTTTTATAAGTAAAATCGATAATTCATGAGAATCTCGTCCTATAACGACACAATCGCACGTAACTGCCGGTCTGGGATAATCATAAACATAGGTATCTTTTGTTTTCATAATATATTGTGTTATACAATCTGATGCATTTCATATTCATTTATAATGCCTAAACAATCATGAACCCTTTCATTCATCGGTTTCATGCCATCAATCCAATGTATTTTCATGCCACGTCGTTCCATTCCGCGAAACCAAGTCATTTGTCGTTTCGCAAATTGATGGATGGCTATATTTAATTGCGTAACCATCTCATTGTATGTTAATTGATTTAGCAAGTACATGGTAATAAACTTATATTCCAAGCCATAGTATAGTAATGTTTCGGTAGGGACTCCCCTATCAATTAAAGCTTTTACTTCGTCTATCATACCTTCTTCCAAGCGTTGTTGCAAGCGTTTATCAATGCGAGTTCTGCGAGTTTCAACATCTATAGATACACCAATTATCAACGGGTTAAATTGGGGATATTCAATTTTAATTTCAACATTCGATGCATAGTAATGTTCTATTTCCAATGCTCGAATCATTCTTCTTCGATTATCTATATCAGTATTATTATGGAGTTCTTTAAAGCCTTTCAATTCAGCAATTAATTCTGCTTCGGTCTTTGTTTCACATTTTGCACGAAATTCCTGATTAGAAGGAACATGAATCAATGTATAACCTTTCAATGCAGCTTCGATATACATTCCTGTTCCGCCGCATAAAATCGGCTGTTTCTTTTTTGCAATAATAGTATTGTACGATGTAATAAAATCCTGTTGAAATTCATATACATTATATTTAGTACCTGCATCGACAACATCGACTATATAATAAGGTATAAGATTTCCATCAACGGTGTAATCGACCAAATCTTTTCCGGTTCCGATATCCATTCCACGATATACCTGACGTGAATCGCCACTCATTATTTCGCCTGAAATATTGTTAGCCAGTTGAGCGGCTAAAACTGTTTTTCCCGATGCAGTCGGACCTATTATCGTTATTAGTTTGTTCATTTTATAAATTACGTTTCAAAGCTATTATTGAATCTGCAAATTACTATATATTTGCAGAAATAAATCCATAGTTCTTTAAAAATTGGATTTTAGTTATTTTGAAATGAAACCACCAAGGAAAGAAGTTTATATACAAAATAAACGTGCATCGCATGATTTTGAATTTATTCAAAAATATGTGGCAGGTATTGTATTAACCGGTACTGAAATAAAATCTTTACGAAACGGTCGGGCAAGTCTTGTCGATGCCTTTTGCTTTATGGTTAATGGAAATATGTGGGCTAAAAACATACATATTGCCGAGTATGAATATGGAAGTTATAATAACCATAATCCCAAACGTGATAGAAAATTATTGCTTAATCGTATAGAATTAGATAAAATAGAACCTAAAATAAAGGAAAAAGGACTTGCAATCGTTATTACCAAACTTTTTATTAATAATAAAGGACTCGCAAAATTAGAAATTGCCATAGCACGAGGTAAAAAACAATACGATAAACGTGAAGATTTAAAAGAACGCGATGCCAATCGCGAAATGGACAGAGCTAAAAAGAACTTTTAGGCAAATTCACCATAAAAATAATTCCTTATTTTAAGTGTTTACAAAATGTAACTTTGTTACTTATTTGAAATCGCATTCTTTTTGAGTAAATTATAGTAACAAAGGGTTAAAACTTAAGCTCTTTGACCTATAGATCATAATTACATATTTTAATATAATAAATCTATTCTGTTTCAAATTGTAATCAAATAACACTCATCGCCTGAAGTATTGTAAAATTATTCAAATTGAATCAAGATCTGGAATTTAAGTAAATAACCTATTTTTATATCAGAGTTCTTAGTAATTCTCATATCTTTTTTGAAAAAAACTAACTTTTGAAAAGCAAGACATTAAAATAGTAGTATATTTGTTCTCGAATATTAAATTAACATATAATATATAACCTTTTTAAATTTATTAATTATGTCACAATTAAGATTTAAAGCATTAGAGAAGCTTTTCGACAGAAAACCTATCGTTGTTGAAGCACCGGGTGCAAAAGTTTCAGATTATTATGGTGAGTTGGTTTTTTCGAACGACAAAATGAAAAAATACTTATCAAAAGAAGCTTATAAACACATCAGGGAATGTATCGTAAAAGGTACAAAAATGGATTTGCGTATTGCCGATCAAATAGCATCAGGAATGAAAGCTTGGGCTATAGAACAAGGTTGTACACATTATACCCATTGGTTTCAACCATTAACAGAAGCTACGGCTGAAAAGCATGATGCGTTCATGGATATTACTCCGAGCGGTGAAGCTTTTGAAAGTTTTGGTGGTGGTAATCTTGCTCAACAAGAGCCTGATGCATCAAGTTTTCCTAGTGGTGGAATTAGAGCTACTTTCGAAGCTCGCGGTTATACTGCTTGGGATCCTTCTTCTCCAGCATTTATCATTAATAATACACTTTGTATTCCTACCATCTTTATTTCTTTTACCGGCGAAGCTCTTGACTACAAAATGCCTTTACTAAAAGCATTACATGCAGTTGACAAAGCAGCTATTGACGTTATAAACAGTTATTTCGATAAAGATGCTAAAAAAATTACTGCTAATTTAGGCTGGGAACAAGAATATTTCTTAATTGACGATGCTCTTTTCAATGCTCGCCCCGACCTTATGTTGTGCGACCGCACTTTAATGGGACATACTTCTGCAAAAAACCAACAATTAGAAGATCATTATTTTGCTTCTATTCCGGAACGTGTTGCTAATTTCATGAAAAACGTTGAATACGAAGCTCATAAATTAGGTATTCCAATTAAAACACGTCACAACGAAGTTGCTCCTAACCAATTTGAATTTGCTCCTATTTTTGAAGAATGTAATTTAGCTTGCGACCACAACCTTTTATTAATGGATTTAATGAAAAGAGTTGCACGTTTACACAACTTCCGTGTTATTTTACACGAAAAACCATTTAAAGGTATCAACGGTTCTGGAAAACATAATAACTGGTCGCTTTGTACCGATAATGGCATTAACTGCTATTCTCCAGGCAAAACGCCACGCGAAAATTTATTATTCTTAACATTTGTTGTTAATACATTAGTAGCATTAAAAGACAATCAAGATCTACTTCGTGCAAGTATACTTACAGTAAACAACGAACACCGTCTTGGTGCTAACGAAGCTCCTCCATCAATTATTTCGGCATTCTTAGGTACTGAAGTAACTGCTATGTTAGATGAAATCGAATCGAAAGTTTCTGACAAAGTGATGAGTGCTAAAGAAAAAACAGAATTGAAACTTAACATCGGCAAAATACCTCAAGTATTACTCGACAACACCGATCGTAACCGTACATCTCCATTTGCATTCACTGGAAACCGTTTTGAATTCCGTGCAGTTGGTTCAAGTGCAAACTCTGCAGCTGCTATGATTGCTCTTAACTCAATTGTTGCAAGCCAATTAATTGTATTTAAAGCTGAAGTTGATGCTTTAATTAAAAAAGGAACAAAGAAAGACGAAGCTATTCTTAAAGTTTTACGTAAATTAATTACCTATGCAAAACCAATTATCTTTAATGGTAACGGTTATAGCGAAGAATGGGTTGTTGAAGCTAGTAAACGCGGATTAACGAACGTTAAATCAACTCCTGAAGCTCTTAAAGCTTTCATTACTCCTCAAACAATTAAATTATTCGAAGGAATTAAAGTTCTTTCAAAACGTGAGTTAGAGTCTCGTTATGAGATTAAAAACGAAATGTATGTTAAAAAACTACAAATCGAAGCTCGTGTTCTTGGCGATTTAGCTATTAATCATATTATTCCTACTGCAATTAAGTATCAAACCGTTCTTATCAATAACGTAACCGGATTGAAATCGATACTTGGTGCAGACTTTGAAAAAGTTGCCGGTGACGAAATCAAAATGATTAAAGAAATTGCTGCTCATACTGCTGCAATTCGTACTAAAGTTGCTAAATTCCGTATTGTTCGTGCTAAAGCAAACGAAATCGAACATGCCGATAAAAGAGCTCTTGAATATTCAAAAACTATTAAACCTTATTTAGATGATATCCGCAGTCATATCGACGAACTTGAAACAATCGTTGACGATGAATTATGGCCATTACCTAAATATCGTGAATTATTATTCAATAGATAATAATTACAGGTAATTCACAATTTGAAAGAGCAATCGGAAACGGTTGCTCTTTTTTCATTTATTATTTGCACGCAACGTATTGGCTGTGATTAATCGTTTAATTGTAATTAGGATCCACTGAATAACTCAATGTCAATGAGAATCGTTTTTTTTATTTTAAATTTTCCTTTGCCTTACTTTTTTCTTGACAAAAAAGTAACAAAAAGTCAAGCCAAAAAAACGCTTGTTACCTCATTGTGTAAACTAATCACTCGTCGCACGCATTTTTGGCGGGCACTCGTATCATCTCTTGCATTCCAAGATGCACAATAATGTGACGATGTTTCAAATATTCCTTGCACTTTAACTCAATTAAATCTCTATATACCTCTTATATTTAATATCTTAATCGTTTTTCAGTAACCCCTAATTAGAGCCTGCTAAAAAACAAGTATGCATCATTATTACAACCAGATAAGAATAATAATGTCGTTTAAAGTGCAAGTTTTTTTCAATAACCCCATGCCTATTGAAATCGTTATGCCTTATAAAAATCATCAATTAATGATCTTACTGAAAATAATCGATTCTCATTTACATTGAGTTATTCGAGTAGACCCAAATTACATTTTATATTCGCAATTACTAATACTTTTCGTTGAGAAAATACCCGAAATCATCCTTTTACAATTTAGTATAATAACAAATGGAGATAATAGCACAATGTCTCATAACAATTAAAAAGGCCTACATCACTGCAAGCCTTTCGTTTTTCATTGTATCGACAATGGTATACTAGTTGAAGATAAAAGAACCAACATCAATAAGTTCTGTTTTATTATCCAAACGAATTACCACTTCCTTTTCTGTTTGATTAGCTCTGCCATAATTACTAAAGAATTGCATATGCAGATTTACGGGTGCTAGGATACTTTGAGAACGTGTGCCATAATAATTGGATTGTATGATATACTTACCACCTTGGCTTGCTTTTTTAATCATAAATTCTTCGGGTCCGTAACCGCCAGTAAAGTCGTTCGATAGTTTGCCTCCCATTGTTGTGAGTTTATGACCATAAAAACATTTCTCGTTTGTTTGATCGGTTACCCATAAATCCATATCACAATTATCGGTATCCCAGGTTAATAAAACTCTTATATCAACAGCTTCTTTCTTTACTAAACGTTTGTCAATATACGAATAATGAAGTTTCGGATTTGCACAGATTATGGCATTTATATCGTTCATTACAATAAGCTCAATACCATTAAAACGGCTGTCCCATTCTTTTTTCACCACTTCGTATAAGGTATCTAAAGCTTTTTGATGTTCGCCATTGGCTTCGTACGCTAATCCAAGATCGCGGTAGCTTTGTGGTTCCTCACCTTTTAATTGTAAAAGCTTTTCGTAAACGATTACAGCTTCTGCTGTTCGATTTAACACCAGGAGTTTCTCTGCTAATACGCGTAACAATTGTGGCGATTCGAGCGATAATTCTGCAAGATTTGAGATTATTAGAACTGCCGTATCTATTTTTTCTTTTTTAGCGAAGAAATCGGAAGCATCGATATAAAACGATGGTGTTGCACCATATTCTTCTTTCAGCTTTAAATAGGTTTGATATTCATGTCCTTTGTTGGCATACTCCAATACTTTGAGATACGGAGTTTGAGGATCCCAGGCATTTAAGCTGATTGCTCCTTTATCTTCTGCTTTTACATTATTTACTTCACTCATTGAATTTGATGGATTAATTGTACCGGTACCTCGAATTCGTACCATTGCAGAATTAACCGCACTTCCTGAGGTTACCGTTACATTACTAGCTTTCCCTTGCATTGCCTGATCAACTCCAATTACAGGTCTATCAGCAATATCAGCACCACCCAATTGTGTTACCGAACCTGTTACATCCGATTTCTTTTGAATACCATAACCTACTTTTACTACTTGTTCAATTTGTTGAACATCTTTTTTAAGGGTTACATCAATAACGTTTCTATTTCCTACCTTTATACTTTGTGCCTTAAAGCCTATAGATGAATATACAAGAATTGAATTTTTATCTATGACTTTTATAGAATACTGTCCGTTTATATCGGTCGATGTTCCTACGGTCGTTCCTTTCAATATAACATTTGCTCCCGGCAATCCTCCTCCAAATTCGCCATCGGTGATAGTTCCTGTTATCGTCAATGTTCCAACGATACTTGCTTCCGGTTTCTTCGTTTTTGTTACTTTCGTTGAATCTTTCAACGTAATAAGAATAACACCATTTGAAGCACGAGGACCATATTTTGCTAATTCATTTTGATCTTTTATAACAGATATTGATTTTATCTTTTGAGGATTTACATGTGGAACTCCATTTTGAGGTTTACCATCTATAATATATAAAGGATCAGGAGTATTATTTTTACTTATTTCAGGAGTTATTCTCGTTTGATTTACTGAAGCTTGATTCGTTCCTGTTGTTTGTGGAGTTAGCTGTTGAACAATTGGCAAAGGATAATCCGTTTTCCACCAAGCACTTTGGATATCTGATAATTGAACAACGTTTTCGATATGTGCTTTTTGTCTTTCCTTTACCAAGCTTTCGTTAGTACGTACCTGATTAAAATAATCCTGTTGCATTTCTTTCGGTGGAACTATATTATACAATATATAATCGCGTAACGATTCCAAAACTATTAAAGAAGTATTGCGAGTCACAATACCATAAGCTTTTCCCGTTCGGGTTATTTCATCTTTGTTTTTATCTTCGGTTAAACTGAGTTCTGCTATCTTTTTCTCTGCCCACAAACGACCTAAGAGTAAAGAATCGGTTCCGTTTGTTGCCGAAATAGTTATTGTTTTGGAATATAATACCGTTTTACCGATTCCAAAATGTAAAACGAGTGATGCATTATTTCCTTTCATCAAGCCGGCTAAGGTAAAACTTCCATTACAAGGTGTTGGCATTGATGGATAGATTGTAAAAAGCTTGCCCATTTCACTATCAGCCGAAATAAATTGATACACAGCATTGGTTAATAATAAAACAGCATCTTCATTACTCAATATATTACAATTGATATAAACTCCCCCGCTCTTTTGAGCTATATAATTAAGAATACTATGATTGGCAACTAATGTAGAATTGATTGTTATAACGGGTATTGAGCCAATAAGCGGTTCTGCCTTTCCATAATTACTCATTCCATCCGAAAAGAGCAATATTTCATCGCATTTATAGCTTGTAAGATTGATAGATCCCAACGATGTGGCTCCATCGTACACCATTGACAGTAAAACCGCTTTTAGATTATCCCAATTCCCTTTCGTAATAACAAAGCTTTGGGTACGATCGGTTTTTAATGCAAAAGGAACAAGATCGATTGTCAATATTTCGGTCTTTTTGATATAGGCATCAAGAAGCAGTAACTCTTTTTCAATGTTACGACTGTGTGCCGATTGCGATTTATCCCACAACAGCGTTATATGCGTTGGCAATACTTTTGCTTTCGATACTATTTCGGGATGAACATTAACATAAAAGTATGATGTATCATTACCTTTATGAGCTGTATAGAGCCAAGGTTCCTTGTCGGAACGAGGAAAGCGAAGAGCTATTTGTTTATCGGGTGTAAAATCGGCTTTTTCGAAGTCGGCAATATAACTTTCATTCCATTTGCTAAAGCTGATATTGCTCAATTCGTTTTGCGTTTTATCGATCAGTACATCATTCTTTACAACTTCGGCATGTACTTTAAAATGAGCAACTGCTTCTTTTATATTTAAGGGTAATAGATACGAAAGATCCTTTCCTTTGTCTACCAATGTTTGTTCAAAGGCAATCACAATTCTTCTTCGTCCATGAGCTGGTAAAGGATAGACTCGTGAACGGAAATTATTTCCTTCGGTCATCTCAAGTAATCCGGGATCGATCCTGCGTCGAACTATTGCTTCGAATGTTTTTCGTCCCTTTTCTTTTTCTACAACAACTCCTTCGCGTAATGTTCCATTAATATCGAGAGCAAAACGCGAAACGGTTTGTCCCTCGCCCAAGGGAAAGCTGAATTCGCCCTCCATCACTCTACTATTGGCATTATAATAACTCATATCTAAGGTTGTAACGGCAACGTCACCAATAACCTTAATATCGATTTTCAGATCTTCGAGTTTCATAGGGTTTTCGGTATTCTTATCCAGATTACTTACCGTCATTGTTGGATTTAATCCTTTCGATCCATTTTGTGCTTTCACTGCATTGATAAACAATGCAAATACCAAACTTGCAAAAAAGCATATAAAGCCTTTTGTGCCGAATTCTTTTATTGATTGCATACTCATTTTGATTTAGGTGAATAATTAAGTAATGGTAAAAAGCTTTTTATTTTACGGGGCTTCTAAAAATCCCATTTACAGTATGACCGAATAAAAAAAGGATACCCCCAAAGAATTTAACACAAAATGAAAACAGTAAGTGCAGAATGAAAATAAATATTAAAGAATATCCTTAATTGTACCTAAATGAATTTCCGGATATTTAAAAGACAATAACTCCTTGTTAGGTAAAGGTTCTACCCTCTTTGCTTTTCTATTTTGCTGATTGAAGCGACTGAGGTCAGAATAACAGTCGAACGTAACCCGCGTTAGGCGAAAGTTCTAGCTTCGTCATTTTTATTATTTCAGGCTCTAGCCTATTACCATAGCACGATAACCGTCGAGCCATGTTCTTTTTATTCGATAGTATTTAATTGAAATATTTCAACCTCGGGCAAACTGGGATTTGCATATCAAAAGAAATCCTAAATTGGCAAACGTTTTTTATTTTTCTCCTATTTTTTTCAATAACTCTTCGATTAACTTATCTTTATCCAACAGTTCTTTATCTTTTTCAGAAAGTTCTTTATCTTTCACAGACAGTTCTTTATCTTTCTCAGAAATAGTCTGTTTCAATTCTCGCATACCGACATCATAGACACGTAATGCCTCTTGCTCTTTTTCAATTTCTAATCGTTCAATTGGATCCGTTCCTGCTTGATGTAAAATGTCAACCATGTTTTTAATTAAATCATCATCAACTTTATATGAATAGTCTTTTGTAATCTCTTTTTCGTCGGTAAAATAATTTTGCTCAAAAATAGTTAATAAAACCTCTAATTTACTCAGAAGTTTAGGTTGAATTCTTGGTATCTGAACAACATAACAATCGTGTGTCAATTTTTCAATAAAGTCACTTTTTTGATTGATAATGGTATTGGTTATTAAATCAGTATATAATCGATTTACTTTGATTACTGATGTTTCTATTTCGTTGAGTTTAAATCCTAAAAGATAAATTGTAATTATAGGAAGTGCTCCTTTAGTTTTACCGGAATTGGTTAATATTTCGTCCTCCTTCTTGTATTGTTCGGCTAAGTAATTGCGAAATCGCATTAAATCTACAGCATTTTTTGCTTTTTGAATTTCAATCAATACCTTTTTGAATTCGTTATCAGTTGTTTTTATGGTTGCAATAAAATCTAATCGATACACAGCAATTCCAGCTAATCTATCATTATAAGTAAATTCTTGTGGTTTTAAATCAATTTCAATAATTGATTCGCCGGTTAAAGTTTCAATGAAAAATTTAGCAATTCGTTTATCTTCCATTAAACGTTTAAAAACCACATCATATATTGGATTTGCAATTATCATATCCTAAAATTTTTTGTTACACAAATATATGATTTATTGTAGACTAATAGATAGCGTACGGTGTTTTTTCATAGTAGCCAACCATAACTGAATGTTACTGCTTACGAGATCGAAACTGTTGCTCAACAGCAAAGCACTTGTTAGGCGAAGTTTCTACCTTCGCTATTTTTATTTTTTCAGGCTTTAGCCTGTTACCATAGCACGTTAACCGCCGAACCACGCTCTTTTTATTCGGTAGTAGTTAATTGAAATAGTTCAACTTCCGGCAAACAGGTTTTCGATGTATTATACATTGTGATTAATTAAATCTCGTGTATAAATATCTCTTGATGTATGATGGATCGTTACGATTTCCACCAAATCTTTTGTTTTAATCCGATAAATGATTCGATAGTTTCCTTCTATTAATTCTCGAATTTCCTTTTTTTCAAGTTCTGGAACTATTCTACCTATCTCCGGCATTGACTTTAAAATTGTAGTCTTTTGTTTTATTCGTTCAACTTGATTTTTGCATAGCTTTTCGAATCAATCGATATATAATCATAAATTTCTTTCAATTCAAAAACAGATAAATCAGTCCAAACTATTTTGACCATTCTTCTATTCGTTTATCTAATTCCTGATCAGATATTACTCTACCATTGTCAGCATCTTGAATTCCTCTTTCAATCTTATCGAGTAATATCATTTCATCAACTAACTCATCAATGGAGAAATTTTCTGGAAATGTTGTTATCGTTTTAATAACGTTCGATTTTGTTAACATATCATTTTTATTGTAAAGATAATAAGAAATATATATCGTTGTTTATTTTTTACTATATAATGAATTTCCATTCCTTTCCAGATAGAAATTCAGAATATCATACAAATCCAAACGTGCTTCTATTGACCAATTTATTTTGTACTTAACCATTGGTCAATTTCTAATTGCAAATCATCATTTGAAATAGCTTGACCTTTTTTGAGTTGTTCTCTACCTAATTGAATCCGTTCCTTTAGGAAATCAGATAATTTATAAACTGTAGAAGACAGCTTTGAATCAATAATAGTCTTAATTGCAGCAAAGAAGGATTCATCATCTATTTATGAAATCTTCTCATTTATTATATGTCGAAGTTCAATGGTATTCATCCGTATATAATTTTATTTTTAATGGAAGGATGTTACCCTCATAATTAACCTATTCACGTATGTTTGCGTCTAGCAAGTCATGAGGGTTTCATCCGTATTTAATTTTATTTTTAATGGAAGGATGTTACCCTCATAATTAACCTATTCACGTATGTTTGCGTCTAGCAAGTCATGAGGGTTTCATCCGTATATAATTTTATTTTTAATGGAAGGATGTTACCCTCATAATTAACCTATTCACGTATGTTTGCGTCTA
>Ga0265338_10003202_pt1 | contig 23350 bp, 27 predicted proteins | sample 42126metaG_FD_193579 | JGI IMG/M metagenome (GOLD analysis project Ga0265338, IMG submission 193579) | Rhizosphere microbial communities from Carex aquatilis grown in University of Washington, Seatle, WA, United States - 4-21-26 metaG | ecosystem: Host-associated > Plants > Roots > Rhizosphere... | reverse complement strand
ACGGCGAGACCGCGAAGATCGCGATCGAGGCGGCTCTGACCGGCCACTTCGTCCTTTCGACGCTCCACACGAACGACGCCCCGAGCGCGTTGACGCGGCTGAACGAAATGGGCGTCGAGCCGTTCCTCACGGGAGCCGCGGTGACCGGCGTTCTCGCGCAGCGGCTCGCCCGGAAGCTCTGTACGCATTGCGCCGAGGCCTACGCACCGACAGCCGACGAGCTGGTTGCGGCTCGCGTCTCGCCGGACGTCGCCGCGGCGAGCGACGGAAGGGTGCTCTATCGCAAGCGCGGCTGTCCGCGGTGCGACATGACCGGGTACCGCGGCCGGATCGGGATCTTCCAGCTCCTGTCAATGACCGAGGATCTCGCCTCGCTCGCCGCCGGGAAGGCATCGCGCCAGGAGATCGAGCGCGCGGCGTTCGAGTCCGGGATGGGCACGCTGTGGGACGACGGGCTCGCAAAGATCATGGCGGGGCTGACGAGCCTCGAAGAGCTCGCGCGCGTCACGAGTTAGCTCACCTCTACTAGCGACGCGCGGTGACTCGGACGCGATCGACACCGAGATCGAGGACGCCTTTGGTGCCGTTTTCCGAGACGAAGGAGAGCTCTCCACGCTGAGCTGATGTCTCACGCGACGCGCCCCGTGGCCAACCGGTGATCCTCAGCCCCCGTGCTCTGCGGACGTTGATGAGATCAGGCGGCTCGTACTGGACTCCGAAGATCGCGTTTTGCCGGATGATCGCGAACCGTCCGTCCGAAAGGTTGTTCCCTGCGGTGCCTGCGTAGACCGCGACGAGCGTGTAGCCGTCGCTGACGAGCCACGCGTTCTTGACCCTGATCACCGCGTAGTGAAGGGGCGGCGGGGCTCGCTTGGGGAGGATGTGCGGCGGGAATCGGTTTCCCGGGCGCCGCACGTACTTCGTTCCCGTCCCGAGATCGGCGACGGTCGACGCGGCGCCTGCCGTCACGCATGTCGGCGGATACGGGACGCGTTGCCGGACGGTCCTGCCGCTCGGAACGCTGAACTCGACCGTCGGCTCCTCTTGAGTGCCGGTATCACACCAGTTCCGCCAGACCCAGGTGTGCACGACGCTGCTCCACGGTCTGAGCACAGCGCTCACGTGCCACCGGGCCTCGACCGCCGTGCCGCCGGAGCCCTCGACCGTCAACCGAATCGTCGTCTTCAGCAAGCACGAGCGTCGCCTCTCCATGGCGGTCACCCAGCCGGCCGCGAGCTTGACCGCCTTCTGACGGTGGGCGGTTCGGACGGACGCCTGCTCGAGGCCGTACCCCTCGGGTGAGCAGCGGGGGAGTGTCACACCCGCCGCGGCGCCGCTTTCGAGCGCAGGCTTTCCGGCGGCGTAGAGGACCGAGGCGAGAGCGACCAGCAGTACGAGCCGGCTCCCGACTGTCAATCGCTCTCGTCTCACGTCTTCGTCCCTTCCGCGGTCTAGTTCGCGCTGACGGTGTTGGTGCTGAGGTTCAGCTTCATCTTGGCGCCGTGGCTCGTGCCGAGCTTGAGACCGCCGGTCAGTGCCGTCGTCTCGACGGCGGCTCCTGTTGGAGCGTCGGCCGCGATCGTCAGCGGGCCGGTCGTGCCGGCGTCGACGATCTGCACGGTCTGCTTGCCGGCGCGCAAGTCCTGCCGAACGATGACGACCCGTCCCTGGGTCGGATCGTCGCCTGCGGACCCGGCGTACACGGCGACGAGGTTGTAACCGTTGCTGACGAGCCAGCCGTTCGTCTCGGTGAGGATCGAGGAGGAGATCGGAACGGGCACGTTCGAGCCGAGGATCCCGGCCGGAATCGGGTCCGGCGTGAACGCCGGCGTCGCGGCGGGACCGGCCGACGCGGTGGCGTCAATTGGTGCGGATGGCATGCGGTTTGCCATTGCGGCCGCCTTGCCCGCCGGGACGTTGACGCTGCCTCCGAGCCGAGGAGTCGACACGGGCGACGAGCCCGCAGCTGCCAGTGCGCTCAAAGCTCCGGCGAGACCGAGAACGACGAGTGCGGCGAGGAGCTTCACCGTGCCAGGAATCAGTGGGCGAGGACTGAGTGCGTTCGTGCGCATGATTGCTCTCTCCTTTCCGCTCAGCAGCCGGTGCCGAAGCAGACGAGGTTGGGGGCGACGAGACCGGGGTTCCTCGAGTTGAGGGCGTTCCAGCCTGCAATGGCGTTGATTGCGCCCGCCGTCGCCGGAGACTCGCCGGTCACGCCGTCGAAGAAGTAGTAGCCACCCGGTCCGTTGGCATCCCAGTACTTGCGAACGACGGTCCACTGGTTGGCGCTCACCGTGTAGTAGATCTCCGGCAGAGGGAGGGCTACGCCGTGGTAGGAGACGTAGGCGACGTCGCCGACGTCCCAGCCGTTGTTGCAGGAGCCGTTGCTGCCGCCGCTCGTCGGGCAGCCGTCGACCGAGCCGTAGTCGTCGTAGATCGCCCAGCCTTGAGCGGTGGCCCCGTTGACGAGCTGCTTGGTGATCAGCTGTCCGTCGTAGCTGGGCTCCATATCGCTGGCCGCGCCGGCGCCCTGGCTCATGTACCCGTTTGCGGCCTGATACTGCGCCAGGTTCTCGGCCGTCTGTTCCTGGTCGTAGCCCGCATACCACGCGTCCGTGGTGCTCATGCCCGCGCTCGACATGCGGTAGTTGCTGTTGCCGTACTCGATGATCACGCCGCCCTTGACGTGACAGCTGTGGTACCCGTCGGCGGCGCTATCGAGGGCGAGGAGGATGCTCGCGTTCTTCAAGGTCGTGCCGCTGAAGTCGATCGTCCCGTCATCACCGCTCGGCAACAGCCTTGCGGCACCGAAGTCGAGGAGCATGATGTCCGGCTGGTTGTCCGGCTGGTTCGTGGCGTAGAGGCAACCGTCCGTGGCGGCGTCGTTCTCCAGGCCGGTCACGGTCGAGCCGTACATGTAGAACGCCTCAACTGGAGGGGGCGCCGTCGAGGCAAGCGCTGGATGAGCGGCAAGGCCCACCAGCACAGCTCCGAGCGAGAGGAGCCATACGAACTTGCGAATGATCACGTCGATCTCCCTGGTTGCGGAGTTCGGAACTCGCTCCTCCCCAGAACGGCGAGTGGGGTCTCCGGTTCGGGCGAACCATTCCGTGCGTGACGGTGTGCCGGTATCGGCCGGAGGGTGTATTCGCCCCGGATCGGTGGCGCGAAGGGCTCGCTATCTACTGTGCGCGGACTTCGCAGCCGAGGTAGAGCAGCGACTCCATCGCCTCGGTCACGAACGCTGTCGCCTGGCCGACGTCCGCGAACGTATACGGACCGGCTTGGGTCGACGGAGCGCCGCGCGGGAAGACCTCGGCCTCGACCAGGCAGGTGTCTCCGCGGTCGATAACGCGCAGGCGGGCGATCGAGCGGCCGTCGAGTTCGGCGTGGCGGACGAACAACTCGCGCTCTTCCGGCGCGACCGCGCTCACCGCGAGTCCTTGACCGCCTGCGCGACCCCAGCCCGGTCGAGGTAGCCGTCCGAGCGGTACAGGATCGTCCCCGGCCGCTTGTAGACGATGAATCCCGGGTTCGGGAGGATCTGACCAGACGGCAGGAGCGCCGTCAGCGGGCCGGCGACCGCGTCGTTGAGGACGTTGACGGAGACGAAGCCGGCATGGGCGGCCGCGGCTCCGGCGCGCGCTTCCTCGATCGTGCGCGAGTCGACCGGCGAGTCGGGGTTGTAGAACCCCGCGACGACGATGGGGTGGCGCTCGAGCGCGCTGCTGAGCGGGGCGGGGAGGAGCGGGTCGACCGTGGGCGGCACGACGTGGACACGATTGGACGGTGTCGACTGCTGGGCCGCAGGCGTCGTGGGGGCCGTCGGCGTCGAACTGTGGCGGTGCAACACGAAGAACGCCGAGCCGGCGAGCGCGATCACCAGCACTCCGACGAGGGCGACGATGCGTGCCTGCGGGCTGATGGTCGTCGAGGGCATCGCAAGACCTATCGGCCGCGAGCCGAAAGGGCTTTAGCCCACGGCGAGTTCTGCCGATCACCAAGGTTAACGAACAGGAAGGCATGCGAACACGCCCCCACAGCGAAGACGGCTTCCTTCTGGTCGAGCTCGTCGCGGCCACGCTGATCCTCACCCTCGCGCTGCTTGCGCTCATCGGGGCGTACAGCCTCGGCTACTTCTCCATCGGTTCGGCTGGACAGACCTCGTCGACCGGATTGATCGCGAACAACCAGCTCGAGCTCTACTCCTCGCTTCCGTACTCCTCGATCGGACTCGACGCCACGACGCTCACGTCCGTGAAGTCGAGCGACGCGAACTACAGCTCGGACGAGAGCGCCCTGCCGGGGAGCGGTACGGACGTGACCATCAGCAGTTGCGGATCGTCCGCCCAGTGCCTCCCGGTGCAGACCGTCATGGGCGCCGACCACAAGACGTACAAGGTCGAGACGTTTATCCGGCTCCTGGCCAACCCGAACATCTCGACCCGGTCGGAGAAGGTCGCCACCGTCGTCATTCGGAACGCGAGCGTCGCTGGCTCGCCCAGAGTCCTGACGATGCAGACGGCCTTCGACACAGGCTCTCCGGTGACGTCTCCGCCCGTGGTGATCAACTGCTCCGGCCATTTGTGCGAATCGCTCCTCGCCGATCCGACGGTCGTCTCGAACACGGTGCTCACGATCGTGGCCATGGACGACGGGCCGATCCAGACGACCGGTTCAAGCGCTCCGACCGCGTTCCTCAACGGCGTGCAGCAACTCGGCTTCACGACGAGCGCGACGAGCGGGTGGCCGCAGAATTACGTCGATACCTATGCCGGCTCGATTTCGGACAAGTACGAGCTGCTCATCACGATCACGCTGCCGGCGGGTCTCGCTCCCGGCAACTACACGGTCCTTGTCAGCGCTCACGACTCCGACGGACCAGCCGGGGGCGACCCCGACCAGTGGGCTTGGCCGATCACTGTCTCGGCCAACGGCACGGTCACCGGCTAGTCGGGCGAGCTCGCGAGACTCATCGAACGGGGACGAGAGGGCTTTAGCCCGGTGCGAGTTCTGCCGATCATGTACCTGGTGGAGAAACGCGCCCGTAACGACGACGGCTTCCTGCTGGTCGAGCTCATCGCGGCCATGCTCATCCTCACTGTCGCGCTGCTCGCGCTCATCGGGGCGTACAGCCTCGGCTACTTCTCCATCGGCTCAGCCGCGAAGACGTCGGCGGCCGGCCTGATCGCGAACAACCAGCTCGAGCTCTACTCCTCGCTTCCGTACTCCTCGATCGGTCTCGATGCCGCGACGCTCACGACCGTGAAGTCGAGCGACGCGAACTACAGCACCGACGAGAGCGCCCTTCCTTCGGGCACCACGGGTGACGTGAGCATCAGCAGTTGCGGATCAACCGCGCAGTGCCTCCCCGTGCAGACCGTCACCGGTGCCGACCACAAGACGTACAAGGTCGAGACGTTCATCCGTCTTCTCCCCAACCCGAACATTTCGACCCGGTCGGAGAAGGTCGTCACCGTCGTCATCCGCAACATGAGCGCCTCCGGCTCGCCGAAGGTTCTGACGATGCAGACGGCTTTCGACACGGGCTCTCCGTCGTCGAGCCCGCCCTCGATCCCGAACTGCGCCCAGGTCGGCGTCAAGTGCGAATCGCTGCTCGCCGATCCGACGGTTGCCAACAACACGACGCTCACGATCGTGTACATGGACGACGGGGCGATGCGAACGAGCGGTGGGTATGCCGCGACCGCCTTCCTCAATAGCGTGCAGGAGCTCGGCGTCGGAGAGAGCTCGACGAGCGGGTGGCCGCAGAATTACGTCGACACGTACGGCGGCTCGGCGAAGACTGACAACATGACGCTTCTGTCGATCTCGCTGCCGTCAGGCCTCGCTCCCGGTTGCTACACGGTCCTCATCACCGCTAGCGACCAAGACGGGCCGGACACCGACCAGTGGTCCTGGCCGATCAACGTCGCGTCTAGCGGCACGGTCACTACCGTCGGCAGCTGCTAGCTCGCTCAGTCGCCGTCGTTTTCGGTTCCGCCGATCGTGGCGAGGTCGACGGTCTGACTTAGGGCGGGCGGGCTGACCCGGACCGGGGTCCCGAACGAGGTCAGCGTCATAAGGGTCGTCCCTCCTCCGCTCTGAACCGCAACGGCAAGCGTCGAGGTCCGCAGAGATACGACTCGATCGGACCGATCGACCCAGAGGCGGATGACCTTTGGAGCCGCCAATCCGCCGCCGAGTTCCTGCCGGACGAGGGCGGCTAGCCGAACGAAGGCTCGAGCTCCAGGCCCGGACGCTGCCGCTGCGGCGCGCGCGGCGTCGACGTGCACGAGGTAGCCGTCGGCCCGGATCCCGTTGACGGTGCTCGGGCCGAGCGGTGCGGCGTCGCGCGCTCCCCAGGCGACCTCGGCCAGCAGGAAGCCGGGATCGTGCTGCTCCAGGCTCAGGAGAAGCTCAGCCGCGAAGGGGGAGGTCTTGAGGCGCTCGTTGAGGTCGACCTTGATCCACGGCCGACCCCGGGGGAGCCCTGCGCGCTTTGCCGGCGGGCGTCGGTCGAAGATTCGCGTCGGCAGGAAGACGAGCGTCTCGGTGCCGACCGAGTCATGGACGAGCTCCTGCCCCGACGCGCCTTGGAGATCGAACGCGCCTGTGGCGGTGACCGGCGGGTAGGGCACGGTGGGGCGACTTACAAACTTGATCGAGACCGCGGCGTGCAGCATGAGGGTGTGAGCGGCAGCCTGACGCACGGCACTCAGGTCGTGCGCGGTGGCGGGGCCAACGGCCGGCGGTGCGGGTCCGATGTGGGGCGTTGAGCTCGTACGGACCGAGGTAGATGGCGCGCTGCCGCAGGCGGCGAGCAGCGCGAGCGGCGAGATCCATACCAGCGCGGTGAGCAGCAGCTTCTGCGGCGTGCGCAAGGCAGCAACCCTAGCCCGGTGCCCGGATTACCCTGCCGGGTCGCGTTGGACTGAGCGGTCGGCCCGGACGGGGGGCTAGCCGGACCAGCCGGTCGGCGGGGTTCCGGTGTACGCGACCGAGGTCGTCGGCGCCGGCGTGCCCGGCGGGAATTCTTGGATCGGGATGAGGATGTCCGAGCCGCCCGAGATCGTGAACGTGTCGGAGAGGACCGGCCCCATGTTCCCCGAGCCGCCGCTGACGGCGTAGTTCGTCGCCACGTAGACGCCGAACTGGACGGTGGTGCCGCCGCTGATGCCGACGCAGCCGCTCTTGATCGTGCCGGCTGGGCCCGTGCCGTTCGCGTTCGCCCAGCACTGGGCGACCACGAAGAGCACGTTGTGTTGCGTGTCCCAGCCCACCCCGCAGCCCGCGATCCCGCACAACGAACTGCCCCCCGAGACGGTGACCCCGCCGGTGAAGTAGAAGGACGCCAGGCCGCTGTAGACGACGTTGCCGACGGCGGAAGCGGTCAGCGTCCCGTCGAAGTAGAACGTCCCGTTCGCGGTGAGCTGCTTCGCCGTGTGGTTCCACTTGATCTCGTTCGTGCCGACGAAGCAGTCGTAGTCCGTATTGCCGAACATGATGGTGGCGACATTGGCGACGCTGTTGTCCATCTTCGTGCTGCTGGGGCCGCTGGCGGTGTCAAAGAGGCCTGCCGGGCAGCCCGTCTTCGTGAGGGCGGCCTGCGCGGCGTAGGCGGCCGCGAAGTCGACCGTCGGCATGCCCGTGGCCGTGTCGAGCGTGCTCCCGACGCTCTTCGCGTACGTGAGGTTGTGGGAGCCGTCGCATGGGCTAGCGCCAGCCGGTTTCGCTGGGCCGTTGACCGCGCAGGTGCCGACGACCTCGAGCTTCCCGATCGGGCTCGACGCGCTGCCGATCTGCGTGTTGCCGGTCGTCGTGAGGTTATGGCCGACCTCGAGATTGCCGAGGATCTTCGAGCCGCCGCTCGCGCCGAAGTCGCCTCCGGTGAGGATCGGCATACTGATCACCGCTCCGCCCGAGACGCTGTTCGGATTGTTGCTGTCCTCGTAGAGGTAGTTCCAGATCGCGAGCTGCTCCGTCGTCACGGTTTGTGCGGGCGTCACGTAGATGCTGGCCGTGCGGGTCACGCCTCCCAGCGTCCCGGTGGCGACGACCTGCCACGTGATGTCGTCGTCCGAGCTCACGGCATACGTGCCCGTCGCGCCGTTCGGCTGCGTCGGGAGGTTCTGGGCGTCCGTCGGCGGCTCCGTCCCGTTCGCGACCTCGGCGTACACCATGCCTTCGCCGTACGCGAGCGCCTCCTGCGCCACAGCGAAGGCGGAGCGTCCCTGCGTGGAGACGAGCGCCGTGCCCTCGTTCGCGGTGCCGGAGACGATGACGCCGGTCGTGACGATCGCGAGGATGGACATCGCCGCGATGGCCATCACGAGCGCGATCCCGTCCTGCTCGCGAAGGAAACGCCGGATGAGCCGCTGGATCATGAGCACGCCACGTAGTTCGAGGTAGTGAGCTGGGCGTTCTCGAGGGTGATCGTGTCAGTCCCCGACGACACCGTCGCCGACGTCGTGCCGGTGTTGACGGTCAGGGTGGCCTTGAGCGCCGGATAATCGCCCACGGGAGCGACGCACGAGAACGGTGTGGTCGAGGTGACGTTCGTCGTCAGCGTCTGGCTGCTGCCGGAGCACGCCGAGTTGCTGTACCGTACGAGAGAGCCGCTGGTCACGCACCACGTGACGGTTCCCGTCGCGTGCGTGCACTGGGTCGGGAGTGTCAGCGTCACACCCGCTCCTCCCGACACGAGCGTCGCCTTCGAGGCACAGCGTGCTTCGTAGTCGAGCCGGTCGAGGGCGACGACGACGCCCGACTGCGAGGCGAGGATCGAGTTCGACGTCTTGCTCGTGTTCAGGCCGATGCCGAAGATCGTCGCGAGTCCGCCCATGAGGATGACGGTGATCGTGCAGACGATCAGGAGCTCCATCAAGGTGAAACCGGACTCGTCGTGCAGTGGACGCATCTCATTGCTCTTTTCGGCAGGTTGGGGAGTGAGCTTGAGTCTTGAATGAACGAAGAGGGCGCGGTTGCCCGCGCCCTCTTCGCCCAGCAAGTGCAGGGAGGGTTAGCTCGCCGCCGATCCGACAGCCAGCAGGCAGGTGCCCGGCAGGATCTGAGAGGCCGAGTAGCCCGACTGGAGGGCCGCACCGGCGGTGCCACCGACGTAGTAGTAGTTGGTGGTGCCGCTGTCCTCGGAGTCCTGGATGCAGTAGCCGGCGTTCGTGTTGACCGCAACGGCCTTCACGTTGGTGCCGACGCCCGGAGCCGCGGTCCGCAGAGCGCTGCCGCTCATCCCGGAGTACGTGCCGTTGTTGACGTTCAGCTGCTCCGCGGCCGGGATGGCCGAGCGGATGTTCGACTTCGCGGCCGCCGTCTGCGCGCTGCCCTTGAAGCTCAGGTAGGCAGGCACCGCAATGGCGACGAGGATGCCGAGAATCACGATGACGACCAGAAGCTCGATGAGGGTGAAGCCCTCCTCCGAGCCAAGCCGCGTCTTGATGCGATCGAACATAGTGCTGGGTCTCCTTCCACGAGGGGATGGGGATGGGGTTGTGTCGCTCCCTCATCGGCCTGATCGGGACGTGGGCTGTAGCCCTCTAAAGGGGTAGGCAGGCCCGACTCCGTGGTCGGCGACGAATACATTCAAGGACTCCCGAGTGCCTGCCGATACCGGGGTCGTGGCGCACGCATCGTTCATCGATGTCCTGCTCGAGCAGATGCTCGATCTCGACGCTTCCGACCTTCATCTCGCGGTCGGAGCTGCCCCGGCGTTTCGTATCCGCGGGAGCCTCACGCCTGCCGTAGGCGCCGATCGGCTCGACGCGGAGACGTCGAGGCAGGCGCTCTACTCGATTCTCACGTCCGAGCAGCAGAAGCAGCTCGAGCTCGACCGGCAGCTCGACTTTGCCTATGGATTGCCTGGCGTCGCGCGCTTCCGCGTGAACGTCTTCTTCCAGCGCGGCTCGGTCGGCGCGGCGTTCCGCCTCGTCCCCAGCGAGATCCGGACCCTCGACGAGCTCGGCCTCCCGCCGGTGCTCCACATGCTCGCCGAGAAGCCGCGCGGCCTCGTCCTTGTCACCGGACCGACCGGCTCGGGTAAGTCGACGACGCTCGCCGCGATCATCGATGAGATCAACCGGACCCGCGCCGAGCACATCATGACGATCGAGGATCCCATCGAGTTCCTCCACCGCCACCAGCGGTGCGTCGTCAACCAGCGCGAGATCGGCACCGATGCACGGTCGTTCGGCGAAAGCCTGCGCGCCGCGCTCCGCCAGGACCCGGATGTCCTGCTCGTCGGCGAGATGCGCGACCTCGAGACGATCTCGACGGCGCTCACCGCGGCCGAGACCGGCCACCTCGTCTTCGGCACCCTCCACACGCAGACCGCTTCGTCGACGATCGATCGCGTCATCGACGTCTTCCCGCCGGCTCAGCAGCAGCAGGTGCGGATCATGATCGCGAACTCGCTGCAGGCGGTCGTCACGCAGACACTGCTTCCGACGGCCGACGGTTCCGGTCGGGTCGCGGCTCTCGAGATCCTTCTGCCGGACGACGCGGTCCGGAACCTCGTCCGCCAGGCGAAGGTGGAGCAGCTCTACACCGTGATGCAGACGAGCTCGTCGCGCGGCATGCAGACGATGGAGCAGTCCCTCGCCGATCTCGTGCTCCGGCAGGTCGTCGACTACGAAGAGGCGCTTGCGCGGACGACGCGCGCCGAGCAGCTGCAAGGGATCCTCGAGCGCGCCGGCGTCGTCGTCGGAGCCAGCGGCGTTCCCATCGTCGCCCCGAGCCCGACCGGAAACGGTGGCGCCCAGGGCAACGGTAAGACCGGCCTGCGGGTGGCCTCCTCGTGAGCGCCGGCGCGCCCATCTGGAAGAAGGAGATCCGCCTGCGGCGCAAGCCGAAGGAGGAGGGCCACGCGGAGATCGCGCCGAAGGCAAAGCGCGCGCGCCCGAAGCTCTCGCTTCCCAGCCGTTCAGTCCCGAAGCGCCCGGCAGGGTCGAGGCCGTCACTGCGTCAAGGCAGTGTCGAGCGCATCGTCGGGCTGAAGATCGGCGGCTCGCAGATCGCCGCCGCCTGCATCGCCAACAACGGCGGCGCCAAGCTCGAGCGGCTCGCGCGCGTTCCGCTTGCGAGCGGCATCGTCAGTGGCGGTGAGCTCCGCGACATGGAAGCCCTCGCGGATGCGCTGCGCGCCTTCTTCGCCGAGAACGACATGCCGCACCGCGGCGTACGGCTCGGTGTCGCGAGCAGCCGCATCGGCGTGCGGAGCTTCGAGATCCCCGCGATCGACAACGAGGAGCAGTTCCTCAACGCAGTCCGTTTCCGCGCCCAGGAGGCGCTGCCGATCCCGCTCGACGAGGCGGTGCTCGACTACCGCGTGCTCGGCGAGAGGGAGGCCGAGGGCGGTCAGCGCCTGCGGCGCGTTCTCCTCGTGGTCGCACATCGTGAGCTCGTCGAGCGCTATGTCGAGGCCTGCCGGCTCGCCGGTCTGACGCTGTCCGGGATCGACCTCGAGGCCTTTGCCCTTCTCCGCGCGCTCTCAGCCCCTGCCGAACGCGACGAGTCGGCGATCGTCGCCGTCTCGATCGGGCACGACCGCACGACCCTGGCGGTCTCGGACGGCCACGTCTGCGAGTTCTCGCGCGTGCTCGAGTGGGGCGGAGCGGAGCTCAACACGGGGCTCGCGCGCGCTCTCGGCATGAGCGAGTCGGAGGTCGAGCCTCTCAAGCGCGGCCTTTCGCTCGACGGTGGTGACGTTCCGGAGGGGCTTGCTCCCGAGCAGGCGGCCGCGGCCGTGGAGGCGCTTCATCGCGGGATCGAGTCGCTTGTCCGCGAGCTCGTCTCCTCCCTCACCTACTACCAGTCGCAGCCGGGCAGCCACGCCATCGGCGAGATCGTCATCACCGGCGGCGGCGCAAAGCTCGCCGGCCTGCCGGAGGTGCTCTCGCACCAGCTCGGCGTCCCGGTTCGGCTCGGCAACCCGCTCGGCCGCCTCGAAGTGACGCACCCTGTCGACGAAACCGAGATCGATTCGCTCGCAATCGCCATCGGGCTCGGGATCGAGGACTAGGGGAGACGAGAGACGATGCGTGCCGTAAACCTTCTCCCGCGCGAGACGACCCACCGGAAGCTCGGCTGGAACAGCGAGCTCGCCGCCGCCATCGCGTTCACCTTGCTCATTGCGGTGGCCGTCGTCGGCGGTTTCGCCCTCGAGCGCTCGCATGCCGGGACTGCGCGGCAGCGGCTTGCGGCGGCGCAGACCGCGCTCGACGCCGCGAACAGCCAGCCCACCGGCAAGCAGGAGGCACAACTCCAGGTTCCCGCCGCGGTCTCGCAGGCGCAGCCGTGGCATCTCGCGCTCGACTCTGCGCTCGCGACCCGCGTGTCGTGGGACGTCCTGCTCTCGCAGTTCGAATACGTCTTGCCTCCGAAGGTCAACCTGACGAGCGTCAGCTTCGGGTCGCCGGCCGGCTCGGGCGCGGTGGCCGGGGCGACGAGCGCAACGGTCTCGCTCGGCGGCAGCGCGTTCTCGCTGCACGACGTCGCGGTCTTCCTCTCGACGCTCGCGCGCGTACCGAAGCTCTCACAGATCACTCTCGTCAGCACGGCGTCCAACACGAATTCGAACGTCATGACCTTCCAGATCACGGCGCAGGTCGCCCTCCCCGCTCCCCCCGCCGCGCCTGCAGGCACGTCTGACACGACGACGACGACCGGAGGCCAGACATGACTTCTCGCCAGCGCCAGTTCGCGGTCTTCGCCGCGGTCAATCTGCTGATCATCGTCGTCGGCTGGTTCGCGCTCATCTCGCCGCAGCGGCACGACGCGTCGTCGGCCGCAGCGCAGGAGCAGGTCGTGCTGAACGAGCTCTCGGCGCTCACGGGACCCTCGCACGTCTCGCACACGCAGCCCGCGATCCACACGTCCGACCTCTACGCGCTCGACACGGCCCTTCCATCGCAGGTGGATCAGACCGACCTGCTCTTCGAGCTCGATCAGCTCGCGAAGGCTGCCGACGTGAAGATCCTCGGCATCACGCCGCAGGCGGCGCAGGCGGCGACGACCAACTACACAGTCCAGCCGATCAACCTTTCGCTGAGCGGCACGTACTTCGACCTGACGCGCTTCCTCCACAACCTCCGGGTTCTCGTCTCCGAGCACCAGGGGCGCCTGATCGCGAACGGTCCGCTCTTCGCCGTCACGTCGGTCGCGCTCACCCCCGGCGAAAGCGCCGACGGGACCGGGAAGGGCGAGGCCGCGACGGTCGGGCTGGCCGCCTACTACTACGGCATCGTCGGCGGCGCCGCGCCGCCGGCCGACACGACGACGACAGACACGACGACCACGACAGGGGGCTAGGGAGCGACCATGGCGCGGAAAGCCGCAAAGGACGCAGCAAAGAAGAAGGCTGCGAAGCAGAAGAAGATCCTCATCGTGCTCGGGCTCCTGCTCGTCCTCGCTCTCGGCTACGCCGTCATGACGCTGACGAGTCTCAACAGCTCGCCTCCGGCCCAGGCCGCCCCGGGCGCGGCGACGACGCCTGCGGGATCGCCGAACGACGCGTCGGCCGTGGCCGTCACGCCGGGAATCGCGGCGCCTGCCGTCGGGTCGTTGAGCACGTTCACGGGGTTCGGCCGGAAGGACCCGTTCGCGAACGGCGGGCCGGACGGCTCCACCGCCGGACCCGCAAAGAGCTCCGGCGGCAGCAGCAGCAGCAAGGGCAAGAGCAGCGGTGGGGGCGGCTCGAACGCGAAGCAGCCGTCGACGCCGCTCACTGGAGCCGTCATCTCCCTCAACGGGAAGAAGCTCGCCCTCGCCGTCGGAACGGCGTTCGGGCGCGCCCCCGGCTTGAGCGGTGTCTTGCTCTTCCGGCTCGTCACGGTGTCGGCGCGCTCCGCGCTCATCGCCGTCGTCGGAACGCGGCAGCACTTCACACTCCATGTCCGCCGGCCCCTGACGCTCAGGCAGAACGGCGGGTGGACGTACACCCTCATCCTCGAGCCGCTCGGATCGGCCGCGCCGATGACCGTCCAGCCGAAGATCGCGGACCAGGCGCCGTAGCTCATGGCCTCTTTCGTCTACACCGCAATCAACGCGCGCGGCCTCGAGGTCGACGGCGTCATCGCCGCCAACGATCTCGGGCAAGCGCGCGATCAACTCCAGCGCCGCGGCCTGCTCGCGGAGCGGATCTCCGAGATGGATACGACCGCCTCGCTCGGTGAGAAGCGGATCACGCTCGGCCGGGGCGTGAAGCCGAAGTCGCTCCAGATCTTCTCCCGCCAGTTCGCCACGATGATCGAGGCCGGCCTGAGCGTCGTGCAGGCGCTCGTCGTGCTGGAGGATCAGACGAGCGACGTGGCGCTCGCCGAGGTCGTGACGCAGCTGCGGTACGACGTCGAGGCGGGGCTCATCCTCTCGGAGGCGATGGCCCGGCACCCGAAGGTCTTCTCGCGCCTCTACGTCGCGATGGTCGAGGCGGGCGAGGCGGCCGGAATCCTCGACATCGTCCTCGACCGCGTCGCCACCCAGATCGAGAAGCAGGAGGCGATCAGGCGCCGCGTCAAGGGCGCGATGGTCTATCCGGCGCTCGTCTTCACGTTCGCGGTGCTCGTTCTAACCGCGATGCTCCTCTTCCTCATTCCGATCTTCGTGAAGATCTTCGCCCAGCTGCACGGGAATCTGCCGCTGCTGACCAAGCTCGTCGTCCACGCGTCGAATGGCGTGCGTGGCTACTGGTTCGTGCTCTTCCCGCTCCTCTTCGCCTCGCCGTTCGTCTTCCGCTGGTGGAAGGGCACGGAGTCCGGGCGGCGGAAGTGGGACACGTTCCTGCTGCGCATCCCGATGCGGATCGGTGAGACGGCCCGAAAGGTGACGATGGCGCGCTTCTCCCGGACTCTCGCGACACTCGTCGCGGCGGGCGTCGACATCATCAAGGCGCTCGAGATCACGGGGAGCGCGGCGGGCAACTGGGTCGTCGAGTCGTCGCTCGTGAAGGTGCGCGAGAGCGTTCACGCGGGCGAAGGTCTCTCGCAGCCCATGGCCGAGAACGACGTCTTCCCGCCCATGGTCGCCCAGATGATGAGGATCGGCGAGGAGTCCGGCGAGCTGCAGAAGATGCTCGACAAGATCGCCGACTTCTACGAGGACGAGGTCGACGCAGCGGTCGCCTCGCTCACGGCGATCATCGAGCCCATGATGATGATCTTCGTCGGCGCGATCGTCGGCGTCATCGTCATCTCGATGTACCTGCCGATGTTCAAGATGTACCAGCTCATCGCGCACTAGCTAGCTGTCGTCGTCGTCGTCCCGGTCGTCGTAGTGCCGGTCGTCGTCGTCGTCGTCGTCGTGGTCGTCGTCGTTGTCGGCGGCGGCGGAGGTGGAGGTGACGACGTGGTTGTGTGTTGCGTCGTCGTCGTCGTCGTGTGGACGGTCCTCGTCCGGGTCGCGGTCGTCGTCGTCTTCGGCTTCGCCGTGCAGCCGTTACTCGGACGCGCCTTCCGCCAGGTGAGAGCGAACTGGTAGCGACCGCACCAGCGCTGGTACGGGGGACTGCCCGTAAAGCCGAACTGCTGGACGGGCTGCCCCGCCATCGCCTGCGCCATGTAGGTGTGCCAGATCTCCGCCGGGAACGTCCCGCCGGTCACGGAGGTGACGCCGTGAACGGTTCCCATCGGCTTCTCGCCGTTCGGATGCCCGACCCAGACGACGGTCGCGAGTTGCGGCACCCAGCCGGCGAACCACGCGTCCGTGTTGTTGTCGGTCGTCCCGGTCTTGCCCGCCGCCGGCCGGCCGGGGAGCGCCGCCGCGGTGCCCGTCCCGGACCGGACGTTCGCCGCGAGGATCCTGGTCACGACGCCCGCGACTTTCGCGTCGACCACCCGGTGGCCGCTCGGCTGCGATGCGGTCTCGGTGTGGCCGTCGGGGAAGGCGACCTTGGACAGGATCGTCGGTTCGTGCGCAACCCCACCCGCGGCGATCGTCGCGTACGCGGTCGCGAGATCGAGCGGGCTGATCCCGTTGACGCCCAGTCCGATCGACGGGACGGCCTTGAGCTGCGACTGGACTCCCATGCTTGTCGCGAGGTCCGCGATCGATTTGGGGCCGACGTCGAGCGTGAGCCGCGCGTAGACCGTGTTGTCGGAGAGGAGCGTCGCCTGCGAGATCGGGATCCGGCCCGAGTACGTGTGCTCGTACGTCGCCACGTGCCAGTTGTCCGGGCCGACGAACGGCGCCGAGAGATACTGCGTCGCGAACGGGCTGATGCCGCGGATGACCGCCTCCGTGAGCACGAATAGCTTGAACGTCGAGCCCGCCTGCCTTTGCGCGTCGGCGGCGATGTCGAACGAGAGCTGCTGCCCGGTCTGCGCGACCGCCATCGCGCGGATGTCGCCGGTTCCCGGGTCGATCGAGACGATCGATCCCGCCGGGTCTCCCTTGCGGTCGAGCGTCCCGAGGACGGCCTGGGTCGCCTCGGCTTGCTTCTTCGAGTCGAGCGTCGTGTAGACGTGTAGCCCGCCCTCCCGAACGCGGCCTGCGCCGTACTGGGCCACGAGCTGCGATGTGATGAAGTCGGCGAGGTACGTCCCGGCGGAAGCTCCCTGCGTCTGCGCCGGATGCAGGCCGAGATGGCTGGCGAGGGCGGCTTGGTACTGCGTCCGGGAGATGTCGCCCGCGGTGAGCATCGCCTGCAGCACCTCCGCCCGCCGCTGTCTCGCCAGCTGCGGCGCCGTGATCGGGTCGTACGACGACGGCGCCTGCGGCAGGCCGGCGATGAGCGCCGCCTGGTCGAGCGTGAGCTTGCTCGCCGGCTCGTCGAAGTACGCGTGCGCCGCCGCCTCGATCCCGTACGCCTGCTGCCCGAAGTAGACATCGTTGAGGTACTCCGTGAGGATCCGGTCCTTGCTCCATTGCTTGTCGAGTTGCACCGCGAGGCACGCCTCGGTCAGCTTGCGGCTGAGGGACTGCTGCGGGCTGAGATAGACGTTGCGGACGAGCTGCTGCTCGATCGTCGAGCCGCCCTGGACGGTGCTGCCCGCGAAGACGTCGGCCTTGAGCGAGCGGAGGATCCCGATGAAGTCGATTCCGTCGTTCGAGTAGAAGCGCCGGTCCTCGGTGTCGATGATGGCTTTCTTCATCAGCGGGCTGATCTGGTTGAACGAGACGGGCACCCGACTGCTCGTCGCGCCGAGCGTCCCGAGCTGCGTGCCGTCGCTGTAGTAGAGGACGCTCGCCTGCGCCGGGCCGTGCGCCGCGAGGCCGTTGAGGCTGCACGGGTACCAGAAGAGCGGCCCGGCGACGGCGGAGCCGATGGCGTACGCGCCCACGAAGACGATGACCGCCGCGGCCGCGTATTGCGCGCCGCGCAGCCAGCGTGATCTTCCGGTGCGCCCTCTTTGCCGTGCCATTTCCCGGCGTGTAAACGCCGCCGGGTGGCAATCGGCTACGGGCGCCCGAGAAGGCGGGACAGGAAGCCTCTCTTTGCAGCAGGCTCCGGCGCCGGCGCCGGCTCGGGCTCGGGCGCCGGCGGCTCCTGTGCCGCGCGTACCGGAGCAGGAGCGGGATCGTCCTCGGGCGGCAGCATCGACTTCGGGACGTTGCCCCGTTCGCGCTGCGCGCGGATCGCGTCGTTCATCGCGTCGCGGTGCGACTCTTCGGTCACGTCCGCAAGGTACGCCGCGGGGCGGTCCGCTCCTCTAGGCTCCCACGGATGTGCTTCGACGACGACTCTTCGCCGCCCATCCCGCCGATCTCCGGCGCCGCCGTCACGCACGAAGACCTCGTGCTCGATTCGGCCGACGGCAACCGGTTCGCTGCCTTCCTCGCGATTCCGGAGGAGGAGCTCGGCGCGGGCGTCGTCATCCTGCCCGACGTTCGCGGTCTCTACCGCTTCTACGAGGAGCTGGCGCTCCGCTTCGCCGAGCGCGGCATCGTGGCTCTCGCGTTCGACTACTTCGGCCGGACCGCCGGCGTCGAGAAGCGTCCGAACGACTGGGACTACATGCCGCTCGTCCAGCAGCTGACGATGGAGCAGGTGCAGGCGGACGTCAGCGCGTCCGTGGCGCACCTGAGCTCAATGGGTGCCGACCCGATCTTCACCGTCGGCTTCTGTTTCGGTGGCAGCGGCTCCTGGGCAGCTGCGGCGTCGGGACACGGACTCGCGGGCGCTGTCGGTTTCTACGGGCGGCCCGGCCGGATGATCGACCTCGTCCCGAAGCTCGACGCACCGATCCTCGCGCTCCAGGGCGGGGCGGACCAGGGAATCCCGCACGAGGACAATGTCGAGTTCGAGCGCGTGCTGCACGAGAACGGCAAGGACTACGAGCTCGTCGAGTTCGACGGTGCGCCGCACAGCTTCTTCGACCGCAAGCAGGAGGAGTTCCAGGCGGCTTCCGACGCAGCCTGGCAGCGCACGCTCGACTTCATCGCCGCGCGCTCGTAGCTACTTCGTCTCGGAAATGGTGATGGTCCAGCGCACCTTCGGCCCAGCTTCGACGGAGATGGCCGCGCCACTCACGCCCGCGGGCACAGGGAAGCTGGCCGAGCTGCCTGGCGTCTGCGGGCAATAGGTGCCCACGCCGGGGATGACCTTCCGCGACGTCGACTTGAAATAGGTGTCGATGGGGCCTTTGCCCTTGCACGTGGTGGCAATGGTGATCGTCCCGCGCAGCTCGAACGTGCCGAACGACTTGTTGCCGACCCCCGAGCTATGGACGAGAACCAGCGTCGCACCGGCGACGTGTTCACCCACGGCGAGCCGCCACGTCGTTCCGGGCTTGGCCTGCACCACGACGTGAACCCGTTCCCCCTTGTTGTACGGGACCGACGCCCCTGTCGGTGAGCCGTCGCACGGGCTGATGTGCTGGAGGACGCCGACAATCGTCAGCGGGCCTTTGCCTTTGCAGCTGAACTCGAAGTAGACGGTTCCGCTCGCCGTGAACGTTCCGAACTGCTCGTCGCCGGCGCCGCGTTGCGGCGGAATGATGATGAGGTTCGCTGCCGGCGGCAGGGCGAGCGGCACGACGTGCGCCACGTTGGTCGTAGACCGGGAGTGCCGAACCGCGTGCGTGCTCCCGCACGCGCTGCAACCGAGCCCGGCGATCAACACGAGGACGGCTCCTGCGACCTTCCTTCTCATCGGCACAGTTTGTCACTCCGCCGACGGTGGCGGTGCTCGCGGGAGTCGCTACACTGCTGCGGCGCCAGGCGCCGTAGCTCAGCTGGTTAGAGCGCTGCACTCATAATGCAGAGGTCGGTGGTTCGAGCCCACCCGGCGCTACTGAAGCGCGTCCCCTCGGAACTTCTACATCGGATATTTGGGAAAGAGAAAATGGCAACCGGAGTCAGAGTCGCAATCACGCTCGCTTGTACCGAATGCAAGCGCCGCAACTATCAGACGCAGAAGTCGAAGCGGAACTCGCCCGACCGCGTCGAGTTCAAGAAGTACTGCCGCTGGTGCGGTAGCCACACGATGCACCGGGAGACCCGGTAGAGACCATGGCGCGCTCGACCCGTCAGCAGCGCCGCCAGCGCCGCGCCCAGGCTGCCGGCACCCCGCCGCTCCGTCCGGCGCCGCGTCAGCGTCCCGCCGAGGAGCAGCCGGAGGCGGCCGCTGCGGTCGAGGCCCCGAGCTCCGAGCGCCAGGCCGAAGGCCGTCGGGGGTTTCCCGGCCTCCGCTTCTTCCAGGAAGCGACTGCCGAGCTCAAGAAGGTCGAGTGGCCGACGCAGCAGCAGGTCGTGAGCGGTACCGCGGTCGTCCTCGTAGCCTGTGTCCTCGTCGGCGTGTACCTGTACGCGAACGACCGGGTCTGGAGCTACTTCATCCAACACGTCCTGTTGAGGTAGTGGTGGCCCTCCAGCAAATGTCATCCACGTCCCTCGCGGCTGCAAAGCTGCGCGATGCGTCGTCCTCGGTCGCCCCGATAGCCTTGGCTATCGAGGCTTCCTGCGTCCTAGTCTCGCTTGCTTTTCGCGCGCGAGTGACGCGGCAACATTCACTGGAGAGCCACTGATGTTTCGCTGGTATGTGATCAACACCTACTCCGGCCACGAGAACAAGGTCAAGACCAATCTCGAGCACCGGATCGAGTCGATGAACCAGCGCTCGCGGTTCCGCCGCGTCGTCGTCCCGACCGAGCAGGTGATCGAGACGAAGGACGGCCAGAAGGTGCAGGCCGAGAAGCGGACGCTGCCGGGCTACGTGCTCGTGAACATGGACATGAACCCCGACGCGTGGACGGTCGTGAAGAACACGCCGGGCGTGACGGGCTTCGTCGGCGCCGGCGCGACTCCGGCTCCGCTCTCGCAGCCCGAGGTCGACCGGATCCTCCACACGGCCTCGCCGGCCGCTCTCGCCGCGCGCGCCAGGGTCGAGTTCCAGCTCGGCGAGTCGGTGAAGATCACCTCCGGCCCGCTCGCGGACTTCGACGGCGAGATCACGGACGTCAACGCCGACGCCCAGAAGCTCCAGGTCATGGTCAACATCTTCGAGCGGCAGGTGCCGGTCGAGGTTGGATTCGAAAACGTCAAGAAACTCGACTGAGGAAACACATGGCGAAGAAGGTTTTGACACTCATCAAGCTCCAGATCCCCGGCGGGCAGGCAAATCCGGCGCCGCCGGTCGGCCCTGCGCTCGGCCAGCACGGCGTGAACATCATGGAGTTCTGCAAGGCGTTCAACGCCCAGACGGCCGACCAGAACGGGCGGATCACCCCGGTCGAGATCACGGTCTTCGAGGATCGCTCGTTCACGTTCATCACGAAGACGCCGCCGGCGGCCGTCCTCATCAAGGAGGCGCTGCGGATCGAGAAGGGCTCGGGTGAGCCGAACCGCCAGAAGGTCGGACGCCTCACGCGCCAGCAGGTGCTCCAGATCGCCGAGACGAAGATGCCCGACCTCAACGCGCGCGACGTCGAACAGGCTGCGCTGATCATCGCCGGAACGGCCCGCTCGATGGGCGTCGAGGTGGACGGCTGATGCCCGCTCACGGCAAGCGCTACCTCGGCGCCCGCGCGCTCTTCGATCGCGAGCAGCTCTACTCGCCGGTTGAGGGCGTGAAGCTCCTGAAGGAGATGGGCGCAACGAAGTTCGACGAGACGGTCGAGGTGCACTTCCGCCTCGGTCTCAACGTCCGCCACGCCGACGAGCAGCTGCGCGGCACGCTCATGCTCCCGAACGGCAGCGGCAAGGACGTTCGCGTCGTCGTGTTCGCCGAGGGCGACAAGGCGCGCGAGGCCGAAGAGGCGGGCGCCGACATCGTCGGCTCCGCCGATCTCGCGAAGAGGATCGAGGAGGGCTTCACGGACTTCGACGTCGCGATCGCCACGCCGGACCAGATGGGGAATGTCGGCCGCCTCGGCCGGGTCCTCGGCCCGCGCGGCCTGATGCCGAACCCGAAGACGGGCACGGTGACGATGGACGTCGCCAAGGCCGTCTCCGAGGCGAAGGCCGGCAAGCTCGAGTACCGCACCGACCGCGGCGCGAACGTCCACCTCGCGATCGGCAAGAAGAGCTTCGACCAGCGCGCGCTCGTCGAGAACTACGCGGCCGTGCTCGACGAGATCATCCGCGCGAAGCCGTCCGCCGCGAAGGGTCGCTACATCCGGCAGATCACGCTCACGAGCACGATGGGCCCCGGCATCCGGCTCGATCCGGCCCGGACGAGAGGGATTCTCGAGGAGTTGGACGGACAAACGCAGGAGCCAGCTACAGTTCCGGCCTAGTAGCTGACCCGCCTAAGACCGCTGGCAGTCCTCCCTGTGAGGGCAGAAGACCCGCCGAGGTGAGATGAAGAAGGAACAAAAAGAGCAAGTTGTCCAAGAGCTGACCGCGCGCCTGAAGGCCGCGGAAACGCTTCTCGTTGCCGACTATCGCGGCCTGACGATGCCGCAGATCGACGACCTCCGCTCGCGGCTGCTCTCGAGCGGCGCGCGATTCACGGTCGTCAAGAACACGCTTACCCGCCGCGCCGCCGAGGCGGCCGGTGCCGACGCGCTGCTCACGCTGCTCGACGGCCCGAGCGCGATCGCGTTCATCGAGGCCGACGGCGACATGGTCGCGGCCGCGAAGGCGCTCGCCGACTCGGCGCGCGAGACGAAGGTCCTCGAGATCCGCGGCGGCGTCATGCAGGGCCGCACGATGACGGCGGCCGAGGTCGAGAGCCTCGCCACGCTGCCGCCTGCAGATGTGCTCCGTGGCCAGGTGCTCGGTGCGATCATCGCGCCGCTCAGCTCCTTTGCCGCGCTGCTCAACGCCCCGCTGCAGAACCTCGTCGGGCTGATCGATGCCCGTATCGAGCAGCTCGAGAAGGACGCGCCCGCGCCGGTGGCCGAGGAGGCACCGGAGCCGGCCGCCGAGACCGAGGAGCCCGTGCAAGAGGAAGAGCCCGCTGCTGAGGAAGAGCCTGCCGCCGAGGAAGAGGACCCGGCGGCCGAGGAACCCGAAGAGTCTGAAACGGAAAGCGAGGAGAGCTAACCCAATGGCTGTAGACACCATTTTCGACGAGCTGGGGAAGATGACCGTCCTCGAGCTCGTCGAGCTCAAGAACAAGATCGAGGAGGAGTGGGGCATCACCGCCGCCGCTCCGGTCGCGGTCGCTGCTGCCGGCGGCGCTGCTCCGGCCGAGGCGGCCGAGGAGAAGACCGCCTTCGACGTCGTCCTTACCGAGGCCGGCGGCCAGAAGATCCAGGTGATCAAGGTCGTCCGGGCCCTCACCGGCCTTGGCCTCAAGGAGGCGAAGGACCTCGTCGACTCGGCGCCGAAGCCGGTCAAGGAGGGCATCGCCCAGGACGAGGCCAACTCGATCAAGGCGCAGCTCGAGGAAGCCGGCGCTTCTGTCGAACTGAAGTAGCTTCGCTACTTCAGTTCGAGGAGGCGGAACTTCGAAGGCCCGGGATTGCGATCCCGGGCCTTCTTCGTGCTGAGGGCTTGTTGGGACATCTTCCTGCGGGACGCCTCGTTCGTGGCGCGCCTCCGTCGGGCCTCCGCGTAAGCCGGCTTCGCCTGGTCTTACGCTCCGGCCTTTGCGGTTCTTCGGCCTCGGCGCCTAGGTGATCCTTCGCTCCCCGGCGCGCGTCGTAGGCGCCCGCCGCGGCGGGTAGCGAGCTCTCAGCACGTAGCGCGCCGGAACCGCGCTTCCGGCGCGCGGAGTTCCGCCAAATGGTCACGAGTGGTACACTCGTGACCGCTATACCGGCTCTCGCCGAGGCTTTGGCTTGCGGTGGGAGAGGTTCTTCCGGTATTCTGGCTGGTTGCGCCATGCTTAGGCCGTGCGCAGCCCGCTCGTTGCACTGACGCCGTTTACTTGCCGAATTTCGCACGTCCCAAGGGAGGCTGTTCTTCTTGACCACGACGGTCGTTTCGCCCCGCTCTCGTAAGTCGTTCAGCCGGC
>Ga0265338_10003201_pt1 | contig 23351 bp, 20 predicted proteins | sample 42126metaG_FD_193579 | JGI IMG/M metagenome (GOLD analysis project Ga0265338, IMG submission 193579) | Rhizosphere microbial communities from Carex aquatilis grown in University of Washington, Seatle, WA, United States - 4-21-26 metaG | ecosystem: Host-associated > Plants > Roots > Rhizosphere... | reverse complement strand
ACCCCTCCCAGGGGCGACATTCTTTTCCGCGCAGCGCGCGGAAAAGAATGGTGCCCCGGGAGGGACTTGAACCCCCATGCCTTTCGGCAACGGATTTTGAGTCCGCCGCGTCTACCATTCCACCACCGGGGCACGGGGTGCATAAACGGGCGCATGTGTTAGCGTTTTGGTCCCCTTCCGTCCACCCTTTTGCCCACTCTTTTGTGAGGCCCGGAACCCCCTTAAACTGATCCCATGAATGCTCCCGCCCGCGACCTTTATATGACCCCGCGCTCCGACTGGACCCGTGAGGAAATTGCCGCCCTTTTCGCCCTGCCCTTTCCCGAACTGATGTTCCGGGCCCAGAGCGTGCACCGCGCCCATTTCGATCCCAGCCAGGTGCAGGTCTCCCAGCTTCTGTCCATCAAGACCGGCGGCTGCCCGGAAGATTGCGGCTATTGCACCCAGTCGGTGCACAATAATACCGGCCTGAAGGCGACCAAGCTGATGGAGATCGAAGCGGTGCTGGCCGAAGCCCGCGCGGCGAAAGAATCGGGCGTGTCGCGCTTCTGCATGGGCGCGGCCTGGCGCAATCCCAAGGACAAGGACCTGGATACGGTCTGCGCCATGGTCGAAGGCGTAAAGGCGCTGGGGATGGAGACCTGCGTCACGCTCGGCATGCTCACCGGTGACCAAGCCGCGCGGCTGAAAGAATCCGGCTTGGATTATTACAACCACAATATCGACACCTCGCCGGAATATTACCGGCATGTGATTACCACCCGGACCTTTCAGGACCGGCTGGACACGCTGGAAGCGGTGCGGACGGCGGGCATCAACGTCTGCTGCGGCGGCATTGTCGGCATGGGCGAAAGCCAGAGCGATCGCGTCGGCCTGATCCATGCCCTGGCCACCCTGCCGGTGCATCCGGAAAGCGTGCCGATCAATGTGCTGGTGGGAACAGGCACGCCGGCGGCGGATACATCGCCCAAACTGCCGCATCTGGACTTTGTGCGCACCATCGCGGTGGCCCGCATCACCATGCCCAAATCCATGGTGCGCCTGTCGGCCGGCCGCGAAGACATGTCGGACGAAGCCCAGGCCCTGTGTTTCATGGCCGGCGCCAATTCCATCTTTTACGGGCCCAAACTGCTCACCACCCCCAATCCGGTGGCCGACGCCGACCGGGCTCTGTTCGCAAAACTCGGTCTTTCGCCCATGCCGTTGCCGGAGAGGTAATGCCCAAGCCGGTGGCCTTGCTGCTGATTATGCTGGTCGGGGCGGTGATCCTGGTCCCCGTCGTCATGGCCCTGGAACTTGACCCTTTGCCGGGGGATTTCGCCTTCTCCTGGAACAAACACACCTACAATGTACCGGTGCTGTGGTCATTGTGCGCAAGTGGGGGACTTACCCTTTTATATTCGCTGTACAGGCGCTAAGAGCGGCGGGCGTTTTTAGCCTGGAATCCGCGCCCTCATGACCATCCGCAAGATTTCCCGCGCCCTGCTCTCGGTTTCCGACAAGACCGGCCTGATCGATTTCGCCAAGGGCCTCGCGGCCCATGATGTGATGCTGATTTCGACCGGGGGCACCGCCAAGGCGCTGCGCGATGCGGGCCTTGCCGTCACCGACGTGTCGGAGATCACCAATTTCCCGGAGATGATGGATGGGCGGGTCAAGACCCTGCATCCCATGGTGCATGGCGGATTGTTGTCGCTGCGCGACAAGGCCGATCATGCCGCGGCCATGACCCAGCACAATATCGCCGGCATCGATCTTCTGGTCTGCAATCTCTATCCGTTCGAGGCCACGGTGGCGCGCGGCGCCGATTTCGAAACCACCATCGAGAATATCGATATCGGTGGGCCGGCCATGACGCGCTCGGCCGCCAAGAACCATGACTGGGTGACGGTGGTGGTGGATGTGGAGGACTATAAAACCGTTCTCGATGAGATGAAGGCCAATGGCGGGGCCACCAGCTTTGCCTTGCGCAAGAAGCTGGCCCAGCGCGCCTTTGCCCGCACCGCCGCCTATGACGCCGCCGTCTCCAACTGGTTTGCCGGCGAACTGGCGAAAGATGGAGACAAGGAGCCGCCGCGGCGCCGCGCCTTTGGCGGCTTGCTGCGCCAGGGCCTGCGCTATGGCGAGAACCCGCACCAGGAAGCGGCCTTCTATGTGGACGGCTCGAGCCGTTCCGGCGTCGCCACCGCCAAACAGCTCCAGGGCAAGGAGCTGTCCTACAACAACATCAACGACACCGACGCCGCTTACGAATTGGTGGCGGAGTTCGATCCCAAGATTTCGCCCGCCTGCGCCATCATCAAGCACGCCAACCCTTGCGGCGTGGCATTGGGCAAGACCTTGAAAGATGCCTATCTGGCGGCGCTGGCTTGCGACACGCAAAGTGCATTCGGGGGCGTGCTGGCCTTCAACCAGACACTGGACGGCGCGACGGCGGAAGAAATCTCCAAGATCTTCACCGAAGTGATCATCGCGCCCGACGCCGATGCCGATTCGCAGAAGATTCTGGCGGCCAAGAAAAACTTGCGCCTGCTGACGGCGGGCGGATTGCCCGACCCCCTGGCGCCCACTCTCACCTATCGCTCCGTCGCCGGCGGCTTCCTGGTCCAGACCCGCGACAATGGCCGCGTAACCAAAGCGGAACTGAAGGTGGTGACCAAGCGCCAGCCCAGCGAGCAGGAAATCAGGGACATGCTGCTGGCCTTCACCATCGGCAAGCATGTGAAGTCCAACGCCATCATCTATGTGAAGGACGGCAGCACGGCCGGTATCGGCGCCGGCCAGATGAGCCGCGTGGATTCAGCCCGCATCGCCGCCCTCAAGGCGAAGGATGCCGCGAAGATCGCCGGCTGGGCCGAGCCGCGCACCAAGGGTTCGGCCGCGGCCTCGGAAGCCTTCTTCCCCTTCCCCGATGGGTTGCTGGCGGTGGCGGAAGCCGGGGCCACGGCGGTGATCCAGCCGGGCGGTTCGGTCAATGACCAGAAGGTGATCGACGCAGCCGATGAAGCGGACCTGGCCATGGTGTTTACGGGCATGCGCCACTTCCGGCACTAACGGATCTTGTCGAAGACCTCGTTTGCCTCGACGCCCCAGATGCGGCTTTTGGCAATCCAGCCATCCACGGCCTCGCCGCTGATGTGACAGGCATCTAGTGTGCAGGCGACCAGCCGCGCCACCGCGCCGGGATCGGCCAGCGCCGCCACCTTGCCGCCGTCAGGCTTGGCGAAAAGCTGCACCCGGCCCTTGCCCGTCACCAGCACGGTGCGCTGATCGGTCAGCATGGAGGCCGCCATCCAGCCCACCGTGCCGTCGGGGGTGCGCACCCGGCGCCAGACATCGAACTCGGCAAGCACTGCATAGGGGTAAGCCCGGTGGCGATAGACCCACAGGACCTTGTGGGCGTAGGACGGACCCTCGCGCAGATAGGCCTTTTCGCTGCGCTGGCTGACATAGCGCAGGATTTTGTCGGGCGCCGCGACGGCTCCGCCGGCAAGGCCGATCAGCATCAGAAATATGAGGGCTATCCGTGTCATGCCGGGAATATGCGAGACCTGCCGAGATTCGCGCCAAGATTTAAAGATAACGGGCGCTTCCGTCACCCCAAGCCTTGCGCTTTAATGCGGCCATGGCGCCCAAAAAACCCCTGGTCATCGTCACCCGCAAGCTGCCGGAACAGGTGGAAACGCGGATGCGCGAACTGTTCGACGCCCGCCTCAACCTCGACGATACGCCCATGACGGGTGCGCAGCTGGCCGAAGCGATGGCCACCGCCGACGTGCTGGTTCCCACCATCACGGACCATATCGATGCCGGCCTGATCGCCAAGGCTGGCCCCAACCTGAAGCTGATCGCCAATTTCGGCGCCGGCGTGGACAATATCGACGTCCAGGCCGCCACCAATCGCGGCATCCTGGTGACCAACACGCCCGGCGTGCTGACCGAAGACACGGCCGACATGACCATGGCCCTGATTTTGGCGGTGCCGCGCCGGCTGGTTGAAGGCGTGGCGGCGCTGGAAGAAGACCGTTTCCGCGGCTGGTCGCCTAACTGGATGCTGGGCAACCGGCTGCAAGGCAAGCGGCTGGGCATTGTCGGCATGGGGCGCATCGGCCAGGCCGTGGCGCGCCGCGCCCGCGCTTTCGGCCTGCAGATCCATTATCACAACCGCAAACAGGTCGGGCCCGACATCGAACAGGAGCTGGAAGCCACCTACTGGGACAGCCTGGACCAGATGCTGGCGCGGATGGATATCGTCTCGGTCAACTGCCCGCACACGCCGGCGACCTATCACCTCTTGTCGGCGCGGCGGCTGAAGCTGATGAAGCCGTCCGCCTATATCGTCAACACCGCGCGCGGCGAGGTGATCGACGAGAATTTCCTGGCGCTGATGCTGGAAAAGGGCGAGCTGTCGGGGGCAGGCCTGGACGTGTTCGAGAACGAGCCTGCCGTCAATCCCAAGCTGCTGAAGGCGCGCAATGTGGTGCTGCTGCCCCATATGGGCTCGGCCACCATCGAAGGCCGCGTCGACATGGGCGAGAAGGTGATCGTCAACATCCGATCGCTTGTGGACGGCCACAAGCCGCCCGATCGCGTCATCCCGGCGATGTTGTAGTCCTCACCCTTCGACAAGCTCAGGGTGAGGATTTGGTAAAGTCCTCATGCTGAGCCCGTCGAAGCATGAGGACTACCACGATCTACTTTAAAGTTGCGTCGAAGAGTTCAACTAGCTTTTCGAATGCGCGCTCAGCTTGCAATTCGTTGTAAACTGGCCTTCCAGGCACGGTCCAACCGTGCCTGGCGCCTTCATAGACCTCGCTCTGGAAGGCGCCGTGCCAGTTGCGCAGCGCTTCTTCCAGGGTGGCGATCTGTTCCGGCGTCGCGCTGCCATCTTCCACCGCATGACCGAAATACAGCCGCGCCTTCACCGGCGGCAGTTGCTTGTGCGGGCTGTTTGGCTTGTCGGTGACCAGAAAGCCGCCATGGAACGACGCCGCGGCCGCAACCTTGTCCGGCGCCGCGGCCGCCATGCGCAGCGCCATCTGGCCGGTAAAGCAATAACCGACCACACCAACCTTGCCCGCCTTCACGCCCTTCTGCGCCAGCAGGAAATCGATATAGGCATTGCCATCGCTTTCCATCTGTTCCGCCGTCAGACACCCAAACAGGGTGTGCAGCGCCTTCTGTTTTTCGCCCTCCTCGTCCGGCTCGAAGCCATCTTGGGTGATGCGCGAATAGCGGTGAAAGACGTTGGGCATCAGCACGGCGAAGCCCTTCTCGGCCAGCCGCCTGGCCATGCCGATATTGGCGGGACGGATACCCCAGATATCGGTCAGGAAGATCACGCCGGGAAAATCGTCGATGCCATCAGGCCTCAGCAGCAGGGTCTCGGCGGCGATGGTGGGAATTTCCAATTTCGTCTCGATCATTTTTGGGGTCCTGCTGCTGATAGATAACGGTGTTCCAGTAACGCGCTTGATGGCTTCCGGTGCGCGAAAAGCCGCGGCGCTTCAATTCACGCCCGATCATCCAGTTGAAATAGCCATGCGCCACCAGAGCGGCGATGCCCCGGTGCCGCGCCGCCGCCACCAGCATGTCTGCGGCGCGGGCGGCGCGCAGGCGCGCCTGGCGCGGATTTTCGATCCCCGGGTGAAAGCCCAGATGCCAAAGAAAGCGCGAGACCACCGCCCATTTGGGAACCCGCATCTTGAGCAACGGTATGCGCGGGCTGGCCAGCGGCGCCTCGACAAAGAGCTCCTCGGAAATCAGGTCCGCATGGGGCGCCAGCGCGGCGGCGCTTTCGCGTGCGCGCGGCCGGCCGCTGGTGAAAAGCTGGGTGAGCTCGGCGGCCAGCTCGGCCAATTCGCGGGGCGGCAAGCTGGCGGGCGCCAATCCCGCCGCCTCATAGTCCTCGATATAGTCGGCAAAGCCCGCATGCCCGGTGCGGGGCCGAAGCGCGATATGCGGTTCGCCGTGACGGATCAAAACAATGCGCATACGGGAAACATGCTCGGAGACGGCAAACAGAATCCTTCCAGCGCTCGATGAAATGTAAACTCCGGACAGCCCCGTTTAGAAACTGTTAACCCGGTGACGTCTGCCTAGCGATTTGGCGGCTCGCACAATTATTAGGCAAACACCTGTTGCATCGCAACAACGCACCTGTGAATCCAGCCTTCCATGCAGCCAAAACGCCCTCAAATGCCAACGCGCCATATTGAGAAAGGCGGTGCGAAACAGAACTGTCATCCCGGTAAGGCGCAAAACGGTTCGCGCCCAGATGGCAACTTGAAGGGACCAACAATGAAGAATTTGACCAAACTGCTTTTGGGCGCCGCGAGCCTGGCCGGCCTTGTCGCCGTGGCCGCTCCAGCTTTCGCCCAGGATGCTGCCGCCCCCGCAGATGCCGCGCCCGCGTCCCCATGGGGTGTCTCAGCCGCGATCGATGTCCAGAGCGACTATAAATTCCGCGGCATCAGCCAGAACAAGCGCGATCCTTCTCCGCAGGGAACCGTCAACGTCACCGGGCCTGATGGCTTCTATGTCGGCAGCTGGGCCTCGACGATCGACTGGTCGCTGGCCGGCAAGAACAACAATCCGGGCGTCGAATGGGACATCTATGGCGGCAAGCATACCGACCTGTGGGGTGTGGATTGGAATATCGAGCCCTACTACTACGCCTATCCCGACGCCAACACGGTTGGCGGCCCTGTCGCCAGCTATTTCGAGCTGATCAACCAGTTCACCAAAGCATTCGGCCCTGTGACCCTTCAGGGCACCTGGGCCTGGTCGCCGCAGTTCAGCCTGGGCGGCGGCACCGGCAACTATCTGGCCGGCAACGCGGCCTACACCATCAATGACTGGCTCAGCATCAGCGGCAATGTCGGCCATCAGTGGGTGCAGGCGGCGAAGTTCAACGCCTCCAGCGATTACACCTATGCCGACATCGGCGTGACCGGAACCTACAAGGGCTTCTCGCTGGACCTGCGCTATTCGGGAACGGACCTGAGCGCGTCCAAGTGCGGCTTCTATATGGGCACCAACCATGCCTGCGCCGGCGACTTCATCGCCACGCTGACCTACACCGCCAATCTGTTTCCCTGATAGCGGCGGTTGAAGCCTTGAGAGACAGACCCGCGAGGCTCCCCGCCTCGCGGGTTTTTCTTTGGAGAGTCCATGAATCTGACGATCGAAAAAGCCGAGCAGCCGACGGAGGAAATCCGCGTCCTGATTCAGCAGCTCGAATCAGAGCTGTCGGCGCACTATGAGGCGCATCAGCGCCATGGCCTCAAGCTCGAGGCGATCTTCCAGCCCGGCATTCGCTTCTTTCTTGCGCGGCGCGCGGGCGAGGCCCTGGGCTGCGGCGGGGTTGCGTTTTATCCCGGCTTCGCCGAAGTCAAACGCATGTTCGTGCGCCCTCAGGCGCGGGGCCAGGGCATCGCCGACGCTCTCACGGACCGGCTGGCGGACGTCGCCCGTCAATCCGGCCGGCCGCTGCTGCGGCTGGAAACCGGAGACTGCCAGCGTGCGGCCATCCGCTTCTATCAACGGTATGGCTTCCGCTTTCGCGGGCCTTTCGAACCCTATTCGACCATGCCGCCGGAAAACATCGCCACCAGCATCTTTATGGAAAAGCAGCTAGCCTAGCTTTCCAGCGCCCTACGCAACTGCTGCAGGTCGAAAGGCTTGACCAGGTTCATCCCCCCGGCCGGTAGATCGGCGGGGTTGGTGTAGCCGGAGGCGATGATCACCTTCAGGCCGGGCTTCAGCTTCAGCGCTTCGGCCACCAGCTCACGGCCGCTCATGCCGGGAAGGCCCAGATCGGTGAGCAGAATGCCAATGGCCGCATCCTGGCCCAGCAGAGCCAGCGCGTCGCGGGCGTCACCCGCCTCCGCCGCCTCAAAGCCAAGCTGCTCCACCATATCCACCGTGGTCATGCGGATCAGCGCCACATCCTCCACCACCAGCACCTTGGCTTTCGCCTTCTGCGGCACAGGATCGCTGATGGCGCCGCGCGCGGTGCCGGCAAAGACCTCGCGCAGCTTTCGCGCCAGCTGGTCCCTGCTGTAGGGCTTGGACAGCAGGGGCGCGTCATCGTCCAGCTTGCCGTTGTGGACGATGGCGTTGTGGGTATAGCCGGAAGTGTAAAGCACGCGCACGCCCGGACGCAGCGCCTGGGCGCGCCGGGTGAATTCGCGCGTCGGGATCGGACCTGGCATCACCACGTCGGTAAAGATCAGGTCCGGCGCCTCCTTCTGAAGAACCTGCAGGGCCGCCTCCGGCCCGCCAGCACGGCTGACGCGGTAGCCGAGCTCGCCCAGCATGTCGGTCACGGCGGCCCGCACGCCTTCATCATCTTCCACCACCAGAACATGCTCGCTGCCGCCCTGCACCTTGGCGCTCTGCGGATCGGCGAGTGCGTCGGCGTCCCGGCGGGTGCGCGGCAGATAGATCTTCACCGTCGTGCCGTGGCCCGGCTCGCTGTAGATCTTGATATGGCCGCCCGTCTGTTTGATGAAGCCATAAGCCTGCGCCAATCCCAGGCCGGTGCCTTTGCCTTCCGGCTTGGTGGTGAAAAAAGGCTCGAACACCCGCGCCACCACTTCGGGCGCCATGCCCCGGCCGGTGTCGGTCACCGCCAGCAGCACATACTGGCCGGCCGTCACCTCGGCATGGGCCGCGGCATAGGCATCGTCCAGAAAAGCATTGGCCACTTCCAGGGTCAGCTTGCCGCCGTCCGGCATGGCGTCGCGCGCGTTGATGGCCAGGTTGAGCAGCATGTTCTCGACCTGGTTGGGATCGGCCAGCGCGTTCCACAGCCCGCCCGCGATCACCGTTTCGATCTCGATATTTTCGCCCAGGGTCCGGCGCAGCATCTCGCCCATGTTCCGGATCACCCGCCCGAGATCCACCGAGCGGGGCTCCAGGGCCTGACGCCGGGCAAAGGCAAGAAGCTGGCTGGTCAGGCGCGACCCCCGCGCCACGGCGCCGATGGCGTTCTGCAGCCGTTCGGCGAGCCGCGGCTCCCTGGCCGCGTCCATCGCCAATTCGAGATTGGCGCTGATGATCTGGAGCAGGTTGTTGAAGTCGTGCGCCACCCCGCCCGTCAGATGGCCGATGGCATCCATCTTCTGGGCCTGGCGAATGATGGCCTCAGCCTCCATGCGCTCGGTTTGGTCCTGAACCCCGATCAGAAAGCCGCCGGTCGCGACCTGGGCCTTGTAAACATCGAGCCGCCGTCCGGCCCGCACAAGATGCAGAGCTTCTGCCCCATCGGCTGCAGACGTAAACACCGCTTGGCCGTCGCTGCCGGCGGCGGCACGAAGGTCGGACAGCGTCGGATGGGCATCCCGCGTCAATGCTTCCGACAGGCCGAGCAGGGAAACGAAACTGGCATTGAAGGCGCCCAGCCGGTTGTCGGTGCCGAAATAGCCGATCCCCTCGCGCACCGTCTCGAGCGTCGCGCGCAACAGAGCCGCCTCGTTCGCCCGCGCCCGTTCCGACCGTTCCAGACTGATATTGTTGCGCACCAGGAGCGCGGCGGTGATCAGCAGAATACCCAGCGCCAGGACGCCGGCGCCGATGGCGAAGGCCACTTCCACATTTTCCGCATGGAGCCGGGTACGATCGCGCTCGGCCAGCAGACGCTCTTCTTCCGCCAGGCCTCTCGTCACCTCGCGGCGGATCGCGGCCATCTGTTCGCGCCCGCGCTGCAGCCCGGCCATGGCCTGGGCGGAACGGACGACCGGCTCGGTCGTGCCCCGCACGGCCGCGTCAAAACCGGCGGCCCGCTGCTGAAACAGCTTTTCCAGACGGTTGGCGCGGGCCTGCTGGGCTGGGTTGTCGGTGGTGAGGCTGCGGAACAGCGCCAGATCGCCGGGAATGCGGGCCAGATAGCTGCGAAAGCCACGCTCGAAGACCGGATCGCGGCTCAGGATGAAGCCGCGCATGCCGGTCTCAGCGGTCTGGATATCGTCCTGCAGCCGGCGCTGGGCTTCCATCACCTGATAGGTGTGACGCACCAAGCCCTGGGCTTCGCGTTCATAGGCGGAAAATTCCATGGCGAGATAGGCGGCCAGCGCCAGGGCCAGGAACAGCGGCACCGCAGCCAGCAGCACCAGACGGCTGGCCGCCAGCCTGTTGTTTCCCTCACTTGCCATGCCCCAAGCCAGCCCTTTGCGCCAATTTGAGGCAATCTAAATATTGTCACCGTCTGTGCAAGCGAGCCCTGCGAAAGTTCCATGGGGTCCTATTGTGAGATCTATTCGGGGGCGCGATTCTTGCCTGGCCGAAAAGCGGCCCGCATCGCGACACCGGGCGTCGTGCCGCGCGACTTTGCCACCAGCCGGTCACAATCAAGCCTTTATCAGATGTGGCGCGATCAGACCGGGAGACATTTGCGGATTCATCCGTTCTAGGTCCCGAAGAGGCAAGTTTTCGGAACCCTCATGGAGAACCCGATGAAGAGCGTGAACAAGATTTGCATGTCCGTCCTGATGCTGGGCGCTGCCGCCATGGCGGTTCCCGCCATGGCGCAGGACGCTAATACCAATGCAAGCGCAAGCCATAACGCCCAAGCCGCGGCGCCGTCGAACGACAATGCTGCCCCGGCTGCCGGTGCGGCGAATGAGTCCAGCAATGCCGCCGCCGATGCCAGCACGTCGCCCAGCACCAAGACCGCGATGAACAGCAGCGCGAATGCTGCCGCCAACGCGGACGTCTCGGCGGTCGGCGATACTTCCAAGAAGTATCACCGTGCGACCCGCGCCAAGGACTTCGCCGCCGAGCAGAAGGTCACCGAGCAGTTGAATCAGCAGGCCAGCGCCGCGGCCAAGCCCACCCAAACGGCTTCCAACCAGTAGTCCGTCGACAGATAAATGGCCGGGCGCCTCATGCGCGTCCGGCCATTTTTATTGGGCGGCCCGCGGTTGGCCCCGCCACATTTTCAATGGGTTAGCTCATTTATCGGCCCGAAATGCAGGGGATTTTCGTGAGGCCGGCAGGAAATTCTTTTCCTGGATCGGGCAAACTGGCGGCCATGCGATTTCTCCGTCTTTTCAGCTGGCATCCGAAAGCCAAGCGATCTGTCGCCGCGCAGCTTGGTGTCGTGTTTGCGGTCCTCACCAGCGTGACTGCGGTCTGCGCTGAGGACAGTTCTCCATTTCTCAGAGCCGAGTCTCATCCCATCCACAAGTCGGCGGCTCCCTGTGACACCTCCGGTTTGGACCGGATCCCCGTGCGGTGTTGGGTGGGGCTGCAATTTGTCGTCCTTCCCAAGGACAAGGCGGTCAGAGACAAGGGCTATCCAGAATTCGAAGGCATGGCGCCGCGCTATGGTCACCCGAGCTACGATCAGTTTGCCGGGCGAACGGTCATCGTCACCAAGGTCGAATGGCAGCAATACGCCTCGCCAAATCGCAGCGGATGGATCGTGACATTTGCGCTCGACAAGGAGGGGCCGTTCTACACCACCAACGCCATACCCCCGGCCGGCGGGACGCGGGACGATGCGGTTGTCGGCTGCTTTGTGCTGCTTCAGGATTTGCAGCTGGCCCGCCAGGCCTATTTGAAGAAGCGATATTGGCCGCTCGTGGCCCGCATGCCGGTGCTGAACGAAGATGGCGTATCGGCCACCGCTGAATCGGTTGCCTTCAACAGATTTGAACCGGTCGCAGTGGCAGATGTGCTCGCCTCGCCCATAGCGGAGGCGCCTGTGCGGATCGTCGTCAGCAGCGCGTCGGGCCGGGAAGGCTATTTCGACATCGCCATGTCCGAAACGAACCGGCTGGCGACGCACGAAGTCGGAATATCCCCCAAGATCCTGTCAAACGATGATCCCAAGCTCGCGCACAATTGGCCGGAAGATATTTGGACGGCTATCGAGAGCGGCAAAGCGCTTGCCGGGATGACGACGGAGCAGGTCCGGCTCAGCCTGGGCGAACCAACCAGCGTCAGCCAGATCGTCGTCGCAGGGCGAACGCGCGAACAATGGGCTTACAGCGACGGAACGTTTTTTTACTTTGATGGCGGCGTCCTGACGACGAGCAATCACTAGCAAGCCGCGCCGCGCGACCGGATATTGGCGAATGTTAATGTTTGACCCAGGGCGTGTCGCAGAACGACTGGCTGCTTTTTTAACCCCCGTAAACACAAAATGACGGCGGACATCTTGATCGCCGCTTGATCAGATGCCTTCAGACCGGATCGTGTCGATGTCTCGCCCGCATCGTTTGCAATTGCTGGACTTGTGCCGGGGCCTGGGACAGGCGTCCGTTGTTCTCTTCCATGTCATTGGCTTCTATAGCGGCTCCTTGGTGCTCAGGCTCATGCCGCAACAAGCGAGCATTCTGGATTTCTTTTTTATCGCGAGCGGATTCTTTGCAAGTTATTCCTACGCCCGCCGGCCAGCCAAACACCGGGTCACGTCCATAGAGCTCATCGCCGCGCGCGCCTGCCGCGTGTACCCGATGGCAATTCTGGGAACGTCCATAGCGTTTGCCGGGCTCATCCTGCACCTCATCCATCAGGGAGATACGGGGCAGCTCGGGCCAGCAATCTACGCCTACATATTTGGCTGTTTGCTGGTGCCGGTGCACACGTCCCTGACCAGCTTCGGTGTCCAGAACCTGTTTCCGCTGGATTCGCCTCTCTGGTTCATTTTCTTCGATTTTCTGGCCTATATGCTGTTTGCGGTCCTGCTTCGCGCGCTGCCGAAGAAGGCGCTTGGTGCCATCGTCGTGCTGGCGGGTATCGGCTTCTGGAGGGCGGCGCTGCATCACGACAATTTGTACTTCAGTTCCTATTGGTCGGGAGCGAGCGCGACCATGCCCCGGGTCATTTTCGACGTCGCGATGGGATCCCTGATATTTCGATTTTATCGCCCGGACATTCGCATCAATCGGCATTTTTGGTTTGTCCCCGTTTCTCTGCTGCTTTTCGTGATGTTCGTGCCGATACCGGCATTCTCGCCCTATAGCGGGGCTTTCCAGGCCTTTTCATCGACCGTGCTGATGCCGGCCGCGCTCGCGCTGGCGGTGCGCATTGAGGCGCCTGAGATCCTGCGATGGCCCGCTTCGTTGGGGGGGCGCATCTCGATGGCGGTTTACGCGCTGCACTTGCCCATCGTCGCGCAGCTCTATGCCTTGAGATGGAGCCTGCATCTTCGCGGCGCGGAAATCGTGGCGCTTCTTGGCGCCGAGTTCGTACTCGCCATAGGGGTGGCCTATTTCGTCACCGTTTATCTGGACGAGCCCTTGCGCGCTTTGCTGAGCAATACCAGACGCAGATATTTTGCGGCGCGGTTCCCGCACGCACCTGAAAACCGCGCTTCGGCGTCCTTTCCCTGAGAAACATTGGCGGGGGGAAGGATCGAACCTCCACATGCCGAGACCAAAACCCTGCGGAATCGACCGGGCGCCATCCATGGCATCCCCTGAATGTGGAGAACTTGCGGGAAGTGTGGCAGCGTCCGCGCTCGGCATCCGAACCATAAAACGGGCCGAGGGGGGCAGATTTCAAATGAAAAGAACATTGTGCGGAAAATCACTGCTTCTCCTGGCAGCGGCTGCCCTGACCATCCCATCAGCCTGGGCGCAGCAGTCTGGGTCCGGCGATTGGAAAGTGTGGGGTGGCGATCCAGGCGTCAGCCACTTTTCAACCCTCGATCAGATCAACACCAAAAACGTGTCCCGGTTGAAGCCCGCCTGGGTCTACGATTCCGGCAAGTTCGGCCGTTCCTGGGAAGACACGCCACTGCTCGTCAATGGTCTTCTCTATGTGATCGATGCAGGCAGCAGCGATGTGATTGCGCTGGAGCCCGAAACCGGCAAGCAGGTCTGGCGGCACAAGGCTCCCGAAGGCCAGGCGCGCGACCAGCGCGCCCTGGCCTATTGGGGTGGGGACGGCACCATGAAGCCCCGCCTGATCATGACCTGGGGCAGCAATATCCATGGGATCGATCCGGCCACCGGCAAGTCGTCGAGCGACTGGCCGAGCCAAGGCTTCAATATCATGCTGCCGCGTGTGCAAGGCGTGGTGCAGGGCGACAATCTCGGCGCCGGTCCGATTCCGGGCGCCGGCAGCGCGACGAACGCTGGTGTGGCTGCCGGCAGTGGCGGTCGTCCCAATGGCGGTGGCGAAGGCGGCGGCGAAGCCGAAAAGGTGCCGCCGGTGATCTACAAAAACCTCATCATCGTGGTGGGCGCGTCCGGTTTCCTGCCCCCGCCCGCCCGGCCGGGTGATGTGCGCGCCTACGATCTGAGGACCGGCAAACTGGTCTGGCAGAACCGCCTGATCCCCGAGCCCGGCCAGCCTGGCGCCGACAGCTGGGCCAATCCCGACCAGGTTTTGGGAAGCAGTTCCTGGGGTTTTCTGTCCCTCGATGAAGCGACGGGCACCGTCTATGTGCCGACAGATTCCGGCAGCCCCGATCTGGTTGGTGTCTGGCGTCCCGGTGACAACAAATGGGCCGATTCCACGGTGGCGCTCGATGCCATGACGGGCAAGATCAAATGGGGCTTCCAGAACAATCGCCACGACGTATGGGACATGGACACCATGGCCGCGCCCGTGCCCGTGACGATCACGAAAGGCGGCCAGAAGCTGAAAGTCATCGTCCAGTCCACCAAACAGGGCCAAGTCTGGATTCTGAACGCCGATACCGGCCAGCCGGTATTCGGCTGGACCGAAAAGCCGGCGCCGCAGAGCAAGGTGCCGGGCGAAAAGACCACGCCCACCCAGCCTTTCCCCGACGGGCTTTCACTGGCGAAGATGAGCATAGATCGGGATCATCTCAGCAATCTCTCAACCCATTCCAATGCCGATTGCAAAAAAGTGTGGGACGACAAAAAGCTCCACAATGAGGGGCCTTACACGCCTCCATCACCGAGCGGATGGACCGCGATGATGCCGGGCGCCCTAGGCGGCATTGACTGGGGCGGCGTCTCGATCGATCCCGATCTCGGCTATGCCATCACCAATGTGAACAACATGCCGACCATGGTTCAACTGTCGTCGAACAGCCGGCGCGCCACGCCGGGCAACAATGGCTGGGCCTTCACCAGCGGCTATGTGCGATTCCGCGACGCTAACGGGCGGCCCTGCATTTCCGGCCGCCAGGGCGAGCTGGTCGCCATTAATCTCAATACCGGAAAAGTCGCCTGGCGCGTCCCGTTCGGGGATCTGACTGATGAGTATGGCCCGCGCGCCAAAGGGCTGGGCGCCACCAATGTCGGTCCATCCGTGGTCACGCGCGGCGGCGTGGCGTTCATCGGCGCCGCGACGGACGGAAAATTCCATGCCTTTGACACCAAGAGCGGCAGGCTGTTGTGGCAGGCCAAGATGAGTGCTTCGTCCAACGCCGGGCCCTTGACCTATATGGGCAAGGATGGCCGGCAGTATGTGGTTATCGCCGCGGGCGGACCGGGCAACGCCAAGCGCACCACGCCCAGCGACCCTTATGCTTTTCACCAAACCCTGGTCGCGTTCGCGCTGCCCAGGCCAGGCGAGAAGCCGATCGACATTGTCACGCCCTATCCCAAGCGCCTGCCGCAACCCGGCGACGCCAACATGGGACAGCCGCAGTAGAGAGAACTGGCTGGGGCGGGAGGGGTGAAGAGCGGCGGGCGATAGCCCGTGAGCAGGTCCTATCGGACCTGCGAAAGCGATAAACGCCGCGAGCCTTGCGAGCGGCAGGGGATCCCGCCTCACAGATGATGAAAGAGAGAACTGGCTGGGGCGGGAGGGGTGAAGAGCGGCGGGCGATAGCCCGTGAGCAGGTCCTGTGGACCTGCGAAAGCGATAAACGCCGCGAGCCTTGCGAGCGGCAGGGGATCCCGCCTCACAGATGATGAAAGAGAGAACTGGCTGTGCATGCAGTCCTTGGGATATGATCGGGACTACAGGAAACATCAGCTGCCGTGTCGAGATGTGGCAAAGGATGCGCAACGACCGCGGCGTTCTCAGACCAATTCTGTGACTGCGCCATACCCCAAATGAAGAGCACCGCCGCGACAACCAACTTGGCTGCCCATGACGGAAAGCGACCGGCGCCAAGCTTTAGGGGGATGAACAACACCAGCCCGGCGGCGCCGATGAGTGATGCGGCTAGTGATGACTTATCATCCAGCTCTTTCCAGGCGATCAGTAGGCAAACCACACCCAAACTCCAGGTGACCGCCGTTGCTACTATTCGAGCTGATGAATATTGCTGGACCTCTCCTCCGGAAGGATAGGTTGTCCTACCCGGGCTGGCTTGTCTGCCCGCGCCATCTGCGCCAACAGCTCCAGTATGGAGGATCCGAGCAATGGCTTTGGCGCAAGGATGTCTTCGATGCCATCGCACCGGCACGTCGTGCTGAGATTCTGTACGAACTCGTCTGGCGGCGCACAATTGGTTTCTTGCCTCTCGAGGAGCCGCTGGAAAAGGCAGTCAAAGGATTTCTCAGTGTCGATCTGCCCGACGTAGATACAGCCCTTAGTGCCGAACTTGCGTTAGGACTGATGCGCGATGCGCGCGTATCCAACAATGCGGATGCTGTCACGCTCTGGTCGCAATACATCGAGAAAAAGACAGAGGCTGGCTCACAGCTACGCCTAGCCGCACGCTATCAACTTTGCCTGTTCGCTCGAGACCTTCTGGACTTCGCGTTGCTCTCAAAGTTGACAGAAGATTTGGCCTCAGACGAACCGGAATGGCGACTTCGGAGGGCGGCTCTTCTGAGTGAGACTGGTCAATTTGTTAAAGCCATCAAACTAATGCGCGATGCCGCCGACGATCTTGAGAAACGTGCTAGGCTTGACCGTACTTCACTTTGGATTAAGTCACGACTGGGCTGGGCTGATTGGTTGAGCCGGGCCGTTGACGCGGCACATTTCAATCGCCGCGAAAATCCCGCACGTGAACGAGACTTTCGTGACTCTCAAATCGATCCTTTCGAAGAAATCGAGCAGATTGGTACCGCCTCGGCGCGAGAGGAAGAAGGCATGCGCAATGACGCAGTTGACGTCATGCCCCTCTTTGAGGCCGGCCACTATAAGGACGGCGGTCGGCGCCGCGCACGCGGCGATGGCGTTCTAAATCGCTATGAGGCCGACCAGCTAATTGAAGCAGTCGGACTTCCCATTAGAATCGGTAGTATGAGCCTTTGTGGCTCTATGGCGATATCCACTGCGGAAACCAGTTACCGCCCCACAGCCGACTGGTATGGCTGGTTGCTGCGCTCACTGCATAGCCACTATGACGACGCTTTCAACATTTATTTTGGCCGCCTCGCCATCGCGCGATTGTCAAAAGAAGTAGCCGAAACGTTGGTTTCGGTTTGCAACACCGCCGTCGATTTCTGGCTTGAGCGCTTTCGCTCTGCGCGCGTCCCGGACGAGCGGGATGATTTCGGTCACGCTTTGGACCAACTTAGACTATATATCATGGCGCTTGCACACCTCACGCCGCGCATGTCTATCGTGGAAGCCATTTCCGCCTATCGCAAAGGCGTTGCGCTCGCACGGGTTGAAGACCTCCGGCATCACTGGCTGATTGAGGCGATCGGAAATCTTCTCTCTTACGCTGCACAAAGCGTCCCGAAAAGCCGAAGGGGCGAACTGGCTCTTGACGCAATGGAATTCCCCCTTGCCAGTGAAAAAGGTGTCCAGCCTCAACTCTGGCCAAAAGTTGCGACCTCCCTTTGGGGCAGTATTCCCCGGCGCCTCGATAACCCACGCTGGCGAAGCCGGATCGATCAATTGATAGAAGCAACAAGGTCCTCGCAGTCCAGAGAAGACGCGATTCTGCGTTTGACTTATCTTGCAGAGAGAGGTGGCCTTCAGGAGGATGAGCGACTGGCCTTCGGCGACGCCTTGTGGTCGAAGTTGGATGCGGGAGCAAATCCTCTCCCCGTTGAATCGGGTCTTTTGGAAAGCACTTTCCTAGAGTTGCCGGCACCCGCCGGCGTGGATGTGCAGGCCAGGGTTCAGGCTCGCGTTGTGAACGCGAATCTTGAGGAGATCCTGGCATTACCTAAACCGCTCAGCGCTGCTGTCCTGTCGGATAAGCCAAATCAACTACTTGCTCTGCAGAATACTAAGGCCTTGGGATTATCGATCGGCTCACAACGCGCTACTCAACTTTTCGATCAACTCACAAGCTGGTCACCCACAGCGGGGCAACGGGACGATCCATTCTCTTCCTCTATGATTCGTGGATTCAATGACAGGCTTCGCCAAACGATCGGCGACATTCTTGCTCACGTCGTAGTTCCGGAAATGGCCGCCAGTGACCGCACCGATGCGCGCGGGCACACGCTCATCGACTTTGTGACCCGTAATCACGCGTGGCGAGCACTGCCGGGCCTTCCACATTTCGTAGCCTCTGTCGCTTCCCTTGAAAATAACGTGGTTGCCATTTTGCGGCGCGCAATTTGGGGCGGCGATCATCAACAAGTGGGAAGCGCGGCCTCAGCAGTGGCCATATGGTCTAAACTCGCGGATGGTGGGCTCTTTAGCCGTCAAGTTCCCCGCGCTCTTATAGATGCCATACTCGCCGCGATTGAAGCGCGCCCGGCACAAGGCCTGCAGACTCTGCTATATGCTGCCGATAAATTGATTGCCACCCGCTTTCTTTTGGAAGCGGATATGTATCGGCTTATGACAGCACTTATACCGTTACGGGATGACTTGTGCTACGACTCAATTCCTGAGCGCAGCATGCGGGCTGTTTCCGTGTCGTTGGTGCGAGCCCAATGCGTCGAACTCGCACGCGCATTGCAAAAAAGAATCCCAGACGAAGGAATATTGGCGGTGTGGATCGCTGACGGCGCTGATGACCCATTGCCGGAGGTTCGTTTCGCGAGTATGACAGAAGAGCAAACCTAGAACGAATCTGCGATACAGCTGCGCATTCGACCGCGTTATAAGGGTCACGTTCCAACAACAGCGCCAACGCCATTTAGCAAAGCCGATATGGCCGTCCACCGGGCCGCTCTGAAGTTCAGAGCCGCCGCATCGCTGAATGGTGTCAGCAAACCGATTGTGCATCCTGTATCTTCGACTTCTGGCCGGTGGAATCCCTAGCGGCGCTGAAACACTGACCCGCCTGGTGTTCTTGGTCGCATCGGCATTTATTGACCGCAAAGCCCGATCAATCGAAAATGCTCGCCGAGCCGGCAGGATTGGAGAGCCCCCGTCCGCTCAGCACCAGCTAAGCGGCACATTCTTGGACATCTCGGTGACCGTCTTAGTGCCCACCGTACCGTTAATGAGGCCGCGCACCGTGTCAGGGGGCACGAATGCTAAAGGCATTAGAAGCCGGATCTGGCGCTCCCCCTTGCCTTCTTCCTGTGCAATCTGAGCTAGCGGCACTCCATCTGATAGCCGGCTCAGCCAAAGGCGGGCTTTGCCAATCGCTGCGAGAATGGCCTCTTGAGCCTTGGGTTCGGCTACGGAGGGCGGGACTGCCTCGTGAGCTATTCCTTTGATGGCTACCGGTGGCTTGGGCGCCCATGGAATTAGCTGAGAATCCGAAATATCCGGGACAATGGAGTTGGCTTCCTGGGGGTCTTCAGACGGCCAAAATGCTAGCTCTACGGATTGGCTCTGGACCGTGATCCTCTGGACTTTGGCCTCTAGGGTTTCCCTAATGGGGGGACTCCCCGCCAAGGCAAGCCTGGTGGCTACCGCCTGCCAGACCAAAGTCTCGATTTCCGGGGCCGGGACCCGGCCTATTGCACCCGCCTCTTTATCTCGCCGCTGCAGGATGGCCTGGGAGACATAATATCTGTACCGCACCCCCTTCTTGAGGGTATGGGCGGGGGTCATCCGATTGCCAACGCTATCGAATATCAGGCCGGTCAGAAGATAAGGAGAGCTGCGGATCCACAGCCGCTTTTCGACATTGTTGGCCGCGAGCTTGGCTTGGACTGCCTCGAATAGCTCTCGTTCCAGGATGGGCTCGTGATCGGCAGTGTGCACCTGACCGCGGTAGGACAGCTCACCAATGTAACAGCGGTTCTTAAGGAGGTGATTGAGGCCTCCCTTGCCAAACCGCCCTCCTCCCACGACCCGGCCGCTCGCACGCCGCGTGGCCTTTGTCTTGATGCCTACCCGGTCCAGTTCCTGGAGGAGCGGACCGACGGCCCCCAGCTCTAGATATTTCTGAAATATCCAGCGGACCGCGTCGGCCTCCTCCGGCACAATCGACAGCTTCTTGTCTATATTGACGTAGCCCAACGGAACTGGACCACCCATCCACAGTCCCTTCTTCTTGGAAGCGGCGATCTTGTCCCTGACCCGCTCCCCAATGACCTCCCGTTCAAACTGGGCAAAGGACAGCAGGACATTGAGGGTCAGCCTTCCCATGCTGGTAGTGGTATTGAACGCCTGCGTGACCGACACAAAAGACACGCCGTGCTTATCAAAAAGCTCGACCAGCTTAGCAAAGTCAGTCAGCGATCGGGTGAGCCGGTCCACTTTATAGACGACCACAGTATCCACTTTGCCGGCCTGAATATCTCCGAGGAGCCGCTGAAGATCTGGCCGGGCCAGTGAAGCTCCTGAAATCCCGCCATCGTCATAGCAATCCTGAATGAGGCGCCAGCCTTCATGCATCTGGCTCTTGATATAAGCTTCACAGGCTTCCCGCTGGGCGTGGAGGGAATTGAATTCCAGATCCAAGTTATGCTCGGTGGATTTTCGGGTGTACACCGCGCAGCGAAGTAGCTTGGCACTGCCAGTCATGCCGCGGCCCCTTCCGCAGACCCTTTCTTTCCCAAACCCACTCTCAAGCCAAAGAACCTTGGCCCATTCCAGTTGGTGCCGGTGATAATCCGCGCGATAGCGGTTAGACTGGCGTAGGTCTTTTCCTGCCAAACATAGCCGTCAGGGACGATTGTGACCGTGTGCCGGGCGCCCTCGAACTCCCGTACCAGCACGGTGCCGGACTTAAGCCGCCGGTGGAGTTGTGTTCCCTCCCTTCCCTGACCGTACGCATCCAGGAGCTTGGCCGTGGTCTTGTCATGCCCGCCAAAGGTTTTTTCCTGAAGGCGCCAGGCCAACGTTCGCAAAAGCATTTCGCGCCAGAGCGTTTTCGGCGGCTCCCGGCGGAATTCCGCGCACCAGGCGGCACGCAGCTCGCCAATTGGCAATCCTGAGAGGCGGGAGATTTCGGCGCTTATACCTTCGGTTGGCGGTAGGGAAGCGGCAGTCTTTGGGGCAGTTTGCATACCCCGAACCACGCTCCATTCACATCAGATGTCCAGTCGAATTCGATGTCGCAGCGCGACATGCAAGCGTACCCATCGAGCCGTCGCCAGCGGGCCTGACCTATAATCAGTTTACCTTCACAGGTTAGCTGATGATATGGTACAGCACCAGCATGACCGCTGCTCGCCGATCCGTCCCTCTGCGCGCCGCCATGGTGGCGCAGGACATGCGCGCCGTGCTGGGCAAGCTTCGACGCAAACTGCGTGAACAAGCGGCCGTCGACGACCTCACCCCATCGCAAGTCTCGGTGTTGCTGCGACTGGAGAATGAGGGACCTGCTACAGCCTCTGCGCTGGCGCGCGCCGAAGGCATGCGGCCGCAATCCATCATGCCGGTCATTGCTGCACTGGAACAGGCCGGCCTGGTGGCCGGTGCCGCCGATCCAAACGACGGGCGCCAGACAATCCTGTCGCTCACACAGACTTGCCGTAACAGGATGGCTCAAGGCCGTGCCGCGCGCCAGGACTGGTTCACCCGCACGCTCCTGGCGCGGTTGTCCTCACAGGAAATCGATAAGCTGGCGGAAGCGGTAATGCTGCTGCAAAGGCTCGCCGAGCCATAACCCAAACTTCGCTGAACGTCTCCAGAGGCAATCCATGGCACTAACCGCAATCGATCCCAACACGGCTTTGATTATCATCGACCTGCAAAAAGGCATCGTCGGCCTACCTGTGGTTCATTCCATCGACGGCGTGATCGCGCAGGCGCAGAAACTGGCGCGGGCGTTTCGTGGCCGTGGTCTGCCGGTGGTACTCGTCAATGTCACGGACAGCGCACCGGGCCGGACCGAGCAACCGCGCGGCAATCTTCCGCGCCAGGAGGGCTGGGCCGACCTCATTCCCCAACTGGAGCAGCAGCCCAGCGACATCGTGGTGACCAAAAAGACTTGGGGCGCGTTTGCCAGCACCGGCCTGGAGGCCCAGATGAAAGCGCGTGGCGTGACACAGGTGGTGATCGCGGGCGTAGCCACCGCCACCGGTGTGGAATCGACAGCGCGGCAGGCCTATGAGGCTGGCTTGAATGTCACCCTCGCGGTGGACGCGATGACGGACCTGCGCCCTGAAGCGCACGACTACGCTATTCAGAAAGTTTTCCCGCGACTCGGCGAAACCGGCACCAGCGACGAGATTATCGCGCTTCTGCCGGAAGGACGCGGCTGATGCACGGGCTGGTTTTGATCGCCTATTTCTTCGGCGGCGCCTTCCTGACCAACGCCGTCCCGCATTTCGTCAGCGGCATGATGGGTCGGCCTTTTCAAAGCCCCTTCGCCAAGCCCCCCGGTGAAGGCCTCTCGTCTTCTACGGTCAATGTGGTGTGGGGCTTTTTCAATATCGTCATCGGTTACCTGCTGGTCTGCCGAGTCGGTTCGTTCGACCTAGACGACGTGAGCAATGTGGCGGCATTGGGCGCCGGCGCCCTAGTGATGGGATTGTTTTCGGCGTGGCATTTCGGTCGCTTCCATGGCGGCAACCACCCGTCGCAGGCATGACGGGGTCCGCCACGGGTACTTTCCGGTCCCTGCGCAGCTTCAATTATCGGGTCTGGATCGGGGGCGCTTTTGTCTCAAACATCGGAACCTGGGTGCAGCGCACGGCGCAGGACTGGCTGGTGCTGACCCAGCTGACCCGTCACGATGCATCCGCATTGGGTCTGGTTATGGCTTTGCAATTCGGGCCGCAGCTGCTGCTTTTGCCCTGGACCGGCTTTGCCGCGGATCATTTCAATCAGCGCAAGCTGTTGATCGTCACCCAGGCGACGATGGGCACTCTGGCGCTGGCGCTGGGAATGCTCACTGTCACAGGCCACGTGCAGCTTTGGCATGTCTATGTCTTTGTTTTCCTGTTCGGCAGTGCCGCCGCGTTCGACGCGCCGGTGCGGCAAACCTTTGTGGCCGAGCTGGTAGGTGATGCCGACTTACATAATGCGGTGGCGCTGAACTCTACATCGTTCAACAGCGCGCGCTTGATCGGACCGGCGGTTTCTGGTCTGGTGATCGCGGCGATCGGCACGGGCTGGGCCTTTCTGATCAATGGCGCATCTTTTATCGCCGTGCTGGTCTCGCTGTCGCTGCTGCGCGTTGCAGATCTACGCCCCAACGCACG
>Ga0265338_10003200_pt1 | contig 23351 bp, 13 predicted proteins | sample 42126metaG_FD_193579 | JGI IMG/M metagenome (GOLD analysis project Ga0265338, IMG submission 193579) | Rhizosphere microbial communities from Carex aquatilis grown in University of Washington, Seatle, WA, United States - 4-21-26 metaG | ecosystem: Host-associated > Plants > Roots > Rhizosphere... | reverse complement strand
CTCGTCCTGCAACGCCAGGATCATCTCTTCCCGATCGGAAATCGTCAGCGCCTTCATGTGCCACCAGCATGGAGAAGTCTCCGGTCATGTGCAATTACTTAAGACGCTGTGTTTAGTTTTCCGGCGAGACCTCGAAGATGCCCACGCCGTAAGGCTGCAGCGCGACGGCAAAGCTTCCGTCGCCGCCGCGGGCCATCGCGTCCCCTGTGACGGCGTTGCGCAGGACCGCATTCGGCTGCGACGGCGCGGCATCGCTCGCGGCCACGCGGGCGGTCACGGGCGCGTCGGAAAGGTTGACCGCGACGAGGGACCGGCGCGTCCCGTCGAAGCGCTCGAACATGAACACGCTGCCATTGTCGTCCGTGACGATCACCTGATCCCCCGAGACCAGTTCGGGATGCGCCCTCCTGAGCGCGACCAGGCCCTTGTAGTACGCAAGGAGCGAGCCGGGTTCCTTCGCCTCGGCCTCAAGCGAGATATAGCCGCTTTTTGCAAGCGGGCTCTGGGTCCACCAGGGCCCGGTGTCCCTGTACCACACCGCCATCCCCGGGCCGACGGTCGCCGTCCAGGGGAAGGCCTCCCGGACCGGAATGTCGTTGGCATCCGAGTTCCATCCGCGGAACTGCTTGCCCTGCTCGCCGAGTTCCTGGCCGTAATAGATGAGGGGGATCCCCTTGAGCAGCAGGTTCAGGGCGGCGCCCACCTTCTCCCTGCGCACGTCCCCGCCGACTTCCGAAGCAAAGCGGTTCGTGTCATGATTCTCGATGAAGATGAGCTGCCCCTTCCCGGCCGGCGTCCTCCTCCAGGTCTCGGCCACCGCCTCGCTGATCTTCCTCTTGTCGAAGGATACAATTGCCCCGCGGACCGGGAAGTCGTAAACCAAATCCACGTCCCCGCGCGTCAGGAAGTCGTCGCCATAGCCCCAGTCGGCCTGCTCCGCGAGGATCCGGACGCGCGGGTTCTCCGCCCTAAGCTTCTCAAACAACGGGGTCCAGAACCGCGCGAACAGGTTGACCAGGATCTTCCTTGAGTCGAGGTCATCCATCATGTGGTCGATCCTGAAGCCGTCGACGCCGTCGTCGGCACCGGGGAGGCCCGTCGGGTTCATCCAGTGCTCGAACAGCCGGGTCTGGTAGTCCAGCACCCCGGGATCGTACAAGTTGACGGTGGCGACGCGGACCTTCGTCCCGTCGTAGGAGGAAAGGTCGAAGAGACCGTAGGGGCCAGACTCGGGCAGCGTGTTTCCTGGACCGTTGAAGGGGATGAAGTGGCTGAATCTTGATTTTGGGTTGTTGATCGCGTCCCTGTACCACTCGTGATCCGCAGTGACGTACTGCACCTCCTCGTCGATGAAGATCTTCATCCCGCGACGATGCAGCGCCCGCACCAGGCGGCGGAAGTCAGCCTCCGTTCCATAGGCCGGGTCGATCTTCGAGAAGTCGGTGGCGAAGTAACTATGGTAGAACGGCGACTGGTACAGCGGAGTCAGCACGATCGTGGTGACCCCTAGGCCCTGGAGATAGCCCAGCTCGTCCTCGATGCCCCTGAGGTCGCCCTTGGCGTCGCCGTTGCTGTCGTGAAAGCTCCGGACGAAAATCAGGTAGAGGATCTCATCCTTGGCGCCCGGGCCCCCATGGGCAGACGGCGCCGTCCCGCAGCCTGAACCCAGCGCTGCGAGCGCCCCGGCGGCGAGCAGCAGGAGCGATCCGCCGAAAGTCATCCTCCGCGCATCGTCCCGCCTCCTCGTCGGCGGACTTCCAGTAAAAGGTGTCGCCGGCAATCGGCAGTTCATAAAGGCCATCATGAGCATCCTTCCTCGTGCAGCGCTGTCGGGGTTGGTTCGGGCCAGCCTGAGGAAACCCCGCCAACTTACAAGGGTCGCGCTTGCCGCCAAGGTTGGACATTTGGCCGCAGCCACCTCATAGTCATGCCGTCCTCAAGTCCGATTTCGTGCTCCTGCCCTGGAATCCCTCAGCCGATCAAACCCCGAATGCCTGAAACCGTTTCATTCCGCCTGAACGGCAAGCCCGTGGAGGTAAGCGTGGCCCCCGACCGGACCCTGCTTTGGGTCCTTCGAACCGACCTGGGGCTCACCGGCGCGAAATACGGCTGCGGCATCGCCCAATGCGGTGCTTGCACCGTCCTTGTGGACCATCGCGCCGTTCGATCCTGCTCCGTGGACATCCAATCGGTCCGAGGCGCCGACGTCGTGACCATCGAGGGCCTCGCGAGCGACGGCAAGCTGCACCCAATTCAGGAGGCCTTCATCGCCCACGATGCCCTGCAGTGCGGGTACTGCACCCCAGGCATGATCCTGACGGCTTATGATCTCCTGCGCCGGCATCCCGATCCGACGCGTGAGGAGGTCATCGCGGGGATGGACGACAACCTTTGCCGCTGCGGTGCGCACGTGCGTATCGTGGACGCGGTCCTTGCAGCGGCTTCGGCAATGAAGGGAGCCAGTCCGAGATGAGCACGGAGCAGATTACAAATCGTTCGAGCAAAGGGGCGACAGTCCCGATTGCGGATGCTTCCCTCCCCTCGCGCCGGGAATTCCTCAGGCGTTTCAGCACGGGCCTCTTGGTGTGGGTCGTCTTCCGGCAGGCCGCCGGCGCCGAGGAGTCGGAAGCGGCGCATCCGGTGACGGTGCGCCCCAAGTCGACGGGCGACTTCAACGCCTTCCTGCACATCGACGAGAACGGCCAAGTGACCTGCTTCACGGGCAAGATAGAGATGGGCCAGGGGCCGATCACCTCGCTGCCCCAGATGCTCGCCGAGGACCTCGACGTCTCCATTGACGACATCAGCATTGTCATGGGGGACACGGACCTGTGCCCGTTCGATCAGGGGACCTGGGGCTCCCAGACCACCCAGGCGTTCGGCACCATATGGCGGACGGCCGCTGCGGAGGCCAGGGGCGCGTTGCTCGAAATGGCGTCCGAAACCCTGCAAGTCCCGGTCTCACAGCTTTCGGTGCAGTCGGGCGTCATCTTCGACACCAAGGATCCGGCGAGGAGGGTCACCTATGGCCAGCTGACCAAGGGAAAGAGGATAGAGCGCCAGGTGGCCGCGAAACCGAGCCTCAAGGCCCCCGACCAATTCCAGATCATCGGCAAGCCGCTTCTGCGCAAGGACTCGCGCGACAAGGTTACGGGCAAGGCGATCTATGCGGGCGATGTTCGCCTGCCCGGAATGCTCTACGCCCGCGTGCTGCGCGCTCCCGCGCACGGGGCGGTCCTCAAGCATGTCGACACCTCGGGGATTAGGGGAGTCGACGGCGTCGTGCTGGTACAGCAGCCCGACCTGGTGGCCGTCCTGCACGAGCTTCCCGACGCCGCAGACGACGCGCTTGGCAAGCTCCGCGCCGAGTTCGAGCCCTCGCCGTCCCGATTGGACGACACGACGATCTATGCCCACCTGGAGCAGGCACAACTCGAGCCCACGGTTGTCGCACACGGCGGCGACATCGATGCGGGTCGCGGTCTTGCGGTGCAGCGCCTCAGTCAGACCTATCTGGGCGCCTACGTCGCCCACGCGGCGATGGAGACCCATGCGGCGCTTGCCGACGTGAAGGGCGACCGCGCGACGATATGGGCCTCCACCCAGAATCCCTTCGGCGCGCGCGAGGAGATCGCCCTGGCCCTGGGGCTCCCCATCCCGAGTGTCCGGGTCATCACTCCGTTTGTCGGCGGCGGCTTTGGCGGAAAATCCTTCAACCTTCAGGCGGTCGAGGCCGCGCGTTTGTCCAGGGCCACGGGCCGGCCGGTCCAGGTGATGTGGACCCGAGAGGAGGAATTCTTCAACGACACGTTCAGGCCGGCGTCCGTCATAAAGGTGGAGTCGGGACTCGACGCCGCCGGGAGGATCGCCTTCTGGAACTACGAGGTGCGTTTCTCAGGCGACCGCGCGTCGGCCCACCTCTATGACATCCCGCACCACCGGACATCGGCCGTGGGCGGCTTCAACGGTCCGCCCGGGTACCATCCTTTCGAGGTCGGCGCATGGCGCGCGCCAGGTTCCAGCAACAACGCCTTCGCGCGCGAATGCCACGTCGACCAATTGGCTTCGATGGCCGGCGTCGACCCGATCGAGTTCCGCCTGCGTCAGCTCAAGGATGCCCGTCTTGTCCGGGTCCTGAAGGCGGCGGCCGATCATTGGAGCTGGCAGCCGGCAAAAGGCCCGAGCGGCAGGGGCCTCGGGGTGGCTTGCGGCGAGGATGCCGGAAGCTACGTCGCCGCGATCGCCGAGGTTGAGGTGAAGGATGGGAAGATCGCCGTGAAGCGCGTCCTCTGGGTCCAGGAGATGGGCCTGGTGGTCAACCCCGCGGGAGCAAGGATCCAGATGGAGGGCGGCATCACGATGGGCCTGGGCTATGCGTTGTCGGAGGAAGTCCACTTCAAGGACGGTGCCATCCGCGATACGAACTTCGACAAGTACGCCCTGCCCCGGTTCTCGTGGGTGCCGAGGATCGAGACCTTGATACTCGATGCGAACGACGCGCCCCCAAGGGGCGGCGGCGAGCCCGCCATCATCCTGACGGGGGCTGTGATCGCCAACGCCGTCCATGATGCGACGGGAGTTCGCCTGCTGGAGCTGCCCATGTCCCACGCAAGGGTGAAGGCGGCGTTGGATGCGAAGGCCGAGAGGGCCTAATCAGGCGCTCCTTTCCCGAATCTTCGGCCGTCACGATTCGGGCGCAGGGAGCGCAATCGACCGAATCCCCTCCGCCCCGGGGAAGATCCGGCGCACCATCTCCATGGTCAGATGCACGTTCCACACCGAACTGCGTGCGCGGAAAGTGGTGGTTCCCTTCTCGGGCGAATAGACACACATGCGGCCGCCAAACACAAAGACGACCGCCTCGCTCGTCTTGGACTCCCCATTCTCGGTCTGCGTGAACTCGATCACGTTGACCGGGCGGTGCCGAGCCAGCCGCGCCGCGGCGATCCGCGCGTACTGGGGGCCCTCCGCTTCCGCCGACGGCTCGGCGCCAGGCGGGCCTGCCTCGGGCGCCTGAGCGCCGTCGTCCCAAAGGATGGGATAGAGCGCGGTCACCCTGGGGTAATTCGTGACAATCGGGGCCGCCACGACCACGGCGTTGTCGCGTTCGGCGGGCGCGATGGAGAGGGGCGTCCATCCGCAGTTGACATCCCAGCACCAAACGACGTCCGCCGTCTCGAAGACGGTGACGGCGTGGCCCGCCACCATCACCTCGTCCTCCTTCGCTCCCCATTGGAGCACGCGGACCCAGCCGTTCTCCCCAAACTTCTCATGAAACGCGTCGAAACATGAAACGGATTCCACAAAGCACCCGTTTGGGACCTTCATGGGCTCATAGCCGAAGGGAGGGTGCTCGGCGCCCGACATTCGCGGCGCCGCAGCAAACGTCGCGCTCCCAAGCGCCATGGCGAAAGCCAAGACGGTGTGCGTGGCGGCGATTGTCCGCGCAGGCCGAAGCGATGATATCCGGGTGGCCATATTCAAGGGTTGATCGTTGGCGCACGAAGGAGCCTTAAGTCTGAACCCACGTGAATCAAACAACCTTCAGTGGCTGGCGCTGAGCATGGTCTCACTCTGCGGATGAAATGCGGAGTTTCGGTCTTGGGTGCGAATCCAAAAGGACCCCACCCGGCAAAGATGCCTTGGAATTCCAGGGTGGACAATTGGGAAGGGGTTGTGGGAGCGCCCATTCCCAGTAGGGCAACACCCCATGGTCCCTCGACCGCAAGGTCTCTACGTTCCGCAGGAGCCCTATTCCCGACATCATGCGCCTTCCCTCAACCCTGTCCGCCCGCCCAATGCCCGCCTTCTCCCCGATTAACAGAATCAACACGGCGCTCCTTTTCATCGCCCTGGGGGCCGAGGCATGGGGGCAAGTGGCGACGGCGCCCTATCCCGATCCAAACGCGGTGCCTCCATTCGCGCCCGGCACTGCTCTGAACTGGAACAGCGGCGAGGGGAAGAGCTACTCGATTCCAGCCGCCGAGGTGCCAGGGTTTCTGGGGGCGCTCAGCATCTATGACAGGATCGCTATCCCGCACGACGTCTACGACTCGACGCTTGGCAGCACGTGGGAGCACCTCCACGAGCAGCACTGGGTCTTTGATACGGATCCCTTCAACATCAATCAATTCGCCCATCCCTACCAAGGCTCGATGATGTTCGGCTTCGCGCGATCAACCGGCGTTTCCTTCTGGCAGTCGCTCGCCTACAGCAACGGGGGAAGCTTCATTTGGAAGATGGCCGGTGAAACCGACCTTCCCTCAATCAACGACCAGATCACGACAGGAACAGCCGGGGCCATCCTGGCCGAATCGCTGTTTCGCATGGCGAGCCTTGTGCTGGAGGGCGGCGGCGAACATCCCGGTTTCTGGCATGAACTTGGCGCAGCGGTGATTTCCCCGCCGACCGGCTTTAACCGCCTCGTCTATGGCAAGCGTTTCAAGGCCGTGTTTCCAAGCTATGACCCGGCAACCTTCATGCGCCTGCGCTGGGGCGTCAGCACGGACCTCGTCAAGACAAACAACCTCCTGCTTAACGAAGGATCGGCTTACACCGACAAGAAGCAGAGCGAGGCGGTCCTCGACTTCTCCTTCATCTACGGTCTCCCGGGAAAGACGGGCTACAGATACGACCGGCCGTTCGATTACTTCTCGCTTGAATTTGCAGGCCAGACGAGCGCGCATGGGCATAATTTCCTCCAGGACATAATGGATCGCGGGCTCCTTTACGGGACCGACTACGAAATTGGAGAAAATTACCGGGGCATTTGGGGTCTCTACGGCAGCTATGACTATATTGCCCCGCCGATCTTTCGCATCTCCTCAACCGCCCTTTCAATCGGAACGACCGAACAGTGGTGGCTTTCGCGCCACGTGGCCATGCAGGGATCGGCCCTTGCAGGCGTCGGCTTCGGCGCTGCCGGCACGATTCCCCATGCCGACGGCCTGCGCGACTACCACTATGGAGTGACGCCCCAGGGGTTGCTCGCCCTCCGTTTCATTTTCGGCCGCAGGACCATGCTCGATTTCACGGCGCGGGACTATTATGTCAGCGGCACGGGCTCCGACGACCGTAGCGGATCCGAGCAGATCTTCCGCGGTGACGTCGGCTTGACCTTCCGGATGTTCATGCACCAGGCGCTTGGGATCGAATACGTCGAGTCGCACCGCCACAGCCGATATGGCCTGTCCCCCGACCTGTCCCAATCGGAAGGCACGTTCAGCATCGTCTACACCTTTCTTGGGGGCAGCCGATTTGGCGCCGTGGACTGGCGTAAGAATTCGGAGCCCGAGACAGAGTGAATTCCAGGCGCGGGATGCCAGCGGAGCCGGCCGGCATGGGGCAGCGGATCGTCGCGCCGGGATTGATCGGCTCCGACCGGCCGGGTGAACTCTCGCGGCGGCAAACCCACTTCAAACCGCTTCGCTCGTGGCCGAAATGCCACGAACGCCCGAGATAGGCCACAAGAATCCGCGGGAATCGACGGGCCCATCGGGCATGCCACCACGCCGGTCGGCGTTGAGGGCAAGCCGAGGGGTGTCGGACACTGGAAACCCGGGTATCCGCCGACTCCCGAGGCAACAAAGCCGTCTAATGCCTGGGGCCGCTGTCCCGCCACTCGCCCTTGGTCTGGTGATAGTGGCCGTCACGGTCCTTGTCCCAATGCGGCGGGTTCCATTGACCGTGCGGATGGGGCGGGCGGGCCCATCGGCCGCCGACCCAGGCGTAATGCCCTGGAGCCCCGTCCCAGTAGCCACCAATCCATACATAATCCGGGCCGGGCCTTTCCCCAACGATCACGTCTCGCTGTGGCGGGGGTGGAGGCGCCTCAAGAACGATATTCAACGAGATCCCGGCCAGAATTGTGGAGGCCGAAGCAGAGGGGGCCGGAAGACCCGCGAGGGAGAGAAGACCTAACCCAGCGGCGAGCCGGAGTGAAGCGCTAGGAGCGCGACGCAGATGATTCATTGGCTGTTTCATTAGGAACGTTGGACTTCCAAAGTGCCCGTTCGGCCCGCGAGAACCCAACAAACTAGGTGTAGACCCCAGTACTTGCGGCCTTTTGCCGAAGAACCCCGACCGGAGCCACGGGTGGGAATAGGCTCATCGCACACATGGCCGGGCATTCCTCAGCGCGCGGCGCTTTTCACCCGTTCGACGAAGGCGTTGGCAGGCAGCCCGCCCGAGCATTGGCCAAACGTCCCAAATCCATAAGTAGCTATCAGTTAATATCTAAGCTAAAATCAAGCCCCCGGAGACTCTCAATCCGATCTTTTAGCTACGGAGGCAGGACACACGTACATTATGCATCTGCGATCTTTTGGAGCAGGGATCTCATTGCCGTGGCCATCGCCGCATCATATCTCTCTAGATCAAGGATCCGGAAAATGAACCGGTCCTTGGAATCTGCGTCCTTTGTCCACTCCGTCACGCCCGCGTCCGAGCATTGGACCCGAATCGGCTCAAACGTGAACACTGCATCGTTCCCGCTATCAGCGAGAGAGATGATACGGCCGTCGCGGGCTACCGTCTGGCCCGTTGCGTGGAAGAATCCCGCCGTGCACCAACAGGCCCGGGAATTTGTACCTTCGCGGGCCAGCAACGTCTCGTCATTTGGCCCGAGCAGATAGCGCAGCCAGTCGCAATCTGCCCTTCCAGGTTCTGGAAACTTGTCGCGCCGCCAATGAATGCCCCCTGTCTTATACATCCAAGCAAAGTAGTTTTTCAGATGCGATGAAAGATGCGGCAAGATTTCGCTTTGTGGAAACTTATAGAAAGTGCCGTACCCCATCACACCCCTAGGATGGTCAGAGAGTTCCTCGAAGCATGGCATCCAATAGACCGGACAGGGCAGGTCGAAGATTGCCGCATAGGCAGAAGGGCTCAGGGATACATTCCATTCTAGTTTGGCGGCTTTCGTCCTGTCGGTTGAGCCGACGCCGGCGTTGAGATAGATGGCGGCGCATTTCTCTGAAAACAACCCGGGGTCTCGCTTGCCCGCGACTGCAACGCTGAGACAGGAACCGACCACATTGATTACTACCGGCCGGGGTGATTCGCGCAGAAGACGCAGCAAAGCGACGACGCCGCTGTCTTCCGATAGCGTGGCTTCGAGAATCGTGTCGTGCCGCGATCGCATCGGCCTCCGCAAGCCGATCGAGACTGGCACGGCCTGGCCAGTGAGGTAGTTCATCTGAGCCACGCCCAGCACGTCAGGATCGGTTGCCTTGAATTCAGGTTCGGCTGTCAGTTGGGGGTAATCGATCATGATTCTCAGATCGACCTTCCCCGCGTGTGCCAAAGCGAACACGCATGCCAAGTCCCAATGATCATCGGGATCGTCATGTGGGCGATACAAGTCCGTCGAATGTAGCATCGGCACCGCTGTCCCGATCGGCATTGCCGTCACGCCAGGTGCGGCAGACGTCGCGGCTTGGCTCGTGCGTGTGCTGGCGGCGAGTCCTCCAATCGTTAGCGACGCGAGAAAGTTTCGGCGCGAAATGGTGTTCGTGGGTGTTTTTTCGCTTGTTTTCACGGAGTCAATTTTGGTCTAAATGGAGTTCAAGGTTTCGTAGGAACAAGGGTGTTGTCGTGCTCCTGTCCACGCTCAGCGCAAATTCTTGAGGCGAAGGTGAACGTTAAAACGATTTCGCAAATATTGCATATTTTGCATCTGGGACAGTGATGCGGTAACCGGAATGACGAGGTCTGGAGCCCGAGGATCTATTAACTGCGTTCAACCAGTAGCTCAAGAAAAGTGGGATCCGATTGGTGGTTCTTGCTCCAAAATGGGAACTAACAACGTTTAAAAATCCATTTCATCTGAATTTTATGTTGTTGTTATCCGGATACTAACGAAAACCTTTAACGACGTCGCCCTCGGTTCAAGAGAAGATATGTTTGGTGCTCGGGACAGGACTTGAACCTGCACGCCTTTCGGCAACGGCTTCTAAGACCGTCGTGTATGCCAATTCCACCACCCGAGCAGAGGGGAGGGAACTCGGCCAGAGGTTTGCGGATCGGTCGAGCGGCGGCAATCACGTTGTCGTCCCCTGTCCGGTAAACACCCCATTTCGCTTCCACGGTCACTACCGTAACCTGTTGGGTAATCTCCCTATGAAAACACATCGTTCCCTCGTGTACCTGATCGCCACTATCGCCCCCGCAGCCCTTATTGGGTCCTGGGGCTGTTCGAAGTCTGAAAACACCAAGACCCAGGAGGTCGCCCAGGACGTCAAGACGACGGCAAAGGACGTTGCGGCTGATGTGAAGACTGCTGCCGTGGACACATGGGACAGCATCAAGGACTTCACGTTTGAAAGGCGCTCCGACTTTTCCGCCAGCATGGACCGCATGGCGAACAAGATGGATGCAAAGATCGCCGACCTGAAGGCCAGTGCCTCAACCCTGCCGGACGCGGCGGCAAAGGACAAAAACGCGGCTATCAAGGAATACGACGAAGCCCGCGCCGACCTGAAGGCCAGGCTCACCGATCTCGGAAATGCCACGGCTGACGGATGGGCCGATGCGAAGGCAAAGGTCTCCGCCTCGTGGGATAAGGTGGAAGCGGCCTACAAGAAGGCCACCAGCTAAGTAAGGCCCAAGAGGGCCTCCGGCCGCGCCCGTGCGGGTTCAACCCGCACGGGCGCCGTCATCTCGTCGCGATTCCCATACGGTCGCCCATCCGGCCGTAGGTTTCGATGCAGGCCTCGCTCTCCCTGACAATGTCCGCATCGAACATGATGCGGCTGTTTTTGAAAAGCGTGATGACGCATGAGCCGCCAAAGGCGAACAGCCCCTTCTCTTCCCCTTTAACAACCGGCCGGCCAGGGACATAGCTCTGGACGATGCTCCCGACGTTGGTCGCCCCGACCTCGATGATCGCCATGGCCCCGAAGTCGGGCGCCTCCAAAAGCGTCACAAAGCGCTTGTTGTTCACGAGGTACTTGATGTTCCTGCGGAGCGCTATCGGGCTCACCGAGTAGAGGCTGCCTTTGATGAGCCGCGACTCGGACGGAATGCCCGATGCGGGAAAATGAAAGCGGTGGTAATCGCTCGGGCACAGTCGCGACATCAGCATGGAGCCCCCTGAAAAACGGGCGGCCAGGTCCGCGTCTCCGAGGAGCTCCTCAAGGGTGAATTTGGAACCCTTGACATAGAACCCGTCCGCCCTGTCGACATCGGGGAATGCCAGGTGCCGGCCGTCCGCAGGGAACACCGCGATGCCGAGCCCCTGCGCGATCGGCCGGCACTCGGGCTTCAGGGCGCGGTAAAAGAATTCATTGAAGGTCTTGAAGTCGAAGGCCGATTTCGCGAACTCGGTGACGTCGATGTCGTAGTCCGTGACGAACTTGAAGATGAGCATGTCGCTGCCCCGCCGGTTCATCTTGCGCCCGTAGTACCAGGAAAACAGGCGCCGCCGGACGAGAAGCCAGACGGCGAACCGGCCCGCGGGGTTGTCATAGGCAAGCCGGAGCCAGCGCTCGCCGAAGACCTTTTCCGTCTTCGTCGTCCGGTCGTAGCGGTCGTAGTAGCGTATGGGCTCGGGGTTCAAATCGGGCAGTTGCGATTTCCGCATTTTTCGCAGATTCTCCCGTTCCGCCATGGAAAACTTCACCTTTTTCAATCCCACTCGAATACACTTCGGACGCGGCCAGATCGCCGCGATCGACGGGGAGATCCCGGCAACGTCCCGGGTCCTCCTCCTCGCAGGCGGCGGGAGCATCCGCCAGAACGGGGTCCATGCCCAGGTCCTGAAGGCGCTCGGCGGCAGGACGCTGTTCGAGTTCTTCGGCGTCGAGGCGAACCCCGACTACGACACCCTTATGAAGGCGGTCGAGGTGGTCCGCCGCGAGAAGATCGACTGGATCCTGGCCGTCGGCGGGGGCTCCGTTCTCGACGGCGCGAAGTTCGTGGCCGCGGCAGCGGCCTACGCGGGCGACCCCTGGGAAATCCTGGTGACGAGGGCTGAGAAGCTGAAGACCGCGCTTCCCATCGGGACCGTCCTCACCCTCCCGGGCACGGGATCGGAGGCGAACGGCGCGGCGGTCATCAGCCGCCGCTCGATGAAGGAGAAGCTCGCCTTCATCAGCCCCCTGGTCTTCCCGAGATTCTCGATACTCGATCCCGAGGCCACCTTCTCTCTTCCCGAGCGACAGATCTCGAACGGCGTCGCCGACGCCTTCACGCATGTCATCGAGCAGTACCTGACGTACCCGGCCAACGCCGCGATCCAGGACCGCTTTGCCGAGTCGGTGATGCTCGTGCTGGCCCACGAGGGCCCGAAGTCGGTCAAGCACCCGACGGACTACGACGCCCGGGCGAACGTGGTCTGGGCAACCACATGGGCCCTGCAAGGGGTCATCGGGGCGGGTGTCCCCCAGGACTGGGCAAGCCACGCGATCGGCCATGAGCTGACCGCCCTCCACGGGATCGACCACGCGAGGACGCTTGCGATCGTCGTCCCGAGCCTGCTGGACGTGCAGCGCGCCTCAAAGCGCGAGAAGCTCCTGCAATACGGGCGCCGCGTCTGGGGAATCCGCACCGGATCCGAGAGCGACTGCGTGAGCGCGGCGATCGAGAAGACCCGGCAGTTCTACGAATCCCTTGGGCTTAGGACCCACCTGGCCGACTACGACGTGAAGCCCGATGTGGGCGCCGAGGTCGCCGCCCGGTTCAGGGCCCGCGGCGTTCTCAAGATCGGGGAGCGCGACGACATCACGCCCGAGGTGGTCGAGAGGATCCTGAGGCAGGCTGCCTAGGGGCCGCCGTCCTCACGACCGGGGACTGCCGGGCTTTGAGTCCCAGAACTCAAGCCGGTCGCGGTGCGAGTCCGGGGCAGGCGCCACGTTGATGTCCAGGTGCATGACCTCGTAGCCGCCCGCCTTGTCGTACGAAGGCCACACGGGCATTCCCTCGCCATTCGGGTTGCCCGTCTTGGCGAAGTTCGTCCAGTAAGTCCCGATCGTGTCCGAGAGCCTCCAGTCCTCGGGTTGCGACACCACCCCCACCTTGGCGGCAAGCGTCCCAAAGACGTAGGAGATCTCGCTCGCGTGCACCGCGCCCACGTCGGCGCCGGTGGCGGGGGATCCGTTGACGACCGTGTCGGGGGCGACGGGAACCGCGCGGTCAAACTGGTACCGGAAGACGGGAGAGCCTCCCGTCTTCAGATGCAGCTCGAACCACTTCCACATTCCGCACATCGACTCGTCGCCAGCGAGGTCCCCCGCGGACCGCACGGCCTGCGCGTCGGTCGCTGCCGGGTACAGCCTGAGCGCCTCGCCCGCAGCGTTTCCGAATCTCCGGCGAACGTCCTCGGCGAAGCTCATTGCCGTCGGCCGTTTGGTCCCGAACGTGCTGTACACCCTCTGCTCGTCGGCGTTCCAGCCCGCAAGGAGCGGCACATGGGCCTGGCTCCCGTCCCCGTAGATCGTGTTCGCGTTCGCCGGCAGCACGTAGCCGTCGACGACAATCCTCGTTTCAAATGACCTGTCGTCACTGGCGGCCTTGAGGAGGGCGTCCGCCGGGACGGCCCTGAGTTCGGCGAGCGACTTGGCTCCGATCTTCTCGGCGAAGGCCAGCCCATCTTTCTCCGCAGCGGACAGCGTCTCAACGCGCTCGCTCCTGCCCTTGACCCCGAGGATCGAGCCGCTTTCGCCAATCGCCTTCTGGAAGAGGCCCCGGGCGCGCGGCGACGCCACGAGCGCGCACACGGAGGAGGAGCCTGCGGATTCGCCGAAGATCGTCACGTTGCCTGGGTCGCCGCCGAAGGCCGCTATGTTCCTCCGGACCCATTCCAGGGCGGCGATTTGGTCCATGAGGCCGTAGTTCCCCGAACCGTGCCCTGATTCCCGGCTCAACTCCGGGTGGGAGAAGAACCCGAAGATTCCCAATCTGTAGTTCATGCTGACGACCACGACGCCCTTCCTCGTCAGGTCCCCGCCGTCCTGGCGGGGCTCCGACGAAGAACCCGCCCTCAGTCCGCCGCCGTAGATCCAGACCATGACAGGCAGCCGGTCCCCCGCGCCCGTGGAAGGCGTCCACACGTTCAAATAGAGGCAGTCCTCGCTAGGCCCCTTGTCCCGGAAGATCATGTCCGAGAAGATTCTGCCCTGCATCGCCCTCGGCCCGAATTCCGTCGCCGTCCGGACGCCGGCCCACGGAGCCACGGGCCTGGGCTCGCTCCAGCGCAGGTTGCCCACCGGAGGGGCGGCAAACGGGATCCCCTCGAAAACGCGGACACCCGGTCTCGTCCCGTTCATGCCCTCCAGGATTCCGGAGTCGATCCGAACCTGGAGGTCCGCGGCCGCGCCCCTCGCAAGGGCTGTGGAAAGCAGCAGCAAGGCGAGCGTGGTTCCAACTGATTTTTCTTGGGTATGCATGGGGTTGCCTCCGGTCCTGTGGGTGGGGTTGTTTGGTGCCGGCTGCGGAGCGGCCCAATAGGAATGTACGAAGGGTCGGGGCGCCGCCGCGAGGTAGGAATTGAGACGCGCGGAGGCCGCGGGCGTCAACAGCCCGCTTCGGCCGTCACGAGATCACCCACTCGCCGTTCTTGACCGAGAACGTCACGGTCGAGCCCTCGGCAACCTCTCCGGAGATGAGCCCGCGCGCCAGGCGCGTCTCGATCTGGCGCTGGAGGTAGCGCTTGAGGGGCCGGGCGCCGAACACGGGGTCGTAGCCCTTCTCCGCCGCCCACTCCCGCGCCTTCTTGTCGAGCGCGACCGTCACGCGGCGGTCCGCGAGCCGGCGGTTCAGGTCGGCGAGAAGCAGGTCCACGATGGAGCCGATCTCCTCGAGCGTGAGCGGCTTGAATAGGATGGTCTCGTCGATCCGGTTCAGGAACTCGGGCCTGAAGGACGCCCTGAGCTCGGCCATGACGCTTTCCCGGACGCTTTCCGGAATCGTGTCGCCGACGACGCCCTCGAGCAGGAAGCGCGAGCCGATGTTCGACGTCATGATGACGATCGTGTTCTTGAAATCGACCGTGCGGCCCTGGGCGTCCGTGATCCTGCCGTCGTCCAGCACCTGCAGGAGCACGTTGAAGACGTCGGGATGGGCCTTCTCGACCTCGTCGAAAAGGACGACCGCAAAGGGCTTGCGCCGTATCGCCTCCGTCAGCTGGCCTCCCTCGTCATAGCCGACGTAGCCCGGAGGGGCCCCGATCAGCCTCGAGACCGCGTGCTTCTCCATGTACTCGGACATGTCGATGCGCACGATCGCGGACTCGGTGTCAAAGAGGGTTTCCGCGAGCGCCTTGGCGAGCTCCGTCTTGCCGACTCCCGTCGGCCCGAGGAAAAGGAAACTTCCGACCGGCCGGCGCGGGTCCTTGATTCCGCTGCGGGCCCTGAGGATCGCCTCGGTGACCAGGGTCACCGCCTCGTCCTGACCGATGACCCGCTTGTGAAGCGTGGCCTCCAGCCTGAGGAGCTTCTCCTTCTCGCCCTCCAGAAGCCTCGTGACCGGGACACCCGTCCACTTCGCGACGATCTCGGCAATCTCCTCCCCGGATACCTCCTCCTTGAAGAGGGTCGTGGTCTTCCCCGCCTTCTCAAGCTTCTTGAGCTCGCTCTCGAGCTGGGGGATCCTTCCGTGACGCAGCTCCGCCACCTTGTTCAGGTCATAGGCCCGCTCCGCCTTGTCCATGTCGAGGCGCGTGGCCTCGAGCTCCTCCCTGAGCTTCCGGACGCGGTCAACCGATGCCTTCTCCTTGTCCCATTGCAGCCTGAGGCCCTTGGCCTTCTCGCGGACCTCGGCCAGCTCCTTGCGCAGCACCGCGAGCCTCTGCTTGCTGGCCTCGTCCTTCTCCTTGGAGAGCGCGGTCTCCTCGATCTCGAGCTGGAGCGAGCGCCTCGTCAGCTCGTCCAGCTCCTGCGGCATTGAGTCCATCTCGGTGCGGATCATGGCGCAGGCCTCGTCCACCAGGTCGATCGCCTTGTCCGGCAGAAACCGGTCGGAGATATAGCGGTTTGAAAGGATGACCGCGTTCACAAGGGCGTTGTCCTGGATGCGGACGCCATGGTGCAGCTCATAGCGCTCCTTCAGGCCGCGGAGGATTGAAATCGCATCCTCGACGCTCGGCTGCTCCACAAGGATGGGCTGAAAGCGGCGCTCCAGCGCCGCATCCTTCTCGATGTGCTTGCGGTACTCGTCCAGGGTCGTGGCCCCGATGCAGTGGAGCTCGCCCCGGGCGAGCATGGGCTTCAGCAGGTTGCCGGCGTCCATGGCGCCGTCGACCTTGCCCGCGCCGACGATCAGGTGAAGCTCGTCGATGAAGAGGATGACGCGGCCGTCCGACTGCTTGACCTCGTTCAGCACGGCCTTCAGGCGCTCCTCGAATTCGCCGCGGTACTTTGCACCGGCCACCAGGGCGCCCATGTCGAGCGCGAAAATTGCCGTGTCCTTGAGGCCCTCGGGCACGTCCCCCCGCAGGATTCTCTGCGCCAGGCCCTCGACGATGGCCGTCTTGCCCACCCCCGGCTCGCCGATGAGCACCGGGTTGTTCTTGGTCTTGCGGGAGAGGATCCGGATCGTCCGGCGAATCTCATCGTCTCGTCCGATGACCGGGTCCAGCTTGCCCTTCTTCGCCCTGTCGACCAGGTCCACGGCGTATTTCTCAAGGGCCTGGTAGGTCGCCTCGGGGTTGTCCGTCGTGACCCTCTGGTTTCCGCGGACCTCCTTGAGGGCGGCCATCAGCTTGGCGCGGTCGAGACCAAAACTCTTGAAGAGCTTCTTCATGGACTCCGGCCGCCCGAGGTCGACAAGGGCGAGGAACAGGTGCTCGACGCTCACGAACTCGTCCTTGAGCGTCTTCGCCTCCTTCTCTGCCCTCGTGATCACGTCGTTCACGGCCTGGGTCACGTAGATCTTCGACGTGTCAACGCTCCCGGTGACCTTCGGAATCCGCTCGAGCTCGTGGTCCACGGCAAGCTGCAGGGCGCTCACGGAAAGCCCCATCTTATCGATGATTCCCGGGATCAGCCCGTTCTCCTGGCCCAGGAGCGCAGAGAGCAGGTGCCACGTGTCGACCTCGGTGTGATTGAGCCGACGCGCAACCGCCTGGGCGTCAGTGACGGCCTGGCGCGACATCTGGGTTAGGTTATTGGAATCCATTCAAGCTCCTTCTGCATGGGACGCGCCAATGGAGCGTGGACCGCTCCCTGACGGACTATGCCAGCGCGACTGTGCCATAGACAGCCAATTAGGCACACTTGTTGCGCGGTACGGATCAATATTGGCGCAGGCGGCCCGCCACCCGCGCACGTCCGGTTTTGGTTCACAGCCGGCCAAAAAGAGGGCACCTTTGGCCCGGCTGACATCCGACCATGAACCCCACACCACCGTCCGCCGCCGCCGCACCATGATCGAAGAACTCATTGGGCTCCTCGGGAAGGACAACGTCCTTGTCGAGAGGGAGGACCTGATTCCCTACTCCTTCGACGCCACGGCGGCCCTCAGGCGAATGCCGGCGGTCGTCGTCTTCCCCAGGACCGCGGCCGAGGTCTCGGCGGTGCTCAGGCTCGCCCAGGGGCACAAGGCCCCCATCGTCGCGCGCGGAAGCGGCACGGGCCTGAGCGGCGGAAGCATTCCGGTCGAGGGCGCGGTCGTCCTCTGCCTCGTCAAGATGGACAAGCTTCTCGAGCTCGACGTCCGGAATTTCACGCTTCGCGCACAGGCCGGAGTCCTGACCCAGGCGATCTACGATGCGGCCGATGCCGCGGGCCTCTTCTACCCTCCGGACCCGGGCTCGATGAAGGTGTCGACGATCGGCGGCAACGTCGCGGAGAACTCCGGGGGTCTGCGCGGCCTCAAGTACGGCGTCACGCGCGACTATGTGATGGGCCTGGAGGTCGTGCTCGCCGACGGCGAGATCTGCCGACTCGGCAACAAGTGCGTGAAGGACGTCGCGGGCTACAGCCTGAAGGACCTCTTCATAGGCAGCGAGGGCACGCTCGGCATTGTGACGGAGGTGCTCCTGAGGCTCCTGCCGAAGCCGGCCGCAAAGCAGACGCTTCTTGCGACCTATTCCCGGATGGACGCTGCGGCTGAGTCGGTGTCGGCCATCATCGCGGCGGGGATCGTCCCGTGCACCCTTGAGTTCCTCGATTCGAGGACGATCCGCTGCGTCGAGGACTATGCGCACGTCGGGCTTCCCCTAGACGCCGATGCGCTCCTCCTTATCGAGGCGGACGGCCATCCCGCGGCAGTCGCGGACGAGGCGGCGCGCATCCGGGAGCTCTGCGAAAGGAACGGGGCCACCTCGGTGCGACTCGCGGCCGATTCCGCGGAAGCCGAGCGGCTTGCCACCGCGCGGCGAAGCGCCTTCAGCGCGCTGGCCCGGATAAAGCCGACCACGATCCTAGAGGACGCAACGGTACCCCGGAGCGAGCTCGGCAGGATGATCCGGTTCATCCAGGAGACCGGCGCCAGGCATCGCCTGGAAATCGCGATCTTCGGACACTTCGGCGACGGGAACCTGCATCCGACCTTCCTGACCGACGAGCGCGATGCGGACGAGATGCGGCGCGTCGAGGCGGCGATGAGGGAGATCTTCGCGCACGCCCTTTCGCTCGGCGGAACCATCACCGGCGAGCACGGTGTCGGGCTGGCGAAGAAGGCCTTTCTCAGGCAGCAGTTCGGCGATGCCAGCTACGCCCTGCTGAAGACCGTCAAGCGCTCGCTGGATCCGCACAACCTCCTCAATCCTGGCAAGATCTTCGACCCGTGAGCGAGACGCCGAGCCTCCTGAAATCGCTGGATTACTCGGTGCTGCAGCAGTGCATGCACTGCGGGCTGTGCCTTCCGTCCTGCCCCACCTACCTCGAGACCGGCAGGGAGCGCAATTCGCCAAGGGGACGGATCTCCCTCATGAGGGCCATCGCGGATGGCGAGCTAGGGGCGACCAAGGGGTTCGCTGATGAGATGTCCTACTGCCTCGGGTGCCTTGCGTGCACGACGGCATGTCCCGCGGGTGTCGACTACGGCACGCTCTTCGAGGCCGGGCGGGCGGAGGCCGAGCGGAGCGGAGCATCGTCGAACCCGGTTCGGTTCTTCATCCGCGTCTTCACCCTGCGGTTCCTGCTCTTCCGGCCCTGGGCCCTACACCTGGCCGGAAGGCTCATGTGGCTTTACGACGCGAGCCGATTGCGCGGGCTGGTGCGCGCGTCGGGGATCCTCGCGCTCCTTCCGAAGAGGATCGGCGAGCTCGAGCGCCAGGTCTTTCCGATCCGACGGCATTTTTCGGACGAGATCATCGCCCCGCTCGAGAAGCCGCGCGGGGATGCGCGGCACCGCGTCGCCGTCCTGACCGGCTGCATCCAGGACATAGCGTTCTCGGACGTGAACCGGGCGACCGTCGACGTGCTCGTCGCGAACGGCTGCGAGGTCGAGACTCCGCGCGCGCAGTCGTGCTGCGGCTCGCTGCATGTCCACAACGGCGATCTCGAGACCGCCCGGGCGTTGGCGCGGCGCCAGCTCGATTCGCTGGATCCCGGTTCCTTCGACGCGATCATCTCGAACTCGGCGGGATGCGGCTCCCACCTGAAACGCTTTGGACACCTCCTCGCCGGCGACCCGGTGTACGCGGGGCGGGCCGCAGCGTGGTCGTCCAAGGTGCGCGATATCTCGGAATGGCTTGTGGAGATCAGCTTCAGGCGGCCGGCTCCACCCCGCTCGGGCCCGTTGCCGCTGGTCGTCACGTATCACGAGGCCTGCCATCTCTGCCATGGCCAGAGGATCACGTCCCAGCCCCGCGAGATCCTTCGCGCCATTCCAGGCGTCGAGTTGCGGGAGTGTCCCGAGGCCACAATGTGCTGCGGAAGCGCCGGCGTCTATTCGCTAGCCCAGCCAGAAACCGCGAACTGGCTGAGAAACCGCAAAATGGACAATATCCGGTCAACGAAAGCGGCGGTTGTGGCCACGGCAAATCCCGGGTGCCAACTTCATCTGCAAAAGGGATTTACGACCATTATTAACGATCGTGATCCCCACCCCCGAATCGTTCATCCAATCGTGCTGCTAGCCGAGGCCTATCACGCGCAGGAATAGGTCCAATATTCCGGATTTGAGATAGCTTAAGTATTTCCAAGTAAACAGCTAGCGTTGTTTCTTGGGCTGTTCGCATCCTGTCAGTAGATTGTTGAATCATGTCGATAAGTTTTTCAATAAATGGACTTGTGAATGCCATATACTTGCAGAAACCTCTGCGCACATGAGTTTCCGCAGTGTTCTTGCGACTTTGACCTTCCTTTCTTTGGGCGTCGCCAGTCTTCCCGCGCAGGTGACGTGGAACGTCCTCAGCGGAAACTGGAGTTCGGGCGGCAGCTGGCTGTTGGGCTCGGCTCCAGCAAACGATGGTTCGGCATCCATTGATTTCGGTTTGTTGAGCGCGTTCACGTCCACCGTCGACACGAACTACTCGATCAATTCGCTGACGGTGCAAAGCGGCGCGCTCTCTTTCACGCTGAACAACAGCGGGGGCCATACGTTGACGATTTCATCAGCCTTCACGGACAGCAGCTCAAACTCCGTCGCCGTTTCGGTTCCCTTGCTGGGCTCGATGAACCTCGTGGTGAACGGCACCGGCACCCTTACCCTTTCAGGCACCAACACCTACACGGGTTCGACAACGGTAAACTCCGGCATGCTCCAAGCGGGATCGACGAGCGCATTTGGCAATCTGAGCGCCGTCTCGATCACCGGCAGTGGCACGCTCGATCTGAACAACTATAGCAACACGATCGGCAAGCTCAATAGTACGAGCACGAGCAGTTCCATCACACTCGGGTCCGGCACCCTGACAATCGGCACCGCCGCCATCAACTCCACTTTTGAAGGCACCATTTCCGGCACCGGCGGGCTCACCCTGAACAATGGAGACGGCTATACGCTGACTCTGACCGGCGCCAACACGTACTCTGGCACGACGACAATCACAAACGGCACGCTGCTCGCAGAGAACACGTCCGGTTCCGCCATTGGAACGGGCCCCATCACCATCAGCTCCGGCGCAGTCCTGCAGGTGGGAAGCCTCTCGACGAATGGCGCCATCGGTACCGCGAACATCGCCGACAACGGCACCCTCACGTTTGCGCGGACGGATTCCATCACCATTCCCAACACGATAAGCGGCTTTGGCGGTGTCACGGTTGATCGCGGCACCGTCACTCTCTCAGGCAACAACACCTACTCGGGAATCACTTCAATCTTCGACAGCACCATCGATGCCGGCTCAGCAACCGCCCTCGGCCACCTGAGCACGGTCAATCTGTCCACCAGCGGCGCGCTCGTTCTGAATGGGAACAACATCACGGTGGGAAACATCTCGGGCGACTCGACCACGTCGATCAACCTCGGATCCAACACGCTGACCCTCGGAAACTACGTCAGCAGCACCACGTTCGCGGGTTCGATCACGGGCGCTGGCTCGCTCGATGTGAATGTCATCAGCTCCCTTGACCTGACAGGCAACAGCAACACCTACTCCGGCGGCACGACGATCGCGAGCGGCACGCTGATCGCGGACAATACTTCCGGATCGGCGACCGGTTCCGGGGCCATAACGATCACGCAGAGCGGGGCCACGCTAGAGATCGGAAACGATTCGGCGACCGGGCTCATCGCTAACCTGCCCATCACCGACAATGGATTGATCGATTTTGCGCGGACGGACTCCATCACGTTTCCAAACGCCATCAGCGGCACGGGTGGCATCGAAGCCCAGGACGGCGGCGTGATCACCCTCACTGGCGCCAATACCTATTCAGGCATTACGAATGTCACGGGGGCGACATTCATTGCCGGTTCGACCAGCGCCTTTGGAAATGGAACGAGCGCCCTCAGTCTAGCCTCCGGAGGGACAATCAACCTGAACGGCTATAGCAACACGTTCGGTTCGATTGTTGGAAATGCAGGCACCTTCATTGTGCTTGGGTCCGGAACAATCACGACCGGTGCAACGGGCGGGACCAACATCTACAGCGGCGTCATCTCGGGGACTGGCGGTCTGGACGTGGCGGCACCTGGCAACGTCGTCCTCGCGGGCGCCAACACCTACACCGGGCCCACCTCCGTCGCCTCGGGCGCCCGCCTCCAGCTTGGATTCTCGGACGGTGCCACCGGCAGCATCGCAGGCAGCAGCGGCGTATCGGGCGCAGGCACGCTGGAGTATGACCTTTCCAGCTCCACCGCCTTCTCGGGAACGCTTTCCGGGGCCCTCAACGTTACGCAGGCCGGCACCGGAACGACCACGCTTTCGGGAACCAATACCTACTCAGGCGCCACATCCATCACTGCCGGCAAACTCCAAGCGGGCTCCACCAGCGCTTTCGGCACCCTCAGTGCCGTGACCGTAAGCACCGGCAGCACATTGGCCCTGAACGGACTCAGCAATGCGATCGGCTCCCTCGCCGGCGGCGGTTCGGTGACCCTAGGAAGCGGAGCCCTCACCGTTGGCACCGGATCGAGCAATACCCTATTCTCCGGTGTTATTTCCGGCACCGGCGCGCTCAATTCGGTCGGATACGTCCTGGATCTCACGGGTTCCAACACCTATTCCGGAGCGACAACGATCAGCAACGGCACGCTGCTTGCGGACAACGCTTCCGGCTACGCAACCGGTACTGGAAACATCACGGTGTCTTCCGGGGCCCTCCAGATCGGGAATTCGAACGATTCGAGCGGGAACATCGACCCGACCTCAAACATCACCGTTAACGGAACGGGTTCCGTGAGCTTCTCACGCGGAGACAGCTTTGCCTTCGCGAACAACATCACTGGCACCGGAGGCGTCGGCCAGTACGGAACCGGGACGGTCACTCTTTCCGGCAACAACACCTATTCCGGGGTGACGACAATCTTCCGGGGCACGATGAAGGCGGGTTCTGCGAGCGCCTTCGGTGGGGCGACGGGCCTGAGCGAGCTGTATTTCCCAAACTCAGCCTCCCTCGACCTGAACGGATTCAGCAACACCGTGGGCTCGATCTACGGCATCGCCGGCAACTCCATCCTCCTCGGGAGCCAGACCTTCACCGTCGCGGCCACCAGCGGATCGCAGACGTTTGCGGGCAACATCTCCGGCGCCGGCGGCAGCCTCGCGATCACCGGGTCCGGAGCAACAACCGTTCTCGACGGCGCCAACACCTACACCGGGGGCACGACGATATGGAATGGGGCGACCCTGTCCATCGGCGATGGCACGGCCACAGGCGCATCGCTTTCCGGCAATGTCGTCAACAACGGCCAACTGAAATTCGCACCCTCGAGCACGGACAGCTCGGTATTCTCAGGCGTCATCTCGGGCTCCGGCTTCGTCACCGTCCTGGGCACGCTGAACGGAAGCAACATCGGGTCCA
>Ga0265338_10003199_pt1 | contig 23354 bp, 20 predicted proteins | sample 42126metaG_FD_193579 | JGI IMG/M metagenome (GOLD analysis project Ga0265338, IMG submission 193579) | Rhizosphere microbial communities from Carex aquatilis grown in University of Washington, Seatle, WA, United States - 4-21-26 metaG | ecosystem: Host-associated > Plants > Roots > Rhizosphere... | reverse complement strand
GCATTGAGCAACGTGCCCGGTTTGGGCAACGTTGCGTTCATCCTGAAAATTCGCGTGACGCTGCTGCGCGACATCGGGGCCGCGCTGAGCCCGTTCAATGCGCATGAGTTTTTGCTCGGTTTGGAAACCTTGCCGCTGCGGCAAAAACTACACTCCGCCAACGCGCTGGAAATCGCCCGCTGGCTCAAGACGCACCCGCTCGTGAGTTGGGTTACTTATCCCGGTTTGCCGGACGATCCAAATCACGCGGTCGCCGCCCGGTATCTCAAGAGTGGTTTCGGCGGCATCGTCGGCTTCGGCATCAAAGGCGGCCTCGAGGCGGGCAAAAAGTTTATCAACTCCGTGAAGCTGCTCTCGCATCTTGCGAATATCGGCGACGCCAAATCGTTGGTGATTCACCCGGCCTCGACCACGCACCAGCAGTTGACCCCGGCCGAGCAGGAGGAAACCGGTGTGACGGCCGATTACGTGCGGCTTTCAATTGGTCTCGAAGACGCAGCTGATATCAAGGCGGACATTGATCAGGCGTTGCGAGCGGCCGTGCGTTAACTGCACACACAAGAAGCGGGCTGGAGTTCGAAGCCAATGACGGATCCCTCGACCAAAATCGTGCAGGGTGATCTTCAGGATCAAAAACTTGGGGACTACCAATCGCCACTGGGCGTGACGCGCACACAAACGGTCGCGTTTCCCGGCGTTCGAACCCAGTCCGGTTTCATTTTCGATCAAGTGGAAGTGTCGTATCAAACGCTGGGAACTCTCGCTCCGCGACGCGACAACGCCATCCTCGTCTGCCATGCACTTTCCGGCAACGCGCATGTCGCGGGAATCCATCCGGACACCAGACGCCCCGGGTGGTGGGATTTCCACGTTGGCCCGGGCAAGGCGATCGACACGGACAAGTTCTTCATCATTTGTGCCAACGTGCTCGGAGGCTGCGACGGGACAACTGGTCCAATGTCGCTGCGGTCCGAAACTGGCAGGCCCTATGGCATTGACTTTCCGTCTGTGACCATTCGCGACATGATTGCGGTGCAGGCGAAACTTCTCGACCACCTGGGCATCGAGCGTCTTTTCGCGGTCGTTGGCGGTTCGATGGGCGGCATGCAGGCGCTGGCCTGGGCGACCGATTTTCCGAATCGTGTAAACGTTTGCGTTCCGATTGCGACCTGCGCTTCACACAATGCGATGCAAATTGCGTTCAACGAAATCGGTCGTCGCGCCATCATCACCGACCCCAACTGGAATGGCGGCCACTACACTTCCGGCCGTAGGCCGAAGCACGGTCTGGCCGTGGCGCGGATGGTGGGGCACGTCACCTATCTCAGCGAATATGCGATGACCCAAAAGTTCGGACGTGCTGTGCAGGCGCAGGTAAATACAGCTGAAGCGGAGGCGGCCATTTTCACCGTCGAAAGCTATCTTCATCATCAGGGCAAAAGTTTTGTGAACCGCTTCGATCCGAATTCATATCTCTGCCTGACCAAGGCGTTGGATCAGTTTGATTTGTCTGGCGGCAGTGCGCCGGAAGAGATGTTGCGCGAAGTGACCGCCCGTTTCCTGGTGATTTCTTTCGCGTCAGACTGGTTGTATCCGCCCGAGCAATCGCGAGAACTGGTCCGTCGATTGAAGCGCGCCCGCGCTGCGGTCACCTACATCAATCTCGAGACGCCTTACGGCCACGATTCGTTTCTAATCGAGAACCCGGAGTTCGCCGGCGTTATGCGCCATTATCTGGACAATGAATATCGAGCCATGAATTTCCGGGAAGGCGGCTTGGGAATTTAGACGAGCATGCATCCTGGAATTTACGAGAGTGTGTTGGAATGGATACCCGCCGGCGCGCGCGTGCTGGATCTGGGCACGGGTGACGGCGCATTCCTAGAACGGCTGGTTCAGACGAGACGCGTCAAGGCCGAGGGCGTGGAAAAGAGCCAGGTTCTGGTAGCTCACTGCATTCAGAGGGGATTGGTGGTGCATCAAGGGAACATTGCCGAAGGTTTGGATCAGTACGGTGAGCATGCGTTCGATTACGTTCTCTTGCTGGGGACATTTCAGGAATTGATTGAGCCCGCCGATATTGTTCGTGAAGCATTCCGAGTTGGGCATCACGTCATTATTGCGTTCACCAATTTTGCATATTACCGCGTGCGGCTGCAGATACTCTTCAGGGGGCGAACGCCAATAACAAAATCGCTGCCGCAACCTTGGTATCGCACAACCAATCTGCATTTCCTCTCGGTTCTTGATTTTTGCGAGTTTTGCCGGGAGACCGGTCTGTCAGAAATTCAGCGCGCGGCGTTCAATGCCAAAGGGAAGATTACCATCTTGCCTAATTTCTTTGCCGAGGAAGTGGTGGTTTTGTTGGGGGCCAATCGGGCGAGAGAGGCCGAGGTTGCTTGGTCCAATAGCGCAGCCGGCTTCATACCTTGACGCATTCTAAGCCGGACATGGCGTGGAACTGGTGACTTCGTGGATGACCTGGTGTTGACTAAGAAACGACTACCTATATCGTATTTAGATGCGAGTTTCACGGAGAACGGATTATGCCTTGCGCGCACTTTTCACTTTGGTGGACCACTGCCCGGGAGTGCCGATACCGATTCGCGAGCTGGCGCGGCGAAACGACGCGCCTAAACGGTTTCTTGAGCAAATCATGCTGGATCTCAAAAACCAAGGCTGGGTGAGCAGCGTCGCCGGAATTCGTGGCGGTTATGTCCTCGCAAAAAAGCCAAATCAGATAACGATGGGCGAAGTGGTGCGTCATTTTGACGGCATTCTGGCTCCGATTGATTGCGTTTCGGTGACGGCTTACCGCCGCTGTTCCCAGGAATCGGTGTGTCGGTTTCGACGCGTTTTCTTTGACGCTCGGAATTACGTCGCCGCGATCATGGATCGCTCGACGCTGGCTGATGTCGCCAAAGGACTTCCGTTGACTAAGCGGGAAATTTCGGGAGATTTTGCGGGTGGGGAGGGGATCTAGTTCAAAAATAATTTTTGAAAAGGGGTTGACAGAAAATTGGAATCATGCAAAATACGATTGAAATAGTAGTATATGAAATTGATCAGGGCAACGAAGATGGAAAGGTTTCTGAGAGCGGCCAGAAATGAGCGCTTTTTATTTGCCCTTAATAACGACTTCTTAAGTCGTGTTTAGAGATGAGCGATAAATATTCCAAAACGGCTGACGACAAAACGACACTCAACTGGGTTGAGATCGTGGAGAAGCAAGTGTCCTCGCTGCGATTCGGCGTGGTGCAAATCACCGTGCACGATGGGCGCGTCGTCCAGGTTGAAACCACCGAGCGGCTGCGGTTCGACAAGCCGTCGTCCGAACCAAGATAATAACCCAAACACCCTGCACCGAATAAAATATCACAAAACCTTAGCTGACCGGACCACCGGAAGTTTCCATGAAAAACACAAACATAAACATATATGGGAACCTCCGTTTTACATTCCAACTCCATCACGACGAAGAAGCCTTCGCCCTCACGGCGTTCAATAGCTGATTTATTGGCGCCGCTCGATACTCTGGTCGCCACGTCGCCAAGCTTCGTTCGGCAAACCGGCAATAGTTTTGAAATCGACGGCGAACGATACGAATTGCCGCGTTACCTGTTCATCGGTCCCAAAGGCGGCGATGCCCCTCTCCGGATCGCGGTCTTTGCCGGGATTCACGGGGACGAACCGGAAGGCGTCCATGCCGCCGTCCAGTTTCTGAAATTGCTGGAAACCAGGCCGGAGCTTGCGGCGGGGTATGCACTCTCGGTCTATCCGGTTTGCAATCCAACTGGCTTTGAAGACAACACCCGCCACTCGCGCCGCGGCAAAGACTTGAACCGGGAGTTTTGGAAAAATTCCGCCGAGCCGGAAGTCAGGTTATTGCAGGCCGATTTAACTTCCCGTTCTTTTCACGGAATTATTTCCCTGCATACGGACGACACGGCTTCAGGTTTTTATGGAATCGTGCGCGGCGCGACCCTGACGCAACATCTCATTGAACCGGCCTTGCAAGCAGCCGAGGAATTTCTCCCTCGCGATCAGCGCGCGATGATTGACGGTTTCAAGGCGCGGGAGGGTGTGGTGCGCGAATGCTACGAGGGCGTCCTGAGCGCGCAGCCGAAAGTTCGTCCGCGACCGTTTGAAATCATTCTCGAAACGCCAAAGTTACCGCCCTCGTTTTTGAAGGAAGCGGCCCTGGTCCGCGCGCTGGCCTCCATCCTGGGCGAGTACCGCAAATTTATTTCTTACGCGCAAAACCTTTAAAGGAGAATTGATTATGAGCCGCATTTACAATGACATCACGGAAACCATCGGCAACACACCGCTAGTGCGCTTGAACCGCACGGCGAAGAAACACGGGGCACTCGCCGAGGTATTGCTCAAACTCGAATTTTTCAACCCGCTTTCCAGCGTCAAGGATCGCATAGGGGTGGCGATGATTGACGATGCACTTAAGTCCGGCGCGATTGGCCGCGACACCGTAATTATCGAACCGACGAGCGGCAACACCGGCATTGCGCTGGCGTTCGTCGCAGCGTCACGCGGGTTGAAACTCATCCTCACGATGCCCGAGACAATGACCATCGAGCGGCGCAAGTTGCTGAAGATTCTCGGGGCAAAATTGATCCTGACCGAGGGCGCCAAGGGGATGAAGGGCGCCATCACCCGGGCGGAAGAGATTCACGAAAAAATTCCCAACAGCGTCATCCTGCAACAGTTCTCGAATCCATCCAACCCGGCGGTTCACCGTCGCACCACGGCCGAAGAAATCTGGCGTGATACGGACGGGAAGGCCGATTTTATCGTGGCCGGCGTCGGCACGGGCGGCACGATTACCGGTATCGCCGAGGTAATCAAAGCACGCAAGCCGTCCTTCAAGGCCGTGGCGGTCGAACCGGCAAAATCCCCGGTTATTTCCGGCGGCCAACCGGGGCCGCACAAATTGCAGGGAATCGGCGCCGGATTTATTCCGGATAACCTCAACCGTCAGATTGTTGACGAAGTCATCGCGGTCCAGGAAGAAGACTCGGGTCCGATTTCCAAAGAGGTGAACCGGTTGGATGGGATTCCGGTTGGAATTTCCAGCGGCGCGAGCATTTGGGCGGCTCTGCAGATTGCGAAGCGCCCGGAAAACCAGGGTAAACAGATCGTGGTTATCGTGCCCTCGTCCAGCGAACGCTATCTCTCCTCCTGGTTGTTCGCCGACATCAATACCGACAGCGACAAAATCGATTGGGACACTGCTGGTGCGGTCCTTGCGACCGCTTGATTTGGAAGCCCCATTGACGACCTATGAAATTGCACGCTCTTTTAAATTCCAGAAATGCCGCCTCGGCTCAGGCGGCACACAAAGCGGTTCAAGCACGGAGCGCCGCCGCTAAATACGCCGCGCACCGTTACGAGCGGCGCAAGGTTCGCGAAATTCTCCGCCACAGCGTGGATGTGGAGGAATCGTCGTTGCGGTTCGAGCAATTTGGCTGAGAACGATCGATTTGATGACCTTACACATAGGCGGCTGTGACAACTGAAAATTTTCGAGGGCTGACCGGATCTCCGGAGGTTCTTCGCAGAAGAAGAAAACTCCGTGAATTACATGGCGATTCAAATCAGAAGCAATCACGCCCACCTCCGGGCGGAGTTCGCCTCTTTCTCGCGGAGTTCTGCTACGTAACTAACCAACGAACAAATAAAGAAGATGAACTCCATGAAATTAAGTCTCCGCAAAGTCCTCGGCTCGGCAGTTGCCCTTGTCGGATTCACGCTCGTGCCAAATGTGCATGCCGACGTTGAAGTTTTATTCGCCGGCGGCAACGCCAGCCAGACCGTCTTGTATGATCGCGTCACCAACATCCTTACGGGCGGCATTTCCGGTGTGTGGATTTCGCCGACAAATGCGACGGTTCGCACCTATCGCGGCACCATCACCAGCCAGCCCGGCCTCGGCACCGTCACCATTGATTTCTCACTGCTGGGCGCGGTCGGGGGTTTTCAAGACCTGGCCACTCAGACCGCCGAGAATACAGCGCTGACGAATAGCCTGGCCCCGACGGTGGCCGTCTCCAGCACTTCGCCTGAAGCGGTTGCGATTGATCCCACACCGTTTGTGCAGACCAAAACTCTCGTGGTGCCGTTTGTGTTTATCAAAAATTCGGCGAAATCCCCGAATCTCGCGGGCGTCACGAATCTCACGCAGCGCCAGGCCGCTTATCTTGAGGGCGCGGCCGGATATATTCCCGCGTCCTTCTTTGGGGGAACCGGAACGAACGTGGTTTATCTCGTTCCTCGAAACACCGCGGCTGCGGTGCGCACGGAAATTGATTTGAACATCTATTTCAGCGGCACCATTTCCGCGTGGAAGACCAACGCCTCCGGCCAGCCCATTCCCGATCCCGCGGGCGGCCAGTCCAGCGGCGGCAATGTGCGCGCGCAGTTGAATGTGATCACCAACGCCATTGGAACCGTGGCGGCGCAGGACATCGGCTCGTTCACCCCACTCAACTACGAAGGGGTTCCCTATTCGGTGGCCAATGTTCAAAATGGCAGCTATCCGATTTGGGGTTACGAACGCTGGGCCTACCTCAAGACCGGTCAGACCGGCGCCCCCAGCCCCAATCAATTAACCGTGATCAACGCTCTTTTGGGCGCTGTCACTGACCCAACTTTTCAGACTACCAGCCCGGTATTCGTTGGAAACTTCGTCCCACTGAGCGGTCTGCAAGTGGACCGGTCATCGGATGGTGGCCCCATTTTCATTCCCTGATATTGGCGCGTGCTGAAACAAAAGAGAACTCTCATGAAAACATTTCTCAAAATCCTGGTCCCGGCGCTCGCTCTCCTGGCTGCGCCGCTGGCACAGGCGTGGACCTATACTAATGGCCACGCTCTGCTGATCTTCCGGCAAAGCGGTTTCAACAACGTCGAGTTTGACCTTGGCGACGTCAGCCAGTTCATCGGCAAACCCGATGGTTACACCAGCGCCGTGACCAGTTGGGATACCAACCTTTTGGGGAGCGTGTTTGGTTCGGACCTCTCGGGCGTGAGCGTGATTCTCGCCGCCACGACAAGCGATACGAACGCCAGTCCTGCCGCCTGGTTGAGCAGCGGCGACGCGGACGCGCTTCCGCACAATTACAGTTTCCCCACGTGGCGAAACAACCTGTATAGCGTCATCAACGCCATCGGCACGCGGCCGTTGACGTATCTCGTGCCGGCATCCGGGACGGCAGCTTACTCGATTGATCCGGGCGGCACTTATCGCCTGGCATCTTACGATTACATCGTGTCAGGTGGCGGTGTAAACGGAGGAGCGATTCCGCAATTTGGCGGCAACGTCTCGTTTCCCGTGGAAAAGGCGGTTCCGGGCTCATTCGGTTTCTGGCAAATCATCCCGGGCTCCTCCAGCCAGGCGGCGAACTATATCGGGACATTCACGATCGGGGCCGACAGCAGCCTGAACTTCACCGCCGGCCCTCTGGTCACTGTTGCTCCGCCGCCGACGATTCTCAGCATCACTCGCTCCGCAGGTGTCAGCACGGTCAGTTTCACCACGGCCAATGGCGGAAATTATTGGCTCGCCTTTACCAATTCTGTGGCGAGCGGAATCAGTTCCAATTGGCCGACCGTCAGTGGCCCAATCGGAGGCGATGGCAACAACCAATCCCTTAACCATACCAATACCGACGATATCGGGTTTTACCGCGTGGTGCGCACGCCATAGCGGACTCAGGGGGCGGCGGGTCCTGCCCTCCAGTGGGACCTGCCGTATTTTAGAATTCGTAGAGAGGACAACCACAGCGAATGCAATTCAGAGTTTGTGCCGTAATCATCATGGTTACCCTGATAACCAGTTTTGGCAGCCCGGCAGCGGAAACCAATTCCTCCGCGCCGGTCGCCAAAACCAATGCGCCGACCTTGGACGTACGGAGCTTCGTGATTGAGGGTAATACTACACTGCGGCCCGACCAGTTTTCGCCGCTGACGAATTATACTGGTCCGGCGGTGACGTTCACACATCTGCGCGACGGCTTGGGCGAACTCCAATTGCTTTATCGCAATCTTGGTTTTGCAACCGTCAGCGTGACTTTGCCCCAGCAGAAACTCTCCAACGGCGTCGTCCACGTCAAAGTCGTCGAGGGCAGGCTGAATCAAATTACCGTCACGGGAAATCATTACTACAGTTCAAATAATATTCGCCGCGCGCTGCCGAGTCTCACGACCAACGTTCTACTCAACACAAAATGGTTTCAGCCTGAACTCGACCAGGCCAACGCCAATGCTGACCGCCAAATCTATCCCGTCATCAGCCCCGGTCCGGATCCCGGCACAACCGATCTCACCTTGAAAGTCAAAGACCGATTGCCCCTGCACGCGCACATCGAGATCAATAATAAGGCCACCCCGGGCACACCGCCCCTGCGCATCGACAGTGCGATTCAGTACAACAATCTCTGGCAGCTCAATCACCAGATCGGCCTGGAATATAACTTTTCGCCGCTCAGCATGAAGTCGGACGGTTATGCGCCGAATGTTCTCGAGCAGCCGATGGTCGCCAGTTACAGCGGGTTTTACCGGATCCCGTTCGGCTTCGGCCAGGGATTGCGTGAGACCTACGACCGCTTGCCGGTGGATTTTGGCTATGACCAGGTGACTCACAAATTCAACCTGCCGCCCGCGACCGGCAATCCGGAATTGGCGATTTACGCATCGCGTTCCGCGTCCGACACACCCCCGCGCCTCGGTCCGATCACAAATTATGTCAATAACGGCCTGGACCGGATCAGTGCTCAGTTCGCACAGCGTAATCTAGCGTTCAATGATAATCTCGGCACCAAGCTCGCCATTCCAGTTCGCGAATTTGCCGGCATCCGCTCATCGCTCTCCCTGGGTTTTGATTACAAATCCTACAAAACCCGAAGCTATATCACCAACCTGGCCTATTTCGATTTGTACTCCTACGATCAGCAAAGCGGCACCTACACCCTGATCAGCAGCAAGACCATCCGGCTGGGCACCAACAACGATCTCTCCCTCCATTACCTGCCCATCTCGATTGGCTGGGCAGGCGCGCGGCCCGACAAATGGGGCAGCACCAGTTTCACGCTCAATGAAAATTTCTTCTTCACGCCGCTGGCTTCGGCGCGAACGAATTTTCAAATCGTGGCCGGTTCCACCGCGGGGGGCGGCGATTATACCACCCTGAATGCCGGCATCATTCGCGAACAAAAACTTCCCAAGGATTGGTCGATGCTGTGGCGGGCCAACGGCCAATGGTCGAGCGCGCCATTGATTAACAACGAACAATTCGCGCTGGGCGGCACGGCTGGCGTTCGCGGTTACCAGGAAGGATTGCATTATGGCGACAGCGGATGGCGAACCTTGTTCGATCTGCGGGCGCCGGCAATCAATGTCGGTGAGTTCCCGCTTCAGAACGAGGAACTGCCTGCGATTGCACGGTGCTCCTGGTTCATGGATTACGGCGAAGCGTATCGGATCGACCATACCGCGAAGGAGGCAAAAGCGATGGGTGGTTTGTCGCGCCAGGAATGGGGCACGGGGGTCAGCGCGTTTTTAACCGTTGGCGAACACTTCGACGCCCGATTCACGCTGGCCTGGGCTTTGTTGGGAAATCCAGAAAATCGCGCCGGCGGAACGCGGGCCTATTTCACCGTTGGATATCAATTTTAAATGCGCTCATGAAACAGAAATTCAATCCTAAAAAGCAGGCTTCTCGCCGCTGGCTTAGCTTTGTGATCGCCGTCCTTGCGACGATGCGTGGCTGGAAGGTTGCTGCCAATCCTCAGGGCATGACCGTGGTCGCTGGTTCGGCCAGCGCCCAATCCAGCGGTTCGCAACTGAACATTACGGTCGGCCAGAACACGTTTATCAATTGGAACAGTTTCAATATTCAACAAGGCGAAACCACGACCTTCATTCAGCCGAATGCGAATTCAATTGTACTGAATAACATCGGCGGTGCCAGTCCGTCGCAAATCTGGGGCACGCTCCATGCCAATGGTTCGGTTATTCTCGCCAACGCCTACGGGTTTTACTTCGGGCCAAATTCAATGATCAAAGTTGGCGGGAACTTCCTCGCCACCACCGCACCTCTCACGCCCGACTTTGGTTCGGGTTCATCGTGGCAATTCACGGGCATGCCTCCGCTCGCCAGTATCGTGAACTACGGCACGGTGCAGGTCGGCCAGAATAAATCTCTTTATCTCATCGCTGAACAGATCGAGAACCACGGGAGTCTCGAGGCTCCGGGCGGCGGCATTGGACTTTACGCCGGCAAGCAGGTCCTCGTGAGCGAACGCGCGGACGGCCGCGGTCTCAGCGCCACGGTTCAAATGCCCTCCGGCTCAGTGGATAACCTAGGCAACATTACCGCCAATGCGGGAACCATTGCGCTCCAGGCCAAAGTGGTAAACCAAAACGGCATCATCCAGGCCGATTCGGTCCAGAATCAAAACGGAGTCATTGAACTCATCGCTTCTGATTCGCTCAACCTCGGTGCGAACTCACAAATCCTCGCGCGCGGCGACAATTCCTCAACCGGAAGCGCAGGCGGGGATGTCACCCTTAAGTCCGATAACAATTTCAACGATGCCGTTGGCAGTCAAATTATGACTACGGGTGGCGCACAAGGCGGCAACGGAGGCGACGTTGAAGTCAGCGCCCGGAATATTTTGTCGCTCGATTCCAGTATGGATGCCGGGGCGCAATCCGGCTGGGCGGGCGGGCGTCTGCTGCTCGATCCCGCGAATATCACACTCGCCAACTCCGGCACCGGCGCAGTCGGCAGCGGCGGTTCGGTCACTTACGACAGCGGCTCCGGCACGCTGGCACTGAATGTGAACACTGCGTTCGCCAACAAAAACTTTTCGGCGATCGACCTCCAAGCCACCGCGAACATCACGCTCGCCGCGAACACTATCTGGAATTTGAGCCAGAGCACCGGAGTCGGCAGCGGCCAGCTCACATTACAAGCGGGCGGCGACATCATTTTCAATACTGGCTCGCAGATCGTGGATGCCAACAACTGGTCGGTGAACCTTCAAGCCGGAGTAAATTTCCCCTCTGGAACCATTCAATCAGGAATCGGAAATATCTTTCTCAATGGCAGCAGTGGTAAAACTCTAAACGGAACGATCTCGACGGCGCAGGGCTCAATTGATTTGGCTGCCGGCAATAGCATTCTCGTCGGCAGCGGGGCCGTTCGCACAACGGCCGGTGGAAGTATCAACGCGTCCGCATTGGCTGGCGATATCAATGCCGGAACAGCCAACGGCGGCTATCAGTTCGGGATCTCCGGCTATAACGTTAGCCCGAATCTCGGCGGTATTTCCACCGCGGCAGGCGGGGACGTCACACTCACCGCCGGTCATAATATCGTCAGCACGCCAACCGTGCCGGCCAATCAGCCGACCGGCGCCTCTGGTGCCTACGGCAGCCAGCCAGGAAATGTGACGTTGATCGCCGGAAACCAGGTGCTCGGAAATTATACGGTAGCAAATGGCACCGGTACCATTCTCGCCGGTGTGCAGGTGCAGGATGGCGCAGTCACGCAAATCACGAGCCCGAACGCGGACGTCGGCAGTTCACAGCGCCCGGTGAGCTTGAGCCTGATTGATGGTTCATGGAACGTCTGGGCCGCGCGCGATATATACATTTCCGAAGTGCGGAATCCCAATGGCACATACAACAGCAGTTCCCTCAACGTGCCGCCCGGCCAGTTTTCCGGGAACGTAGATAATTCTACGGTGCCGCCCCGAACTCCTTTCTTGTTTGATTATGCGCCGGATGCCGCCGCGAATTTCTGGGCTGGAAATTCCATAACCCTCGCCGGATCAAATCTGCCTCGCGTCAGTGGCCAGAACCAGGACATGCCTCCGATTTATGCGCCGAACCTGAGTCTCAACGCCGGCGCGGGCGGCATCAATATTCTCAATTCAATCATTCTTTATCCGTCCAGCCAGGGCTCTCTCAGCATCGTCACGCGCGACGGTGGGAATCTGACGGGCGCCGCGAGTGCGACTGCATTGACCGGCATCACCATGTCGGACAGCGGACTTCCGGGATGGGCAACCTTCGAGCAAGGCCACGCACTGACACCGCTGCACTTGAACGACCCGAACCCCGTGACGCTCGATATTTCCGGCAACATTCAGAGCTTTGGACTCACAGTGCCGACGTTCGCAAATATCTCGGTTGGCGGGAACACTTACAACTTCGGTTTCTCCGGACGAAATCTATCTCCGTCGCAAACCACGTCCATCAACGTGACGGGTGATATTGCTTACCGGGGCAATCTCACTAGCATCACTCAGGCGGAGGCGCTCCCAGCTGAAATTCTCGATCCGAACCTGAGCGGCGATTCTGAGGTGGCTAATAAGCTCCGTTACGATCCCATTACCGGCCAACTCACCTTTATCGGCGTCATGACGTCGGCGGAACTCAGCTTTCTGCTTAATCCAACCAAGGTCGTGCTCGATCAAAATGGCCAGCCGGTCCTCGACGCAGAGGGGAATCCCGTCACTACATCGGTGGCGTTGGACGTCACGCAGAAGTCCGCGATTCAGCAACTGTTCGCCAACACCCAAAACGCGTCCCTCGGCGACCAGGGTCTCGCGCTTGCGGGGCCAGGACATTTCAACATCAGCGCGCACGATATCGATCTCGGAATTTCCGGCGGCATTTCCGTCACTGCTCCCGATTCCGCGCTCGCCGCCATTTCACCTTACGGCGCGGACATCAAAGTCACCACCTCCGGGAATCTCGATATGACGTCCACGAAAATCGCCAATGAAAGTTTCCTGGGCGGGATCGATTTGAACGTCGGCGGCACGCTTAACATCGGCGGCCAGTTCACCACCTTCGGCGATCCCAACGCGCCGAAGGGAATCTTCACAACGAGCGGTGGAAATGTCTCCGTTTCGGCCGCGAGCGATGTGAACGTGAACGGTTCGCGCATCGCAGCCTACAACGGCGGCAACATCGACGTCCTTTCTCAACACGGCAATGTGAACGCCGGCTCGGGCGCTTCCGGCTACGTGAGTTTGCAGGCGCTCGAACTCGATCCCGTCACTCAGCAGTTGATCGCCCTTCCCGCCACGATCCCCGGCAGCGGCATTCTGGCGACCACGATTATTGGCTCTCATGCTGCCTTGGGCAACATCACGGTCGGAACGCCGGAAGGAAGCATCAACGCGAGCCTTGGCGGGATTATCCAGATTGCCTTCAATGATGCCGATACTCACAACACCTTCATCGACCTCAATGCCGGGCACGACATCAACGCCAGCGGTTCCGGCATCATCGGCAGCAACATCAAATTAAAAGCGGGCGGAAACATCACCGGCGTCATCGTCGGGAGCGGCCTGGTGGATATCAACTCGCAGCATAATGTGGACGTCACGGCCTTTGGCGGCGGGGGCATCAGCATTGCGGCTATCGGCTCCATCAGTGGCACCGTCATCAGCCCGGTGGTCAGTGTCAGCGGCGATTCCATCACTGCGTCGCTGATCGGTAGTTCCGTTTCGGCGGCGGGAGACACCAGTGGCGCTGAGATGGGCGTCCCCCAGTCGAACGTGGCAAAGGAAGACGCCAGAGTCGCCGATGACGCTTCCACCGCGGCCACAAAATCCGAAGATTCCGATGATGAAGAAAACAAAAAGAAGAACAAGACCATTGCACTGGCACAAAAGACCGGGCGTGTGACGGTTTTGCTCCCGCAAAGAAACTAGAAAACTAGATCCGAAAACCCATGATAGCATCCACCATTCAACCACTGCTCGCTTCCGGCGCGCTGCAATTCGCGTTCGAGAAAGCCACTACCGAAGGCAAGATCACCATATCTGTCCTCGCGGCTCTTTCGCTGTTCAGCTGGACGATCATTCTCACCAAGTTTCGCCAGCTTCGCACCGCGCGGAAATGGGCCAAGAAATTCTTCACCGCGTACAGCAGTTCGCGTGATCCGCTGGACATCAAAAACAAAGGCGAGGATTTCGAAGGCGCGCCCGTCTACCAACTTTATATTCGCGGGGCGGATGAACTGGCTTTCCATCTGCAAAAGAATCCGAAACTGGTCAAAGGCGAAAAACGCATCAGCACCGCCGCGTTTGAAGCCGTGAAGGTCACCCTGGAACAAGCGGCGGCGACGGAAGCGATGGCGCTGGAGAAGGGAATGATTGTCCTTTCCACCGCCGTCGCGGGCGGACCTTTTATCGGTTTGCTGGGCACCGTCTGGGGGGTCATGGAAACCTTTGCCGGCATCGCGCGAGCAAACTCGGCGAGCCTCACCGCCATGGCGCCCGGGGTGGCCGGCGCGCTCATCGCCACCGTCGTCGGCCTGCTCGTCGCCATCCCCGCCATGTTTGCCTACAACTTCATGGTCACGACCATTCGCTCCATCACCCAGGAACTGGATGGTTTTGCCTCGGTTTACGCCACGCAAATCGATCATGCCTACGTGGAAAATCGCAACCTCGAGGAGAAAATCGCCGACGCCTTCATTCGTTTCGAGGAGCGCCGAAGTGCGCCCAAAGGTTACCCGGTGAGTGACGATGTATTGCATTGCCCTGATTAAATGTATGAAGAAGTGCTCCCACTCAGCGCATCACTCGCTAACGGAATTGAATATCACTCCGTTGCTCGACCTGGCCTTTGTGCTGTTGGTGATTTTTATCATCACGACCACGCCGATTGTGAATGATCTCGATTTGAATTTGCCCGCTGCCTCGCGGCATCCCAAAGATCCGCCGCGCAAAGCGAATTACATCACCATCGAATCGACTGGCAAATTGTGGATGAACAAGAAAGCGCTCGACCTCGCGGAGTTACAGCAAACGTTGGTGGGCCTGCGCATGGACGATCCGGATCTTAGCGTCATCGTGCGCGGCGATAGCAAAACAAAATATAAACAAATCCGCGCCGTGCTGGACGTTTGCCAGCAGGCAAACGTGGCAAAAGTGGACCTCGCAACGGAGCCTTTGAAATAATGGTACCTCAATCCCAACCGCGCAAACGCCGCAGCTCCACGAAGGTGAACTTGCTGATCTCGTTCATCTTTCATGGGGCTATCGTGCTGGCGCTGGTTTACTTCGCGGCGCGTGAAGGTTTGCTCGGCAAGCAGATCAAAAAGATCGCGGTCGAAATGATCAAAGAAAAAGAACCGGAAAAACCCAAGGAGCCCGAAAAGCCGAAGGAAGAGCCCCCCAAGGTCGAACCGCCAAAAGTGGTTGAGGCACCCAAAGTGGAAGCGCCCAGAGAAGTCGCGCAAGCGCCGCCACCCGCTGGATCGGTCACCGCACCACCCGTCGTGGCGCCGCCCTCAGCGGACGTGCCTTCGTTTGATTTCGAAGGTGGCAAGGCGGTGCAGACCAGTTCCGACCCCGCACAGCTTTACAAAGGATCCGTCGAATACGCCCTGCGATCCAAATGGGCTCGGCCCGAAAACATCGCCGATGACAACTACGTCGCGGAGGTCGAAATTTCGGTGGACCAAAGCGGGAAAATTTCCGACCCGCTTTGGAAAAAACGTTCCGGCGATTCCCGTTGGGATGATTCCGTCCGATTGGCTATCGCCGCAACCAAAAGCTTGGATCGCCCGCCACCCAAAAGCTTTCCCTCGCGCGTCGTGGTCCGGTTCGACGTGCAGGATGCAACCGAAGCCGTCTTCCAATGACCTTGAAGAAAACATCGCGACAAGGCCACGGCACCATGACTGAGCTGAACATCACGCCACTGCTCGATCTCGTGTTTGTGTTGCTGGTAATTTTTATCATCACTACTCCGCAAATGATGAACAACCTGGAAATGACGCTGCCCTCCGGGAAACCGCCGCTACAAAAGCCGGACGAGCCGAAGCCCAGGATCAACCGCATCTTATTGGACGCTAAAGGAAAATCCTTTCTCAACGGTGAATTGCTCGCTCCGGTGGCGCTCAAAGAGCGATTGCAGCAGTTAAAAGTTGATGACTCGGATTTGCGCGTTGTCGTGAAGGCGGACGACGAAACCGACTACCAAAGCATGGTGAATGTGCTCGACACATTGCAACAGCTGGACATCACAAAAGTTGGGCTGGCGACCGAGAACTCTCAGAAGAACCAATGAACCACGACTAACTTAATGACGCGACTGACTGGATACTCTTTAGTGGGCGAACCAATAGCAAAATCGCTGCCGCAACCGTGGTATCGTACAACCAATCTGCCCTTCCTTTCGGTTCTCGATTTTTGCGAGTTTTGCCGGGAGACCGGTCTGTCCGTTTTATTGGGGGGCCAATCGGGCGAGAGAGGCCCGAGGCTGCTTTGCCTAATAGCGCGGCCGGCTTCATACCTTGACGCATCCCGAAACTCATCGGACTTGCCGGGATATGGCGAGGAACCGGCACACGGGTGTGATTTAAAGTGCCGGTCAAAATGCCGAGCGCGGGATGTCTTCTCCCTCTCCGCCACGAAGTGGGGGGAGAGGGCCCGGGGTGAGGTGGTGTTCAGGGTTCAAGGGGATGGGATGCCCCGTTTTAATTCAGCGGCGCAACCGAGAGATTCGCGGTTGAATACATTTCCAGAAGATTGACCGGCACTTGAAATCACACCCCCGGCACACCTCGCAGTTGACTAATAAACGACGGTCTATATCGTATTTACATGCGAGTTTCACGGAGAACGGATTACGCCTTGCGGGCGCTTTTTACCTTGGTGGATCACTACCAAGGAGTGCCGATACCGATTCGCGAGCTGGCGCGGCGCAACGACGCGCCTAAACGGTTTCTTGAGCAAATCATGCTGGATCTCAAAAACCAAGGCTGGGTGAGCAGCGTCGCCGGAATTCGGGGCGGCTATGTTCTGGCAAAGAAGCCAAATCAGATAACGATGGGCGAGGTGGTGCGTCATTTTGACGGCATTCTGGCTCCAATTGATTGCGTTTCGGTGACGGCCTACCGTCGCTGTTCCCAGGAATCGGTGTGCCGGTTTCGCCGCGTTTTCTTTGACGCTCGGAATTACGTTGCCGCGATCATGGATCGCTCGACGCTGGCGGATGTCGCCAAAGGAGTGCCGTTGACCCGACAGGAGGTTACGGGTGCTTTTATGGGCGGGGAGGGGATTTAACCAGGCAGGCGGGTTGAACTGACCGTAGTTATCGGATTTGGCGTTTCCGCTTCGCCTCTTATCGAACCGAACGTACGGATTTCCCGTATTCGGCTCCCCCACGCGAAATAATTTTTGAAAAGAGTTGACAGAAATTTTTAATCCCGCAATATACGACCGAGATAGTAGTATAATGAGATGGTTGGAATACTGACTGATGTTAGTAAATTCCTTCAAGCTCGAAAGAAACAAGCGGCTTTATTTGCATGTAAAAACGACTCGTTAAGTCGTATATATAAAGATGAGCGAGCAATATTTCAAGACAACCAACGACCAAACGAATCTCAACTGGATCGAAGTCGTGCAAAAGCAAGTGTCCTCGCTGCGGTTCGGCGCGGTGCAAATCACGATGCACGATGGGCGTGTTGTGCAGGTGGAAACGACCGAGCGGCTGCGGTTCGATCAACCGCGTTCTAAATCGCGATCAGCCCGAGAAATTAACAATTTAGAAATTCAAACTGGCTGACCGGAAAACCGGAAGTTGCACGAAAAACACCGGAACGATATATGTGGAACCCGATTCAAAAGCTCGAAGCAGGAATTCCGTTGGCCAAAGCCTGTCACGGCGGCTTCGCCAGGTTTTATCCGTCGCTCCTTTTATTCGCTTCTTTAATACTTTTTCGCGGAACCGTTGTTTCGGCTGAAGAGGTAAAACTCCTCAATGTTTCTTACGACGTGACGCGCGAGTTCTACCAGGATTACAACAAGGCATTCGCGAAATATTGGATGGAAAAAACCGGGGACACGGTCACCGTGAATCAATCTCACGGGGGTTCCAGCAAACAAGCTCGCAGTGTGTCGGACGGTCTCGAGGCCGATGTCGTCACGATGAACCAACCCCTGGACATTGATATACTGCACGACCGCAGTGATTTGATTCCACGGGACTGGGCCGCACGCTTGCCCAACAAAAGCATCCCTTACAATTCAACTATTCTCTTTGTCGTCCGAAAGGGTAATCCGAAGAATATCAGGAATTGGCCGGATCTCATCCAGACAAATGTTTCGGTCATAATTCCCAACCCGAAAACCTCCGGGAATGGTCGATACAGCTACCTCGCTGCTTGGGGATATGCGTTGAAAAAATCTTCCGGAGACGAGTCAAAGGCGCGGGTGTTTGTGGCGAGACTCCTTGAAGGTGAACGGCGCATGGAAGCGAGCATGGAACGCGGCGACGAGTTGCGTGCAAAACTTGGCATTCAACCCCTAAAAGGTCATGAGATTCAGCCAGGTGTTGTCAAAACTGCTCCGCAACGCGGAAAAGTTGGCGAACGGAAACTCAGCCGTGACCCCATCGGAGTGACCGTATGATTGCCGCATTCACAGATAAAATCGGTGATGAATCCCCCAAAGCTTCCGCCGCGGTCTCACTTGTACAACCTGAAGCCAATCGGTCTTGGAACAGGTGAAGTCGAGAGTGCGACAAGTTATCTATCACGCTTAGCCATTGCTCACACGGTGAGTACATGGGCTCTTCTGAAATGCGAGATCGCGCCTCGATTGTTTGGGCCTGATGCGATCCTTCGAAACCGCCTTTCTGAACTTACTGCGACCATGGGTGCCGCATGTAATGGTGAAAATACGACCGGCAGCAGGCTGATTTCGATTCTGCATTCGCTAACCGGACGGACTGACTTGGGACAAATAACAATGGGATTCTGTCGTGGGTTTGTGGCTTCACGATTTCTTGTTCGCGTCGAACAAGCGTGGTGTGGTGCTTGTTTGCGCGACTGGAAAGAAGAAGGAAGGGGAATTTATTCGCCACTTCTTTGGCACACTTTTGCGGCGCGCGTGTGTCCACGCCACCACATACCGTTAGCGACGAAATGTCCTGCTTGTGGCCGGAGCTTTCACCCTTTAGTGGCGCACTCGCGGCCCGGGTTTTGTCACCGCTGCGGTCAATGGCTTGGGGCGACGATAGCCGAACCCGCTTGTTGTGAATCCTCGGCTGACCGAGAAATCGCTCGAATCATTTGCGACTTTCTTTGTGATGGCCCTGGAATGTTACAGAATGTCGAGACGAGCGCGTTTCCAAAGAACATCGAAATGATCTTGAATCACCTTTTCAAAAACAACATTCAGGCTCTTGCTCGCTATCTGGGAATTAACCGGTCGAGTGTGATTGCGTGGAAAAGTGGATTGCAACTTCCCAGCTTGCTGTTGCTCGCAGATGTCAGCCATAGATTCAAAGTCCCAGCAGTTGCGCTTTTGTGCAGCCCAGTTTCTGCTGACAAACTCACGCTTCAGTCGCAATCGTCAACGGGGCTGAAACGTAGGGAGTTCTTGAGCCCGCCGAAAATTGATTTGGAACTGATGCGACAAGTGTTGGAAGAGGCAATCGCAAACGAGTCGTTGCCACGTCCGTCCCTGAATCAATTGGCAAAGCGCTTGGGATGCCGATTGACGACGCTCGGGCGGCGTTTTCCCGAACTTGCAAAGGCGGTGAAGGGCAGGCATCAGGAATTCTGCGCAATTCGGAAAGAGGTCCGGAAAAAATTGTTCCATTCTGTGGTGCGTGCGACGGTCATTAATATTCACAAGTCGGGCGAATATCCGAGCCAGTGCCGGGTGAGACAGACGGTACCAAGTTTTGTCGATATGCGAGAACCGGCCGCTTATGAAACGTGGAAACAGACGCTGGCTGAATTGGGATTGATTGCGTGAACATCGAAAATGCTCCAGCCATGAGCGAACAAATTCAAATCTCTGCTAAGAACCTGGGGGCGTTGGCACTTTTGTCCTTTTGCATGCGGTGTTTTTGGCTCCGCATGAAATGCCATGACAAGTTGCCTTTCCAGATTTTCCCCGGAATTTTTTCGAGTATTGATGGATATTCCAAAAAAGTAACCGCTCGCCACTTCGACCGGCATGGACGTGTGCCGGGATGGTTTGATGGTTTCGGGGAACTGGGCACGCCGGTCAAAGTTCCGGGATGGTCAAAGTTTCAGTTCATTGACAAGGAAACAAACATTCGACTGACAGGAGTTCCAGACGAAATCTTACGACATCCAGAGAAAGGGCTCTCGATCCTCGATTACAAGACTGCCCGTTTTACTGATACGCAAGATATTCTTGCGCCCATGTATCACACGCAACTGAATGCTTACGGGATGATCGCGCAGAGAATCGGCTTAGGATCGACGTCTTGCCTGGGCTTGCTTTATTATGAGCCGGTAACGGATTTGGACAGCACCGACTCAGATTCTCTTATTAATAAGGTCGACCGTTTCCTGATGGAATTCTCTCCCAAACTAAAATCGGTGAAATTGGAGCCTGAAATCCTTCCGCCTTTGCTTCGACGAGTCCGGGAAATTTGTGATCTCTCCGAATGCCCGGCGGGCCGCCCCGGCTGCCGTGATTGTTCCATGTTGGAAAAGCTCGTAAGGGGAGGGGGTAAAATCTTCTCCTTTCCTTCCAGCAGTTTGGAAGTTCACGCCTAATCCGGCCCCAAGCGTTTTCTCATACACCTGAGGCGTTCCTTACCGACTGCTACACATTATTGGCCGCTTTCATTTGGCTACGAATAAGTTGCCAGAGCGGCCATTAAAGGTTAGCAGTCACATTGGGGGAAGTAGAAAAAGTGAAGTTGGTGCCGACGGAGGGGGTCGAACCCACACATCCTCACGGATACCAGATTTTGAGTCTAGCGCGTCTGCCAATTCCGCCACGTCGGCTTGGTAATCAACGACTTACAATTGCTAATTTTGTGATTCGAGATTTTGTATCCCCGAACTCAATTCACGCCTCAAGTAGCCGTCGTAAGTCACTCTGAATACGAAGCTCAGTATGCCCGAAAACCACACCTCCGCAACAGAAATCTAGTGAGTCTGCCGAATGCCAGTCATTTCGTGCACTGTCGGGGTGATTTCGTCGCCTGAAACGTGTGGTCTGGATTCTTAGCAAATGACACTGCTAAGTAAGTGTAATAAAGCTAATCCGAATTTCGTTTTGTTTCGGCCGGTGGATGTTGTCCAGGTAATCTGCTCTCCTGATATTTTTTAAGTACAAGCTCCAGACTGCTCAGGGCTCGCTCATTGTCTGGATCTAAGCTTACCGCATTGCGAAGCTCGGCGATTGTGTTTTCCCACTTGCCGATCGCATTCCATGCAAACGCGAGTTTATAATTTATAATGATATTCGGTTTCGTCCGGTTCGAGGCGAACGGCTGCTTGCATACAGCTTGAAAAGGCTTCCTTTGGCTTGTGTCGTTGAGGTTTTGGGGGAACAATGCGTTCAAATCGAGCCTGTGTAATGAGTGCGGCACGGCAATTTTCTTTCCGATGTCTCTGATCGAAAACCGACTGAAATTGTGGCTGGACAAACCGTGGCGCCAGTATTCCGCAGCGCTCGCTACGGTTTTCGTCGTTTCGCTTGTAAACTCCTGGGTAGATCGCTGGACGGGTCCACAGGCGCTCGCGCTCGTGTATTTACTCGCCGTTGTGTTGCTGGCCCTCTTCGTCGGACGCGGCGCCATCCTGGTTGCGGCAGCGTTGAGTGCGTTCGTCTGGGACTTTTTGTTTGTCCCTCCCCTGTATTCTTTTCATATCGAAGGGCTTTACGATAAGATAATGCTGGTGACGTATTTTGTTGTGGCTCTTGTCATCGGCCAGTTGACAGCGCGCCTGCGCACTCAGCATGAAATTGAAGTCAAAGCGAAATTGGCTCTCGAGTCTGAACGGCTCGGGCGCACGCTGCTGAATTCTGTGTCTCACGAATTTCGCACACCTATCTCGGCCATCATGGGGGCCACAGGCAACCTGCGCGCGGAAGGAGGCCTTTCTCTGTCGCAAGATCGATTTATCGGCGAAATTGAATCGGCTGGGGCACGGCTCAATCGCGTCGTCCAGAGTCTGCTGAGTGCCGCACGGCTTCAGGCGGGACAGCTCCAGCCTCGGTTGGACTGGTGTGAGGCGCGAGACGTTATCCACGCGGCTCTTGAGGAGTCAGCTGCGCTCATAGGAGATCATCCGGTCGAAACAAAAATTGCCGCCGGTCCTCATCTTGCTAGAATGGATTTCGTGCTGATGCAACAGGCCTTGAGCAATCTGGTGGCAAACGCGGCAGTCCATACGCCGCCACAGACTCCGATTGAAATCTCCGCGCGTTTCGAAGGGAAAGATTTATTGTTGCAAGTGGCGGATCGCGGGCCGGGGCTGCCACCGGGCGAAATAGACCGGATTTTCGAGCTGTTTCACCGCTTACCGAATTCAAAGCCAGGCGGCACGGGGCTTGGGTTGGCGATTGTGAAGGGATTTGTTGAAGCGCAGGGCGGGCGTGTGCGGGCGGCAAACGGGGCGCATGGAGGCGCAATTTTCAATATTTTTCTGCCGGCTTCGGATACTCCCGAACTTCCGGAGGAGACACCATGAACGCAATTGCATCTACGCCGCAGACTTCCGCGCTGGTTATCGATGATGAGCCAGCAATTCAGCGGCTTATCACCACGATTCTCGAAGCCCACGATTATCATGTGGTTGCCGCCAGCAGTGGTCGTGAGGGACTGGCCACGATTGCCCAGCGCCGTCACGATTTGATTATTCTGGACCTGGGCCTGCCCGATTTGGGTGGGCTCGAAGTCCTGAAGCAAATTCGGGAATGGACGCAAACGCCGGTCGTCGTCCTGACAGTTCAAGATTCCGAGGCGGAGAAAATTGAAGCGCTGGACAGCGGAGCGGATGATTACGTGACCAAGCCTTTCAACAGCGGAGAGTTGCTGGCGCGATTGCGCGCGGCCCTGCGTCGCGCGGACAAAGGCAAAGTGGAAGAGCCGGTTTTACGGTTTGGAAATCTCACCGTCAATTTAGCCGCGCGTCTGGTCACGCGCGATGACCAGGCGGTCAAATTAACTTCGACGGAGTATGCGTTGTTGCGGTTGTTTGTTCAGCATGTTGGAAAGGTGCTGACTCATCGGCAAATTCTTCGCGAGGTCTGGGGACCCGAACACGAAAAGAAGACGCAATACCTGCGCGTTTACGTGCAGCGATTGCGCGATAAATTGGAAGCAGATCCCAATGCGCCGGCTTTCTTTCTTACGGAATCAGGCATCGGTTATCGGTTTTTTGCAAATTGGAAAGCTGCCGTTAGTGGTGCTTCTTGAAATAGAGGTACATCGCAAAGAAGCCGAGAATCCACAGCAGAATAAAAATAAGAATCATCGGGAGGGTGCGAAATCGTGACTTCCATACCTGCGGCGAGCGCAGG
>Ga0265338_10003198_pt1 | contig 23357 bp, 21 predicted proteins | sample 42126metaG_FD_193579 | JGI IMG/M metagenome (GOLD analysis project Ga0265338, IMG submission 193579) | Rhizosphere microbial communities from Carex aquatilis grown in University of Washington, Seatle, WA, United States - 4-21-26 metaG | ecosystem: Host-associated > Plants > Roots > Rhizosphere... | reverse complement strand
ACGCCCGACTCGCGCGCGACGCGGCAGACGTCTTCATACTCAGGCTGAACGTTCAGGACCTCGTCCCCGCTGCCCGCGACCTTCACCCGGATGACGGCGCCGCGCACCTCGACTTCCGTGACCCGCCGGCCGAGCGCGTGCCTGGCCACGAGCGACTCCCGCAGGCCGATGCTGGTCGTCTCGGCGAAAACCACGCGGCGCAGCCCGGCCGCCTGTTCCGGCCGCGCGAGCAGCGAAAGGACGTGCGCCGGCCTCCCCTTCTTCATGAGTACCGGGGTAAGCCAGGCGTCGGCGGCGCCCGCCGCGAGCAGCCGGTCGAGGATGTGCGGCCACAGGCGCGGGTCGAGGTCATCGACATTCGACTCCATGAGCAGCATCGGCTGGTCGCCAGGACCAGGGCCGTCCGCCTCGAGCAGGATGATCCGCAGGGCGTTCGGGTACTCGCGCGGGTCTCGCGTGCCCGCCCCGGCCCCGGTCGCGACAATGCGACCGGGCGGCGGTTCCGCTGGCCGAGCGTGCGCCGCGAGCAGGGCCGCCCCGGTCGGCGTGCACATTTCCCCCGGCCCGGCGCCAAGGCGCACCGGCAGGCCTGCCTCCGCGAGAATAGCCGAGGTGGCAGGGGCGGGAACCGGGAGGAGGCCGTGCTGGCCGCTGACCGTCCCGGTGCCGAGGGCTACCGGGCTGGCATAGACCGCGTCCACTCCGAGCAGGTGCAGCGCCGCACAGCCCGCCACCACGTCGGCCAGGCTGTCCAGCGCCCCGACCTCGTGAAAGTGCACTTCCTCAACCGGTTTCGCGTGCGCCGTCGCCTCGGCCCGGGCTAGGCGCGCGAAGACGTCAAGGGCCCGGTCGCGCACCAGTTCGGGAAGGCCGGCGCCGTACAGCAGCTCCCGCACCCGCGGCCAGGTTCGCGTGACCGATGTCTCGGATACCTCAACGTGGACTCGCAGGGCGGCGAGGCCGTGCCGGCGCACCCGCTCGGTGCGCAGGCGCACCGGCTCAGGGCAGGCGTCGTCGACGAACTGCTGGATCTGCGCTAGCGGCGCGCCGGCATCAACCAGCGCCGCGACGAGCATGTCACCGCTCAGGCCGGTCTCGCACTGCAGGTAAGCGACCTTCATGCCGGCTTCAGGCCAGCTGAGCGGCGCGCTATGCGGGCGGCGAGGACACCCGCACCATAGCCGTTGTCGATGTTGCACACAGCAACTCCCGGTGCGCAGGCATTGAGCATCGTAAGCAGCGCTGCCAGGCCGCCGAAGGCGGCCCCGTACCCGCTGCCGGTGGGGACCGCGATAATCGGGACCCCGGTGAGGCCTGCCACCAAGCCGGGCAGCGCCCCGTCCATGCCAGCGACGACGATCAGGCAGTCGGCCTGATCGAACTGTTCCCTGACCGCTAGGACACGGTGCACCCCGGCTATCCCCACGTCGTTAATCCGCGCCACGCTGACTCCGTGCGTCGCGGCCACGAAGGCGGCCTCGGCCGCTACCGCCCCGTCCGCGGTGCCGGCCGACAGGACGCAGACGATGCCGTGCTCCGGCCGGGGAGTGCCGAGGCGCGCGCAGCGGGCCGCCTCATCCACTACCAGCGTCGGATCGCCGGCGAACTCGGCCCGCACGAGGGCGAGCTGGCCGGCGTCGAGCCGCGTCGCCAGGGCGAGGCCCGACGCCGACGCGCCAGAAAGCACTTTCACCAGCGCGACGACCTGCCCCGGCGTCTTCCCGGGACCGAAGACCGCTTCCGGGTCTCCCGTCCGCGCCTGGCGGGCGACGTCGACGCGGGCAAAGCCCAGGTCTACCGGAGCGGCGAACTGATCCATCGGCGCTTTCCTAACCAGCGAGGGCTAACGGTAACGTTCGGGATTCGGTAGCAGATCGTTCATCGAGCCCGACCGGAAGCCGCGCGGGTCGAGTTCTGCCCGGCCAAACCCGGCCGATGTCACCGCCGAGAGAACGGCCGGGCAATCTCGGACCGTGCTGACCAGGTGTGCGTCCACTTCGATGCGCGCCAGGTCGCCGGTCCCGCCGGCTACCGGTCCCAGGTCGCGCACGCGCAGGTTGCGGACGGGGACGCCGGCCGCCCGGAGGGCGTCCCGGGCGGCCGCCTCAGCGCGCTCGATGCGGGCCAGCCGCCGTGCTGAGACCTCGGTGCCGTACCTGACCCGGCTGGCCAGGCAGGCCGCGGCAGGCTGGTCCCAGGTGCGCAGGCCCCTGCGCCTGCTCGCCTCGCGTATGTCGGCCTTGACCCACCCGGTCGCGACGAGCGGCGTGACCGCGCCCCGGGCCGCCGCCGCGCGAATGCCCGGCCGGAAGCCGGCCGCGACATCGTCGGCGTTGGTGCCAGTGGCCACCTGGGCCAGGTTCTCCCGGCGGGCAACCGGGATGAGGACATCGAGAAGCTCGGACTTGCAAAAAGCGCATCGGTCGCCCCCGTTCGCCCGGTAGCCCGGCCGCGACAACTCGTCCGTCCGCACCACGAGGTGCCGCCCGCCGAGCTCAGCGGCCAGCGCCCCGGCCTTGGCCAACTCGGCGGCCGGAAGGCTCGGGGATGCGGCGGTGACGGCGAGGACCGCGCTCGCACCCAGGCTGTCGAGCGCCATCGCCAGCAGGAACGTCGAGTCGACGCCGCCCGAGAAGGCCACCAGGACGCTCCCGAGCCGCCGCAGGACGGCCTTCAGCCGTTCCTCCCGCCCGGAGATCGGATCACCCGGAATCACGGGCTCACGCCGCCCTGCTCGCCTGCGGGCGTGTCCCGCGCGCGAGCGATCGCCGCCCAGAGCACCGCCGGCGTCTCGAACGTCTCAAACGTCAGCAGGCTGACCGGGATGCTCACCCCGTAGGCAGTCTCTATCCGGGCGAGGAGCGTGATCGCGGAAAACGAGTTGAGTCCGCATGCCCGCAGGCTCTGGCCCGGCGCCAGCACCTGGGTCGCCGGCAAGTCGGACAGGTGAGCACGGACCAGCTCCTCGAAAACCGGGTCCCACGGCGCGGATGCCCTGTCGATGGTGTCCCTCCTCGCCTGCCGTATTACCGGCCCGGGCCAGCATTACCGGTTCGCATTCAGCCGCACTAGGCTAGCCAGCCATCCCATCAGCAGTTGGCAACGCCGTTACTCTGTATACTTCCGATCCCGGGAAATTACCACCGTTCAGGCGCGCCTTGTCCCGCCAGCGGGACAAGGCGCGCAAGGTCGGCGGCACTCCATTGCTTCCCCCCGGCGAGCAGCCTTAGCATGGAGGGCGCGACACCACGACCTATTTGACGAGGGATTATCCGGTGGAGACTGTTGCACAGGCAATTAACAGGGCCATGGCAACCCCCCTCGATCGTCCTTTTATTTATCAGGAAAATGGTATCACCGTCACCATCGACGGCCTTCGTGACTTGTCTTTGATATTCCGCGAACAGGCCATGGGCAGCGGGCTCGCGGATGGCGACCTGATCCTCCTCGAATTTCCCAGCCCCGACTGGCACCTGTTTGCCGCCGCCTATGTCGGGAGCCACCTGGCGGGTCTCGTCCCGGTGATCATCCCCGCGACCGCGGGCGCTGAGCAGCGGGCCGCGGTGACCGGTGAACTGCCGGTGCAGGCCGTGTGCACGCCCGCGCGAACCGGCCTCTTCGACTTCGCCGTCGCGCGGTCAGGGCGGCGCCGAGCCGTCCCGGACGTCGCCGAGTACCTGCTGACCTCGGGCACGACAGGGAAGCCGAAGGTGGTCGCGGTGAGCCATGCCGCGAGGCTGGCGGGCCCGTCCCGGACAGACACCGGGATCACCGCCATCGCCATCCCGCCGGGGAGCAATGCCGCGCAAACCGTCCTCGCCGAGGCACTGCTGCGCGGCGGGGGGCTTGCCTGCCTGGAACGCTGGTCGCCGGGCACCTTCCTGCGGCTGGTCACGGCCACCCGGGCGAAGTCGGCCTTGCTCGCGCCCGCCATGGCCGCCTCACTCGTCCGGCACCCGGGGGCAGGCACTGGCAGCGCGCTGGGCCTGCGCTCACTCCGACTCGGGATGGCGCCGGCCTCGAGCGAGCTGATCGACTCGCTGGCGCGGGCACTGCCGGGGACGATCATCACTAACATCTACACCACGACGGAGGCATGGCCCGCGGGCACGGTCATGCGGTATTCGCGCGACGACCCGCGGTCCGTCGGGCGCCCGCTGCCTGGGACCCTCGTCCGCGTAGTGGACGCCGCTGGCGATCCTGTTCCCGCTGACGTCCAGGGGCACGTGCAACTAGCGTGGAAACGCGGGCCGGGCAGAGCGGCCGCGTGGACGGGAACTGGCGATATCGGCTCGCTGGCCCCGGACGGCACGCTTTCCCTCGTTGGCCGGGAGGGCGAGATCGTGACGCGGGGGGGATCGGTCGTGTCGCTCGCCGCGGTCGACTCCGCCCTGCTCGGCAGCGGACTGGTCCTCGACGCCATGAGCTACCGCCTCGAGCGGGCAATGAACGGCGAGCTGGTAGGCGCCGCGGTGGTGTGGTCCGACCGCCCGGACGAGGACTCGCTGCGAGCACATGTCCGCGAGCGCCTCGGATCCGACGCGGTGCCCGCTGTCCTCACCGGGCTCGCCGTTATCCCGCGCGATTCCCAGGGGAAGATCCGCCGGGCGCCGCCGGAAGGGGCGGAACCAGCGGGCTCATCGGCGGACCCAGTGCTAGCTGGCTTGCGTGTTATCTGGACGGAGATCCTCGGGCACTCCCGTTTCTCCGATGCCGACGACTTCTTCGCGGTCGGCGGCGACTCGCTGGCCGCGGCGATGTGCAACACCTTCGTCGAGGAACGACTCGGGGCGCTGCTGCCCTTGTCGGTCCACTACGAGGCGGCCACGCTTGCGCAACTGGCGAATGCGGTCCGAGCGCAACTGCCCGCGGGCAGTGACGGAACTCCCGGCGCTGGGCGGCCCGAGGGCGTACGCTAGCCCGGTCGTCGACCGGTGGGAGGCCTTTCCTCGTGAAGAGGCAGTGACTACGCACGCTTTCCTGGTTATGCCGTCGTTCAACCGCGTATACGCGGCGGCGGCAGCAGGACTGGCAAAGGCCGAGCTGGAGGTATTCAACGCCGCCGTACTCGGCGGCCGCGTGACCGGGATCGCCAGCACGGACATCGGGGGCGTCCCGTACATCACCTTCGACTGCGCTGACCTCAGCGACCACGATGCGGCCCTGCTCGCTAACCTCTCCTCCATCTACGCGCTTTTCGCCGTTGAGGGCGAGACGCTGCGCCCGGTCCCGCTCCGGCGCCTGGACCGGTACGACGATGACCTCATCACCATCCTGAAGTACCCCGGCAAGACCAACGAGCAGTTCACCAAGCTACTGCTGAACGTCACCCTGCTGTCCTCCCGGTACGCCGCCGAGATGCTTACCAGGCGGTTCACCGTCCTCGACCCGCTCTGCGGCCGCGGGACCACGCTGAACCAGGCCATCATGTACGGCTTCGACGCCCGCGGCATCGATACCGACAAGCGGGACATCGAGGCGTACGCCGCCTTCATCCAGCGCTGGCTCAAGGACAAGCGGCTCAAGCACCAGGCTTCCTACGTCCCGGTCCGGCGTGAACGCCAGGTCATCGCCCACCGCTTGCAGGCCTCGTTCGCCGCCGCGAAGGAGGATTACCGGGCCGGCGACGTCCAGCAGCTTGACGTGGTCTGCGCCGACACCACCCGGCTGCTTGAGTTCTTCCGCGCCGATTCTGTCGACATCATGGTCGCTGACGCGCCCTACGGCGTGCAGCACGGTAGCCAGACCGCCGACCGGGGGCGGGCGCGCAGTCCGCTGGAACTGCTGTCCCAGGCCGCGCCGACATGGGTGAAGGCGCTGCGCCAGGGTGGTGCGCTCGGCATCTCATGGAACACCAACGTCGCCCGTCGCGACGCCGCCGCCCAGGTACTCACCGACGCGGGGCTGCTGGTCGCGAACGACGGCCCCTACCTCGAGTTCAGGCACCGCGTGGACCAGGCCATCATCCGCGACATCCTCATCGCGCGCAAACCCTGACGCTGGGCTACCCGACCTCGGCCGGCTCCCGCCCGGTGATCTCGAGCAAGCGGTCAGCCGCCCACACTGCCATGTTCAGCTTGCCGGAAAGGATGGCGATGGTATTGCCGTCGCGCTCTAGCACGGTAGGCCGTTCATCGGTCGCGTCGACATCGGGCAGGACGGAGCGAACCGCGAACCGGGACCCCACGTAGGCCACCTTGTCGAGGCCGGGCAGGAAGCGCCGCGCGCTGTCCAGCATCTGCGGCAGGCGGGTGTGCGGGGTCACCACCAGGCCACGGTCGATCAGGGAGGCCAGGTGCCCGGGGATCACCGGGGCATGCCCCACCGTGCGCGCGTGGACGCTGTGCTCGACGTCGTACAGCAGATGGAGATCCTGACGCGGGACCGGATCGAGCGACACGAACCGACCATCGAGGACGACGACGCTTGCGCGCCGCCAGCGCGAACCAAGCCGCACGACCACGGTCTCGCAGACCTCGTACTGGAGTGGCCGGCGCCATGACCGCCCGTACGTAGCGTCGATGACCCAGTCGCAGCCGGCCAGCTCAGCCGGGGTGGCCTCCCGGCCAAGCCGCACCCGCACGCCCAGGCCGGCAAGCTCCGCCCGAAGCTGGCGGCGGAGGGCCGCTATGTCGATGCTCGCCTCCTCGACCTGGACACAGAGCTGGACATCGCCGCGGACGAACGGCGGGGCGACCACGCGGAAGGGCAGCCCCTGGCGGCGGCAAAATTCGAGGTACTCGGGACCGCTCACCGCCGACCCCTCACTGGCAATGCAATAGAAGTGCGCCGAGCCACGGTAGACCACATCCGGGTATCGCCGTTCGAAAGCGTCAGCGTGCGCCCGCAGCCCGACGTGAGGCGCCCGCGGATAATGATAGCCGTAGTGCAGCCTGCCCTGATTTGCAAAGGACGCCCCCCGAAGAATGTCTGAATTCTTTTCAACGAGCTCTACCGTGCAACCGGAACGAGCCAGGGCGCAGGCCGCAGTAGCTCCGAACACTCCCCCGCCGATGACCACGACCTTTACGGTCATAACGCCAGCAGGCCAGGGACCGGGCCGGGAGAGCATTCAGGCAAGGCCTGAGAATGCGAAAAACCACAAGATCGGCTCATGACGGTAGGCTAAGAGGACGCTTATCAACGTGTCCAGCGTGAATCGGAGTTACATGCAGGACCGCATTCGCTGGGGAATCCACTCAACCGGGCACATGGCGGGTAAGTTCGCTGCCGACCTGCGACAAGTTCCAGACGCCGAAGTAGTGGCGGTGGCATCCCGCCAGATGCCCGCAGCGCGGGACTTCGCGCAGCGCCACGGCATTGCCCGCTGCTATGAGAATTCCGCCGGCCTGGCGGCCGATCGTGATGTAGACGTCGTCTACCTGGCAGCCCCGGCGGCACAGCACGCCGAGGTGGCCATCGGCTACCTGACGGCGGGAAAACCAGTTCTGCTTGAGAAGCCTTTCACCACCACCCTGGCCGACGCGGTGCGGGTGGTGGCCGCGGCCCGCGCGGCGGGAGTCTTCCTGATGGAGGCGATGTGGATGCGCTTCCTCCCGGGCATCAGGGAATTGGCGAGCCGCATAGCCACCGGGGCAATCGGCCGCCCGACAGTGCTCGCTGCCTCGTTCGGACGCCCCGGCCCCTTCCCGGCCGGGCATCGCCTGCGACGGCCGGAACTGGGGGGCGGAGCGCTACTGGACATGGGCGTTTACCCGCTAAGCCTCGCCCACCTGCTGCTGGGGGTACCCGCTGACGTCGCCGCGTCCTGTGCCCGCGGGGCGGGCGGAGTAGATGATGTCACCTCGATAACCCTGACATACCCGGGCGCCCTGGCAATCTTGAGCTGTTCGATCGACGGCGCGACCGCCAACTCCGCCTGCGTGGCGGGCACCGACGGTTACGTCGTCATCTATCCGGATTTCATCGGCTGCCGGCGGGCAGCGCTGTCACCGCCGCACGGTGATCCGATCACGCTGACGTGGCCCGGGCCGGGATTCGGGTACCAGTATCAGGTCTCCGAGGTGCACCGCTGCCTCCGGGAAGGGGCGCTGGAAAGTTCCGTGATGCCGCTGGCGGAGACGTTGCGCGTCATGCGCACGCTGGACCTGGCGCACGCGAAAACCCGTTCCGCCGATGACCGCGCGGCAGCAGTCCCGACGCGGCCAAGCGGAGGCAAAGAACACTCCCCAGACCACTTATATAGCGCGAAAAGATCGTCAGCACCTTTTTGATTCATGTCCCGCCGGCGGGACGGCAAGCGACTTGGAGCGGGAAGCGGACCGACCGCCACGGATCCGAATTCACCGGCGAGCGGTTGACTGCCCAACTTGACGTTACTTAACCTGACTGGAGCACTATCACTATATTCTGGAGTGCGACATGCAGGTTCCGTATCGTCATGAGCATGCATCGATAGCGTCAGACGTTACAGTTGCCATCCCAGCGAAAAACACAGAGCGTACGCTCGCGGAGTGCCTCAGAACGGTTTTTGACATGAAACCGGCACCGGGCCACGTGATAGTGCTCAACGATCATTCGACAGACAACACAGCGCCTATAGCCAGGGAACTCGGCGCTACGGTCGTCGATATTAAGGGACAAGGCGGCCTAGGGAATTCCCGTAACACAGGGATCGCGCTCTGCGAGACTCGCTACGTGGCCTTTATCAACGCGGACTGCTACCCGAACCCTGATTGGCTGGTTACCTCGCTGAAGATAATCAGGGCATCGGGGGCGGCCGTGGTCGGCGGCCGCCAGGTCGAGCTGAGGGACAGCACGCTCGCTGAGCGCTGGAAGGCCAGTCACCTCCGGCAGGACCTTGGCCCCCAGCCCGTCTCCGACCCTGATTACCTGTCCGGTGGCAACCTCCTTATCGACCTCAGCCTCATTGGAGAAATCCGGTTCGGCGGCGGTTACAAGATCGCCTATGAAGATGTTGATTTCTGCCGGAAACTAAGGGCCGCCGGCGGCAGCCTGTATTACGAGCCGCAGGCAGTCATCGGGCATGACCACAAGGAAACCCTGCGTAGCCTTCCTGCCAAAGTCTGGTCATACGGCGTGTTCAGCCGGTCGGTCGGTCCGGTCTCGGGACGGCGCGACGCAATCCGCGCATTCATCCAGATGCACCGGCGGCCCCATGATCAGGTCAGACAGGCATTTGTCGACGACGTCCGCAATAGACGCGCGCTGTTCACGCTTGTCGACTTGTACTTGTTCCTCGGTTCACTCTGGCTGTTCTTGACCAGGACACCCGATAATTCTAATTACCGGGTGCCCGCCGCATCCTCATAGGAGATACCATGGGCAGCCCGCCTCGCGTGATGACCTTCCCAGTCACAATGACCTGCAACAGCAAGTGCCGAAGCTGCGGAATTTGGAGGCTGCCGGATACCAGCAAGCAGCATTCAGGGGAAGTACTGCTAGCCAAGTTGATCAACGACCCCTTCCTGCGACAGCACGTAGAGTCGGTCAACCTAAGCGGCGGTGAACCATACGTCCATCCAGGGATCACGGACCTGATGACCCGCATGCTGGGGTCTTACGATCGGCTGCGGGAGATCTGCGTCAACACCGACGGGCACCTGAAGTCAAACATAAAGGATAGCCTAGAAGCTGTCCTGCCGTCATGCCGGGAAAAGGGTGTGGCGTTCCGGATCTATATCTCACTGGACGGTATCGGCCAGGCACACGATAGGCACAGGAGACACCCCGGAGCATTCTCCCTGGCCGACGAGGCCCTGCGGTACCTGGCCGCTTTGAAAGCCAACTGGCCGCAGACACTACGCGTGTCCGCGAGTTTCACCATCACTGACCGCAACGTCGACCAGATGATCCCGGTATTCGAATACGTGCGCTCCATGGGGATACGTGTCGATTATAACCTCGCCGCACGGCCGGAGGTCTTCATCGGCGGAGCGGGCCTCGAGCGAAGCTTCCAGGTCAACAATGCACAGTTCGAGCAGGTACGGGATGCGGTTCAGCATATTTGCGCCTATCCAGAAAACCTCAACTTCAGCAAGCGCTTCTACGGCACGATGCTGGAGACCCTGCAGAGCGGGAAACGCAAGCGGGCATGCTTCTTCCCTGAAAAGGGCTTCGTGCTCATGCCCGACGGCAAGGTCTACATTTGCGGCACCTACCTGGATTTTTACTTCGGCAACCTGCTTGAGGACGACTTCAGCGCGCTCTGGAACGGCCTCGAGCGGCACGACCGCAAGAGCAACCTGCTGGCCGGAAAGTGCGAGTCCTGTTTCTCCAACTCGTACGAGGACTGGGACCTGGCCAGCGGAGCGCTCGTATGAGCGTGGCGGACGCTCGCGCGGCGCCCTCCGGCATCCTGATCCTCTCGCTCGCCAGCGCCTGCGGCTGCAACTGCGTCTTCTGCGGCTTGCCCGATAGCCGCCCGCACTCCGTGCTGTCCCGGTCAGCACTGGTCACGGCACTGGAAGGCGCTCCTAGCGGCTGCTGGCAAGAAGTTAACATCACCGGCGGCGACCCCCTGGTGATCCCGGCCGCGCGCCGGCTGTTCGCGGACCTCCTCGCCCGCCGGGACCGCTTCGCGCGGCTAAGCGTTAGCACGGCCGGGGTGCCCGCCAAGGCAGCGCTGGCGGGGCTGGCCGCGCTCGCCGAGGTGACCGCACTTGACCTCTACGTGTCCCTGGACGGGGTAGGCCGCGTGCACGACCGAGTCCGGCAGCGCGACGGGGCCTTTGCCGAGGTGTCGGCCTTCCTCGCCGCCGCCCGCCAGCGCGCGGGCGCCACGATCGCCCTCACCTGCGTGATCAACCGCCTTAACGTCGACGGCCTGGATGAACTGGCCGACCACGCGGGCGAGCTGGGGCTTCCGGTGTCGTACGCGATTGTCAACAATTCTGATCACTACATCCGGAGCGAGCCGCTCTTCGATGCGACCCGGCTCTCCCCGGGCCAGCTTGAGAAGGTGCTTGACTTTCTCAGCCGGCGCAGCAAGCAGCTGCTCAACGAGGACCTGGGGCGCGTGCTGCGCGGCAGCCGGCGGCGGCTGCCGTGCCGCCTGCTTCACGACGGGGTGCTTGTCACCTCGGACGGGGCCGTGTCCATCTGCGGGACCAGCCAGCGCATGCTACTGGCGACCGATCCGCCGGACGGGGGAGCGGCCTGGCAGTCGGCTCTCGGCCGACGTCAAGACCTTCTCGCCGCTGGCGTGGACGAGGTCTGTGGTACGTGCACCACGAACTGTTATGCCAGGAGGTCATCTGATGCCCCCGCTCCCTGAACCCGCGCCTGGCCCCTGGCCGCTCGACCCGTCGATCGGCTGGCCGGAGGTAGCTATCTTGCCGGTCACCTACCTGTGCAACGCGCATTGCGACATGTGCGCGCTCGGTGACCTCAAGCAACGCGAGCGGCTATCCGACGACGAGCTCGCCGCCATCTTCGGCGACCCGGCCGTGAGCCGGACCCTCCGGGCCATCAACTTCACCGGCGGTGAGCCCACCCTGCGCAGGGACCTACCGCAACTCGTCGCACGACTAGTAGACAGCTGCCCGCGGCTCGAGAGCTTCTCGCTCAATTCCAACGGGATGCTGCGGCGGAGCTTCGAGCTCATCTCCGCCGTCATCGACGTTGCCCGTGCCCGCGGCAAAAAGCTCTACCTGTTCATCAGCCTCGATGGCGTCGGGGAGTTGCACGACGAGATCCGCGGCGTCCGCAACGCGTTCGCGTCCACTGTGCGGACGATCGACGCCGTCCGGGCACTCGGCGTCCCCCGGAACGAGCTGGCCTTCGGAGTGTCGGCCACCGGGACGCGGAAGAACATCGGCCACCTGGCCGACGTGCTGCACTTCGCGGTGGACCGCGACCTCGACGTCTCCTTCACGTTCCCGCTCGAAACGGACGTCTACATGAACAACGGCGACCGCACCGACCGGTTCCACGCCGATCCGGATCTCGTCGAGCGCTTCGCGTCGTTCATCGACGTGCTCGAGGACTACCAAGATCACTTGAGCCCTCCGATGTGGTACTACCGGAGCCTGCAGAGCACTCTTCGCGGCGGCCGCCGCACGGCGCCGTGCATTTTCCAGCGAGGCGGCTTCTTCCTTGAGCCCAACGGCAACGTAAGGCCCTGCTGGCGCTCTTCTGAGCTCTGGTTCGGCTCGGTTCACGACGAGTCGTTCGCCGAGATCTGGAACGGCGACCGTCGACGCAAGGTCATCGAGACGATCGAGGAACGCTTCTGCGGCAGCTGCCCCAGCCCGTGTTACGCGGGGTTCCCGTCCCCGTTGATGACGACCGGACCGCGGTAGCGGCCGCGATGGACTCCGTCAGCGGGGTCTCGGTGGTGATCATCACCCGGGACGAGGAGGACTACATCGAGGAGTGCCTGCGGTCCGTCGCCGCCGCGCTGCAGCGCGCGGCCGTTCCCGCGGAGATCGTAGTGGTGGACGGGCAGTCCACCGACGACACGGTCGCCCGCGCCCGCGCGTGGGCCGCGGCCAGCCCGATCGGCCGCACCCTGCACGTCGCGCACTGCGACCCGGGCTACTCCAGACAGCGTAACCTCGGCGTCCGGGTAGCGGCTTACCAGTGGATCGCCTTCATCAGCGCGGATGTCCGTCCCGATCCTGACTGGCTGCGGCAGACGGTTGAATGCCTAGACGGCTCCGCGGACACGGTTATCGGGCGCATCCGCCTGGTCTCCGTACCCGGGCGGGGCAACTGGCTAGCGGAGCTCACCCCGACGTTGTACCCGACCTGCACCGACCAGCCGGGAGTAGAGCGCTGCAGCAACGCGCACCTGATCGCGCGCCGGTCATCCCTGCTTGGCGAGCGGTTTCGCGAGGACCTCCCGGCCTGCGAGGACAAGGACATGGCATACCGACTGCGCGACGGCGGGTTCGCGTACTCCTCGTCGTTCCCGCAGCACCTGGCGCGGGAGAGCATCGGCCGCTTCTTCGCCAAGGTCCACGCCGAGGCGAAGGCGCTCGGTGTCCTGGCCTCCCGGCACGGGAAGGACTTTCCCGATTGCTTCGGCTGGGGACGCTGCGCCCGGCGCTCGCTCGTGCTGTCATGCGCGGCGGCCGCCGCCGCGACGGCGGCCGGGCTGGCCGGCGTCCCCTGGCTGTCGCCCCTGGCCCTGATGGCATGGCTGGTTGCCGCGAACAGGCATCCGGTCGGCTGGCGGCGCAGGAAGCCGGGCTCCGTGCCATGGATAGCGCTTCGGCTCGTGCACCTGGGCGCGATGCTCTGGATCACCGAAGGTTACCTAGCCGGCCGGATCGCCAGCCGGAGGCAAGCCCCTGCCCCCAGCCAGGGCGTCGTGAGGGCCACCGCACGATGAGCGAACGACACGCGGGAAGGCCAATGCTGCCGGCGGACGTCTACCAGGTGCCAGCCCAGATCACCGAGGTTCACTACAAGGGAACGTTGCTTTCCCGGTTCCGGGCGCTGCTCGAGACGATCCAGCCCGAGCGGCTCTTCGGTGCCCGCGACAAGATCGCCGTGAAGCTCCATGTTGGCGGGCCTGACAGTTACACGACGGTCCACCCTCAGTTCATCCGCACCCTCGTCGACCGGTTCGCCGCCAGGGACAATTTCCTTTACGCGGTCGATGAGCACCGCGCGGCCAGGACCGCGTGGCAGCGCGGCTACAGCCGCGAGACGCTAGGCGCCCCCGTCTACCCCATCTCTGGCGTGGTTGACCGTTACCACGAGGAACGCGAGATCGGCGACTCCCCCTACTTCAGCCTCATCAAGGTGGCGGGTCACGTAGCGCACGCCGACGGGCTGATCGTCGTCTCCCACGCCAAGGGGCACTCGTCCTGCGGCTTCGGCGGCGCTATCAAGAACATCGGCATCGGCTGCGTAGCGCAGGAGACGCGCAACCACATTCACAGCTTCGAAGGGCACGACAACTGGCGCCAGGAGGTGGCCGCCGCGACCGACCAGCCGCACGCGTCCCTCGCCGCCGGAGACGGCCGCGGCCGGTACTTCTCCGAGGCCCTGGCCCGGTCCGCACGGGAGGTGCTCGCCACCTTCGACCCGGCCAAGGTGCTGTGCCTCAACGTCGCGCTTAACGTTCATCCCTACTGCGACTGCTGGGGACTCTCCTCGCCCGCCTTCGTGCCCGACATCGGGCTGTTCCTCGGACATGATCCCGCTGACGTGGACGAGGCCACGCTGAAGGCCATTCAGGCCGCCCCGTTCGCAGAGCACGCACTGCCCAGTTTCCTTCACCTGGCCGCCCGCGACGAGACCGAGTCGGGGCACCAGCTTGAGCGGATGCACGGCAAGAACCCGTGGTACGCGATCGAGACTTACCGCAGCCTCGGTACACCACCAGCAGGACTAGGAGCCTGAGATGCGCATAGTGGAGCAGTACATTCAAGCCCACCCGGCTGAGTTCGCCCGGGCATATCGTGAACTGCGACCGCTGCCACGGCTGGAGATCGAAGTCCGCCTCGACTGGCGCTGCAACGCGAAGTGCAAGTTCTGCGGGGTATGGAAGTACAGCAGGGACGGGATGCTGTCAGTCGGCCGGTGGCGGGAGATTTTCACCGACCTCGCGGCGGGCGGCCTGGCCAGCGTACTGTTCACCGGCGGCGAGCCGTTGCTTTACCCCGGGTTCTTCGAGGTGATCGAGCACGTGGACAGCCTTGGCGTGTCCACCTCGATCATCACCAACGGCAGCCTCCTCGGTGAGGGCAACGTCAGGCGGCTGGCCGCACTTGACCACCTGACGGACCTCACGGTGTCCCTGGACAGCGCCCGGGCTGAGGTGCACGACGAGGTCAGGAAGATGAAGGGGCTCTTCAAGCGGGCCACCGCCGGCATGGCGCGGGTCCGTCAGCTAGCGCCTGCCGTCAGGCTGACGGTGAACGCCGTGGTGTCCGCCAGTACCGCCGACACCGTGCAAGAGCTGCTCACCCTCCCCGTCCTCCCCGACCGGCTGCGCGTTTTCCCCGTCGGCCTCGACATCCCGTGGCTCGACTCACTCGCCGACAAGACCGAGAACGACTGGTCTGCGTGGGCTGCCGAGGCCAAGACCGAGCAGCTTGCCGAGGGTGCCCTGGAGCAAGCGGCGGCCAGGCTCAGCGAGGTCGAGGCGGCAGGGGCGCGGCTCGGCATTGAGGTCAACGTCGAGCGCGTCCATCACAAGGGCTCGTTCCGCGGGGACTGCGCCGTTCCCATGGGGCACCTCGTCATCGGGCCAGACGGCGACGTGTTCCCGTGCTGTCATGTGCAGGATCCTGGCGATCGCCTTGGCACGCTGGCCGAGCAGACGGTGGGCGAGCTGTTCGCCAGCCCCCGTTACCGGAGCTTTCTCCAGCAGTTGCGGCCGGTCACGCTGCCCGCCTGCCTCAAGTGCTCGCGCTACCGCGCGTTCAACCAGACGGCTGGTGAGCTCCTGCTCAGTGTCGGCCCGGCCCCCGCCGCGGGAAGCGGTCCCCGTGACTGAGGACGGCGTATCCGTTATCGTCCCCACCCACGAGCAATGGCCGCTCACCCGGCGGACGCTCGAGGCGGTTGTGCGCGACTGCCAGCTGGCCGGCTGCGCGTGGGAGGTCATCGTCGTCGATAACGACAGCGGTCCCGCGTTCCTCGCGCAAGCGCAGGCCTTCGCCGAGCAGGACGGGAGGATTCGTGTTATCCGGCGGACCGGGCTGGGCGACCGCCCCTTTCAGCCCGGAGCGGCTCGCAACACCGGAATCGAGGCGGCGAACCATGACTGCCTAGTATTCCTCGACGCAGACTGCATACCCGCGGCCTCACTGGTCACAACCTACTGGAGTCACGTCAGGCGCGGCTTGCCCGCCGTCTACCTCGGCGCCCGCGTGTTCATCGACGCCGCCGGCCTCGACCCCGCCGCCGTCGCGGCTGACCGGACCCTACTCGACGCCGCCCCTGCCGCGGCTTCCGTGTCCAATTACGGGCTGCCGGTCGACCGGCGGATGGATGAGCTGCTGACGTTGCACCGGCACTCCCGGCCCTGGGATTGCATGTACGCCTGCAACATGGCGACTCACCGCGAGTGGCTGGGCAGCCTCCGCTTCAACGCGGTATTCGACGGTTACTGGGGATACGAGGACATAGAGCTCGGCTATCGACTCCACCGCGCTGGCCTGGGGTTCTGCTACGTCCCTGAGGCGTTCGCCTACCACCAGGAGAACCTTTCGCTCTCCCCCGCCGACCGAGCGCAGGGGCGAACGCGGAACTTCGCTATTGCCGGGCAGCTGATTCCCGGCTTCATCCAGTACCGGCAGGGCGTCCGGCGCGCTGGCGCGGTTCCTGATTCATTCCGAAGTGGCTGGTACGCGCAGTGACTCGGGACCCGGCCGACGGCTCGCTACCCGGGCGGGAGCAGCCGGCCCGCTGGGGGGTGCCTTGCACCTCGCCCTCGTTACCCCTGAGTGGTATCCCGATACCAGCGGTGGCATCGCTACCTACTGCCGGGCGCTTGCGCGGGAGGCGGTGAAAGCCGGGCACCGGGTGACGGTACTCGCCGCGACGACCGCGCCTGAGCGGCGTCCTGAGGCCACGGGCCGCCTCTGGGTCCTGCCGGTGCACGTCCCGCGCCACGGTGCCGCGGCCGCCGCTGAACGATTCCTGGACGCATGGCCCGCGGCGGCCCGGCTGGGCACGCCGCCCGACTGCATCGAGTCGGCGGAGTTCGGCGGCACGGCGGCCCTGATCGCCGAGGCCCGGGACACGCCGCCGCTCGCCACGCGCTTGCACACGCCGCTGACGCTGCTGCTCGCCCGCAACGACGGCCAGCAGGTCTACCCGGATGACGCCGACCGCTGCCAGCTTGAACGACGCCAGGTAGCCGCGTCCGCCCTGCTCACGAGCCCGTCGCGCTGGCTCGCGGCCGAGGTGGCGCGCATGTGGAACCTGCCGGCGGAGCCGGAGGTGATCCCGAACCCGCTGTCGGCCCGCTGGCTGGCGGACTCGCCAGCGCCCGGGCCGCGCGGACTCCCTTCCCGGGTCCTGTACGCTGGCCGGCTCGAGTACCGCAAGGGGGTCCTGACGCTGGCAGCCGCGGTGCGCGGGCTCAGCGACAAGGGCATTCAGGCCGAGGTGACCTTCGCAGGGGGCGATACGGTCTGGCGTGGACAGCCGATGAGCCACCACGTGCGCGAGGCGCTTGGCCCGTCCGCCACCTACACCCTGCGCCCTCCCGCCAGCCGGGCGGCCCTGCGCGGGCTTATCGACGAGGCCAGCCTGGTCGTCCTCCCCTCCCACTATGAGAACTTCTCTTATTCCTGCCTGGAAGCGATGGCCCGGGGAAAGCCCGTCATCGCGACCTCGGGCACCGGCTTCGACGAGATCATCAAGGACGGGCGCACCGGATTTCTCGTCCGCCCGCAGGATCCTGGCGCACTGCGCGACGTGCTTGAGCGGGTCATCGGCGACGCGGGCCTCCGCCGCTCCGTCGGCGCGGCCGCTCGCACAGCGGTCAGCCGCTTCTCCGCCGCGGCGATCGTCCCGTCGCTGCTCGCCCGCTACGCCGCGATGTCGCCCGCTGAGGAGCACCGATGAAACCAGCCGTCCTCGTGCCCCCGGTGACGCCCGATCCCGGCGTCGGCGGACAGGAGGGGCTGCACACGGTCCTGCGCGGGCTATGCGGGCAGCTAGCCGAGCACGGCTCGCCGCCCCGGCTCATCCTGCCCGACTACGTCGCGCGCTCAGGTCAGAAGTACCCGTCGGTCTCGATCTCAGCCCGGTACGCGCGGGGAATCCGGGAGGCGGCGATCTCCGCGGCCGGCCCGACCACCCGCCAACTCGTCGCTGAACTGGTCCCGCTCCTGGCCGACCATGATGTCTGCATCGCCTACGACGTGCTGTTTGACGTTTACCTCCTCCCCCTTACCACGGCCCTGGTGCAAGCCGCCGACGAGACTGGGTGCCCGCTCGTCTTCTACAGCTACGAGTGCACCTGGGACGCCAGCCGGGACGGCGGATTCGACTGGTCGAGGGCCGCGTGCGCGCCCTGGGACGCGATCCGGCGGGCGGCCGGGCGGCACACGCTCGCCTTTCCCGCCACCGCGACCCGCGACAAGATCGCCGGGATCACCGGGATTGAGCTGCCGGACTGGTCACTGCTCCCTCCCCTGCTCGACCTCGCCTGGGAACCGCACCTGAATGACGAGGCCGTCACCCTCTGGAGCGACTACCAGCTCTGGGACTGTGACAGCGTCATGTTCCTGCCCGGCCTCAACCGGATGAACAACGGAATCGACCGGGCCATGCGCGTCTTGCGGGCGCTGAAGGACCGCGGGCTTCGGTCGCGCCTCCTGCTCACCTACAGCCGGGACAACTGGTATCCAGGGAACCGGCAGCACTACGACGAGCTGATCGCGGCGGCCACTGCGCTCGGGCTGCGAGACGATGTCATATTCCTCGCGTCCGCTCGGCCGAGCTGGGCAAACGGGCTCGATCGGCACGCCCTGCAGACCGTCTACCAGCTCTGCGACGCGGTGCTGCTGCTGTCGGACTGGGAGGGGTTCGGACTGGTCGCGGTAGAGGCGGTCCTCGCGCGCGCTCCGCTCTTCTGCACGGACCTCCCGGTACTGCGGGAGGTCACCGGCAACTGCGCCGAGTATTTCCAGCTGGACGCACCCGAACACGCCATCGCCGACCGCGTCGCGCAGGCGATGGGAGGTCCGGGCGCCCGGGCGCGCAAGGCGATCGCCCCTTTCCTGGACCGCGAGGCCCATTATCGGAGGTTCATCGAACCGATGCTGGCCAGGGCGGCCGATCTCTAGGAGGCTCTACATGGCCAACGTGCTGGTCACGAACGACGACGGGGCCGGCGCCGACGGGCTGCGGGCCGCGGCGCGCGCCGCCGTCGCCGCCGGGCACCGGGTCACCGTCGTCGCGCCGGCTGGCAACGTCTCGACATTCGGTACCGCACTGGGGGATTTCGCGGATGCCTGGCATACCGCGCTACCGCTGCAGGCGCCGGCTGGCGCGGACCTCGCTTTCACGATGGATTCATATCCCGCCGCCATCGTCGCGCTGGCCGCCCTCGGCGCCTTCGGGCCGCGCCCCGACTTCGTCGTCTCGGGCGTCAACCACGGCGCTAATACCGGGGTGGCGGTGATTCACTCCGCTACCGTGGCGGGCGCGCTGACCGCGGCGATGCACGGCATCCCGGCGGTGGCCGTGTCGGCCGACAGGGGGAACACCCCGGCCGACTGGGCGGCGCTGCAGCGCGCGCTCGAAACCATCCTCTGCCAGGACCTGGACGGCTGGCCAACCAGCGGCGCCCTCAACGTGAACCTGCCGGCCGCGCTTCCGCCTGACCCTCGTGACGTCGTGTGGTGCGAGCCCGCCCGGACGGGCGTGACCGTCGGTCGCCTGGAGCGCGCCACTCGCCCAGACGGCAGCCTCGACCTGCGGGCCGCCTTCCGCAGCGCTACCCCCATGCCGCCGGAGGATACCGATAGCGGAGCCCTGATGCGGGGACGGGTGACCCTCTGCTGGACGCCCGTCCCCGGTGCGCCCGCGCCGACCGCGAGCTGGCACGGCCGGCTCGTCAGCCAGGTCCGTCAGCAGTGGCCTGGCCGGCCAGCGGCCGGGCAGGCACTCAAGGATGAGTGGTCATGAAACTAACGGAGACCGCGGTGCGGGCTGCCCGGCTCGTCGCCGCGGGGCAGGCCGGGGTCGTCCGCTATGCGGCGACCCGGGGCCGCGCCGGAGCCGAGGCGCAACTGGCCGCCGGCGTCTACCCTGAAAAAGGTTTCGATCCAAGCGCTCCTGTTGACTGGCTGTGCGCGGGAAAGCCAGTCATCGCTTACACCGCGCTGCGCGCCACGAGGTCGGCCCGCCGGTCATGCGATGACGATCTCAGGCCACTCATCTCGGCAGCGCCGAGGTGCCCGGGTATTACCTTGCGAGAGATCCTCACGTACCGATCGGGATTGGTCAGAGGGGATCGCGACGGACACGTGCGATGCGTGACCGACCCGCCGCTGTCCCGGCCACAGGGCTGGGATCCCGCGGTCGACGCCAACTACTGGAACGCCGGCTGGGAGCTTATCCCGGCGCTAGTGCAGAACGCGGCCGACTGTGATTTCGAAGACTACCTCACTGCTCAAGCATTCGGGGAACACCTGGCCGCATCAGGCGCTTTCCTTCGCCGTGGAGTTCACGATCCGCTCAAGATCGATAACCCGGACATCAGGAAGGTGTTCCTGCCGGACGACCTGGCAACCTCGCTGTGCGGGCCGCTGGCGGCGCTATGTCGCTTCTACCGAAGAATCCTGGAAGAACTTGAAAGCAGGCCGGGGAGCGAGGCAACGGACTTGACCAGCTCGAATCCGGGGCCAGATTTCTTCCGTCACGGCGTGAGCGCGAAATTGCGGTGGTCCCTCGGATTTCCGTACCTGCTCGGCGCTCAGGGCTTCGAGTTCAGCGTCCCGTCAGATGGATTCGGGTCCCAGGGAGCCGTTCTCGCCCTGACCCCCCGCGGACTGCAGTACGCCTGGGTATGCGTGGCCGGCGCCGTGCCTAGCCTGGGGTTCACGTTCGCGGTGGCGATGGACAAGCTCCGCCCGGTCCCGGATCGTCGCTACCTGGAAGTCGTGGAGGCACTGATGCGAGATGCGCGACAGGCATGAGCGAGCAGGTGAAAAGCGGCGGAGCCGAAGATCCTCACCTGCTCCTCTTCGACACCGGCATACCGGGCGCCTACCTGGACTGCCAGACGAGCAGCTATTCAATGATGCTGCGAAGCCTTAAACTTGACCCACGAATTCTCGGGGATCAATGGTGGTACTCATATGACGCCGCATCCCATCAAGACTGGCCAGGGGGAGCCTTTTCATTCACAAATCACGAATACCGTGAGTCAGTCAGTGACTGGTTCGGCGCGACCGAGCGAGTAATCCCTCACGCGAGCCCGCGTCAAGCTCTGGAGCGGGTGCGATCGACAGTTTCAGACGGCACCGCTATCACTGTCTGCGTAGATCTTTATCACTATCGAATGGCGAACTTCTTCTACCGGAAGAATCATTACCCGCGGCGGATCGTGGTCAACGGATTTCAGGAAGATCGGTTCTGGGTGCTGGACGGCGCAGGCGAACGGCGCTTCGCCGGCTGGCTAACGGAGAAGGAACTGATCCCCGCCATTGATTCGGCCCACCTCGAGCTTGGCTCCTGGGGTTTCAACGCGCGCAACACCACCATCGAGATCATTCCGCCCACGGCAGCGCACGGTCCCCCGTCGGCGGACTGGGTCCGTGACCGCCTGCTCGGGCCGACCAGGAGCTTCAGCGCCACGAATCAGGGACGTCTCACGCTTGTCGGGACGGAAGCGCTCCAAGCGTTCTCCGACGCCCTTCTCAGCTATAGCGCAGAGCTGGCAGAGCCTGCGAGTAAAATGACCCTGCAAATATCGAACATACTCGGCGGAATAACAAGCCAGCGACAGCTCAACATCATGTTCCTGGAGCTTGCCGCGCAATATTTCCCTGATCTTCGGAGGGCAAAAGAACATTTTCAGAAATCCGCCAGGGAGTGGGACAAGGCATTCAATGTATTCTTGTTCGGGATCCGCCTCGGGCGCGATCCGGCCGCGATCGTCACCGAGCTCGCCCGCCGAATCGACGTCATCGCCGAGGCGGAGTGCGCGGGGGCTGCGATTATCGGGCCAGCGCTCGCGGCCCGGCCAGGCTGAAGACGAGCGGAGCGGGCCCGCGCGCCCAGGGCGGCAACCTGGGTTTCGGGGGCCGGGCCGGGGCCGCATAGGATCGGCCGGTGGCTAGTACGCGGGAATGGGTGGCCGGGACACGGCCGCGGACGCTGCCGGCGGCCGTGGTGCCGGTGCTGATCGGGTCGGGTGTCGCCGCCGGGTACGGGCTGTTCTCGCCCTGGCGGGCGGTGCTCGCGCTACTGGTGGCGCTGGCGCTGCAGATAGGCGTGAACTACGCTAACGACTACAGCGACGGCGTGCGCGGCACCGACGCGGCCGGCCGCCGGGCCGGGCCGATGCGACTGGTCGGGTCGGGGGCGGCGACGCCCCGGGCGGTCAAGTACGCGGCCTTCGGCTGCTTTCTCGTCGCCTGCTGCCTGGGGCTGGTGCTGGCGGCGTTCACCTCGTGGTGGATCGTGGCAGCGGGCGCGCTGTGCGTCCTCGCCGCCTGGTTCTACACCGGCGGGTCGCGCCCGTACGGGTACCGCGGGCTCGGCGAGGTCTCGGTCTTCCTGTTCTTCGGCGTGGCGGCGGTGGCCGGCACCGCGTACGTGCAGATGGACCGGCTGTGCTGGCTCGGCCTGGCGGCCTCGGTGCCGGCCGGCCTGCTGTCGTGCGCGCTGCTGATGGTCAACAACCTGCGGGACATCGGCTCCGACGCCACCGCGGGCAAGCTCACCCTGGCCGTCCGGATCGGTGACGCGCGGGCCCGGGCGACCTACCTGGCGTTCCTGCTGGTGCCGTTCCTGCTGGCGGCGCTGCTCGCGCTGTACCGGCCGTTCGCGCCGCTCGCGCTGCTCGCGCTGCCGCTCGCGGTGGCCCCCGCCCGGGCGGTGCGCGGCGGGGTCGCCGGGCCCGGGCTCATTGCCACGCTGGGGCAGACCGGGCGGCTGCAACTGGCATTCGGGGTGGCGTTCACGGTGGGCCTGGCCATCCACGGCTGACCCGGCGACCGGTTCCCGACAGCAGGCAACACAGCAGGCAACATAGCGGGACAATCCGGTCACCAGGCGAATTCGGCGGGCCTAATGCTAGCGGTTGGGCCGCTCGCTGCAATCGCGCGCGATAACCTGCCAGTGAATCCTGGTTGGAGACTGCTCCCAGTTCCGAGTGAGAACCCGGAAGCCCCAGCCGGCCGGTGGGATTCAAGGGGAGGGTTGCTGGGTGGATCACCGTGAGGCTGATGTACGGCAAAGGACAGGCTTCGGCGACGACACGGCGCGGTTCCTGAGCGAACTGCGCCAGCTCCGGGACCGTGCCGGGCTCGGGCACGCGGAACTCGCGGCCAAAGCGCACTACCCCTATGACTCCATCAAGGCGGCCGAAGTCGGCCCCTCACTGCCCGACCTGCCGGTCCTGGCCGCGTTCGTCAAGGGCTGCGGCGGCACCACCGAGGAGTGGGAGGAGCGCTGGCGCTCGCTGAACAGCACCCCCTCCCTGCCGGTGTCCACCACGCGGCTCGCGGGCAACTCCCCCGCGGCGACCGCCGGGGCGCGCATCGGCTCGACCGCGATGGAGGGGGAAACCCCCGATCCCTCGCTGATCCTGGCGGCCCTGGACCGGGTCGCGGACCAGATGGCGTCCGGCAACGACGAGCCCGCAGAAGCGCAGCCGCTGCCCGCGACCTCACCGGCCGACCCGTTCGCGGGTGACCTGGCGGTCGCTGACCTTGACGCTAGCGACC